>Ga0075154_10000080_pt1 | contig 73764 bp, 55 predicted proteins | sample JI71714BDNA_FD_70965 | JGI IMG/M metagenome (GOLD analysis project Ga0075154, IMG submission 70965) | Wastewater effluent complex algal communities from Wisconsin, to seasonally profile nutrient transformation and Carbon sequestration -... | ecosystem: Engineered > WWTP > Effluent > Algae... | reverse complement strand
GACATTGACGCGGATGCCGCGCTCGCCGACTTCCCGGGCCAGTGACAGCGCGAACTTCTCGAGAGCCGCCTTGGCGCCGGCGTAGGCCCCGCTGGCGGCCTGCGGCAGGTGTGCGGCGCCGCTGGAGAACATGATGATCCGGCCGTCGTCGCGGATTACCTCGGCGGCGCACTGCAGGGCGAAGTAATGCCCGCGCACTGCATCGAACATGCGGTCGTAGTCGGCCGGGCTCAGCAGGGCCGTCGGCATGAAGATGCTCTTCGGAAAGGCGGCGGCGATGTAGATGTCGGGTGGTTTGCCGGCCAGGCTGCTGACCGCTTCGAAGGCGGCGCGCATGGCGTGCCGATCGGCAATGTCGGCCCGGACCGCATCGGCCCGGCCGCCGGCATCCCAGCAGTCCTCGATCAGTCGCTGGCTCGCGGCCTGATCGGAGACGTAGGTAAAGACGACGTGGGCGCCGGCGCGGGCGAGGCCGAGCACGACCTCCCGGCCGATGCCGCGGCTGCCGCCGGCAACCAGGGCAATCTGTCCTGCGAGTCGCATGGAGCGCTCCTTGGGTGAGGGTGGCGGCAGTGTGCGTCCGGACGCCGGGTCGAGGTCACGGTCGACGGCGGGACACGCTGTCCAGCCTGCGGGACGGCGAGCAGTCCGCGGTTCCGGCGGCCAAGGCGGCTACAGAGCGATCTGCTCGAAGGCCGCGATCAGCGTGTCGATGAAGGCGCGGGTGCGCGGCGGCAGCTGGCGCCGGGACGGGTAGACCACGCTGATCGGATCGACGCCCGCCACCCAGTCCGGGAGGACCCGCTGCAGCGTGCCGTCGGCGAGGGCGTCGCGGACGACGAAGGCCGGGATCGCCGCCACCCCGGCGCCGGCGATGGCGGCATCCCGGCAGAGGATCAGCGAATTGGCGGTGATCCGCGGCTGGATCGGGACGCGCTCGATCTGATCGGCGTGGCGGAGCGTCCAGACCACCGTGTCCCGGCGGTCGCCGAAGCCGAGGCAGGGATAGTCGCGCAGGGCGGCGGGCCGGGTGGGCGGACCGTGCCGTGCCAGCAGCGCCGGGGCGGCGACCAGAATGGTCTCGCCCTGACCCAGCCGCCGGGCGAGCAGCGCGGAGTCAGCCAGTTCGCCGACCCGGATCGCGAGGTCGTAGCCGTCCTCGACCAGCTGGATGCGCCGGTCCGACAGCACCAGCTCGACCTCGACGTCGGGATAGCGCAGCGCGTACTCGCCGACGATGCGGCCGAGCAGCGTGTGGCCCATCAGCAGCGGCGCCGAGACCCGGATCCGGCCGCGCGGAGCCTCGGCCCGATCGGCCAGTTCGCGTTGCGCGTCGTCCAGGCCGGAGAGCGCCCGCGCCACGCGGTCCCGCAGCAGCCGGCCTTCGTCGGTCAGCCGCAGGACGCGGGTGCTGCGATCGAACAGGCGGACGCCGAGGTCCAGTTCGAGACGCTGCAGGCGCCGCGAGAGGGTCTGTTTCGGCACGTTGCGCAAGCGCGCTGCGGCGCTGATGCCGCCACTGTCGGCCACCGCCAGGAAGTCCGCGAGTGCATTCAGATCCATCGTGACTCCGGGTGACGATCGTGGATTCCGGGCCCGGCAGAGTCTGCCTGTCCGCAGACGCAGCGTGCGGTCCGGCCACCGATGTGGGGCTTGCCGTGTCCCGTGCGTGGGACACCATGTCCCGCGGTGCTCGGGTTGTCGGGGCCGCCAGCGACCAGGACCATCTGAAGCCCACCGACTTTCGGCGAGAGCCTGCATGCGTATCGACCGCGAGTGGACCGTCGTGCGTCCGCATTCGATGACCCATGGCGACCGGCTGGTCACCCGCGATGTGGACGAGGACCTGATCGGTGTGGCGATGGGGCCGTTTCTGTTCGTGTCGCTCTTCAGCATGCGCGGGCCGATGTTTCCGCCGCATCCGCACGCCGGTTTCTCGGTGGCGTCCTACCTGCTGCCGGAGAGCCCGATCGGCTTCATCAATCAGGATTCGCTGGGCACCCGCAACCGCATTGCGCCGGGTGCGCTGCACGTGACCCGCGCCGGTCGCGGCGTGCTCCACGAGGAGCAGCCGGAGCGTAGCGGCAGCGTGGCGCGCGGTTACCAGATCTGGATCGACCATGCCGAGGGCGATCGCGAGTTGCCGCCGGCGGCGCTGCATCTGGCGGCGTCCGAGGTGCCGCAGCAGGTGCTGGGCGGTTCGACGGTCCGGGTGGTGCTGGGGGAACTGTTCGGCCTGCGATCGCCGGTGTCCGTGCCGGCCCCGGCGCGGATCGTCGATCTGGATCTGGCCGTCGGCGCGCCGGTCGAGTTCGCACTGGATCCGGCCGACTACGGCTTCCTGGTCGTGCTGGACGGTGCGGTGCAGGTGGCTGATCGGGTCGTCGGTGCCGGCGACGTTGCCGTGTCGACCCGCCCGGGTTCGGCGGTTCGACTTGCCGCGGTCGACGCGCCGGCGCGCGCCACCCTGTTCGCCGGTCGGGCAGCGAGCCGGCAACGGGTCCGCCACGGACCGTTCGTGGCCAACGATCAGGCACAGCTGCAGCGATTCTTCGAGGCGTATCGCAGCGGCCGCTTCGGGTCGCTGACGCCCTTCGCCGAGCAGCGCTGAGCGCGCCGCCGCGACTCAGCCCGGGTCGCGGTCGACGGCGCCGAGCTGGTACAGCCGCAGGTACTTCTCCAGCACGTAGTGGGCTTCGGTGCTGGCGTAGAGAAAGCCGCGCCAGCCGTCGCGGAAGCCCTGCCGCAGCAGGTAGCCGCGCAGGAAGCGCCACAGCGGCCGACCGATCACGGCGGCGGCGCTCACCCGGTCGCCGGCGCGGTGCTGGTGCTCGGCCATCAGCCGGGCGTATTGCCGCCAGCGGCCGAGCTGGTCCTCGTAGTCACGATAGGCGTGATGCAGCAGGTCACCGCGGAGCCGCACCGTGTCGCCGTCGACCTCGACGGTCTCGTGGATCTCGCGGCCGGCCCAGCGGGCGCGGCGGCGGTCGAACAGCCGGGTGATGCGGGCTGGGTAGATGTTGCCGTGCTTCAGATAGGCGCCGAAGTAGCGGGTCGCGTTGGCGAAGCGGTAGGCCGCGGCGGCGGGCGCGCCATTCGCGAACACCGCGCGGATCGCGGCCTCCAGTTCGGGCGAGACGCGCTCGTCGGCGTCCAGACACAGCACCCAGTCGTGCTGCGCCTGCTCGACCGCGTACTGCTTCTGCGAGCGATAGCCCGGCCAGTCGCGTTCGATCACCCGGGCGCCGGTGGCGGCGGCTTCCTCGCGGGTGCCGTCGGTGCTGTGCGAGTCGATCACCAGCCGGTCGGCGCAGAAGGCGAGCGACCGCAGGCAGTCGCCGATGCGGCCGGCCTCGTTGTAGCTGATGACGCAGGCACTGACCGGGATCGTCGCGTTCACGGGTCCAGCAGTTGGGCGATCAGGGCGGCATGCCGCTGTCGCTGCGGCCGCGTCTGCAGGCGGATGGCCTCGACCACGTGTTTGAGCTGCGACAGCGTGGCGTCGAAGTCGTCGTTGACCAGCAGGAAATCGAACTCGGCGTGATGGGCAATCTCGCCGCGGGCATTGGCCAGCCGGCGGGCGATCACCTCGGCGCTGTCCTGCCCGCGGCGGGTGAGGCGCTCCAGCAGCGAGTCGCGCGAGGGCGGCAGGATGAAGATGCCTTGCGCATAGGGCAGCCGCGCCTTGACCTGCCGAGCGCCCTGCCAGTCGATCTCCAGCAGCACGTCGCGACCGCGGGCCAGCTCGGCCAACACCCGATCGCGGGCGGTGCCGTAGTAGTTGCCGTGGACCTCGGCCCATTCCAGCAGCGCGTCGGCTGCGATCAGCGCGCGGAAGTGCTCGACGTCGGTGTAGTGGTAGTGCACGCCGTCCTGCTCGCCGGGTCGCGGCGGCCGGGTGGTCCACGACACCGACAGCGCGATGCCCGGATCCTCGCGCAACAGTGCCGCGACCAGCGAGGTCTTCCCGGCGCCGCTCGGCGCCGCGACGATGATCAGGCTGCCGGACAGCTCGGTCGTGGCGGCGTGCGCGCTCATTCGAGGTTCTGCACCTGCTCGCGGATCTGCTCGATCGCCACCTTCATGTCGATCGACAGCTGACTGGTGCGGGCGTCGATGCTCTTGGCGCCGAAGGTGTTGGCCTCGCGGTGCAGTTCCTGCACGAGGAAGTCGAGGCGGCGGCCGACCGGCTCGTTGCGGCCGAGGACGCGCTTCAGCTCGTCGAGGTGGGTGGCGAGCCGGTCCAGTTCCTCGTCGACGTCCAGCTTCGACAGGGCCATGAGCAGTTCCTGCTCGAAGCGGGCGGCGTCGGCACTGATGCCGGCGTCGGCAAAACGCTGGCGCAGCTTGTCTTGCTGGGCAGCGCGGATTTCCGGGCCCAGCGTGCGCGCCTGCGCGGCCAGCTGCAGCAGCAGTTCGCGGCGGCTGTGGATCGCCTCGGTGAGCTTGGCGCCCTCGCGCTCGCGGCTGGCTTCGAACTCGCTGATCGCCCGGTCGATCAATTTGCCGGCACGGTCGGCCAGCGAGGCGCCGTCGACCTCGGGTACGCGCAGCAGGCCGGGCCACTGCAGCAGTTCGCCGACCGAGGGCGGACGCAGGTCCGGATGGCCGCGACGCAACTCGGCCAGCGCGGCGAGCAATCCGCCGGCGACCCGCTCATCCAGCGCCGGTTCGCCGCCGCCACCGGCCGCGCGCCAGCGCAGCGTGGCGTCGAGCTTGCCGCGCTGCACGCGCTTGGACACCCGCTCGCGCAGCAGCGGCTCGACGATCCGCAGTTCCTCGGGCAGCTTGCAGCTCAGTTCGAGAAACCGGTGGTTGACCGCGCGCAGTTCCAGCCGCAGGGTGCCATCGGCGCCGGCGTCTTCGACGGCGGCAAAGCCGGTCATGCTTTTCGGGGTGATCGGCATGGGCCGCTCCAGGGGGTTACTCGGCGGCCGGCTTGCGGCGCTTGCGAGGGGACGGCGGGGCGGGTGGCGCCGCAACGGCAGGTGCCTGACGGCTGCGCTTCGGCTTCGGCGTGGGCGCCGGTGGCGGCGGCTCGTCGCGGGGCGGCTCGGCGTCGGCGGGCGCAGACCGCTTGCGGGCGGGCTTCGGCGGCTTGGCCGGCTTGACCACCGGCGGATCGGTCAGGGCGTGCAGCAGGTTGCCGGCCGCCGACTTCACCTCGTCGGGCAGCGGCACGAACTGGCCGAGCCGATCCATCCAGGCGCGCGTGGAGTCGGCGACCTGTTCGAAGGCGGTCTTGCTGGCGGCGGTGGCGAAGCGGGTCAGCTGGCGCTCGTCGATGCCGCTGACCGCGCGCAGCAGATCCGGCCACTCGTTCAATTCGGCATCGCGCAGCTTGGCGATCGCGCTGGCGCGCTGGCCGATCGCATAGGTCGTGGCGATCGCGGTGGCGGTCTGGCTGGCGATGTCGGCGATCGGCAGGGCGCGTCGCAGCAGGAAGCCACCCAGCACGTTGCGGCTGACCCGCTCGATCGACTTGACCAGCGCATCGCCGGCGCTGGCCTGCGACATCTGGGTGGCGGCGATGGCCAGTACGGCCATCCGCTCGGCCGGGGCCGGCAGATTGACCTCGTGCAGCGCGAACAGCTCCAGCACCAGATCGGCCTGCAGATGGATCAGCGAGTCGCGATCGGCAAGGTCGCCGAGGAGCGCACCGGCGCCGGCGGACACCAGCGGCAGTCGCGGCACGCTGCTGGCCAGCGCCGCGACGGCGCCGGCCTTCAGGCATTTGCTCTGCACCAGCCAGCGCTTCAGCTCGGCGGTGCGGGCTTTCGGCATCAGGCTGCGCAGCCGCTCGACCCGATGCCGGGCCGCAACGCGATCGCCGGCCTGGACGGCCTTCAGCAGACGGTGGGCGAGATCGGACAGGGCCATGGTCAGGGCGCCCTCAGGGCGTCGCCGTCAGGTGGGCTTTCGGGTCCACCGGGCGGCCGTTCTGACGCACTTCGAAACGCAGCAACTCGCGGCCTCGCGTGTCCCGACCCAGGTCGGCGATGCGCTGGCCGCGGCGAACCTGCGCCTGCTCGTTGACCAGCCGCCGGCTGTTGTGGCCGTAGGCGGTGAGCATGCCGTTGCCGTGACGGACCACGATCAGTTCGCCAAAGCCCGGGATGCCGGCACCGGAGTAGACCACCGTGCCATCAGCGGCAGCGAAGACCGGATCCCCGAAGGTGCCGCGGATGTCGAGGCCGCTGCGGGTCGCGTCTCCGGCGACGAACCCGGCCATGACCTGACCGCGCGTCGGCCAGATGAAGCCCGAGCGCGAGACATTGCGGGGTGCGCTGGTGTCGGCGTTGCCGGCGGGTGTCGGTGCCGCGGGCGGTGGTGCCGGTGATGGCGCCGGGGGCGGCGTCGGTGCCGCAGGCGCGGCTCCGGTGATCACGCTGGACGAACCGATGCCGGACGTCGGCCGTGGCCGGGCAGTGTCGCTGAGCGTCAGCGCGTCACCCTGCGGCATGTCCGGCACGCCGGCGGTGACCACGCCGGTCTCCGGGTCGCGCTGCGCACCGGCGGGCGTGGTGGCCGCGATCGGGCCCTGGGCTTCCGGGTCGACCCGGCCCGGCGGATTCAGCCGCAGCCGTTGGCCGATCTTGATCAGGTTCGGGTTCTCGATCCTGTTCCAGGCGATCAGCTCGTTGAGCTCGATCTGGTTGCGGAAGGCAATCGAGAACAGCGTGTCGCCACGCTCGACGACGTGGATGCGGTCACCGGCACCGGGCGGTCGGGCGGCATCACGAGCGCCTGGCGCACCGCGGACCACGCCGGGCTCGGGCCGCAGGTGAGTCCGCTGGTCGATGCAGGCGGTCAGCAGGAGCGCGGGCAGCAACAGCAGGATCAGTCGCGATCCGATGGGCAGAGAGACAGGCAATGACGACATGTTCAGAGGACTCCGTCCAGCAGCGGGACGAAACTGACCGGACCCAGGTCCTGGGGCGCCCAGCCAGCGGGCGTCAGTCGATAGGCAAGCAGGCGCTGGCGCTCGGCACCCACGGGGGCGATCAGCGTGCCGTGATCGGCCAGCTGGTCGAAGAGCTCGGGCTCCAGGCGCGCACCGGCGGCGGTGACCAGGATGGCATCGTAGGGGCCTTCTTCGGGCCAGCCCAGGCGGCCGTCGGCGTGGCGGCTGCGGATCTGTTCGTAGCCCATGTGGCGCAGGCGCCGCCGTGCTCCGCGCAGGAGTTCCTCGATGCGCTCGACGGTGTAGACCTGTTCGACCACCTCGGCGAGCACGGCGGTCTGGTAGCCACAGCCGGTGCCGACCTCCAGCACGCGGCGCGGATTGCCGGCGAGGACCGATTGCGTCATCCGGGCGACCACCAGCGGCTGCGAGATGGTCTGACCGCAGCCGATCGGCAGCGAGCCGTTCTCGTAGGCGCGGGCCGACAGCGCTTCCTCGACGAACAGGTGCCGAGGCACCCGGCGCATCGCGTCGAGCACGCGGACATCGGTCACGCCCTGGGTGACGAGCCAGTCGACCAGCGCATCCCGCGCACGCTGACCGGTCAGGCCGGTGCCGGCACGGTCGGGTGTGGCCATCGGCACGTAGCGGACATGGCCGGGATCGGGTCGCAGGCTCATGCGCGATCGGTGTCCGAGTCGAGCGTGGGCACCCAGCGGGCGATCTGCTCCAGCGCGGTATAGCGGGTCAGGTCGACGGTGATCGGTGTGACCGAGACATGGCCGCGACGTACGGCATCGAAGTCGGTGCCCGGGCCGTCATCCTTTTCCGGGCCGGCCGGGCCGATCCACCAGATCGGCTTGCCGCGCGGATCGGTCTGGCCGAGCGAGGGCTGCGAGCGATGACGGTGGCCGAGGCGGGTGGACTCGAAGCCCTTCAGCGCGGCCAGCGGCAGGTCCGGTACGTTGACGTTGAGGATGGTGTCGGCCGGCAGCGGGTCGGTGCGCAGCCGCTCGACCAGTCGGCGGGCGACCTCGGCGGCGGTGGCGAAGTGCTCACCGACGTGGTCGCGGCTGACCAGGCTCACGGCGATCGCCGGGAAGCCCAGCGAGCGGCCTTCCATGGCGGCGGCGACGGTGCCGGAATACAGCACGTCATCGCCCATGTTGGCGGAATTGTTGATGCCGCTGACCACGATGTCCGGGGTGAAGGGCAGCAGTCCGGCCAGCGCCAGGTGGACGCAGTCGGTTGGCGTGCCGGCGACCCGGTAGCGGTTCGCGTCGAGCTGGACCACGCGCAGCGGGACGTCGAGGGTCAGCGAGTTGCTGGCGCCGGAGCGGTCGCGGTCCGGGGCGACGACCGTGACCTCGCCAACCGCGGCGAGTGCGGTGGCCAGCGCCCGGATGCCGGGGGCCTCGATGCCGTCGTCATTGGAAATCAGGATGCGCATCAGCTGCCCCGTCGCCGTCCGGCGCGCGGCTTCAGCCGTTCGCGCGGGGTGCCGGCGCGAACGCCGCCGTGGCGCTTCGACCAGTCGGCGATCAGCCGCTTGGCGGCCGCCAGGCTCGGCGCCGAGATGCCGAGCCGCGAGCCGGGCGGATCGCTGGGCGTGGGCCAGGTCTCGACCGCCAGGGCCCGCGATTCGGCGAGGTCCTTCAGGTCCGACCAGGCCTCCGGGTCGAGCAGGTCGACGGCGCATTCGAAAGTGCCGTGCGCCGCCGGTGCCAGCGTGCCCAGCACGTTGAAGACCGGCACCGGGTGCCGGTCGCGCATCACCTCGCCCTCCGGTACGCCATCGAGCAGCACGATGTCGCCGTAGCGGTAGCCGGATTCGGGATAGGGGACGTTTTCGATCACCGCGCGCACCGGGCAGATCCGCCGCACCCAGACATCCTCGTGGTGATCGCCGGGGCCATGCAGGCGCAGGGCCGCGATCCCGAAGAAACCGTGGATCGGCGTGTCGCCCTCGGCGACTTCGAGGCCGTAGCGTCGCCAGGCTTGTCGGGCGCGCTGCCAGTGGCCGAGCGCGGTGGCCGCGAGACCCAGATTCCACAGGGCAAAGCCGTGCTCGGAATCGCGGACCAATGCGGCTTCGCAGGCCGCGAGCATGGCGGGATAATCGCCACGGTCGCGCAGGTTCAGGGCCAGTGCGACCAGCGGCTCGGCCCACTCGGAATCGCGCAGGGCGGCTTCGGCATACAGCGTGCAAGCCAGCGCGTGAGCCCCGCGCGTCTCATGGCGCTGGGCTCGGATGTAGACGCGCAAAGCCCGCGTCCGGGCACTGACGGGAAGCAGCGGTCGCATAGCCTTGAGACCTTAGCACGGGGGCGCTGAAGCAGTGCTCCGCGGCGGGCTCAGTCGCCGCCTTTATCACCCTTCTGCTGGCGCAGGAAGTCTTCCAGTTCCGGCACCACCGGCACCGCGCGCGCCGGGGTCAGGCTGTCCCGCGTCTCGCGGGCGTCGATCTGTTCGGAGCGCAGATAGTTGTACTTCTCGCTGGAGAGCATGTCCTCGGCGAGGGTGTCGCGCATGATCTGGGGCTTGAGGAACACCAGCAGAGTGCGCTTCTGCCGGGTGGTGCCGCGGCTCTTGAACAGGTTGCCCAGCACCGGGATCGAGCCCAGGCCCGGCACCTTCTGGATGGTCTCCTGCAGCTGTTCGCTGGTCAGGCCGCCGAGCACCAGCATGCCGCCGTCGCGGACCATCACCTTGGTCGAGAGCTTGCGCGTGTTGGTGATCAGGTCCACCGCGCGGGTACCGGCCGAGGGCGCGAGGCTGGACGACTCCAGATTCAGATCCAGCACGACCATGTCGCCCTCGTTGATGTGCGGGGTGACTTCGAGCTTCAGGCCGACTTCCTTGCGCTCGATGGTCTGGAACGGGTTGACGATGCCGCTCTGGGTGCCGCCGCCGGGCGTGGTGCTCTGGCCGCCGGTGGAGGCGGAGGTGGCGAAGGAGCCGGTCAGGAAGGGCACTTCCTGGCCCACCGAGAGCACGGCTTTCTCGTGGTCCAGCGTCATCGTCGAGGGCTGCGACAGGATGTTGCTGCGGCCGTCGTTCTCCAGCGCGCGGGCCAGCGCGCCGATCCGGTAGATGGTCAGCGGCTCGCCATCCGGGCCGGTGATGGTGTCGGTGCCGGACAGCCAGCCCAGCGACAGGCCGCTGCCGCTGGCGATCGCCCGCGGGTCGAGTACGGCGCCGATGATGCTGCCGCCGCCGCCCTGGCCGGGGAAGTTGGTGGCGCCGACCACGCCATTGCTGTTGAGGCCCTGCTGGCCGGTCGCCCACTGGATGCCGAGCTCGCGGGCGGTGTCGTCGGACACTTCGGCGACCAGGGCCTCGATGTAGACCTGCGCGCGGCGGACGTCGAGCTGGCGGACCACCTCTTCGAGGATGCGGACGGTGGCCGGCGCGGCCGAGATCACCAGCGAGTTGGTTTCCTCGTGGGCCTGGATGACGGTTTCGCGCTCGGCGCCGGGCAGGCTGGCTGCTGCGGCTGGATCGCCGGCCGCGGCCGCGCCGGCCGGCGCGCGACCGCGCAGCACGCCTTCGAGGATCGGCACCAGATCGGCGGACCTGGCGTAGCGCAGGAACACCACCTTCATCTCGTCCGAGCCGGGCAGCGGCGTGTCGAGGTTGGCGATCAGCGCGCGGATCTTCAGGCGCTTGGCGCGCTCGCCGGAGACCAGCACGGCGTTGGTGCGCTCATCGGCGACCACGCGGACCCCCTCGGCCGGTGAATGCAGCTGCGACAGGGTGCGGACGATCTCGCTGGCGCGGGCGTGGCTCAGCGTGACCATCTCGACATCGGTCTGGCTGGCGACGTCCAGTCGGCGGACGATTTCCAGCACGCGGTCGACGTTCTCGCGGCGGTCGGAAATCACCAGGCTGGCCGATGCCGGATGCGCCTGCAGCCGGGCGCTGCCGGGCAGCATCGGGGTCAGGACGGTGGCCAGCTCCGCCGGATTCAGATGCTTGAGCTGGACGATCCGGGTCACGTACTCGGCGGGGGCCGGCGAGCCGTTGAGCGGCGCGGCGCCATCCGAGGCGGCGGACGAATCCGGGATGATCCGGGTGGCCTGGCCGCTGCTGACGGCGGTGTAGCCGTTGACCCGCAGGATTTCGAGGAACAGTGCGTACAGCTCCTCGCGGTTCATCGCCTTCTGCGAGAGCACGGTGACCTTGCCCTGCACCCGCGGATCGACGATGAAGGTGCGGCCGGTGATTTCCGCCACCGTCGCGATCAGGACGTTGATGTCCGCGTCCTTCAGATTCAGCGTGTGCGGCGTGCCTTCGGCGGCGGCGGCGTGGACGTATGCGGGTTGTCCTGCGGAAACCAGCAGGACCAGACCACCAAGCAGGCAGGACAGACGCGACATCGGGCTGGTTCTTCTTCTGACACCGGATCCGTACCGACTATCGCACGAGCCGGCGCCCGCTGCCGAGGGCCGCTCAGCGCAGGCGCAGCGGCGCCAGCGTTTCCTCGCGGCCGTTGCGGCGGACGGTGACGGTGATGCTGTCGGCGTTGCGGATCACGCCGGCGATCTGCACGCCGCGCTCGACGCTGTCGATCCGGAGACCGTTGACCGCCACCACCAGATCGTCGCCCTGCAGGCCGGCCTGCTGCAGCACGCCCTCGTAGCCGGGCGCGCTGATACGGACGCCGTCGAGACCGCCGTCGGCACTGGCGACCGGCACCACCGAGACCTTCGACAGCAGCTCGGCCGGGTTCTCGACGATCGACTGGCGGATGCTGGACAGGTCGATGCCTTGCGCCGCAATCGGCCCGATCGCGCCGATGCCGGCGTTCTGGCCGAGCGCGATGGCGGCCTGGACTTCCGGGCTGTCCATGGTCGGGATGTGCACGGCGGCGTTGGACACCGGCTCGGGCACCGGATCCGCCGCACGGGCCAGTCCGGCCGGACGTTCCATGCGCAGGATTTCCTGCCGTCCGCCGACGCTGAGCAGCACGCGGTCGGTGTAGACCGCCTCGACGCGGGCGCCGGCGACCAGCTTGCCGGGCTCGTAATAGCCCTGCTGGCCGGCGTCGTCGGCGATCAGCGCGACGCCGAGCAGTGGGTCGCGGCCGGCGATGGTGCCGATCAGCGTGAGCGCCAGACCGGTATCCGGTGCATTCGGGGCGCCGTCGCTGATGACGCCGCCGGGAGTGCCGTAGAGGTGGAAGCTCGCTACCGACATGGCCAGCGGCGGCTGGGTCACCGGCGTGCCGATGGCGCCGCTGCTGGCCGGCGGCAAGGCCAGTTCGACCGGGGCGAGGATCTGCCAGGTCAGCTGCACGCACGACCATGCCAGCCACGCGCCGGCGAGCACCGCCAGAACGCGGCCGGCGGCGGGCGTGCTCGCCAGCCGCAGCGGTTCAGTCGCCGTCAGCGCCATCGCCCGCGTCTCCGGAGCTGGCGGGTGTGCCCGCATCGCCGGTGGCCGCATCACCCGTGCCCGGCGCGCGGCGCCGACGCCGGCGGCGCTTCTTCGCGGGTGCGCCGGCATCGGTGCCGGCCCCGGGCTCGGCTGCCGGGGCATCGCCGGTCAGCACGGGCAGCGGCGCTTCGATGATCGCGGCGGGCGCGGTGTCCGGGCTGGCCGGGGCATCGGCGGCGGTCTCCGCCAGCGCCGCCGGTTCGGTCCGGCGCGCCGGACGTTCACGCCGAGCGCCGTCGGCACTGCTGCCGCTGCCGACACTTCGGCCGCTGCGGCCATCACGACCGCCGCTGCGCTGGCCGGTGCTGCTGCCGCCGCGTGAGCCGCCACCACTGCCACTGCGCGGACCACCGCCCGTGCGGGCACTGGGCGGAGGCGGTTCGGCCTGGCGGCCGAGCAGCGGCTTGTCGGAGCGTTCCGGCCGGGCCGCGAGCAGGGCGGCGGTGACCGGCAGCACTTCGATCCGATGGCCGATGTGCTTCTCGATGTCCGGCAGGCTGACGGCGTAGCGCTCGCAGGCGAAGCTGACCGCGTCGCCGCTGGCGCCGAAGCGCGCGGTCCGGCCGACCCGGTGGACGTAGTCGTCGGGGTCGACTGGAAGGTCGTAATTGACGACGTGGCTGACGTTCTGGATGTGCAGCCCGCGGGCGGCGACGTCGGTGGCGACCAGGAACTCGACCGTCCCGTCCTTGAACTTTTCCAGCAGCTTCAGGCGCTTGTTCTGCGGTACATCGCCTGACAGGATCGCCGTGGCGAGCCCGGCACGCTCCAGCGCCTGCTGGACCCGGTCGGCGGCGTGCTTGGTGTTGACGAAGATGATCGTGCGGGTCGCCTGGCGGGTGGCGATCAGGCCGAGCAGCAGATCGAGCTTCTCGTCCGAGGCCGGGAAATACACCGACTGCACCACGCGGGCGGCGGTCAGCGTCGGCGACTCGATGACGATCCGCTCCGGCTCGTTCATGTGCTCGTAGGCGAGTTCGAGCACCCGGAAGCCCAGCGTGGCCGAGAACAGCATCGACAGGCGCTCGGTGGTCGGCGCGCAGCGGCGCAGCATGTAGCGGATGTCGGCGATGAAGCCCAGATCGAACATCCGGTCGGCTTCATCCATCACCACCACGTCGGTGCTGGAGAGTCGGAACAGGTTCTGCTTCAGGAAGTCGATGGTGCGACCCGGCGTGCCGATCAGGAGGTCGCAGCCCTGTTCGAACTGGCGGGCCTGCTTTTCGTAGTCGACGCCGCCGAAGGCCAGCGCCGCCTTCAGGCCGGTCGGGCCGATGATCTTCATCGCGTCGGCGTGGATCTGTACCGCCAGTTCGCGGGTCGGCGCCAGGATCAGCGCGCGTGGGTCGCAGTCGCGGCGTTCGGCGCGGGCCGGGCGCGACAGCAGCCGCTGCATCAGGGCGACCAGGAAGGCCAGCGTCTTGCCGGTGCCGGTCTGCGCCTGGCCGGCGACATCGCGGCCAGCCAGCGCCAGCGGCAGGGCGCGGGCCTGAATCGGGGTGAGCCGCTCGAAACCGGCGGCAGCGAGGCCTTCCTGCAAGGTCGGGTGCAGGTCCAGGCTCTGGAAATCGAGATCAGTCAGGATACGGTCGGACATGATGATTCAGCGGCGTGAGCCGCCGATAAAACCTCCAGCAACGGGGCGGACGCGGCGCCTCGGGCGCCGTGTGACAGATGCACAGCCTCGTGACCGTGCAGCGCCGAGTGTAGCCGGAACGCCAGCCCGGCCCGAACTCGGTCGCGCTGGTCCCCGCGGCAGGTGCCGACTACGCTAGGCCGCTTTCCGATGCAGCAAGGAACGGACATGGCCGAAGGCATTCTGGCGCTGACCGACAGCGATTTCGACACCACCCTGAAGACGGCGACGGTACCGGTGCTGGTGGATTTCTGGGCCAGCTGGTGTGGCCCCTGCAAGGCGATGGAGCCGCTGCTGGTCGATCTGGCGCAGAAGTACGCCGGCCGGCTGACGGTGGCCAAGCTCAACGTCGAGGAGAGTCCGAGAACCGCCATGGCCTATCGGATCAAGGCGTTGCCGACGCTGATGATCTTCCGCGACGGTCAGGTGCAGCAGACCCAGATCGGCGCCCTGACCCGCAGCGCGCTCGCCGCGTTCGCCGACAAGGCGCTCTGAGCATTGCCGGCCCCGATGGCGGCTTCAGCCGCGTCGGGGCAGCCACAGGCGGACCTGCAGTCCGCCGCGTGGGGAGGCCTCGAAGGCGGCGTGACCACCGAGCGCCTCGACCAGATCCAGCGCGATGGCCAGTCCGAGCCCGTGCTCGGAGCGCTCATCCAGCCGCTGACCGCGCTGACCCAGCTGATCCCGCCGGGCCGGATCGACGCCGGGGCCATCGTCTTCCACCGTGATGCAGACCGTGTCGGCCGTGTGGATCGCCGATAGCCGGACTTCGCGCGTCGCCATCCGGCAGGCGTTGTCGAGCAGATTGCCGAGCAGCTCCTCCAGATCGGCGCGTTCGCCGGCGACCATCACGGCCGGCACCTCGACCGCCACCGTCAGTCCGCGTTCTCCGTGCATCTGCCGGAACAGCGCGGCCAGCGCCTCGCAGACCGGCGCCAGCGGCGCCCGCGCGTGCACGCTGCGGGCTTCTGCGCTGGCCCGTGCCAGCTGGCGGTCGATCACCGCCTGCACGGCGTCCAGCGCGCTGCGGGATTCGCGGTCGTCCGCGCGCAGCGCCAGCCGCAGCCGACTCAGCGGCGTCTTCAGCGCATGGGCGAGGTCGCCGGCCAGTCGGCGGCCGCGCTCGGCGAGCGCGCGGTTCTGGCTGAGCGCCTGATTGATCTCGGCGGCCAGTCGGTCCAGTTCGACGCCGTGACCGGGATCCAGCGCCTCGCGTCGGCCAGCCTGGATGTCTCGCAGCTGCTGGTTCAGCCGGGCCAGCGGTTGCAGGCCCAGCTGCAGCTGGATCGCCAGCGCCAGCGCGGCGACCAGCAGGATGCCGGCGACGCCGGCGCCAAGCAGGCCGCGGAAGCGGGCGATCTCGGCGTCCAGATCGGCCCGTGGCAGGGTCACGGTGAGCCGCCAGTCGGTGGCGGCGCCGGCCAGCTTGACCACTCGACTGGCGCCGCGCAGACGCTGCCTGTCGGGCCCGAGCTGGTCGTGGTGGCGGACCTGCCGATCCGGCGGCCAGGCGCCGGGGCTCAGCGTGGCGTCCCACAGCGAGCGCGAAGCCAGTTGGGCGCTGTCGGCTGCGTCGACCTGCCAGTACCAGCCGGAACCCAGTGTGGCGTAACCGGCTTCCGGCAGCGCCCGCTTCAGCCGCGGCTGACCGTCGGCATCCACCTCCAGACCGGCGATCAGTGCGTCCAGCTGACTGGCGAGGCGCGCGTCATAGCCGCGCTCCAGCGCCCGGCTCGTCGCGTAATGCATCAGCACGGCACCGAGGATCGCCAGTGCGCCGAGCGGCAGCAGCGCCGCCAGCAGCAGCCGCTGGCGGATCGAAGCGCTCATCCGACGCCCAACCGGAAGCCCAGGCCGCGCTCGGTGTGCAGCAGCGCGTGCGGTTTCAACTTGCGGCGGATCCGCGAGATCAGCACGTCGATCACGTTGGAGTCGAGGTCGAAGTCGCGGTCGTAGATGTGCTCGGACAGCTCGGTGCGGCTGACCGTGCGGCCGGCGTGGTGGATCAGGTAGGCCAGCACCCGGTACTCGGCGGCGGTCAGCGTCAGCGGCGCGCCGTCGAGGCGGAAGCGGCAGCCCAGCGTGTCCAGCTCTAGCGGCCCGCAGACCAGCGTCGCTGCCGCATGGCCGGTGGCGCGGCGGATCAGCGCCTTCAGCCGCAGGATCAGCTCGTCGATCTCGACCGGCTTGGTCAGGTAGTCATCGGCGCCAGCGCCGAAGCCGGCCAGCTTGTCGGCCCAGCGGCTGCGCGCGGTCAACAGCAGCACCGGAAAGCGCTTGCCCGCTTCGCGCCAGCGATGCAGCACCGAGACGCCATCCAGGGTCGGCAGGCCGAGGTCCAGCACCGCGGCGTCGTAAGGCTCCTCGGTGCCGAGCCACACCGCCTCGCGGCCGTCGGCGCAGGCATCGACCACCCAGCCCTGCGTCTGCAGCGCCGCCTTCAGCCGGCTCTGCAGCTCGGCATCGTCCTCGACCAGCAGCAGGCGCATCAGTCCTCGTCGTCCTCGTCGACGAGCAACTCGCCGGTGGCGGCATCCAGTTCGATCTCGCGGACTTCGCCATCCGCGCTGATCAGCTCCAGCTCGTAGATCCAGCGGCCGTCGTCGCGCTCCAGCTCGGCTTCCAGCAGCCGCTCGCCGCGGGCCAGCGGGACCCGCTCCAGCAGCGTCGACAGCGACAGGATCTCGCCGCGACGGACCGCTTCGCGGGCGCGGGTGTGGTCCCCGTCGGCGAGGCCGAGGCCGGGCAGGGTGAGCAGGACGGCGGTCAGCAGGATGCGCATGGGCGCGAGGATCCGGCCGGTGGGCTTTAACAGCGTATGAAAGCCGCCGTCGAAGCGGGTTTACGACGGGCTGCGCAGGATCGCTGCACCCCAAGCCGAAGGAGCCCGCCATGGCCCGCAAGACCCTGATCAGCCTGACCCTCGCCGCCGCGATCGCGGTACCGGCCCTGCTGTATGCCGCTGCGCCGACCGGCATCGATCTCGCCCGCGCCGTGCAGATCGCCGAGGCCGCCGGCTATCGCGACATCACCGACATCGATCGCGAGGACGGCAGCTGGGAACTGAAGGTGCGCGGCGCGGACGGTCGCAAGCAGCGCGTCTACATCGAGGCCGCCACCGGCGACATCCTGTGGCCGGCGCAGCCCGGTCAGCGGCAGCTGAGCGCGACCGATGTCATGGCGAAACTGAGCGCGGCCGGCTACGGCGAGATTCGCGACCTGGAGCGTGACGAGGGCTACTGGAGCGCCGAGGTTCGCGGCCCCGGCGGTCTGTCGCGCGAGCTGAAGATCCATCCGCTGACCGGTGCCGTCACCGAGGAACGCTGGGACGACTGAGTCGCGGGATCGCGTCGGGTCCGGTCGGGCGACCGGACCCGATGGCTACACTTGAGCGCCCACCGTATTCGGAGCCCGGGATGCCTCGTCTGATCATTCTGCTGGTTGCGCTGTGTCTGTCCGTCGCCGCATCGGCCAAGGAATACGAGGCCGCCTACACGCTGACCTTCAAGCCGGGTCGCGATCGCGCCGAGGCCAGCCTGCAGTTGGGCAGCAACGCCCGGGTCGTCCGCCAGATCGACTTCGCGATGCCGGATCCGCGCTACGCGGTGGTCCGCGCCGATGGCGAGATCCGCCGCAAGGGCGAGCGGGTCATCTGGACGCCGAAAGGTGAGCGGCCGCGATTGGTCTGGACGGTGCGGATCGAGAACGCGCGCGAAAGCGGCGGCTACGACAATTACGTCGCGAAGGACTGGGTGATCTTCCGCGGCGACGACACGTTTCCGTCAGCCCGTGTCAAGGCGGTGCGCGGCGCCCGTTCGAAGACGACGCTGGAGATGATCCTGCCGAAGGGCTGGAATGCCGAGACTCCATGGACCCGGCAGCGCGGCTTCGTGTTTGCGGTCGACAATCCGGAGCGTTCCTTCGACCGGCCGACCGGCTGGATGATTGCCGGCGACATCGGCACGCGCCGGGAGTTCATCGACGACCTGGAGTTGTCGATCGCGGCCCCGAAGGACGCCAACATCCATCGGATGGACCTGCTGGTGCTGCTGTCCTACGTGCTGCCGGAGATGCGCCGCGCCTTCGACGGCCTGCCACCCAAGCTGCTGATCGTGCAGGGGCCGGACCCGATGTGGCGGGGTGGCCTGTCCGGGCCGCAGTCGCTGTACCTGCACGCCGACCGGCCAATGATCAGCGAGAACTCGACCAGCCCGGTGCTGCACGAACTGGTCCACACCATCACCCGGGTCCGCGGCAAGCCGAAGGGCGACTTCATCGCCGAGGGTCTCGCCGAGTTCTACGGCATCGAGCTGCTGCGCCGCAGCGGCGGCATCAGCGAGGCGCGCTTCGAGCGCACCCGCGACTGGCTGAAGGACTGGGGCAAGGGCGTCCGCACGTTGCTGGTGTCCAGCTCCAAGGCCGAAACCACCGCACGGGCGGTGGTGCTGTTCATCGACCTGGACCGCGAAATCCGCGAGCGCACCAAGGGCAAGCGCAGTCTGGATGACGTCACCCAGCGCCTGATCCAGCGCCGCAAGGTCGATCTCGCCGATCTGAAGCAGGCGACGCAGGCGGTGATCGGCGCGCCGGCGAAGACCCTGGAATCGCCGCTGCTGCGCTGATGCCGCGTCAGTCCATGCGGGTCGCTCGATTGGGCTTCCCATGAAGACGCTGCGGGCGCGAGCGGACGGTGTCCTGCTGCATGCGCTGGCCTTGAGCGCCGGGACGCATCCGGCCGCCGCCGAGCCGGACCTGCAGGTGCAATTGATGGGTCAGGTGCGCGGCGACGCCCGCATTCGTTCTCGTTCGGCGCGGTTGGATGGCCTGCTGCGGCCGGGCTTTCTGCTGGTGACGCCGCCCGGCGAGGCGCTGGAGTGGCATGTGGGTGAGGCGCTGGAGGGCTGGGCCCTGTCGGTGCCGACCGGTTTTCTGGCCGATGTCGGCATCACCGAGGGCCTGCCGGCATTGCCGCCACGTTTCGACCCGGCTTGCGAGCATCTGGTGGGCCTGATCCGACTGCAGTGCAGCCTGCCGGGGACGCCGGATCCCGGCTTTCTCAACGGCATTGCGCAGATGGTGCTGGGGCATCTGGCGCGCTGCTGGCGCGTGGTCACGCCGGCGGCCGAGGACAGCAGTGGACGGCTGAGTGCGGCCGAACTGGCGATCCTGCAGGCCCACGTGGACGAGCGTCTGGAGCAGCGGATCAGCGTCGAAGACCTCGCCGAGGTGCTCGGACTCGGCTACGCCAGCTTCGCGCGTCGGCTGAAGGCGGCGGTCGGTCTGAATCCGATGCAATACCTGATCCAGCGGCGGGTGGAGTGCTGCAAGCGTTTGCTCCTCGATCCCCGATGGACACTTGCCGACATTGGCTACCGGGCCGGTTTCTCGAACCAGGCCCACTTCAGCACGACCTTCCGCGCCCATCTCGGCGTGACGCCGTCGGAATTCCGGCAGCGTCAACGCGACGGAGTCCCCACATGATTTCGCCTCTGCCCCGCAAGCGCTGGAGCCGCTGGCTCAAGGTCAGCACCTGGAGCCTGTTGTACGTGGCAACGGCCGTGACCCTGTCCTGGCTCGGCGCCTATGCGGCGCCGACGATGGTGCTGTACGACTTCTACAACGGTCTGCAGGCGGCCCCGGTCGACCAGGGGCGGGTGGTGATCGCCGGTTACCGAGAGTCGGATACGGCCCGATTCGGCGAATGGCCGGTGAGCGACGCCGTTGTCGCGCAGATGGCGGAGCGCGCTCTGGCCGCCGGCGCGGCTTCGGTCACGATTGCCGGGAATCGTGCATTCCGGCTGGAGCCGGGCGTGGCCGAGCTGGACGCGCTGATCGCCAGGACGGATCGCCTGCAGTTTGCAATCGACCTGCGCGGCGCGCATCCCGGCACGCCCTTTCTGGCGCCACCGGCCCGCATGGGCAGTTCGATGATTTTCTTCGATACCGGCGGCGAGATCCGCCGCGTACGGGTGGGTGGGCCGTTCCGGGGTCGTGAGGTGCCGAGCATCGAACTGACGAGCGTCGAACCGCGGCTCAGGGATCAGGGCGGGTTGCGGCTGGTCGATGGCGTGGTCCAGTTCGGTACGCAGCAGGTGCCACCGCTGGGTCGCAACTTCGGTGGCTACTGGGACAACTACGGCACGGAGAGCGTGCTGCTACCCCAGGCCCGGCAGCGGGTCGTCGTTCCGCAAGTCACGCTGACCGAGCTGGAGTCGATCGCGCCGGACCGTCTGGATGGCAAGGTCGTGGTGCTCTGCGCGCAGACCGCGGGCGCGCGGGCCCAGCACACCCGCACCAGCCCGATCCCGGGTCGGGTCAGTATCTGCGAGGCTTTTGCGCAGAGCCTCAACAATCTGCTGGGTGTGGCGGCCGGTGAGCGCCACTTCGTCCGACCTCTGTCGATCGGAACCGAGCACGTCCTGATCGGCGTGCTGTCCTTCGCGGCCCTTGCGCTGGTCCTGACGGTGCGTCGGTGGCCCCGCATGCTGATGGGGGTGGGCGCGGCGATCGTGGCCTGGCTCGGGCTGGCCTATCTGGCCTTTCTCCAGGGTTTGTGGTTGCCAGTGGTGCCGGTGCTGGCCTCACTGGTCATCGCCCCGGTCGTGCGGCTGCTGTGGGCGACCCTGGCGGCGCGCCGCCTCGGCTGGCAGTTGGCGACGCTGCTGGATCTGGTCGACAGTTTTGCCGATCCGCTGGTGGTGATCGACCGGCGGCAGAACATCCAGCTGGCGAATCGAGCGTTCTACGCCTTGTTCGGGGCGTTGCCCGAGCAGATCCGGGATCGTCCATTGGTCGATTGGCTGGAGCTCGATCCGGTGAGTACGCTGGAGCGCGACGCCCTGAATGCCTGGGTGCGCAGCGGGCCGGGTCGCGGTGCGCGTGCGCGGGTGCGGCGTCAGGCATTGGCCAGCGGTGCGCGTCAGGGTCTGGAAATGCTGCGGATCGAGTACGTCGATGCGGTCGTCGAAGCCGAGGTGGAGGCCGACGGCCGGCCGGGTGGGAGTGGGCTGGCCGAAGGCTTCGATCATGCGCGCTACTGGGCCGACAAGGACGGCCGCCCGCTGAGTCTCCTGCTGGCCCGCTTCGCCGGTCCACTGACGGCGGCCGATCGGCGAGAAGCAATCCAGCGGGCTCGGCGCATCGGCGCCGCCGTGCTGGCGGCCGACGAGCTCGACGCACAGACCCTGGGCGTCATCGCCGACGAGCAATCACTGGGGGGACTCGGTGTTGAGGACGCCTTGCGCCATGTCTGGGAATGGCCGCTGCCGGATGGTCGCCGGCTACCGGTGGAGCAGCTGACCTGCGCGCAGGCCTGGTGGCCGGAGGACGGCGTCGAGTGGGCGGCACTCCGGGCAACTGCCGATCGCCGACTGGCGGCAATGGCCGACGAACCCTGAGTGGCGTCAGCCCCCGGCGAGCTGCGGGATCCGCACGAATTGCTCGACCGGGCAGCGTTCGGCGCGGGCGACCTCGACCAGTTCGGCGTAGCGCGTGTCGCTGATCGTCGCGGCGCGCCCGTAGATCCAGCACAGCTCGGCCTTTCGATCGGTGACCACCAGCCACTGCCGATCGTCGCTCAGATGCACCATCCGGAATTCGGTCCACAGCGGCCAGATGAACTGCGCGCGCCAGCGGGCATTCGTGTTCGGGTCGAGGATCTCGGCCACGCCGGTCCACTGCTCCAGCTTGCTGTCCAGCGAGTCGCGGCGGAAGAAGTACAAATCGTCGAAGCGGCCGTCCGGACGGGCGGCGTACTCGACGTAGCTGCCGACCTTGCCGCGTTCGGCGAAGTAGGGGACGTTGGCGTGGATGTACCAGCGGCCGAGGATGTCCTCGACGCCGAGCTTCGGCAGGCTGGCATCGGGGCGGGCGGGGGTGCCGGCACACCCGGCGAGGGCCAGCAGCGTGGCTGCGGTCAGAAGGATGGCGAGGCGCATGGTCGAACTCCGGCGAACGGAAGCTGCAGCCTGCGCGGTGCTGCGTGAAGGCCGGGCCGTGCGGTCGGCGCGCTGGTGTGAGTGTGCAGGTCGTCGTTTCGTAGCATTCGGGCCATGCCCACCCTGACGCCCCCGACCCGCCAGTTGAATCTCCGCTGCCGCGTCGGTTGCCGCCGGCGGGTCATGGCAGTGGTGAATGGTCGAGTGCCTGCGAGCCACCTTGCCAGCCCGGGCCGCAGCGCTGACCCGCCCGCCATCCCGTCGAGGCCGCGCCGGTGACCCCGGCGCTGTGGCTGGTGCTGGCCATGCTGGCCTTCGGCTGGGTCGCCCGCGAGCGCGCCCTGCTGCCCGAGTCCGCGCCGCTGGTGCTGAACCGGCTGGTGCTGTGGCTGTGCCTGCCGGCGCTCGTGCTGCTGAAGGTGCACCAGTGGACGCCGGATGCCTCGCTGCTGGCGCTGGCCGCAATCCCGTGGCTGATCGCGCTCGCGATGATGGCGCTGGTCGCGCTGGCCGGCCGGCTGTTCGGTCTGGATCGCGCCACCACCGGCTGTCTGATGCTGCTGACCATGCTCGGCAACACCGCCTTCCTCGGCTACCCGCTGGTGGATTCGCTGTTGGGCCCCGCTGCGCTGGCCGATGCGGTGGTCTACGACCAGCTCGGGTCCTTTCTGATCCTCTCGCTGCTCGCCCCGCTGGTCGTCGCCCGCTATGGCCACGGCGAGCGGCCACCCTGGCCGGTGTTGGTCAAGCGCGTGCTGACCTTTCCGGCCTTCATTGCCTTCGTGATCGCGCTGCTGCCCTGGCCGATGCCGGCCGCGCTGTCGGAGATCCTGACCACGCTGGCCGGGATGCTGGTGCCGCTGGCGATGCTCTCGGTCGGCCTGCAGCTGCGGCTCAAGCCCGCCCGCGAGGATCTGGGTCCGCTGGCGCTGGGGCTGGGCCTGAAGATGGGCGTCAGCGCCGCGCTCGGCTACGGCCTTGCTGTGGGCTTTGGCCTGAGCCCCGCCACCGCCCTGACCGTGATGCTGCAAGCCGCGATGCCGCCGATGATCACCGCCGGCATCCTCGCTGCCGAGGGCGGCCTCGCCCCGCGTCTGGCCGCCGCGCTGGTCGGCTGGGGACTGCTGCTGGCGCTGCTCTGGCTGCCGCTGCTGGTGCGCTGGGTGGGGTGAGATTGCTTCACTGCGTTCGCAATGATGTTATTGGCAAGCCATTGATTCGAATGTGCCTGACAGGATCGGCATTCGAGACGTACTCCACGATTCGTCATCGCGACCGCGAGCGTAGCGCGGCGGGAAGCGATCTCCGGTTTTACGGCAACTTGAGACTGCTTCCCGCCACGCAAGCTCGCGGTCGCAGTGACGAGGACTGGGGAACAGCGGCCAACGTCAGGCAGGGCTCACACCGACCGGCTTGCGGTAGCAGTGCCGGACCGTGAATCAGTCCGGCTGTCGCCCCCGCCACCAGACCACGCCGACCCCGGCCGCGGTGGCCACGGTCAGCAGTGCGGTGCGCACGGGGCGCCAGTCGAGGCTGCGGAACTCCGGGATCAGCAGGATCACGAGCAGGATTGTCACCGCCATCGCGGTGAAGCCCACCAGCGCGCCGATCACCAGATTGCGCGCGCGCCGCGCGGTGGCCTCGATGCGCGCGCGTTCCTCGGGGGTGACCTCGCGCACGTCAGTGGCGTCCGCCCAGCGCCGGGTCCGGTGGCGGCAGCTGCAGGTGGAAGCCTTGGCGCGTGAGGCTCTCCATCACCACGACCGGATTCTCGCGGGCGAGCCGGCGCTCGGCGTGCAGTTCCAGCGCCATCACCCGCTCCAGCGGCTGCAGCAACTGGCGGATGGCGTCGGGCAGCGAGGCGCCGCCGTCGTCCTCGCGCAGGTACACGTAGTGGCCGGGCTTGCGTTGCGACTTGTAGACGTAGCAGTTCATGGGCGGATGATGCCGGATCGTGGGGGTCACCCGCCGCCGGCGCGGGGGTCGGTGACGGTCGGGGCGCGGCGGACGGCTTCGCGGTGGGCGATGAACAGGCCGGCGCCGACGATGATCGCGGAGCCCAGGCCCACCCACAGGTCCAGTCGCTCGTCGAACAGCCACCAGCCGAACAACACGGCGAAGGGCAGTTGGGCATAGCCGTAGACCTGCAGTACGGAGGCATCGCCGAGCTGGTAGGCGCGGGTGACGGCGAGGTGCGAGACGGTGCCGATCAGGCCGATGCCGGCGAGCAGGGCCCAGCCGATGGCGTCGGGCCAGGTCCACACGGTCAGCGCCGGGATCAGCGACAGCGGGGTCATGATCAGCACCATCCACAGCACGATGGCCTCGCTGGATTCGGTGCGCGACAGGAACTTGATGCTGATCACCGCGCCGGCGCTGAACACCGCACCGGCCAGCGCGATCAGCACGTCGCGGTCCAGTTCGACCCAGCCCGGGCGGACGATCACCAGCACGCCGATGAAGCCGACCACCACCGCGCTCCAGCGGCGCCAGCGCACGTCCTCCTTCAGTACCAGCACGGCGCCGATGGTGACGAACAGCGGCGCGCTATAGCCCAGCGCCACGGCCTTGCCGAGCGGCAGGTGGGCGAGCGCCCAGAAGCCGCAGAACATCGCGGTCAGGCCGACCACGCAGCGCAGGAAGTAGATGTGGAAGCGGTCGGTCTTCAGCAGCGTCAGGCCGACGCCGTGCAGCAGCGGCAGCGCGAAGACCAGGCCGAAGAAGTTGCGGAAGAAGGCGATCTCGAAGACGTGGATGCCGCGATCGCTGGCCGTGCGGATGCAGGCGCCCATCAGCGCGAAGCCGAGCGCCTGGCCGAGCATCAGGATGACCGCGCGGCTGCGGGCGGAGCGCGCCGACCAGGGCTTCACGTCGAACCTCCGCGAGCAATGCTCGCCGTGACTGCGGCGGCGGAGCCGGCAGAGTTCACGGTTCCACCGGGGCGATCAGGCCCGGGTGGTCGTTGCGGACGTTGCCGACCGCGCGGCCGACCCGCCAGCGGCGCAGCCGGCCGACCGGCGCCGGCCGGAGCAGCGTGCGCGCCGTGTCGAGGCGACCCCGGAGCCAGTCGCCCCAGTCGGCCGGGTCCAGCAGCAGTGGCATGCGCTCGTGCAGCGGGGCGTTCGCGGGCGTGGTGACGATCGCAGCGCTGATCAGCGGCTCGCCGTCGATGCGCGCGGTGGCCAGCAGGCCGCCGAAGGCCAGCACTGGCGCATCGACCGGGCCGATCGCCCACGGCTGCTTGGTGCCGGTGGTGTCGGCGGTCCATTCGTACCAGCCGCTCGCCGGGATCAGGCAGCGGCTGAGGCGGAAGGCGTCGCGGAACGTCGGCTTTTCTTCGAGCGTCTCGCCGCGGGCGTTGAAGGTGGACACCCCGGCCTGCAGCGTGCGGGCGAAGGCCGGCACCAGCCCGAAGCGGGCGAACAGCGCCTCGCGCGGACCGGAGGCTTCGCGGATCACCAGAATCGAGGCGGTCGGCGCCAGATTCCAGTGCGCGGTGTAGTCCGGGAAGCGGGCGACGCCGAAGGGGCCGGCGAGCGTCTCGGGCAGGGCGTCGAGGAAGAATCGGCCGCACATACCGGCGTCAGCTCCGCGAAGCCGCGATCGGCATGGTCAACAGCCGCCGGCAGCGCACGGGGCGACCGGGCCGGCGACCCGGCGCATCAGGGGCGCATCGGTCGATCGCGTTCGCGGTCGACCACGCAGAAGAAGCCGTAGGGCTCGCTGCCCTCGTTGCGCAGCTGGTGCACTTCCAGCGGCCGCACATAGGCCACGTCCATCGGCTTCAGCGTCATCTGCCGCTCGTCCAGCAGCAGGGTGCCCTGACCGCGCACGGTGATGATCACATGGGTGTGCAGATGCTTTTCCAGGCTGGTGTAGCCGCCAGTCGCCAGCTCGAAGTAGCGCAGGTCGAAGTCGGTCTGCTCGCCGTTGCGGCCGATCAGCTCGACGCGACGGACGCCCGCGAATCCCAGCTCCGCCGGCGTGGTCTCGCTCGGCTTGTAGGGCCGGTCGCTGCGCTCGGTCCAGTGGAAGCCCTCGCGGAAGTGCAGCAGCGTGTGGACGCCCTCACCCTCGCCGGGGTTGAACTCGCAGGCCGATTCCAGAAAAGGCTCGGGTTCTTCCAGCCGCGGCGTGAAGTGCTCGGCGATGCGGGCCTGATAGGCGCGGGTGCTGGCGGTGAGGTCGTCGGAATGGCCGAGCAGCGAGCCGCCGATCAGGAACACCGCCTCGGCGCCGTACTCGCGCGACAGCGCCGGAATCGAGTCGTAGCGCATGCCGCCGGCCGGGCAGGGCAGGGCGGGCTTCAGGGCGCCGAGCGGATCGCGCAGCGCGCGGGTGATGCCGCGAACCTGCTCGGTGCTGTAATCGAAGCGGCCGCCGGGCGCCGGGAAGATCGAGATGTCGGCGCCGGCGAGACGGAACAGGGTGCCGAGCAGCACGTCGTGGGCGATGCCGTGGTCCTCGCCGCTGGTGAAGGCGCCGGTCAGCGAGGGGTGCGCCATCATCGCCAGCCCGTAGTCGCTGCACAGCTTGCGGGCAGTGTCGACACCGAGGTTGATCGGGCAGGCCAGCACGCCGCGCAAGCCGAGGCGCTGCACGAACTCGGCGTAGCGCTCCAGATCGTCGGCGTTCGCCGCCAGATGCGGGAAATACAGGCAGTTGCGGCCGGTCTGCTGGTTGGCGCGGTCGACCGCCTTGGCGCACAGGTCGACGCGCTGCTTGAACGCCTCGAAGTCCGGTGCGACCAGGTTCTGGTCATCCTTGACGATGTCGCCGCCACCGAGGGCAAAGGCGTAGGCCAGTTCGGCCAGCTGCTCGTCCGGCAGGCCGCGCGGCTTGACCGCGGTGGCCAGCAGCGGGCGGTTGTAGACGCCGGTCATCCGTCGCAGGCCGTCGATGCCGTACTTCGGCCCGGCGAAGGCGTCGAGCACCGCGCGCGGCAGTTCCAGCCCGGTCAGGCGGATCTTCTTCAGCATCGAGACGTTGCCGAACACCAGATTCAGCAGCTGGCCCATCTGCCCGGACACCAGATGCGCGGCATAGCGGACCACCACATCGTAGGCGCCCGGACCGGCGGGACGGATCTCGCTGACCCGGCCGACCACGTGTTCACGCACCCGCGGATCCTGCACCAGACCTTCCGGCAGTTCGACCGTCTGCTCGTAGGCGACGAAACGGGCGATGCGTTCGATGTCGGCCGGACCTGATTCGATCCGGTAGGTGGCGCAGAGGCAGGGGTAGAAGTTCATCCGGTTTTCCCCGTGGCGGTGGCGCGGTGAAGCGGCGTCCGGGGCGTCTGAAAGAGGATCTTGCAGTCTAGCCAAGGGTGTTTGAACAACCCGTCGGATGCGCCCGGCTGCCCGCGTTTCGCCCGAGTCGGTTGCGTCAGCGGGCGTCGCGATTCAGTCGGGCAGCAGCCGGGCGCCGGTCACACTCGCCAGCTCGACGATGCGCGTGGTGGTGCGAGCGTGCCGGCCGAGTGCGTCGGCGATGCCGGCGGCCACCACTTCGGTGCGCGCCGCACCGCGGACCCAGGCGAACACGGTCGGCCCGGCGCCGCTGATGCTGGCGCCGAGCGCGCCGGCCTCGATCGCGGCGGCTTTGGCCTCGATGAAGCCCGGGATCAGCGGCGCGCGGCGCGGCTCGACCAGCACGTCGCGCAGCCCTTCTGCGATCAGCGCGTCCTCGTCGCGATACAGCCCGGCGATCAGCTGGCCGAGCGCGGCGGTCTGGCCGATCACGGTCTTCAGCGCGTAGGGCTCGGCCAGCACCTCGCGGGCGCGGCGGGTTTCCAGCACGAAGTCCGGATGCACGACCACCGCGTAGATCCCGGCCGGGACCGGCAGCGACAGGCAGCGTTCGGATGTGCTCATCGCGATGCCGCCGAGCAACTGCGGGCCGACGTTGTCGCCGTGGCGGGCGCCGCTGGAGGCGAACTCGCCGTCGAGCGCGTAGGGGTACAGCGCCGCCGGTGACAACGGTGCGTCGAGCAGGCCGTTCAGCGCGGTCACCGCCGCCGAGGCCGAGGCCGCCGAACCGCCCAGCCCGGAGCCCAGCGGGATGCCCTTGTGGATCGTCAGCCTGAAGCCTTCCTTGAGTCCCAGCGCCGTGCGCATCGCCGCCACCGCGCGGGCGGCGGTGTTGCGCTCCGCATCGAGCGGCAGCGTCGTCACCGTGCCGGTGATGGCGGCCACCGACACGCCAGGCTCGTCGACCACCTCGATCTCGACCCGATCCCCCCAGCCGCCGACCGCGAAACCGAGCAGGTCGAATCCCGAGGCAATGTTGCCGGTGCTGGCCGGCGCCTCGGCGCGGGCGCGGGCGCGGACGACGCGGACGGTTGCGGACATGCGGGTTCTCGGCGTGGGCTGGAGCCGCGGAGTGTGGCGGCGCGGCGCTGGGGTCGTCACGTCGGCGCTGTCATCGACTTTTAATCCGGCACATCGGTGCGAGTCATCGCCGCCCGACAGCGGATTCACTGCCGCTGGCGAGGATGTGGCGTACCCCGGCGGCACCGCCGGACCCCCTCGACCTCCACGGAGAACCCCGATGCGCACGCTGATTCTGTCCGCCGCCCTGGCGCTGGCCGCCACCGCCCACGCCCGCGAAACCGCCCCGGTCTACAACAGCAACGTCACCGAAGCCGAAGTGCTGGCTGCCCAGCAGGCCTGGGGCAAGGCGCTGGTGTCGATCAGCGAGGCCAATGCCAAAGACGGTCACGCCGCGGCGAAGCAGCTGGCCGGTGAGATCCTCGACGCCGCCTACGGCTACAACCTCGGCCCGGTGCTGTTCAAGCCGACCCTGACCGAGGTGCCGCAGACCTTCCGCACCACCCGCGAGGGCGCGCTGGCCTACTTCGTGGGCGGTGACCCGAACTTCCCGAAGGACACGGGTTTCGCGCTGAAGGGCTGGAAGGCGGTGGAAATCAAGAACGCCGCGATCCACATCAACGGCGACACCGCGACCACGATGGGCAACGTGATGATCACCGGCGCGGATGGCAAGGTCACCACCGTCGACAAGACCTGGAAGTTCAAGAAGGACGATGAAGGCAAGCTGCGGATCGTGGTGCACCACTCCTCGCTGCCCTACAGCAGCAACTGAAGTCCGTCGGCCGCGCCGGGCTGAGTCCTCATGATCCGGACGCGGCTCGCGATCGCCTTCAGTCTGCTGGCGCTGTTGGCGCTGGGGCAGTGCATCTACGCGTGGTGGGCGGTGTCGATTGCCGCCCACCACGCCCGGCAGAGCGTGTTGGCGGCGCGCCTGCAGGCCGAGTACCTGGAAATCTCCGCCGACAAGCAGCGGCTGAAGGTCTGGTTCGCGCAGCGGATGCTGGCGGGTGACGCCGATCCGGCCGAGCGTGTGCGCCTGATCGGTCGGGTGCGCGCCAGTCTGGCCAGCCTCGGTACGCTGGTCGAGGAGCTTCCGGCCGGACCCGAGCGCGTGGTCGAAGCCGAGGCCTTCCGGCTGGTCACGTTGAATATCGACACGCTGGATGCGGCGCTCCAGCGCGCCGAGGCCGGCGAGATGACACCGAATCCGGCCACGCAGTGGCGCGAGGTGCTGTTGGCCTTCGACGAGCTGAGCGGGCAGGACATGCGTGGGTTGTTGCGCGCGGCGGTGGACCGTCACGAGACGGCTGCGGCGGTCGGTAGCGCTCGCCTGTCCCGTGACCTGGAAGGTGTCCGTCGGACGGACACGGTGCTGGCGGTCTTCGTGGCCTTGTTGACGGTATTGGCGGTGTGGTGGTTCGTGCGGATGCTGGACCGCCCGGTCGCGGCGCTGGCCCGTCAGGCCGAGGCGCTGGGGCATGGTGACTTTGCCGCGCGCAGCGGACTGTCGGGCCGGGACGAATTCTCGCGGATCGGCAAGCTGCTGGATTCGATGGCGGCCTCGCTGGCCGAGGCGCGGGCACGCAGTGCCGGCTTGCAGCAGCGACTGGAGGCGCTGGTCGGCGAGCGCACCCGCGCGGTCACGCAGGCCTACGAGGCACTGATCGGGATGGAATCGCGACGGCGGCAGTTCTTCGCCGAGCTGTCGCACGAGTTGCGCACGCCGGTGACGGTGATTCGCGGTGAAGCCGACATTGCGCTGCGCGGCCCGGCCGATCCGGCCGAGCTGCGCGCGGCGCTGGCGCGAATCGTGGCGGCGTCGGACGAGCTGGGCAGTCGGGTCCGCGAGCTGCTGGACGCCGCCCGCAGCGGCGCCGAACAGTATGCGCTGGCGCGGCAGGAGGCCTCGCTGGCGGCGATCGTCGCCGAGTCGGTGCGGCAAATGCAGGCGGTGGCGCAGCACCGTGGCGTGGTGCTGGAGTTCCGGTCGCCGACGGTGGACAGCCGGGTGCTGGTGGATCGCGAACGGCTGCAACAGGCGCTGGTGATCGTGCTCGACAATGCGTTGCGGTACTCGGCCGCGGGCGGTCGCGTGGAGGTAGGGGTGATCCGGGACGCCGAACTGGTCGCGATTGCGGTGGAGGACGAGGGCGTCGGCATGGCGCCGTCCGAACTGGAACATGCCTTCGAGCCGCGATTTCGCGGTCGGGATGCGCGGGTGCTCGACCCGGATGGCTGTGGCCTCGGGCTGTCGATCGCCGAGCGGATACTGGTTGCCCACGGCGGCAGCATCGAGCTGGCGCCCCGCCAACCGCGCGGTCTGCGCAGCACCCTGCTGTTGCCGCGAGTTCCGGCGGAATCGGAGTCGGCATGAAGATCCTGATCGTCGAGGACGATGCCCGCGTTGCGGATTTCCTGCTGCGTGGCCTGCGCGCCGAGGGCTATGTCCCGACCACGGTCGGCAGCGCCGAGGCGGCCCTGCCGCTGCTGCGGAGCGGTGGCTTCGGCATCGGGCTGTTCGACGTGATGCTGCCCGGGATCAGCGGCATGGAGCTGTGTCAGCAGATCCGCGCCGAATGCATTCCGCTGCCGGTGCTGATGCTGACCGCGATGGGGACCGTGCAGGACCGGGTCGCCGGGCTGCGCTGCGGCGCCGACGACTATCTGACCAAGCCCTTCGCCTTCGACGAATTGCTGGCGCGGATCGAGGCGCTGGCCCGGCGACCACCATTGAAGCCGGTGCGCGAGACGGTGCTGACGGTCGGCGACCTGGTGTTCCATCGCGAGCGGATGGAAGTGCGCCGCGGCGGCGAGGTGATTCCGCTGACCGCCCGCGAGCTGGCGCTGCTGGAACTGCTGATGAGCGCGCCGGGCCGCCTGTTCAGTCGCGAACGCATCCTGTCCAACGTCTGGGGCGTGGACACCGATCCGCTGACCAACATCGTCGACGTCTACATCCGCCGCCTGCGCAGCAAGCTGGATCCGCCCGTGGGCCCGTCATGCATCGGTACCGTCCGCGGGCTCGGTTACCGTCTGGAGACATCTGGATGACGAATCGGTTTCAACTGTCACTCCGATGACATCTTTTCGTCATTGAATGCGGCCCCGCAGGCAGCTCTCGCTGAGCCCCGACCGATCGGCCGGGGTGGGGCGCCGCCCGTCGACTCGGGACCGTCCGGTTCCCCGCTGCCACCCGGTCCGGTGGCTCGATCCTCGCGATTCGCTGGTGCGCCCATGTCCCTGCGCTTGTTGACCTCCGCTTCCGTCCTGCTGCTGTCCGCCCTGCTGGCCAGCACCCCGGCCGTTGCCGACTCCGATCCGGCCACCGCCGCCGAGATCGCCACGCTGCGTGCCGAACTCGCCGCACTGGCCGCTCGCCTCGCCGAGCTGGAGGCGCGTGCCGGTACCACGTCGGATGCTGCCGCGGCTGCACCGGTGGCCGCTGCGGCACCTGCACCGGCCGCCGCGCCACCGCCTGCGCCCGAAGGCCCGACCATCACGCTCGGCGGCCGGATGCACTTCGACGCCTACGCCTTCGATCAGGACCAGGTCGCGGTCACGGGCGGCACCGAACTGCGGCGGATGCGGCTGCAGGTCGACGCCGAATTCGGCGACTGGGCCTTCGAGTTCCAGCATGACCTCGCGCCGGGCGGCAGCCTCGAGGGTCTGCGCGATCTGCACCTGACCCGCAAGTTCGGTGACTGGAGCCTGCGCTTCGGGCATCTGAAGCCGGCGCGGGTGATGGACGAGTTGACCAGCTCGAACAACCTGCCGCTGATGGAGCGCAGCCCGGTGTCGGCGACCGGCCTGTTCGCCGGCCGGCAGTTCCAGCAGGGCATCAATCTGGCGCACGGCGGTGCCAGCCACTCGCTGGCGGCAACGATCTTCAACACGCGATCGGCCGGTGCGCCCCGCAACGAAGGCCTCGGGTTCGCGCTGCGCGGCACGGTGGTGCCCTGGCAGAACGACGCCGGTGTGCTGCATCTGGGCGGCTGGTACAGCCGCGAAGACAGCGCCGAGGGCACGCCGCTGGTCAGCGCGCTGTCGAACTATGGCGGTCGCCGTGGCCCGCAGCGCATCGTCGCCAGCACGGTGGCCGGTCCGCGGGGCGGTATCGACGCGGCCGGTCTGGAGCTGGCCGGTCATCAGGGCCGCTGGCGCGTCCAGGGCGAGTGGGGCTACGCCGATTACCTGCAGGCGGTGGGCGCCGATCAGCGCGTGCAGGCCGGCTACTTGCAGGCCGGCGTGCTGCTCGGCGATGGCGCGCATCGCTACAAGGCCGCCGAGGGCATCTACGCCGGGCCGAAGCCGGGCAGCGATCCGCTGGGTCTGTGGGAGCTCTCCGCGCGGGTCGACCGGATCTATCGCGAAAACGGACCGGATTACCGCAGCCAGATCCTCGGTCTGACCTGGTACGCCACGCCGGGCCTGCGCTTCATGCTGAATTACACCCGCGGCGAGGATGTGCTGACCGGCGATCGTCCGAAGCAGCTGGCGCTGCGCGCCCAGTACGCCTTCTAGTGTTGTGTCCCAGAAATTCCTTGAATCATTTCCGCGTCTCTGGTCCCGAATGCGTCGTTGCTCGGCGTCGCTGTAGCGCTGCTACAGCGTCCTTCTCGCGCCTCGCCTCGGGACCAGATCCATCGGAAATACTTCCAATTACTTTTGGGACACCACACTAGCAAGGCGGGGCCGCAACGAAGAAGGGCGCCCGAGGGCGCCCTTCTTCGTTTCAGAGCCTGCGGCTTGATCAGCCGTTGCGCTGCATCCGGAAACCGATCAGACCGGCGCCCAGCACCAGCACCAGCATCGCCCAGCGGCCGGCGTCGGACAGGGTGTTCACCGGCGTGCTGACCAGGGTCGGCTGCGGCACGGTGCCCACGATCTCGAAGGGGAAGTCCAGCGGACGCAGCGAGCCGCCGTCGGTCACCGCGGCCCACGCGGCCGTGGCCGTGTTGAACTGCAGGCCGTTGTTGGCGGCGCTGTTGGTGTTGTTCGGCGGGCAGAAGGCGGTGCCGGCTGCGACCGTAACGGTGTAGTCGATCCAGTAGGTGCCCGGCTGCAGCACCTGATTGACCGTCAGCGAAGCGCGGCTGATCGGACGCTGCACGTTGGTCAGCGTCGTGTTCGACACGCGCCAGGCGCCCGCGAAGCCGGTGGACGCCATCCGGTTGGTGGTGGCGTCACCGAAGACCACCGTCGAGCCGGCGACGTTCGGCGGGCCGTTCCAGATCTGCAGGGTGCCGCCGGTGAAGGGCGACACCGTGCTGCCGCCCGGGGCGGCCTGGGTCTGGTAGCCGAACACGTTGACCTGCTGCACCGCCCAGCCACCGGCCGGAACCGTGAAGTTGTCGGCCAGCCGGAAGCCCGTCGGGCCCGTGAAGCAGGTGGCGCCGAAGGAGGTGTCCGGCGGGTTGGCCAGCACCGACAGCGCATCCGTGCCGCCCGGACCACCGCCCGTCGGCTGCGACACGAAGGTGCCGTTGGCGAACAGGACCGCGTTCTCCGGGTTCACTGCTGCCGGACCACCGGCAGTCACGGTGACGCCCGGGGCGGGGTTGTCGATCGTCTCGGCGGAGGTTTGCGCGTACGCCATCGGCGTCGCGAGCAGGGCGGCAATCAGCAGGGAACGCATCCGGAATTCCTTTTGGACGGAGAAGGCAAACGGCCTTGAAGATACCGCAGACGTTCATGGCAACGCCAGTGTGCGGTGGACGGCGTCGACGTCTGTCTCGCGCAGGTTGGTGCGATTGGCTGGTACGGCCGGGCGCCACCGCGGATGGCGCGCGTCTCCATAGGCTTCTCGAGGTTCCTCCCGTGTGCCTGCGGTGTTCCGTGTCAACCGACGTTCCGGGGCCGCGTTGCAGTCCGACTTCGAGTTGTGGAGCCCCGCGATGATGAAACGCTTGCTGGCTGCCTTGCTGTTGTGTGTGCAGGCCGGGTCTGTGCGTGGTCAGACCGTCGACTACCGCGGGGTCACCAGCCGCGTCGAGCAATTGGTGGCCACGGCCCCGCTGCCGGGCGCGGCGGTGAGCCTGATCCGTGACGACCAGGTTGTCTACCGGCAGGCCTTCGGCGGCTACGGCGTCGGCCAGCGGGTGGCGATCGCCTCGGCGACCAAGTGGCTGTCCGGGGCGGTAATCCTGCGGCTGGTCGATCGCGGCGTGCTGCGGCTGGATGATCCGATCGGCCGCTGGCTGCCAGAGGCGCCGGCCGACAAGCAGCCGATCACGCTGCGACAGCTATTCGCGCACACCAGTGGACTGACCGGTGCCGACGTCGGTTGCCTCGGACAGAGCAGCAGCACTCTGGAGGCTTGCACCGCACAGATCCTGACGCTGCCGCTGCTGGCCACCCCGGGCACGCGTTATGCCTATGGCGGCAACAGCATGCAGGTGGCCGGTCGGATCGCTGAGGTCGCGACCGGCCAGCGCTGGGATCAACTGTTCCGCGCGGAAGTCGCCGGTCCGCTCGGCTTGACCGCTACCGACTACGGCTTCAGCAGCACGGCGCCCGGCCTGATCGAGGTCGGCAACCCGCGCATCGCCGGCGGGGCGCGCTCGACGCTGGACGACTACACCCGCTTCCTGACCGCGCTGCTGGCCCGCGGTCGCGCACCTGACGGCGGAATCTGGCTGAGCCCGGCGCTGGTCGATCAGCTGGAGGTCGATCAGACCCGTGGTGCGGTGATCGGCTTCACGCCGTTGCCGAGCGCGCAGGGCTACGGGATCGGGGTGTTTCGCGAGCGCGTCGATGCCGCCGGCCGGGCGACGCGGGTGTCGAGTCCGGGCGCCTTCGGCTTCTATCCGGTGCTGGATCGCGCGGGCGGCTGGGCCGGCGTGTTCCTGACCCAGGCCGAGCTGCGGACCGTGCAGACGCCGGTGCAGTCGCTGTGGGAGCACGTACAGGGCTTGCATACCGCCGGTGGCCCGCCCACGCCGCGGCTGCGCGCCGAGGGTGCGGTATTCGGCGCTGGGCCGACGCCGGTTGGCGCGGCGGCGTCGCTGTTCGCGCACGCACCGAGCGCCACTGAGCGCTTCCGCGGCTGGATCGGCGACGGCCCCGCGCTGGCCGACCCGCGCGGCTGGCGACAGGATCTGGCGATGCCGGCGCGCGACCTGACGCTGGCTGCGCGCTTCGAGACGCTGCCGGCCCTGCCGACACCGCGCGAGGACAGCGTCAATGGCTCTCGCTACCGCTGGCTGTTGCCCGAGGTGCCGCGCGGGCTGGTGTTCTCCTTCCACGGCAGCGGCGGCAGTGGCGATTTGCCGTTCCGCAAGGCCGAAGCCCGCCGTCTGACCCAGCTGCTGCTGGCGCGCGGCTTCGGCGTGGTCGGACTGGACAGCGTCAACCGCGTCGACCGGCAGTGGAATCCGCAGTTCGCGCTGAGCAATCCGGACGTGGTCAACGTGCAGGCGATCCTGAGCCGCTTCCGCGCCGAGGGCCGGATCGGCGCGGACACGCCGGTCTACTGCGAGGGCACCTCGAACGGCGGTGGTTTCTGCAGCCGGATCAGTGCCTTGCTCGGCTTCCGCGCACAGTCGCTGATGATCAGCGACGGGGTGCAGGCGGTGCTGGCGCAGGCGCGGGTGCCGACCTTCTGGACGCTGGGCCGCAATGACGCGGTGCTGGCGCCCGGCGCCATCGACCGAGCCCGCGCGGCAGCGGAATCCTTCGCCAGTCGCGGGGTGCCGGCGGAGCTGCACATCGTCGAGCCCTCGCCGGTCTACCCGGATCGCTTCGCCCGCATCGAGGGCGTCAGCGTCGAGCAGTCGCGCACGCTGGTGGCCCAGCTGACCGCGGCCGGCGTGCTCGCCGCCGACGGTCGGGTCCTCCGCACGCCGAGTGCTGCCGAACTGCGCGCGCAACTCTCGTCCGCGCTGGAGCCGCAGGCGGCCGAGATCGCATCGCAGCTGCAACTGGCCGCCGCCGAGCACGAGTACTACGGCGATGTCGGCCATCGCGTCGTGCACTTCTTCGAGGCGCAGCTGGAGACGGATCTGTCCGGGCTGTGGTGGCAACCCGAGCAGCCGGGCTGGGGCCTGTCGATCGCGATGCAGGGCGGGCGGCCGCTGCCGGCCTGGTACACCTACGACGCTGCCGGCCAGCCGCAGTGGCTGCTCGGTGAGGCGCTGACCCGCGGCGCCGACGGTGTCTGGCGCGGGTCGCTGCTGCGCTATCGCGGCACGCCGTTCGCGCAGATCCGCGGCGATGCCGCGGCGCAGGGCACCGTCGTGGGCAGCGTGCGTCTGGCGCTGCGCGACGACGGCGCGCTGGACTTCGGCTGGACCCTCGGCAGTCAGAGCCGCGAGCAGCGCGTCGAGCGACTGCGTTTCGGTCGCCTCCCGGCCTGTCGACAGACCGGCGACAGCCGCACGGTGGCCGCCAATCGCAGCGACCTGTGGTGGAGCCCGCGACAGCCCGGCTGGGGTGTCTGGTTGGCCGAGCAGGACCGCACCTTGCTGGTGGTCTGGTTCACCTACGCCGCCGATGGCGCGCCGATGTGGCTGCTGGGTCAGCTGAGTCGCGACGCCGAGGGCCGGTTCCGCGGCACGCTGACCCGGCCGACCAGTGGCACACCCTTCGACCGGATCGCCGGTCCCGCCACCAGCTTCCCGGTGCCGACCGTCGGCAGCGCGGAAGTCGTGTTCACCGACGGCGAGCGCGCGGCGCTGGACGCCACGCTGGACGGCGTGCGGGTCCGCCACGACCTCGAACGCTTCGTCTATGCCGGGCCGGGTCGCAGCGACTGCCAGTGAGTCGCGCGGAGTGGCGGAGCAGTCGCTGGCGTTGCTGCGGCATCCGGGCGCAGGCGGGATCGGGATCGGGCGGCTCGGTGCAGACTGTGACAATCCGGTGACGGGAGCACAGACGATGGCCAAGGTCGACGACGGCGAGGCCGCCGAGCAGGTGGATGCATTGATCGAACAGGCAGCACGCGGAGGTCGGGTGGCACTGGCCGATCCGTTGCGCGATGCGAGTGCGGGCGATGTGGTCGAGGCCGCGGTGGACGAGGATCTGGCCGAGGCGGTGGCGGATCTGGCCAGTGCCAGCGCCCGACGCCAGCAGCTCGGTGCGGCATTGTCGCTGCTGCGGCCGGTGTCCGACGCGCCCTCGGATCGTGCCAAGGCACTCCGCAGCCTGCTCGATGGCGCCAGCGAAGACGATCGCGCCGCCCTGCGCGCGCTGCTGCTGGGCAAGCCCGCCAAGGCCGGCAAGGGCATCGACCCGGATCTGGAGTTGTCGAAGGACTGGCGCGACGGCGGTTACCCGTATCGCTATCTGCTCCGGCGCAGCAGCTATGAGCGGGAGAAGTTCCGGCTGCAGGTGGAACTGCTGAAGCTGCAGGCCTGGGTCAAGGAGACCGGCCAGCGCGTGGTGATCCTGTTCGAGGGTCGCGATGCGGCGGGCAAGGGCGGCACCATCAAGCGCCTGATGGAGCATCTGAATCCGCGCGGCGCGCGGGTCGTGGCGCTGGAAAAGCCCACCGAACTGGAGCGCGGTCAGTGGTATTTCCAGCGCTTCGTGCTGCATCTGCCGACCCGCGGCGAAATCGTGATGTTCGACCGCAGCTGGTACAACCGCGCCGGCGTCGAGCGGGTGATGGGCTTCTGCAGCGACGCTGAATACGCCGAGTTCATGCGACAGGTGCCGGACTTCGAGCGCCATCTGGTCCGCAGCGGCGTGCACCTGATCAAATTCTGGTTCAGCGTCAGCCGCGCCGAGCAGCGCCGCCGTTTCCGCGAGCGGCAGGCCCATCCGCTGAAGCAGTGGAAGCTGAGCCCGATCGACCTCGCCTCGCTGGACAAGTGGGAGGACTACACCCGCGCCAAGGAGGCGATGTTCTTCGAGACCGACACGGCGGATGCGCCGTGGACCGTGATCAAGAGCGATTGCAAGAAGCGTGCGCGCTTGAATGCCATTCGCTACGTGCTGCACAAGCTGCCGTATACGCGGAAGGACGTCGAGCAGATCGGCAAGCTGGATCCGCTGCTGGTCGGCCGGGCGCATGTGGTCTACGAGCGCGGCGAGAAGCCGGGTTCGATCCTGTAGATCACGGACGGCGCTGGCAGCCGCGGCGTCGGCTCGGCGGTGCTCAGGGCAGACGCCGCAGCGCGTCGCGAAAGAACTGGCGTTCGGCCGGGAGCAGTTCGCGCAGACGCCGGCGCAGTTTCGCGCTGGCCTGCGCGGCAACGCCCAGATCGCCCGAGTGGGCTTCGTACCAGGCCCATTCGAGCAGCAGGTTGGCCTGTTGCAGGGCGTCGATGTCGAGTTTGCCGGCGCTGGCCGCGGCTGCACGATCGGCGGCCAGTTCACGCCAGTGGCGTGCCGATCCGGTCCAGCGGATCGGCTGGATGGACTCGCGGAACGCGCCGACCTCGAGCACCGGCCAGCTGCGGAACTCGGCCACGCCGGGATGCAAGGTGGTGGGCCCACCGTCACGAACCATGCGCAGCAGGTAGATGTCGTTCCAGCTGCCGCCGCCGACGTGGTGCTGCTCGGCGAGCGCCGCCGCCAGGGCGATCCACTGCAAGGCGGTGCTGCCGGGCGCCGGGTCGAGGCGCAGACCGGTCCGGCGGAACAGCCACAGCGTCCAGCCCAGATTGCTCGCCGCGGAAGCGGCGGCATCGAAATAGTCGGCTTCGCCGGCTACCGCCAGTGCGCGCTGATAGTGCTGGATGGCCGCATGGGCTGCGGCCTCGCGCTCGACCGGATTCCCGCGCTCGTCGAGTGCGATGGCACGACAGATCAGGGCCTGCAGATTCGCGTGCTCTGCGCGCACCCGCGGATGGAACTCGAACAGATCGCGCCAGCGGGGGTCCGCGCAGGCCGTCGCCAGAATCCGGCGTGCTGCCACGAGGTCGCGCTCGGTGTAGGCGCACCAGGCCAGCACCACGGCCGTCATCGCCCCCAGCCACGCGTGCTCGGGCGCCTGCGCGTCGCGCCAGTCCTGATGGATCTGCGCCAGTGCCTTGCGAGCGGCGTCGGCGTTGCCGGCCCGGCGCCAGACGATCGCCTGCTGCAACAGCGCCAGCGCTTCGTGATAAGGGTGGGTCGCGAGGCTTTGCGCAAGCCGGTAGTTCGACAGTGCGCCGGCACTGCCGTCGCCGAGCAAGCGACCGTCGAGCGCGCGGCGTTTGGCCAGCGCCCAGGCGTTCCAGTAGCTGGCACTGGCGGTCGCGACGCTGTCGGCCGCGGGCACGACCGGCGTCGTCGGTCGCGCGCACTCGAGCCATTCGCGCACTTCGGCGAGGCCGATGCTCCGTGTGCCCAGCATGGGCTGCAGGCGTTCGGCCTCGCCGGCCGCGAGCCAGAACGGCCCACGGCTGCGTCCGCCGATCGCCAGCAGGGCCGGATCACGCGTCGGGTCCATGCCCCAGCCCACCCGCAATCCCCAGTGGGCGAAATCCGCGAAGGCGCGGCTGATCATCATCCGTGGATTGCGGCTCGGCCCGCTCCGCTCCCGCAGCGTTTCGCTGCGCAACCAGCGTTCGGTCGGGTTCGCTTCGTTGGCGATGACCCACAGGCGCATGGCGAACCAGAGCGACTGCGGCGCGGCTGGCGCACCGTTGACACAGGCCGGTGCCTGCAAATCCACCCGGATCGACGCTCTGCTCATGGCGGCAGTCTATCGCTGCGCACGCTGCCGGTTACGCCGGTTACAGGCGATACGCCGGTGACGGCAGGCGCTCTGGATCGAGCCCCGCCCGGCACGCACAGTGCTGCCACCGATCACTCAGGAGTCCAGCCATGCAGCGATATCAGCGTCTTCCCCTCTACGCCATGGTCGCCGCCCTCGGGCTGGCGACGCTCGCCACGCCGGTGCCGGCAGCGGGCAACCCGACCGTCGAGACGCCGCAGGAACAGCAGGCCTATCCCCACGCCACGGCCTTCCTGCTGCGCCGGGCAGGTCGGGACACGGTGGTCCACGGCAGCGACATGGCCCGGATGGCGCAGACCCCCGCGTCGTCCTTCAAGCCGCTGCTGGCGCTGATTGCCCTGCAGACCGGTGCGCTGGCCGCTGCCGACGAGATCCTGCCCTGGGACGGCACCCGCTATCCGAATCAACCGCAGTGGCACCGGGACATGGCACTGGCGGAAGCGATGCGCACCTCGAGCGAGAGCTACTTCCGGACGCTGGCCCGGCGGATCGGGCGGGAGCAACTGGCGGCGTGGGTGGCCCGGGTCGGCTACGGCAATGGCCAGATCGGCGAGCGCGCCGATGCGGCCTGGCACCAGGGCGCGCTGCGCATCACCGCGCACCAGCAGCTGGATTTCATCGACCGCCTGCGCAGCGGTGACCTGCCCTTCGATCGGCAGCACATCGACAGCGTCAAGCGCACGATGCTGTCTGTCGATGCCGATGGTGTCCGGATCTACGGCAAGACCGGCACGTCGCTGCCGCCGGGCCAGCCCGGACTGGGGTGGTGGATCGGCTGGGTGGAACGCGCCGGCGAGCAGACGAGCTTCGTGCTGCAAGCCGAGCTGCTGCAGTTCGACGGCCGTGAGCAGCGGATCGCCCATGCGAACGCGCTCCTGATCGAGGCGGGCGTACTGGATCAGTTGCCGTAGGTGTCGATCGAGGCCCGAGACGAGCGGCTCCGAAGGTGCGGCCTGCGGGGCCGCCGACATCTCGCTATCGCCGATCCCGGTTGCCGCAACTTGCGCTGGCGCAATGGCCCGGGACGTGCGCGGCGAGCATCGAAGCGGCGGGCAGCGCCCGCCAGCTCACCACTCCGGCTTCTGCTCGCGGGCCAGCAGCCGGGCGAGGCCGTCGTGCGGCGTCAGGTGGCCATGCAGCACTTCGTGCACGGCAAAGGCAATCGGCAGGTCGAGCGCGTGGCGCTCGGCGAGGCGACGGACCTCGTTGCAGGTCTGGATCGACTCGACCACCTGACCGATCTCGCGCACCGCGTCGTCGATCGACTTCCCGGCGCCGAGCGCCAGGCCCAGTCGGCGATTGCGCGACAGGTCACCCGTGCAGGTCAGCACCAGATCGCCCAGACCGGCGAGGCCGATGATGGTCTCCGGTCGTCCGCCGATGCAGGTGTTGAGCCGCAGCATCTCGTTCAAGCCGCGGGTGATCAGGCCGGCGCGGGCATTGAGGCCGAGCTGCATGCCGTCGGCGATGCCGGTGGCGACCGCCAGCACGTTCTTCATCGCGCCGCCGAGTTCGGCGCCGGCCATGTCGTCGCCGCTGTAGGCGCGCAGGGTGGGGCCGTGCAGCACGCGGGCGACTTCGGTGGCGAAGGACTCGTCGTCGCCGTGGACGGTGACGGCGGTCGGTTTCTGCAGCGCGACCTCGCGGGCGAAGGACGGACCGGTGACGACGGCCAGCGGCATGCCCTTCGGCAGCAGTTCCTCGGCGACTTCGTGCAGGAAGCGGCCGGAGCCCGGCTCGAAGCCCTTGGTGGCCCAGCTGAAGCCGGCGCTTCTGGGCAACAGCGGCGCCAGCGTGCGCAGCAGGTCGGCGAAGGCGTGGCTCGGCACCACCACCAGCGCGAGGTCGCAGTCGGCGACGCGGGCAAGGTCGCCGTCGGCGATCAGGGAATCGGGCAGAGCGATCCCCGGCAGGTACCGGGGATGCTCGCGGCGCTGGTTGATGGCGTCGAGGTGGGCCGGGTCACGGCCCCACAGGCGGACCCGGTGACCGTTGCGTGCCAGATGGGCCGCCAGCGCCGTGCCCCACGAGCCCGCGCCGAAAACGCCGATGCGGGTCGTGGCCGGCATGGCTCAGGAGTTCTGCAGCTGGCCGCCCTGCGCCGCGCGCTGCTGCAGCGCCTGCTGGTACAGCGCGGCAAAGTTGATCGGCGAGAGCTGGAACGGGGAGAAGCCGCCGTCGGTGATCGCCTGATTCACGGCCTGACGCAGGTACGGGAACAGGATGTTCGGGCACTCGATGCCGAGGATCTGGTCGATGGCACCAGCCTCGAAGCCGCCGATGCCGAACACGCCAGCCTGCTGCACTTCGCAGAGGTAGGTGGTCTTCTCGCCCTGCTTGCAGGTCACGGTGACCTTCAGCACGACCTCGAACAGCTCCGGCTGGAAGTTAGTGACGTTCTGCGCCAGCTGCACGTCGATCTTCGGCTCGGCCCGCTCGGTGAAGACCATCGGCGCGTTCGGCACTTCGAAGGAGGCATCGCGGATGTAGATCTTCTCGATCGAGAAACGCGGGCCCTGCTCGGCCTGCGGGGCGGCGCCGTTGTTTTCAGCCATGGTGAGTCCTTGAGGATTGCCCGGTAGGGCGGAGTGGGGGATTCGGCGTCCGGCCAGTGCAGGACGGTAGGTCTGCCCCGCCGGAGGGCGGCGGAGTATCCCACAGCCACCCCGTGCGGGCCGAAATGCGGAAGTGGCGGTGGATCGCTGGAGTTCAAGAGTGCGCGTCGGGGTGCATCGGCATCCGTTGTTGACGGCAGTGTGAGGAAAGCGTCTGATCCATGAATCGATGTCGCAAGATTCAAGGAGATCGGGCTCGTGAAGGCAACTGCTCGGGGTTGGACCGCGTTCTGGTTGGCGTTGTGCCTGGGGGTCGGTATGGCCGCAGCAGCAGCAGCAGCAGCAGCGGCGGAGGCCGACTGGCGGCAGCAAGCCCTCGACGCGGTCCGCGCCGGCACGCGCGAGGCTGGCGCGGCAATGCCCGACGGCACGGCGGCGTCGGGAGTCTGGCGCCTGCAAGGCTCGCTCTACGTGGACGGCGCCGTGGTGGCGCACGAGGCCACCCTCGGGCCGACGCTGGAGGCTGCCGGTCGCCAGCTTGGCGCGGAGATCGCGGCGAGCGTGGCCGCGGACGTGCTCGCGTCCGGCCGCCTGTTCCTCACCGTCAACGGGCCGCGCGCCAACGGGCTGCTGGTCGAGTACCAGGGCAAGGCCCTGAAGGTGGTCGGGGATGTCACGGTGGTGGAGTCGGCCGATCGCGAGCGCGTGCTGGCGACCGTGCGCGAGATGCGCGAGTACCTGCTGCGCCAGATCGACCCGACCTACCACGCCTTCTTCAAGGTCTACAGCGCCCGCCGTGACGAGCGTCAGCACGAGCTGCGTGTGACCTACACCGCTTCCGCGCTGTGGACGCTGCTGCAGATGCGCGACGTGGAGCCGGATCCGCGGATCGACGCGCTGATCGAGCCGGCGATCGGCTTCCTGTTCTCGATGCAGGTGGCCGACGGCCCGCATGCCGGCTCCTTCCACTACTCGCTCGATGGCCGGACCGGCGTCAAGCGCGAGCGCTTCGTGGTCGGCACCACGTCGAAGACGATCTTCACGCTGCTGGACCTGCATCGTCGTACCGGCGAGGCGCGTTTCCTGGCCTCGGCCCGCCGCGCCGGCGACTGGCTGCTGACCCGGGTGCAGCCGGACGGCCGGGTGTTTCCCGAGGCGAAGACCGACCGCGCCACCGGGGCGTGGCGGTCGATCGAGACCCAATCGGTCCTCTACTCCAGCGAGACGCTCAGCGCGCTGTCGCAGCTGGCGCGGGTCACCGGCGAGCGCGAATACCGCCGTGCCGCCACCCGGATCGCCCGGGTGCTGGTCGCCCAGGGCGAAGCCAGCGGCTGGGTCTACGGCGATGACTACCGGATGCCGAACACGATCTCGACCAGCTGGGTGGCGATGGCACTGGTCGATTACACGCAGATCGACCGGGATCCGCGGATGTCGAAGGCGATGTACACGATTGCTTATCAGGTCCGCTCGCGACAGATCACCAAGTCGTTGCGGCCGCTGGACAACGGTCGCTACATGGATATCTGGGCGACCAGCGGCAACGGCTGGATGAACGAGGTGCTGGTGCCGATCTACAAGCGCTGCATCGCCGAGCGCCGCGATCGTTGCGAGACCTTCCGCGATGCGATCAACCGGACTGCGCGCTGGCTGATCCAGAACACCTATTCGCCGGAGAACTCGTACCACATCCCGAACCCGGAGCGCGCCCGCGGTGGCGCCATCCGCAACGATCAGGTCGAGCAGGTGCGCACCGATGCGGTCTGCCACGCGGCCAACAGCCTGATCGGGCTGCTGCAACTGCCGCCGGCGCCCTGACGCGGGGGAGCGTGCCAGAGTGCGGTGGGCTGCTTCAGCGCGCTCCTCACGCTGGCGCCGCTCGCGGGCGCGATGACGTGATGCGCCGCGGCGACCGCTGATCCGCTGCCGGCGCCTCCCGCTCAGCGCGCGATCTGGTGGGTGCCGTCGGGCTTGCCCTGCAGGCGGGCGGCGCGCTCGACCAGGTCGACGAACTCGGCCTGCAAGCCGTAAGGGTCGCGGCCCTCGGCGGCGCGGGCGAGGGTCGCGATGTCGGCGTGGTGCCAGCCATCGAGGTACTTGCCGCCGCGCAGGGCCTCGCCGAAGCCGGCAACCGCGGCGGCGAATCGCAGTGACGCCGAGCCCGCGCCGATCCGCGCCGGGCGGGCGATCGGCTGCTCGATCAGCCGGCTCTGCTCGGCCTCCGGCTGCTTGTAGCGCAGTTTGAGGAAGCCGAGTTCGCCAGCCGTGGTCGCCGCCGTTGCCGGCGTGCCGTAGCGCAGCGGCGGCAGGCGGGTCGCATCCGAGCCCACCGGGGTCAGCTCGTACAGCGCCGTCACCGTGTGGCCGGTGCCGATCTCGCCCGCGTCGACGGCATCGTTGTTGAAGTCCTCGCGCGCCAGCAGGCGGTTCTCGTAGCCGATCAGCCGGTACTCGGCGACCACCGCCGGGTTGAACTCCACTTGGATCTTCACGTCCTTGGCAATCGTGAGCAGATTGGCGCCCAGTTCGCGGACCAGCACCTTCTGCGCTTCGCGCTCGGTGTCGATGTAGGCGTGGTTGCCGTTGCCCAGATTGGCCAGTCGCTCGGCCACCTCGTCGTGGTAGTTGCCCTGGCCGAAGCCCAGCGTGGTCAGGGCGATGCCGCTCTGGCGCTGCCGGGTGACCAGATCCTCCAGATCCTGCTGATCGACCAGACCGACATTGAAGTCACCGTCGGTGGCGAGGATCACCCGGTTCACGCCACCGTCGACGTAATGCTGCCGGGCGACCTCGTAGGCCAGCTGGATGCCCTCGCCGCCGTTGGTCGAGCCGCCGGCCTGCAGGGCGTCCAGCGCCGCAAGGATGGTGGCCTGTTCGCTGGCCGGCGTGGACGGCAGCACCAGCCCGGCCGCCCCAGCGTAGACCACGATCGCGATCCGGTCCTGCGGTCGCATCTTCTCGACCGCCATCCTCAGCGCGGTCTGCACCAGCGGCAACTTGTTCGGCTCCATCATCGAGCCCGATACATCCAACAGGAACACGAGATTGCTGGCCGGCAGATGTTCGAAGGGCACTTCAAAGCCCTGCAAGCCGACCTGCAGCAGCCAGCGCTTCGGATTCCACGGCGCCAGCGCCACTTCGGTGTGCACCGAGAAGGGCTGCGCCAGCGACTCGGGGCGCGGGTAGTCGTAGTCGAAGTAATTGATCATTTCTTCGACCCGCACCGCATCGGTGGGCGGCAGCGCGTCCTGCATCAGGAAGCGGCGCACGTTGCTGTAGGCGCCGGTGTCGACGTCGATCGAGAAGGTCGACACCGGCTGCTCGGCCGTCGCCAAGACCGGATTCGGTGCGATCTCGGCGTACTGCTCGGTGTCGGTGGGCGTGTTCAGACCCAGCCGGTCCGCCGGACCGCTCGGCGGCGCGGCTGGCGCCGGCGCCAGCGCCTGGGGGGCCGGCATGGCGACCGACTCCGCCGACTCCCGTGCGCGTTGCTCCTGCCGGAGTGCGGCGGCAGCGCCCGTCGGTGCCGTCATCGGTCGTATGGCCTGAGGGCTGGCACTCGGCTCCGCCGGCGGCGCCGCCGCGGGTATGGCCGATGCGGCGTCGCGACTCGGCGCCTCGGACTTGGACTCGGTGCGTGGCGCCTCGGCCCGCGGCTCGGCGACCGGCACCTGCCGCGAGCAGGCGGCAAGGGTCAGAGCGGCCGCAACGGCCAGAGCGAGTGACGAACGGTTGGGCGACATGGCTGCATTCCTCGGTTGGAACACCGGCGGAATCCGGTGACCCGGACGTCAACGCAGCAGCGCGTGCAGTGGGGTTCGCGACCTGGCGTCGGATGCGGTGCGCCCGGCCGGCGCCGAACGTCCCACCCGGTCGACGATGTCACGCCGCAACGCCATCCAGCGCCTTCAGTTCCTGCCACACCATGGCCGCCTCGCCGCGCTCTGCCGTGTCGCGGGCGAGGAGTTGCCGGATCAGCGCGGCCAGTGACTCGGGCAGACCGGTGAGCGGTGGCGGCGTGTGGTAACTGGCGATCTCGGCGATCAGGGCGACGGTGTGCTGGCCGCGCCAGAGGCGGGTGCCGGTGAGCAGTTCCACCGCGATGCAGCCGAGCGCGAACAGGTCGGCCGCCGGGCTGGCGCTGTCGCCGGCCAGCAGTTCCGGGGCAAGGTACGGCAGGCTGCCGACCAGGCCTTGCGTGCGGGTGACGGCGCTGACCTCGGGGCCGCGGGCGAGGCCGAAGTCGAGCAGCACGGCGTGGCCGTCGGGGCCGAGCATGACGTTGCCGGGGTGCAGGTCGCGGTGGATCACGCCGCGCTGGTGCAGCGCGGTCAGGGCTTCCGCGAGATCGGCGAGGATGCCGAGCGCGTCGGCGCGCGTCGGCGCCGGGTCGGCCTCGAGCCGTGCGGCCAGCGTCTGGCCGGGCAGGTACTCCATCGCCAGATACAGACGACCGTCGTGCTCGCCGCGCTCCAGCAGCCGGACGATGCGCGGATGACGGAGCTGGCTGACCAGTTCGCCCTCGCGGGCTAGCCGGCGACGGGCTTCGGGCGCGGCGCTGAGGTCGCGGTGTACCAGCTTCAATGCGGCGCGATGGCCGTCGTGGACGTTGACGGCGCGGTAAACCTCGCCCATGCCGCCCTCGCCGATGCGCTCGAGCAGGCGGAAGGCGCCGACCCGGCGGGCACTGCGCGCCAGGAGCGCGACCAGCGGTAGGCTGAAGTCCGGCACGCTGCGCCAGTCCTCCTCGGTCAGGCGAGGGCCGTCAGGGGCGGCGATCAGCAGGCCGGCGGCCTGCAATCGATCCAGCGCGGCGTCGATCTCGGCGACGGTAGGCTGCGGCAGGGCCGGATCCGGCGCGGCGATCAGCCGGGTTTGCAGGGCGGCGGTGTCGCTGCCGGGCGCTTCGTGGAGGGCGACGGCAACCGTGCGGGCCAGACCGTCCAGCTGCGCCCAGGCCTCCAGCAGCCGGTGCCGACGATGCCAGGCGAGCTCGCGGGCTTGCGTGTCGAGCGCCAGTTGGCGTTCGGCGAGTTCCTGGCCACGGGCGTCGACCAGCTCGGCCAGCCGGCGGTTCTGCGCTTCCAGCCGGCGGAGCCGCCAGCGCAGACCGAGACCGGCGCCGCCCACCAGCGCCAGCACCAGGGCGGCCCACCCCCACGGGCGCTGCCACCAGCTCGGCAGCTGGGTGATGGTGCGGATCAGCAGGGTGCGCCAATCCTCGCCGTCGACGCGGGCTTCCACTTGCAGCTGCCAGTCCCCGGGCGGCAGACGTTCGAAGCGCAGGCCGCCGTCGTCCGGGAGCGGGCGCCAGCCGGGCTCCAGCGGCGCCAGCCGATAGCGCAGCGCGACGCGTCCGGCGACACCGGGCAGTGGCAGCGACATCCGCAGCCGCAGCGCCGCCGTGGCGGGTGGGAGCCGGTACGCGCCCGCTGCGGTCGGCGTCAGAACCGTGTCGTCGGCGGTCACCGCCTCCAGCCGTGCCGGTGGCAGCGCCAGCGGCTGCGGCAACTCGGCCGGATCGAAGTGCACGACGCCGTCATCACTGCTGAGCCACAGGCGCCCGTCCGGCGCCTGCACCAGGGCCTGACCGGCGCCGCCGTTGAAGCCGCGCACCGGCAGGCCGTCGGCACGGGTGTAGGCGCGGATCCGCGCGGTCGCTGTCGGGTCGGCGGCCAGTCGGTCGGCCTCGGCGAGGTCCAGCGTGTACAGCCCGCGCGGATGGCTGACCCACAGCCGGCCTTGCGTGTCGTCGGCCAGGCCGTGGGCGGTGGCAGAGGGTAGGCCGCGCGCCTCGTCCAGTCGCAGCCACTGCCGACCATCCCAGCGATACAGCCCGGATTCGTAGCCGCCAAACCAGAGGTGGCCGCGCTGGTCGGTCCGCGCCGACATGGTCACGAAGCGTCCGGCCGGCGGCGGTGCACCGGCGTCGACGAAGCGATCGTCCGTACCCTGCCGCCAGATGCCGCCGATACCGGCCGCCCACAGCTGTCCCGCAGTGTCGCGGGTATAGGCATAGGTCAGCGCCAGCCCGTCCTGCACGGTCTCGAAGCCGCCAGCGCCGAGTCGCAGCATCCGTGCATCGCCGACCCACAGGCGCCCGGTGTCGTCCAGCGCCAGACCGTAGCCCTTGGCCGGCGGGTCCAGCGCTGGCGCTAGCGGCGTCCAGCGGCGCAGGTCGGCGAGCGAGGCCACGTCGATGCCGTAAAGCCGGCCGCGGGCCAGTCGACCGTCCGGCAACGGCTGCAGCGCCAGCAGCAGGTCGCTGCCCTGCGCCACCGGCCAGTCCACCGACTGCAGGCCGTTGCGCCCGGCCAGATGCAGCCGCGCACCGGTGTGGAAGGCCACCCGCCCGTCCGTCAGCACCGCCAGCCCGCGGGTACGCCCCTGCACGCCGTCGGCCGCAGCCAGATGCACGAAGGGCGTGGTCGCCAGACGCAGCAGCCCGTCGCCCCAGGTGCTGATCCACAGCGCGCCGTGGCGGTCCGCATGCAGCGAGGTCAGGTTGCGGGTCGGCACCGGCACCGGCAGGCAATCCGCGGTGGCCGAGGCCATCCGGCAGAGCGCCACCTGCTGGCCACCGCCGCCGATCCAGACACTGCCGTCGGGGCGCGGCACCAGCGCCTTGACCGCGAAGGGCAGCGCCTGCCGATGCACGGACAGCGGCTGCAGATCGGCGCCATACACGCTGAGGCCGCCGGCATCGGCGACCCACAGGCGTCGATCGACCACCGCCACGGCGCGGAAACCGGGGCCGGTCGGCGGTAGCCGGGTAAGCGGCGTGCGCCGCCCGGCTGCCAGATCGGCCAGCCGATGCAGCGCGCCGTCGGGCAGCAATGCATGCGCCTCGCCCTGCCAGTCGAACAGCCGCAGTGCGATCTCGACGGATTCCAGTTGCAGCAGCGAACGCATCGCCCCAGGTAGCCCGCTGAGCAGCGTGGTTGCGCCGGTGCTGAGCGTGCCGTCGGCCGCCCGATGCAGTTCGACCGGATTGAGGCTGCAGTCGCACAGCTGCTCGAAGGCGCCGTCCGGCGAACGCCGCAGAATCCGTCCGGCCGCCATGCCAATCAGCACGCCGCCATCCGGCTCCGGCAGCAGGCTGCGGACCTCGTCACTGCCGAGTAGCGGCAGGCGCCGGCGATCGTAGACCTCGAAGACCCGACCGTCGTAACGGGCGAGTCCCTGACCTCCCGCGATCCAGAGCTGGCCGCTCGTGTCCTCGACCACCTGATTCAGCGAGTCGCCCGGCAAGCCGTCGGCGACGGTCCAGCGCTGCAGCCGCTGCGGATTGCCGGGCCACGCCGCGGCCAGGGTCGGTAGCAGCAAAAGCAGAAGGACGTAAGCAGAGTCGCGACGGGCCAACATCCTGCAAGCGTAGCGACGGCGGCGCCGTGTCGACACGGCATCCTCTGCCGACCCGGCCACAGCCTCGGCGCAGCCATGACCCGCACGATCCTGCACCTCGACATGGACGCCTTCTACGCCGCCATCGAGCAGCGGGATGACCCGTCCCTGCGCGGGCGGCCGGTGATCGTGGCGGGGCTCGGGCCGCGCGGGGTGGTGACGACCGCGAGCTACGAGGCGCGACCGTACGGCGTGCGCTCGGCGATGCCGACCGCCGAGGCGCGGCGGCGCTGTCCGGACGGTGTGTACCTGCTGCCGCGGCTGGACCATTACGCCGCGGTGTCGGAGGCGGTGTTCGCCGAAGTCGCCCGCTTTTCGCCACAGATCGAGCGACTGTCGCTAGACGAGGCATTTCTGGACGTCACCGCCAGTCGCAGCCTGTTCGGCGACGGGCTGGCGATCGCCACGGCGCTGCGGAGCGCGGTCAAGCGGGCCACTGGGCTGACTGCCTCGGTCGGGGTGGCCGGCAACAAGCTGCTGGCCAAGCTGGCCAGCGAACTCGCCAAGCCCGACGGCGTCCGCGAGATTCCGGCGACGGCCGTGCAGGCGACGCTGGATCCGCTGCCGGTCGGGCGGCTGTGGACGGTGGGCAAGGTGACCGGCGAGGCGCTGGCGCGGCTCGGCATCCACACGATCGGCGCGCTGCGGCAGGCCGACCCGGCGCTGCTGCGGCGCGCGCTAGGCCGGCAGGTCGAGGGGCTGCAGGCGCTGGCCCGCGGCGAGGACGAGCGGCCGGTGGTGGCGGACCGCGAGAATCGGTCGATCGGCGCCGAGCACACGGTGGACCGCGACATCGACCGGCTGGAGACCGCGCGGGCTTGGCTGCTGCGGCTCTGCGAGCGGGTCGGCGAGCGCGCCCGCGCCGAGGCGCAGCCCGGCCGCACGGTCACGGTCAAGCTCAGACAGCCGCCCTTCGAAACGCACACCCGCCAGGCCGCGCTGCCGCAGCCCACCACCGACACCGCCGCGATCTACGCCCAGGCCGAGGCGCTGCTGACCCGCTTCTGGAAGGAACAGAAGCGTCCGCGACTGCGGCTGATCGGTGTCAGCCTGTCGGGCTTCGTCATCGCCGAGCCGGTCGTGCAGCCGGACCTGTTCGCCGTCGTCGACCCGGCGCCCACCTCGGTCGCGACCCCGCGCGACGCACTGGTCGACGCGATCAACGCCCGCTTCGGCCGTAGGACGCTGACGCGGGCGGCGACGCTGAAGACCGAGTGAGGCGCCGGCGATCGTTCGAATCGGGTGCCTGCGGACCGTCGAACGGTGCTCAGCCGCGCAGTACGGTCACTGGCCGGCCGCTCGCGGTCTGCGCCTCGCTGACCTGCATCCGCTGTTCCCAAACCGGCGCATCGGCGCGCTGGTCGAAGATCACGAGGTAACCATCGGGCAGACCCAGCCGTGCGAGATAGCGCTCGATCTGCTCCAGCCTCTCGGCCAGCGGATCCGGCCGGCCCGTGCGCCAGCGCTTGACCTCGATGGCCATCCGGGACTCGTCGTGGACCACCAGCAGGTCGAGACGGCCGGAGCCGGCGGCGTACTCCCTCTCAATCCGGCCCGATCCGTTGACGACCCGCTGCAGATAGGCCATCAGCACCAGATGCGGCGCGGCTTCGTGGTAGGGCACGGTGCCCATCATCACTTCGCCGTGCTCGCGCCAGAAGTCGAGGAAGTTCAGCAGGAACTGGCGCGGGGCCAGCTTGCCGTCCGCGTCCAGCCAGCTCGGGCGGATGCGTTCGTCGTGCATGTTCCCTTGCGCCACCGAGTTCAACACCCGTGGCAGCACCTCGGCATAGATCGCGTTGGCCGGTGCCAGATTCTTGCCGGGCAGCTGCCGACGGATCAGGCCCAAGTCCAGCACATACTGCACGTCGGCCTCGCTGCCTTCGTGCTCGCCGCCCACCAGCATCGGCTCGATCACCCGCCGCACCCGCTCTTCCCGTAGCTTGTCGGTCAACTGATCCAGATGGGTGTCATTGCGCAGGATCAGCGCCTCGCGCGCTTCGCGCAGCTTGTCTTCGTCGATCAGCACCGAACGGTCGCGATTCGGCCGGATCTTCCAGACGGCTTGTTCGGCCAGTGCATTGACCAGCCAGGGCTGGCCCTGTGTGGAGGTCCACGCCAGCTCGATGGCTTCGGGCGTGAAGCGCTGGCCCGTGGCCGCGGTGTGCTGGGCGTACAGGGCTTCCATCTCGGATCGGGAGAAATCCCCCAGCCGGATGCTCTCGGCCTTGATGTTGAAAGCCGAGCCGCCGGTGATCACCTCGCCGTCCGGACGGGTCAGTCGGTAATCGCGCACGTCGCGCACGCCGCACAGCACGATGGTCTGCGGGAAATACCTCGGCCGGTCGGTGTAGCCGGCGCGGATCTGCCGGAGTACGGAGATCAGCGTATCGCCGATCAGCGCGTCGACTTCGTCGAGGAACAGGATCAGCGGTTTGTCGACACTTTCCGAGAGCAGGCGGATCGCCGCACGCAGGGCCTCATCGCCTCCGCGTGCCAGCAGCTCCCCCCGCTGCTGCTCAAGGACTGGGCAATCGAGGACCCGCGCGCTTTGTTGGGCCAGTTCGGCCACGATCGGCTGCATGGCCCGCGCCACGTCGTTGCGCGCCGCCTGCGCCGGTTCCACGTTGACGTACAGCGCCGCGTAGCGCCCGTCGGCATTGAAATGATCACGCAATGCCAGCAGGCAGCTGGTCTTGCCGGTCTGCCGCGGCGCGTGCAGCACGAAATAGCGCTGCTGCCCGATCAAGGACTCGATCTCGTCGAGATCGACCCGGCTCAGCGGGTCGATCAGGTAATGCAATTCGGGCTTGCCCGGCCCCGCGGTGTTGAAGTGCTTGTCCATCCGGGCAGTCTACCGCTCGGACCCTCGGCGAGACCCTCGCGAGACGACTAGCCCCGGCCGCCCGCAGGCGGCCGGAGCCCGCCGACGTCACCGGATCGGCGCAGCCGGATCACCGAACAGCGCGATGTTCAGCACCGCCGCAGCGTGCTGCGGTTCGCGGCTCAGCAGGTCGCGGCCCGCCTGCTGCAGCGCTTCGCCGATCGTGCCGGCCGTCACCTGCGTCGACTCGCGCAGCTTGCCGTCCTCGACCAGGTCGAAGAAGCGCACCGCCAGCGCCAGGTGGCTGGCGTCCTCCGCCAGACTGGTCGCGCCGATCACGCTGGCGGCCAGCCGGTTGTCGCGCAGCATCAGCGCGTGCGCCATCGTGTCCTGCGTCGGCAGCACGAAGGCATTGGTCCAGCAGCTCCACTGGCTGACCACCGCCGGCAGGCCGCTGCGCTGCACGTTGCCGAGTTGCCCGACGTCCAGCAGGTTGTCGAAGGCCCAGCGACTCGGGCTGGAATGGCCCTGATAGCTGATCCAGTCCGCGGAGCCCGCGAGACCCGCCCGCGCCTGCTCGCGCGCCGCGGCGGTGCCGATCTCGTCCGCCAGCGCGAAGGCCTTCTGCTGGCCCTGCCGCAGCACGCTCAGGCTCGCCCGGCCGTGCAGCGCGAAGTTCTCGCCCGGATCGGAGCGGCCGGCCACCGCCAGATACTGCTGCGGCAGCGTGTTGCCGCGCGCGACGATCGAGCTCAGCACCCGCGTCAGCTCGGCCTGCGTCCGCACCGGCAGGCGGCCCAGCGCCACATCCGGCTGGCGGTCGCCGTCCACGTCGGCGTAGGCCGCGTCGGTGGCGGCGTGGAACAGGTAGTCGTTCGCCGACACGTACTCGGTCGGCACATAGCTCTGGCTGCCGATACCGAGATAGTCGTGATAGTCGTAGCTGTCGCCACCGACCAGCAGCAGGAAGCGTGCGCCGCGGGCCTTCGCCGCCTGCACCGCCGTGCGGATCGCCGCCGGGTCCGGCACATGCTGGCTGTGCGCGGCGTAGATTGCCTCGGTAGTGATCACCGCGGTATCCAGGCCGCGGCTGGCCTGCAGCTGCAGCAGCGGCTGCAGCCCATCGGCGAACAGCGGATGCGCGATCACGAGGTAGTCCAGCTCGGCCGGCAGGCTGTAGGCCGTCGCCGGCAGCGCCAGCGTCGGGCTCTGCACGGCTGCCGGAGCCGCCGCCAGCCAGCGACTGCTGCGGGTGTCGACCCGTACCTCACCGGCCGGCAGCAGATCACGCCCAAGCTTGCCGTCCACCTCGCTCCACAGCACCGTGCCGGTCGGCGCGCCCGCCAGCGCGAAGCCGCTGAAGCCGGGATTCGGCGTGACCGTCTCGAAGCCGTCACGCAGCAGTTCGCCACTGACTGCGCCCGCCAGCGTCGGATCCAGCCGACCCTGCGCCAGCGACGCGCCGTCCATCCGGCTCTGCCGGGTGTAGCGCAGGCTGTAACCCTCCAGCAGCACCACGTCGGCGCTGTAGCCGGTGTCGCGCGGCACCCGGATCGTCAGCGTGTTGCTGGTCGTCAACAGCGATTCCGGCACCGCCACCTCGATGCGTTCCGGCCGCAAGCCATCGAACCAGCGGTCCGCGACTTGCTGGCCATTGAGCAGCAGCTGCACATGGTGATCCGGCGCGGCATCCGGGAAGTCCAGCCCGCCGTGCAGGTCCACCGTCAGCGTGACCGGCCCGGCCACCCGCTCCGGCAGCGTGAAGCTGCGGCTGACCTCGGCCGGCCCGCTGGTCGCCGCGATCCGTGCGTCATGCCACTGGTCGGGTCCGTTGATGCTGGCGTTGTACAGCCGGTTGCTGTAGTCCCGCACCTCGCTGGCATAGCTGCGCAGACTCGCGCTGCCGGCCTGCACATGGCCACTGGCCGCCGTGCGCACCGCGGCCGGGTCCAGCGTGATCGTGTAGGCGCGGACCGCGCCGTAGCGAGACTCGCGGGCCTGGCCGACGAACTCGACGGTGCAGTCGGCGCTGAGCGTGGAACATGCGACGTGGCGCCAAACCGGCCGCTCGCCATCCAGCACCGCCAGACTGCTGGCCGGGGCGCCGGCGAAGCGTGCGTCCAACGCGATCAACGCCGAGCCCGCGATGCGCTGCACACCGTCGCGACTCACCCGCGCCAGCACGCTCGCCGTCGCGCTGGTCGGGGCGGCAGCACGTGCCGACATGACCGCGGCGTTCTCGGTGCGGATCGCGCCCCAGTCGATCGACGACTCGGTCGGCGCCGCGCCGCGCGACTCGCCGACTTTCAGCGCCGGATGGAAGCGAGCCTGCCCGAGCACGTCCACGTCTTCCAGCCGCAGTTCGGCCAGATCCTCGGCCGGCACCCGCGCGCTGTAACTGGCCGCCGTCATCCGCTCGCCGGCAGTGGCGCCGATCAACTCCGGCGTCAGCAACCGCCACTTCCCATCCGCAGGCCGACCCCACAGCCGGAAACCCAGCTGCGCGACTTCGGTCGCCGTGCTCCAGCGCACGTCGATCTCGCCGCCAACGCGGCTCACCGACATCTCGGCCAGCGTCACCGGCGTGGTCGTGAAGTCGCCGCTGAAGGCCACCGTGCCGGCCTGATCCTCGATCGGGCTCCGCAAGGCCGGATCGCCATGGTCGAAGGCCTGATCCTCCTCGCGACGGAAGCCGATCCGCACGGTCCGGCTGGCCGGGTTGGTCAGCTGGCAGCGCCGCAGCCAGCCGCCATCCGGAATCGCCCGGCTCTGCTTGCCGGCGAAACCGCGGAAGTTCGCCGCATCGATCGCGGTGCCCAGCGGGAAGTCCAGATCCAGCGTTCGGCACAGCACCCCGGCCGACACCGCGCCGCTGACCAGCCCCACCGTCGGCGGCCCGCCCACCGGTAGCAGCGCCTGCGACACATTGGCGTCCATCGCCACGTAGCCCACCACCTCCGGCGTGGCAAAGCCCGCCGGCGCCAGATCGTCGGCGCTGACCTCTCCCGCATCGAGCGCCAGTTGGAACCCGCCGGTGGTCACGTTCCGCTGTGCCGACTGCGCCCATGGCTGCGATGCCCCGACCAAGCCGCCCGCCGTCAGGTTGGCCCCCTCATTCGCCCAGCTCTGGATGGTGCTCAACACCACCGGCGGCGCCGAAAAGTCCAGCCCGCCGCCCGCAGTCGGCCAGCTCACCGGCTCCCAGGCCGCCGACGGCCACGCCGAGAACCCGGTGACGCTCGCGTTGTACTGCGTCGACGTGGTCGACACTTGTCCGACGATCAGCAGCGCGCCCGGTCCGGTACCGCGCAAGGCGCTGCCCAGCCACGCCGGCGTCAGTGTGTCCTGCTCCAGCCGGTAGCGCCCCGGAGTCGCTGCCAGCCAGTGCACCGTCTTCGCCCCCGAACTGCCGTCGCAGCCACTGCAGCCCGGCGGCTCCACCTGCAACACCTCGAAGCCGGTCGCCGTCACGTTGCGGATCCGCAAGCCCTGCGGCCCGGCGTTTTCGTCGGAGGCCTGCACGATGACGACCGGGACCTCGCGGAACGCCTGACCGAAGCTAACCAGCGTCGTCACGTTGACGGCCGGTGCCGCTGCAGTCGCCGGCAACACGACAGCACCCACTTGCAGTCCGGGCAAAGCGGCTCCCGCCGACCTGATGACATAGCTACGAGTGCCACTGGACGGCATATGGAACGAGTCACCCGCATAGCTTGCGGTGATGGTCTTGGTCCCGGGCGAGGTGCTGGTCAATTCGCAGCTGGTGGCAGGAAGGGTGATGGTGCACGTACCTCCCGCCCCGTCCGACACCGCAATCGTTCCGCTGGGACCAATTCCACCCGTGACCGAGGCGTAGACCTCATAGGCGGTATTCACCTGCTGGCTACCGGAAGGATTGAAGCCGTCGATTCGCATCTCGGTGTCCGCTTGCTGGACGGACATGACTGCCGTAGCCGTACTTCCCGTGTGAGTGGTTGAACCGTTGAATGTCGCGTTCAAGGAAACCACGCCAATCACGTCGTTGAACACCAGGCTGCAGGCGTAGATGACCGATGTTCCCGAGCCTGCCTCTGGTGTGGCGTCATTGCATGACTGTCCAGTATTTGCGGAAACGGTAATCTGGCCATTGGCTGGACGGGTTGCTGCGCCGGTTACGGTGATCGTCACCAATGTCGGCGCGCCAATCCGGGCGGGATCGGACGAAATTGTACTGACCACGCTTGTGCTGCTGTCTGGTGCCGGGATGAGGGCAAGTCCTATAGGGGAAGCCAATCCAGAGAAGAGCGTAGTCACCGGCGCCGATCCATCGGCATTAACCGCGCCAACGCGCCCTCCGCCTTCGTTTGCTACGTACAGGCGATTCGTGATGTGGTCCATTGCAATTGCAGTGGGCGCCACGACACTAAGTCCGAGACCGGTGACTGACGAAAAGGACATTGTGGATCGACCAAAAAAATCCGTCCCAAAAAGGCCTTCCGTCAGGAAACTGCGGTCCTGAGGCGGGTCTAGGTAAAGAAAGTTTACCGGCGTGGATCTGGTCAATACGGCTTCAATGCTGGACCCGTCCAGATTGGCGCGACGATAGCGTCTTGCACTGTATTCACCCCAGTAGATTTTTCCGGCTTCGAGATCAAGTGCAATGCCTACCGGGCCTCCGCCGGGCGTGGCAATCGTTTCAGTCAAACTGCCGTCAAGATTTGATCGGCGAATTGTTCCGTTGCTGAGATTGGACCAATAGACCTTTCTTGTGTATGGATCCAGCGCAACTCCATAAATGCAACCCGTTTCGGACTGTATCGTCGTCAAGCCGCTTCCGTCCAGATTGGCGCGAATCAATTGGCCACCGCTGTTACATCCGCCGACATACATCCTGCGCTCCACCGGGTCGTAGGCGATGGCTCGCCCGTTCGCAAGGCTCATGACTGGGGAAACCGCGGTTCCGTCTTTTCTAGCTCGACGCACCAGAGCATCACCATAAGAAGAGACATACAACCAATCGTTCCCTGGCGAAGTCACCAGCAAGGCCTCAGTATCCGACGAGGCCGCAAAGCCCGCTCCGGGCGTAAAGACTGCACGCAGAGTCTTGGGACCAACTTGCCAAGACGTCATTGAGCAAGCCGCTACGCCACTACTGACCGCGACCGGACCGCAACGCGCGCCGTAACCATCGCTGATGCTGATGGTGCCTACCGGCGTTACGCTGGCGCTTACGGAAACATTGACCGTGTAATTCTGACCCAGTCCGGCATTACTGCCGGAAGACACTGAGGTGATGGTCGTCACTGTGGGGAGCGCTGCTGAACCGCCCACCGCATGCGAATAGACTGACGACGCACTCGGCAAATGTCCGAAATCTCCAGGAATGGCACCGCCGGAGTAGCTTGCAGTAATGGAGGACACACCATTGGAAGAGAACGTGATGCTGCAGCTTGCTTCGCTTTCGGTGTCATTCAGCGACGTTAAGCTCGCGTCAGTGCAACTACCGCCCGGTGCCGCAGTAAATGTGACCGACCCAGTGTTCGGTGTCACCCGGCCTGACACCCTCGCAGTCAGGATTGCAGGTTGACCCAGCAGCGAAGGGTTCGGACTACTTGACTGCACCTGCGTCGTCGTGGTGGTCGCAGGGCCCCAGATGGCAATGTATGGCGTAGCGCGTCCAAAGGCCGTAGTAAAGGTGCCCCCCATCACCAGTGCGCCCTCGTATGGAACCACAGCAATGGTTTGGCCGTCCGTACCATTGCTACTCCCAGTGCCCAAACTCGACCAATTGGTCCCGTTCCAGCGCGCCACGCGATTGGCGGGTACTCCGCCTGCTGCTGTGAATTCGCCGGATGCGATCAACTCGCCGTTGTAGACCGTGAGTCCATTGACAATTGTACTTCCACTGCCGGTCACGCCGGCTCCCAACGCTGACCACGTGCTTCCGTTCCATTGGGCAATCCGGTTGACTGGGGATCCGCCCGCAAAGCTGGTGAATCCCCCGACGATCAAGTTGCCGTTGTACTCCGCGAGCGCCACTGGCGCGCCGCCGACGCCGGAGCCCAGAGCGAACCAACTAGTGCCATTCCAGCGCGCGATCTGAGATGCCGAGGTTCCACCGGCGCTAGAGAAATCACCGCCAGCAATCAGTGATCCATTGTATACGCCTACCACATAGACCAATGCATTCATGCCTGATCCCAATCCAGACCAGGCCGATCCATTCCACCGAGCGATTCGGTTGACCGTTACACCCCCCGCCGTCGTGAATAGTCCGCCCGCAATCAATTGATCCTGGAAGACAGTCAATCCGAAGACTTGGTCATTCATGCCAGAACCCAACGCAGACCACGCGCTTCCGTTCCAACGGGCGATTCGGTTGACCGTCACACCGCCGGCTGTCGTGAAGGCTCCTCCTGCGATCAAATCGCCGTTGTATTCAGTCAGCCGGAGCACCAGTCCGTTCATTCCCGTACCGAGGCTGGACCAGCCCGTCCCGTTCCAGCGTGCGATGTAATTGACGGTGATGCCAGCCACGGTCGTGAAATCACCGCCAGCAATCAAATCACCCTTGTAGACGGCCAATGTACGCACCCAGGTGTTAGGCGCAGTCCCAAGAAAACTGGGTCGCCAGTCTGGTGTTGCGGCGCCAACAGTATGGGCAAAAGCGGCTGACGTGCTTGGCATCCAATCCGCCCCGCCGATATAGCGTGCCGTCAAGGTCCGCGTGCCAGCCGTGCTCCAGCGGATCGTGCACTCGGCTTCCGAGGTGGTGTCATTGACCGGCGTCAGCGTCAGATCACTACAGGAACCGCCCGGTGAGCCAGTAATGGTGATGTGTCCGACCGTCGGCGCGGTGCTCGCCGTGACTCGGGCGCGAATCCGCACGGGTTCGCCGGCTCGCGAGGGCGTCGGGTGCGTGCTGGCGATTTCGGTGACGGTGAGGTCGGCGACGCCGTAGGCGGCGATGAACGGAGTAGGGATATCACCCGCCGTGTTGAAGCGTCCTCCCGCGATCAGCTCGCCGCCAAATGCGTTGAGCGCTAGCACCCAATCGTCGATTCCCGTGCCGAAGGCTGACCAGTTGCTGCCGTTCCAGCGCGCGATGCGATTCGCCGTCGTCCCGCCCGCCGTGGTGAAACTGCCCCCCGCCATCAGCTCGCCGCCAAAAACGCTGAGGGAAGAGACCTGACCATTCATCCCGGCACCGAGAGCCGACCAGCTGCTGCCATTCCAGCCCGCAATGCGACTCGCCGACGTCCCACCGGCTGTGCCGAAAACACCCCCGGCGATCAACTCCCCTCCATAAACGCTAAGCGCATTGACCTGGGCATTCATTCCCGAACCCAGCGCGGACCAGCTGTTGCCGTTCCAGCGCGCGATGTAATTGGCCGCCGTCCCACCCGCCGATGTGAAAAAGCCTCCTGCGACCAGCTCACCCCCATAGACGCTGAGCGTACCAACAGGGCTACTCATTCCCGAACCCAGCGCCGACCAGCTGCTGCCATTCCAGCGTGCGATAAAGCTCGCCGCGGTTCCGCCTGCCGTGGTGAAACCGCCCCCCGCGATCAGTTCGCCGCCGTAGACGCCGAGCGCAAAGACAGAACCATTCATCCCAGAGTCCAGGGCGGACCAGCTGCTACCATTCCAGCGCGCGATACGATTCGCCGCCGTCCCGCCCGCTGTGGTGAAACTGCCCCCCGCGATCAGGTCGCCGCCATAGACGCTGAGCGCTTGGACTTGGCCATTAATCCCTGAACCCAGCGCCGACCAGCTGCTGCCATTCCAGCGTGCGATAAAGCTCGCCGCGGTTGCGCCCACCGTGGTGAAAGCGCCCCCCGCGATTAGATCGTCGCCGTAGACACTGAGTGCATTGACCTGGAGATTCATCCCCGAACCCAGCGCCGACCAGCTGCTGCCGTTCCAGCGCGCGATGCAATTCGCCGCCGTCCCGCCTGCCGTGGTGAAGCTACCCCCTGCGATCAGCTCGCCGCCAACAACGCTCAGTGCATTGACCGAGGTATTCATCCCCGACCCTAGTGCCGACCAGCTGCTACCGTTCCAGCGCGCGATGCTGGCCGCTGCGGTCCCCCCAGCCGTACCGAAAACCCCCCCCGCAATCAGTTCGCCGCCATAGACGGCGAGTGCAAAGACCCAGTTGTCCATCCCCGACCCGAGCGCCGACCAGCTGCTGCCGTTCCAGCGTGCGATGCGATTCACCGCCGTCCCGCCCGCCGACGTGAACAACCCTCCAGCGATTAGCTCGCCACCATAGGCACTGAGCGCGCGAACTTCTCCGTTCATCCCCGAGCCCAGCGCCGACCAGTTGCTGCCGTTCCAGCGCGCAATCCGATTCGCCAGCATCCCGCCCGCCGTATTGAAGCGCCCGCCCGCAATCAGCTCGCCGCGATACAGGCTGAGGACCAAGATCTGGTTATCCACCCCGGCGCCTAGTGCTGACCAACTGCTGCCGTTCCAGCGCGCGATGTTGTTCGCAGCCGTACCGCCAGCGATGGTGAAAAAGCCTCCCGCAATCAGCTCGCCGCCGTAAACTGTCAGAGCAGAGACTTGGTTGTTCATCCCGGTGCCCAACGCCGACCACGCGATGCCATTCCAGCGCGCAATCCGGTTGACAATCTGACCGCCGGCAGTTGTGAATTCACCGCCAAGGACCAGTGCAGGGCCAGTCCCATCGTCGTAAACTGTTATCGCGTGAACGGTCCCATTTGGCGCGTCGTTCCCGGCAAAGGTCGCCTTCCAGTCCAACGTGCCGCCGTCTGGTTGCCGAGTAACCTTGGCGTCCGAGCCTAACGGGGCTCCCCTCGTACCCACTGCATTCGCTGACTCGACTGGCTTCGACGAGGTCGGCGTGCCGGTCTTCGCACCGTGTTCAGCCCGCGCCAGTTCCCGCCCAGCCGCATCCCGCAACACCGCCACCAACCTCGCATCCCGCTCGGACAGCTCGACACCATCCAGATGCATCCCCGGCTCCAGCGCCCGCGTCTTCAACCGCCGACGCTGGCCATCGGCATCGACCACCGACAGATCCAGCTGCCCGGCCTGCTCGCCCTTCCAGCTGATCGCCAGTTGCGGGCTGCCTTTGCCGGCAATCGGCGGCAGCAGCATCAGCGAGAGCGGGCGCTCGGCTTCTGTCGCGTGGGCCGTGGGCCACGCGGCGGCGAGTCCCATCCAGAGCAGAGCCATCCAGAGCCAGGGCTTCATCGTCATCTCCTGCAGTTCGGGCCAGTCATTCAAGGAATCGTCCGGCGCGGCGGATCGGCGCTCGCCTCCCAGATGGGAGGCAGCCGCTCAGTCGCGAATCGCACGCTCGATCAGCAGGGCCAGTGCCGCCTGCGAGTGCGCGCCGGTCTTGGCCATCACCTGCTTCAAGGTGGTGCGGGCGTTGCCGATCGAAATGCGCAGTTCTGCGGCGACCTGCGCGAGGTCCAGCCGCTGGTGGAACAGCAGCGCCAGCCGCCGCTCGGCGCGGGTCAATCCGTGGCGCTTCGCGAACTCCTGCTCCCGGTCGGTCCGGTCGGGCAGCCGCTCATGCAGCGACAGCGCCAGGGTTGCCGGGCCGTGCGCGGCGGTGGTCAATCGTCGAAGCGACAGCACGATTGCGGCGTCGACGTGACGCCAGTGCACCAATTGCGAGGCGACGGCGCCCGACGCCACTGCACTGAAGGCGCTCAGGTATTCGGCGCGGTGCTGGCGCGGCGCAAGCACGCCGTGGTCAATCAAGATCCAGCCGTCCTGCCGGAGTACGGCGGCAGCAGCGGTGTTCATCCGGAGCACTCGCCCGCCGGTGTCCAGCAGCCACACCGGCACGCCGTCGATGCCGGCGTCCAGCGCTTCGGCGAATTGCTCGGCGATCTTCAGACGCTGCTGCAACTGAACCACGTTCAGATAATGCGGTGCGATCGCTCTCAGCAGATCCAGTTCGTATGGGGAATACGGTCCGCTTTGCTCGCTGCGACTGAGAGATAGGGAGCCCGCAAGTTGCGCATCGCGCGCCAGCACGATGCCGGTGGAATGGCTGACGTCGAAATGGCGCAAGCCATCGGCCCAGAATCGGGTTCGTTTCAGCTCTTTCTGGTCAACGAATCGATCGCAGTCGGCCACGTATCCCGGCAGCATCAGATGCTGCTGGCGCTCCATCCAGATGTTCTCGCCGTTCAGCACCTCCGAATAGGGAGCCATATCGGACAAATTTGCGCCGAATATCTGCGGAATCGAGGCATGAAGATCGCGAAAATCCATGAAGTGCACCGCCGCGATATGCGAGCGGGTCAGTCGCATCAATCGCCGAGTGAAGGCTTCGATCCGCCCCGGTTCGGTGACGGAGCCATAGAGATCATTGAGCGCGAGTGCGTATTCACCATCCATGCGCAGGCCAGTCCTCCGAGGTTGCTACGGGCCGCCCGGTAGACTGGAACCACGGAAGTGCCCGTGTTCCGGTGTTGGCGGCCATGCAAGCCGCCATGCACACAGTGTGCCAACGCAAGTGATTGATTTTGGACTTATGGAATCAATGGATGTGGCATCTCACGCGGGTGCGCCGACGCGAGATGCCACGACTCACAGGCGATCTTCCGGACGATCAGTTCTCGAATCCGCTTCTGAAGATCGGATCCGGCGTGACGGTAACCTCGTAGGCCGGCACGCCCGAAGCGATGCGAAAATTCGAACTGACGGCAGTGCCGCTGATTCCGGTTGCGTCGACGTTGCCAGTCGTCTTGACGCCGCTGGAGGTGACGCCGGTGCCGTCGCTTGCACTGACCTTGCCATCGCGGATCTGGAAATTCGCGCTGGACTGGCCGAGTACCGAAGGGACCGCCACCATCATCAGGCAGCCCAACACTGCAGAAAGCCGGTTGCTGTGCATGAAATTCCCCATCAGGGTGTGGGGCAGGCATTGGTCAGGAACTGATTTCCGAAGGACGTCGCCAGGCAGGTGGTCACGCCACCGGTTTCCAGCGTCATCGTTTGCGTCACGCTGAGGAAATGAGTGGACAACGCCCAGCCCTGGTTTTTCCGGATGCTGCTGCGCCCCGAATTGATGATGGCGTGACGCAGGGAAATCACCTGCGGATCAATGCCCGACCCACTGACGCCTCCTTCAATGCCGTCATCCGTAGATCCGACTTCGAGGAATCGCTGCACGATTCGCGGGCCGGTACTGACGATGCCGCCGCCGGCATCGCTACTCCCGGCGTGGAAGGCCTCGATGCGATTGCGGCTGCCACCAAAGGACTGTTGTCCGGTACCCGTCGCGGGTGGAATCAACTCCACCCCGACCACTTTGGTGACCGTCGCACCGCCGGTGACGAATATGTCGGTGTTGGTGAGCGTGGGTGCGATTCCACGACCAAGGATTCCGACCAACTGACCCGCACTGGAGGTCGGTACCTCGATACTCGATGCGGAGATCAGATTGGCTCCATGGGTGCTGTTGCCGGTGAACTCCATGCCGATCATTTCCGTACCCACCCCAGTAACATTGATGAAGATCCCGCGAAGGCGACTGAAGACGGGATTGATCACGGCGATGCCCGTTCGGGTTCCGGAGGAGGCTGCAGCACCGCTGGCGACGAACCTGCCCCCAACCACATCCGCCCCGGCACCCTGGAAGATCGCGCCGGTCAACGAGCCACCCACTCCGCGAGCCGTCATGAAGCTGTCAATGACCTGCACGTCCTGGTGCCCCAGGATATAGGCGCCGATGGCTTGCACGGTGGCCGCCTGTGCAAAGGCATCAATCCGGACATTTTCGATGCGGAGTCCACCTTGGCCTGTGCCGGTATTTGCCAGAATCCCGCGCACGCTGCCGCCACCTGTGACGAAGATCGTACTGTCCTGCACAAGCACGTTGAACGCCGCGCCGATCTTGATAGCGTTGCGTATATTGGCTGTGGATCCCAATCCATCGGACCGCGCGCCAGCATGCAGGATTTTGGCCTCGTTCGCGCCGTCGGCGACCAGAATGGCCGCAGCACCATCGGTACCCGCGGCAACACCCGGACCGATATTCAATACCGAAACATTGTCGAGCACGCTCTGGGCGGAGAGTGTGATGGTGGCGACTGGATGCGTGGATCGCACGTTGCTGATCGAGTGTCCCAATCCGATGAGGCTCGAAGCCGCCGGGAGGACCAGACTGTTGGCGCCCAGATTATATTCGCCCGCATCGAGATGGATGCTTGTCAGTGCGCCCGACCCGGGCACGGCCGCCACGGCCGCCAGCAGTGCTGCGCCGGCCGCAGGATCATCACCGCCGTGTGGCACATAGACCGTGCGAACCAGCGGTGAGCGCGCCTTGATGGCAAATGGCACGGAGTTCAGCTTCGGTCGCGGCGTCATTTCGGCATCGTTGCCGACCTTGATTCCCAGAAACAGGCGCCGGGCAAAAGTCGTTTCGGGGATCGGTACTGTCTCTCCCAGTGCGACCGACAATTCACCGTTGACCACATTGACGTTCTGGCTCTCGGTCCAGAGTGCGGCGCCGCCCGTCGCAACGTCATACAGCGAAAACACGACGGTCTGGCTACCGGTCACCGGCGTGCCACTGGTCGTGGTCAAACGCGCGTTGTAAGCGATCGTGGTCGGATACCCCTGCGCTCCGACACTCTGCACGAACCCGATCAGCAACGCTGCGAAAACCGCCCGAATCCACATACTGCCTCCTGATTGAACCGCATGCTGCGAGCAGGCTAGCGGCGGGAATCTTCGGCATCGTCTCCCATTTGGGAGTGAATCCAGAGGATCGACGTCGCTGGAGAAGGCCGGACTGGCTTGGTAATCATGAACTCGTGCCGCCACATCTCCCGTGAGGTGTGGCGTGAGAAGTGACGTGCACCGATCCGGCTTGCCGAGCGGACGCGCCACGCTGTTTGGCGCGATGCTTGCATGGTGGAGTGTTCGCGCGACGGGGATATCGGCATGTCATTGGAGCAGTTGCGGGCGCTGTTGCATGCGCCCTTCGATCTGGAGCACGACTTCGAGGCGGCCTTGACCGCGACGGCGTTGCGGGCGCGGGAGGCGCTGGGGGCGTCGCGGGCGCTCGTGGCGGTGCCGGAGGGCGGGGGCTGGCGTGCCTATGTCGACACCGGCGAGGTGCTGGAGGCCGCAGTCGTGGGGCTGGTGGCATCGACGGCGGTGATTCGGCAGGCCTTCGAGCAGGGACCGGCGCTGGAGACGGTGACGCTGAAGGCGGTGCGGCGCAGCGGCAGTCTGGATCGGCAGCGCATCCACAGCGTGCTGGCGGTGCCGTTGGCGCGGGTCGTGGGTGGTGCGGAGGCCGGCGCGCGGCCGATCGGGGTGCTGTATCTGGATCGGCGGGACGAACGGCCGGCCTTCACCACGGAGGACCGCGACTGGGCGCTGGACTTCGCGGCGCTGACCGGGCGCACGCTGACGCTGGTGGAATTGCTGGCGCAGGCGCGCCGACAGCGGGACGCCGCGCGGCTGGAGGCGGCCGACTTGCGTGGCCAGCAGGGTTTCGGGGCGGTAGACGTGCTGGAGAGCCGCGATCCGGCCTTTCGCCAGCTGATCGGTCGGACGCTGACCGGCGTGATGCGCGCGCCGAAGCTGACCGTGCTGCTGGTCGGGCCGACCGGCAGCGGCAAGTCGCATCTGGCGCGGCGTCTGCACGCGATCGGGCCGCGCCGCGAGCAGCCTTTCGTGACGCTGGACTGCGGGCAGGCGACCAGTTCGGAGGCGCTGAGCGCCGAGCTGTTCGGCTTTGCGAAGAAGTCGGGTTTTGCGGTGGATGCCGGCGGGCGGCCGGGCAAGGCCTTGTTGGCCGACGGCGGCGTGCTGTTCATCGACGAGGTCAACTCGATGCCGTTGGACCTGCAGCCACGGCTGCTGCGACTGGTCGAGGCGGGCCGCTATTCGGCGCTGGGCACGGGGGAGGAAATCCGCGTCGACGTCCAGATCATCGCGGCGGCCAACGAGGACTTGCGGGTCGCGGTGCGAGAGCGGCGCTTTCGCGAGGATCTGTACTTCCGGCTGAGCCAGCTGACGCTGACCTTGCCTGCGCTGTCGCAGCGACGTGCCGACGTGGTGCCGCTGGCCGAGCGGATGCTGGCGCAGATCGCGCGCGATCAGGGCCTGCCGCTGCCGCATTTCTCGGCCGAGGCGCTGGCGCTGCTGGAGGGCTTTGCCTGGGAGCGCGCCGGCAATCTGCGCGGGCTGCTGCACACGGTGGAGCGCACGCTGCTGATGCTGCCGAGCGGGCAGACCCGCATCGAACGCGACGATCTGGTGCTGTCGGAGCCGCTGAGCGATCTGATGCCGGTGGCGGTGCCCGACACGGTCGGGGGCTTCCGGCGCCTGGCGCCTGCAGCGCTGAAGGCGCTGCTGACCGAGAAGATCCGCACCCATCGCGGCGTGATCGCGCGGATCAGTCAGGACGCGGAGCTGATCGAGCAGTTCGGGGTCGGTGAGCGGGTGATTCCGGCCTCGACGCTGCGGCAGCGGATTGCCCGGCTGGGATTGAACGAGCTGCTCGATGAGGTCCGGGCGGCGCAGGAGTTCACGCTGGACGAGGCATTGACCGCGTTGCGCAGTCACGGCAACGGTAGCGATGCGGCCCGCGCCCTCGGTGTCACCCGCGACCGGCTGGTCTGGCGGCTGCGGCAGGCGGGCCTAACCGTGGGGCGGGTGCTGGGTCGGGATGACGACGCCGGCGAGTCCTGAGCGTTCGTGAGGTGTCACAGCTTCCGTGGGTGACGCACGTGAGTGGTGACTGGCGCCGCGAAGTCGCTGGCCTCAGTCCGCCATGGCTCGGATGGCACGCAGCTTGCATGAGCCGGCGTGCAGATCGACGCGCCGGCACGCGGATCCGCACCTATCCAGACGAGTAGACGGGGCGGCACCCGGTTGGCGGGTGCCGCTGACTTCCGTCGGTGACCTCAGCGCCGGCGCTCCTGTTGCCACAGCACCTCGCCGTGGCCGGAGGCGCGGGCGAGCACGCGGGAGATCACGAACAGCAGGTCGGAGAGCCGGTTGAGGTAGCGCAGCACTTCCGGGCGCACGGCCTCGGCGCGCGACAGGGTCAGCGTCTCGCGCTCGGCGCGGCGGACGATGGTGCGGGCGAGGTGGCAGTGCGCCGCGGCCATGCCGCCGCCGGGCAGGATGAAGTTCTTCAGCGCCGGCAGGTCCTCGTTGAAGGCGTCGAGGTCCGATTCCAGCCGGTCGATGTCGGCGTCGTGGATCAGCGCCATGCCGGGCACGCACAGTTCGCCGCCGAGGTCGAAGAGCTGATGCTGCACGCGGGTCAGCACGGTCGCGACCGCCTCGGGCACGTCCGGCGCGGCCAGCACCATGCCGATCGCGCTGTTGGCTTCGTCGACGGTGCCGTAGGCGTTGACGCGCAGGCTGTCCTTGGCGACGCGGCTGCCGTCGCCGAGGCCGGTGCTGCCGTCATCGCCGGTGCGGGTGTAGATCTTCGACAGGCGGTTGCCCATGGCGCGGTCTCCGGAGAAAAAGGTGCCGAAGGATGCGGTCGGCGTCCGGGCCTGACCGTGAAGGGCCGAGGAGTCTCATGTGCGCGGGAATGATGGATGGCGTGGATCGCGAGGCCGACACGGCCTGCGCGGCATCGCCTCCTTGCAACGGGACTCAGCGCGAGCGTGCCAGCAGGCCCTCGGCTTTCAGCGTGAAGGCGTGTTCGGCGCCGAGCCGCTCGCGCAGCATCGGCAGCGCCTGCTCCAGCAGCACCCGCGCGGCCTCGCGTCGGCCCAGCGCCAGCTCGGCCTCGGCGAGCACCACGCGATAGCGGGCCAGCTGCACGTCGCCCTCACCGATGTCGCGGACGAAGCGCTCGACCAGGGCGGCGGCGGCCTCGCGGGCCTCGGCGTTGCGGCCCTGCAGCAGCAGCGCGGCGGCACGGCGGTTCATCGCGTTGGCGGTCTCGGCGCCGAGCTTGGTGGCGCCGGCACCGAGCGCAATGGCCTGATCAAGTAGCGTCAGCGCGTCGGGGATGCGCTGCTGGCGTTCGGCGATGCTGGCCAGCAGCACCAGGCTGTTGGTGATGCCACGGACGTCTTCGGGGTACAGCCGGCGCAGCACGTCGAGGCGCCGCTCGGAATAGCCGCGCCCGGCATCCAGCTGACCGCCGGTGATCAGCAGCGCGGCGAGGTTGTTCCAGGTGGTCAGCGTGAAGCGATGGTCGGCGCCGAGCACGCGCTCGGCATCGGTGGCGATGGCCTCGAATTCGGTCAACGCCTCGGCGTTGCGGCCGCGCTCGTAGTGGATGCTGGCGACCAGATTTCGGGCCAGCAGCGTCTTCGGGTGATCGGCGCCCAGTGCCGCGACGGCGAGCTCGCGGGTCTGGTCGGCGAGTGTTCCCGCCTCATCGTTGCGACCGAGTTCCGACAGGGCCTCGGCGAGATTCATCCGCGCGCTGACCCGCACGCCGACATCGGCCACGAGCCGATCGGCGCGGGGCAGGGCTGCCTGCAGCAGCGCGACGCCGGCCACGGCATCGCCGGTCTTGACCTTGTAGTCGCCGATCGCCAGGTCGATCTCGACCAGCTCGGCCGCATCGGGGTCAGCCAGCAAGGTGGCAAGTTCGGCACGCGCTGCGGTCAGCCTTGCGGCGCCCTCCTCATAGCGACCGAGCAGCGCGATCGCGCTGGCCCGTTGCACCGCCAGTCGCGCCCGCTCCAGCGGCGTCAGGCTGGCGCCGCCTCGGGCTTCGATGCGGTCGAGTTGCTCCAGCACATGCTGCTGCTCGCCCAGCGCGCGATAGGCGTCGGCCAGCACGCGGCGGGTGGAGAGCTCGACGGCGGCGGCGCGGCTGCTCATGTCCAGTGCGGCGGTGCGATCCAGCGCCTCGCGCACGGTGATCGGCCGGCCGCGCGCCAGCGCCGGGTCGGCGGCCGATAGCGTGGTCGACAGCAGCTGGTTGACCTCGGCGGCCTGCGCCAGCGCCTCGCGGGCAAGCTCGGCGGAGTACAGCGACCAGACCAGCGCCGCCAGCAGGGCCGTCAGCGTGATGCCGGCGGCGGCGACGCCGGCGCGGTGGCGGCGCACGAATTTGCCGAGCAGGTAGCGCGCGCTGGGCGGCCGCGCCAGGATCGGTCGATCTTCCAGATGGCGTTCGAGGTCGTCGGCCAGCTCGGCGGCCGATTGGTAGCGGGCGTCGGCCTCGGCGGCCACCGCCTTCATCACGATCGTGTCCAGCTCGCCCTTCAGCGCCGGCACCCGCTGCGCCAGCGGCTTCGGCGGCGTCTCCTGGATGCGCCGCACGGCTTCGAGCAGCGTCACGCCGGTGGTGTCGTGCGGCAACTCGCCGCTCAGCAGCTCGTAGGCGATCACGCCGAGCGCGTAGACGTCGCTGCGCGGGTCGATTCGGTTGGGGTCGCCGGACAGCTGCTCCGGGCTCATGTACTGGATCGTGCCGATCACCTCGCCGACCCGGGTCAGCCGGGTCGAGCCGGGCAGCTGGTCATCCAGCGTGCGGGCGATGCCGAAGTCGAGGATCTTCGGTTGGCCGCTGCCGTCGACCAGAATGTTCGCCGGCTTCAGGTCACGATGGACGATGCCGCGGGTGTGGGCATGCTGGACGGCGCGGGCGATCGAGATCAGCAGCCGGACGCGGCCGCGGACGTCGAGACTGGCCGCCGTCGCATGGGCGACCAGTTCGCGGCCTTCGACGTACTCCATGGCCAGCCACGGCAGCTCGCCGTCGTGGCCCGCGGCGTGGATGCGGGCGATGCCGGGGTGATTCAGTGCGGCCAGAAACCGCGCCTCGTGGGCGAAGCGCTCGCGCAGGCCCGCGCCCCAGCCATCGGCGCGCAGAGTCTTCAGCGCCACCAGTCGCTGCGGTTCCTGTTGCTCGGCGAGGAACACCGTGCCCATGCCGCCGCTGCCGAGGCGTTCGAGAATGCGGAAGCCGCCGATCTGCGTCGGCAGCTCGCTGCTGATCGCGCCCGGCGAGTCGGCGGCGGGCGTGCCGGGCAGCAGGGTTTCACCGGCGCTCAGCGTCAGCTCGGCGCGCAGTCGTGCGGCCAGCGTCGGGTCGGTCTCGGCCAGCGCCGCCAGCCGTGCGGCGCGCGCGGTCGGGTCCAGCATCGCCAGCTCGGCGCGCAGGATCGCGCCGTCAGTCAGGTCAGCCACCGACACACCCGCCCGGGCGGCGTAAACTGCTCGTTGACGTCGACTTCGGGAGCCCCCGCATGACCTTCCTCGATCTGGTGATCTTCGCCTTCCTCGCCTTTGTCGGCTTCATCCTGTGGCGCAGCGTGCAGTCGGTGCCGCAAGGCTACAACTACACGGTGGAGCGTTTCGGCAAGTACATCCGCACGCTGCCGTCGGGCTTCGATTTCATCGTGCCCTTCATCGACGTGATTGGCCGTCGCGTCAACATGATGGAACAGGTGCTGGACGTGCCGCGGCAGGAAGTCATCACCCGCGACAACGCGGTGGTCGCGGTCGACGGCGTGGTGTTCTATCAGGTACTCGACGCCACGCGGGCCTCCTATGAGGTGTCGAATCTGGAATTGGCGATCATCAACCTGACGATGACCAACATCCGCACGGTGCTGGGCTCGATGGATCTGGACGAGAGCCTGTCGAAGCGCGACGAGATCAACGCCAAGCTGCTGCGGGTGGTCGATGAGGCCACGCATCCGTGGGGGCTGAAGGTCAACCGCATCGAGATCAAGGACATCGCGCCGCCGAAGGATCTGGTCGCGGCGATGGCGCGGCAGATGAAGGCCGAGCGCGAGAAGCGCGCCAACATCCTCGACGCCGAGGGCTTCCGTGCCGCGGAGATCCTGAAGGCCGAAGGCGAGAAGCAGGGCGCGATCCTGCAGGCCGAAGGTCGCCGCGAAGCCGCCTTCCGCGACGCCGAAGCCCGCGAGCGTCTCGCCGAGGCCGAAGCGAAGGCCACGGCGATGCTGTCCCGGGCGATCGCGCAGGGCAACATCCAGGCGGTCAACTACTTCATCGCCGACAAGTACGTGCAGGCGCTGAAGGAGATGGCGGCGAGCCCGAACCAGAAGACGCTGCTGCTGCCGATCGAGGCGACCGGCGTGCTCGGCTCGCTGGCCGGCATCGCCGAACTGGCCAAGGCCGCCAGCGACGGCCGCGCCGCGGCGTCGGTCGTGCCGCCGCCGATGCCCTGAGATTGGAGCCGTCGCGATGATTCTGAGCTTCTTCAGCGAGCACGGACCGATGCAGTGGGCGCTGCTCGGCTTCCTGCTGCTGATCGTCGAAATGCTGATGCCGGCCACCTTCTTCATGTGGTTCGGTCTGGCGGCGCTGGCCGTGGCGCTGATCAGCCTCGCGGTGGACCTGCCGTTGCTGGCCGACGTGATCCTGTTCGCGGCCACGGCGTTTGCGCTGGTCGCGATCTACCGGCGCGGCAAGCGCGAGCGTCACGTCGAGGACAGCGACCGCCCGCTGTTGAACCGGCGTACCGAACAGATGATTGGCCAGATTCATGCGTTGATCGAGCCGATCGAGAACGGTCGCGGCCGCCTGCAGATCGGTGACGCTTTCTGGCGCGTCACCGGCCCGGATCTGCCGGCCGGTCAGCGCGTGAAAATCATCGGCGTGCACGATCTCGTGCTCGAAGTTCGCGAGGCCTGAGCCGCCTCATCCAAGGAGCGTTGTCATGAAGCCGAACACCCTGTTTGTCGTTGCCCTGCTGTCGGTGCCGGCTGCCGCCATCGAGCTGCCGGCTTACCCGATCGGCTCGGGCGCCGACGTGTCGCCCACGGAATGGGTGGTGACCCGCTATCCGCCGCGCAGCTTCGTCAATGCCGGTACGCAGTTCGGCCGCGACAGTGTGTTGCGGATGACGCTGGACGCCGGCGATGGACAGCCGAATCGCCCGCCGCCCTTCGGCAGCAACTTCTACAACACGCAGGGTCGCGTGGTCGGGATGTTGAACACGCCGCCGGGCACGGCCGTGATCGGCAGTGTCTATCTGCCGCAGGCCTGGATGACCACCGATCCGGGTTCTCCGGCGCTGAATCGCACGACCACGCTGCTGCTGGAGCTGAGCCCGTTTGCCGATTTCAGCAGCTGCCCGCAGGGTGAGTGCCTGATCTATCCCGGCCTCGGCTTCACCAACGCCGACGTCAACAATCCGCAGACCAACGGCGGCGTGCCACGCCTTCGGGTGGCCGACAAGGAAGGCGTCGATGGCTGGGTCAACCTCGCCACGCCCTTCCAGACCAACGCCTGGAATGATTTCTGCATTGCTTGGGAAGGCCCGCGGATCCGCTATTACGTCAACGGCCAGGTGGTCTACACCGACAACACCGTAGTCCAGCCCAATCCGAGCCCGACCCCGATCATCGGCCTCCGCAAGACCTTCGTGCTGGGCTACAACTACACGACCAACTACGACATCCACTGGAGTCGGCTGGAGTATGGCGCGCAGGCCAATCTGAGCCTTGCCGCCGTGCCCGGCACCGCAATTGCCGGGCAGCCGCTGACGGTGACGTGGACGGTATCGAACAGCGGCCCGGCGGCGTCCAGCAACATCCAGCTGCCGCTGAACCTGGTCGGCGCCCAGTTGCAGACCGTCAGCGGCGCCTGCACCAGCCTGCCGTGCACGATTGCCAGTCTGGCGGTGGGCGCGACAGCGACCGTCAGCACCACGTATCTGGTCACCGCGCCCGCGGGCACGCCGATCACCGCCAACCCGAGACTGACCTCCGACAGCATCGACTGTGTCGCGGCCGACAACGCGCTCAGCCTGTCGTTTCCAGTGCAGACTGCCGCGCCGGTCGGCACCGCGCCGGTGCCAGTGGACGACCGCCGCGCACTGGCGCTGCTGCTGGCCGCGCTGCTGCTCGCCGGAACCTGGAGCCTGCGGCGTCGCTGAGGGTCTGCGTCCGCCGGGTGATCCGCACGATCCCCGGCACGCCGCTCAGGCCGTCGCCGTCCGCCGCCGCTTCGCTGGCGGGGCCGGCGGTGGCGGCAGCTCGCCCGCCGCACCCAGCGCCCGCGCCAGAAACCGCCCGGTGTGCGAGGCTTCGATTCCGGCCAGTTGTTCCGGGCTGCCCTCGGCGATGATCCGGCCGCCGCCGCTGCCGCCTTCGGGGCCCAAGTCGACGATCCAGTCG
>Ga0075154_10000078_pt1 | contig 75244 bp, 68 predicted proteins | sample JI71714BDNA_FD_70965 | JGI IMG/M metagenome (GOLD analysis project Ga0075154, IMG submission 70965) | Wastewater effluent complex algal communities from Wisconsin, to seasonally profile nutrient transformation and Carbon sequestration -... | ecosystem: Engineered > WWTP > Effluent > Algae... | reverse complement strand
TGGGTATTGGAGGATGGGAAAATGAAAATGGTTGAAATACCCGGTACAGAGCGCATTTTACCTTGTGATTTGGCCTTGATTGCAGCGGGATTCTTACACCCACAAGCCGAAGGACTTCTTCAGACGTTAAACGTTGAATTAGACGGCCGAGGCAACGTAAAAGATCAAGGATATAGAACGAATATCGATAAGGTATTCACCGCTGGTGATATGAGACGAGGCCAATCCCTTGTGGTTTGGGCGATTTCGGAAGGTCGGGAGGCAGCCCGGGCTGTGGACATGTACCTCATGGGGCGCTCGCTACTGGAAGCCAAAAGTGTCTCCATGTTAACTCCGGATTATGTTCATGCTTAAAATGAAAAACGAGTGGGTATAAAACAGGTACCCACTCGCATTTCATTAAATTAAAGCCACTTTGGCAGTTTTCGTCAGCGGTTATTCAAAACTTTTACTTCATTCAAAACCCTAGAGTTTAACAGCAATTAGTTTTCCGCATCAGGTAAGTCCATTCGAATACGCCATTCTTTCGGCAAGTAATTATTCACTCGTCCTCCCACATTTTTCAACCAGCCCAAAGCTCGGCCTTCATACGTGGCTAAAAACCATCCCCCAAAGGCATCTACAAGTCTAGGTAACTCAAGATCTAAGGCTTCTCTTTTTAGATAGATCAGCGACTGGTCCCGTGTGAGCTCAACGCGAGGAATCTCATCAGAAAGGTGAAAAGAGAGGGCGAGGGCATGAGAAGGAACAAAATCCTGTCCTTTAAATATACCCAACTCAAAACCAGACGTATGTTTGTGTAAGGCATGAAAAACTTTTCCGTAATACGGTAAGTCCGACTCGGGTAAGGCCAAAATTGTCCCCTCGGTCTTCTGAAAAAAATGGAAAGGCTCTGGATTTTTCAACCAAATTTTCAGGCTATCCAATTGTCGTTGCCGGACTTTAGGCAATTTTACCTTGATGTCTTGATTATTTTGTTCGGTACCCATCTGCCGAAAGGCCGCCAAATAAAATCCTTCCCCTTGCACCGCATGAGGAAAGCACTGATACCCGATTTTTCGAGCTTGGATACCCCAGTCCTCGGGAAATTCCATGGAAACAGCTTCCATCTCAAAGGTAGACGTCAGCCATTGTGCATTTTGCTCATTCTCTTGGGTATTGTACGTACAGGTAGAATACAGTAGAATACCACCCGGAGCCACTAAAAAACTAGCAGCCTTTAGAATTCGTTTTTGGCGTGCGGCGCACAACTGAATGTGGTCTTCCGACCATTCTTGAATTGCGGCTGGATCTTTCCTAAACATCCCTTCACCCGAACACGGTGCATCCACCAGCACAATATCGAAGAATCCCTCCAATTCGGTCATCGTTTCCGGATCATGATGGGTTACTAAAGCATTCGTAACCCCCCATTTTAGCAAATTTTCTTTTAACGGGGCGATTCTACTTTTGATTACTTCATTGGCTACCAAAAAGCTATCATCAGACAAAACCGAGGCGAGTCCAGTAGTTTTTCCACCTGGCGCTGCACAAAGGTCAAGGACGGTATACGACCGATCCAAAGGTACCAATTGCCGAAGTGCAGCCTCGACCAGCATAGACGAGGCCTCTTGTACGTAGTAGGCGCCTGCATGAAACAAAGGATCCAGCGTAAACGAGGGCCGTTGGCTCAAGTACCATCCCGCAGAACTCCAAGGGACGGCCTCACCTTTCAAGTCGGGGAATGGAAAAGAACCCGGCTTTCGGGGATTAAGTCGAATGCTAGTCGGGGTAGGTGAATTCAAGGCATTAAAGAAATGCGGGGCTTGATCACCGAGTATAGCCTCCATCTGAGACTGAAAAGCATGAGGCAGTGTCTGTTCTTGCATAGTAGATAAATTCTAAAGCAAAGGTAGACAGACCCTACGTCAGGACAAAAAAAAACAATATCTTTGACCAAACTAATCGATTCACTACACTATGTCTGCTTGGTACCTAACCAAAATAAAATATACCCTTCAAGATGAGCAAGGAAAGCAAAAAGCGGTTTCCGAAGCTTATTTGATCGATGCAGTTTCATATACGGAGGCAGAGGCTCGTCTATACGGATTCGTAGCATCAAACATTCCTGATTTTCAGGTCACGGGAATAACCAAAATGAGGCTCCAAGAGGTATTCTTTGTCGAAGAAGGAGCGGAAACCTGGTTTAAAATAAAAGTACAGTATGTTTTATTTGACGAAAAAACACAAAAGGAGAAAAAAGTACCTTACCAAATGCTCATCAACGCCACAACACCTAAAGAAGCGTATGAGCTTTTGGACGAACGATTGGGTCGAATGCAGGATTATATCATCACGGATGTAAATTTAACCGCCATTTTGGAAGTCGTACCCTATGAAAGCGAGATTGAAGAAAAGATAAGAACAGGTCAATTAAAACCCATGGAAGATGTTATTGAATCAAACTAAACACACTGTGATTACGGGCGCAACATCTGGCATTGGCCTAGAAACCGCGCGTGCTTTGGTGCAGGCCGGCCATTTTGTTTTTCTTCTCGGTCGCAACAAAACACGTCTTCTAGAACTTGAAGCTGAGTTCCCCAAAAATACAGTAAAAGGAATTTACCTCGATTTAGCCCAATTAAGTTCAATCAACCGGGCAGTAGAAGAGATTTTACAACATACCACCGCCATTGATACACTCATTTTGAATGCAGGGGGTATTTTTGAATCTTTCAAGGAAACGGCTGATGGGTTGGAATGGTCATTTCAGATAAATCACTTGGCGCACTTTTTATTGACTCAGCTTCTGCTCCCCAACATGCTTACCCAAGACAACCCACGTGTCATTTCTGTTTCGTCAGAAGCTCATCGGATGGGAAAATTTCGACCTGATGATCTAGAAGGACGAAAAAACTACAATACTTGGCGGCAATATGGCGACACAAAGTTGATGAATATTTTGTTTACTAAAGCCTTGCATACACGATACAACGATCAAGGAATTTCCGCTTTTGCCTTACATCCCGGGGTGGTTCGTTCTGGATTTGGCGCCAATAATACCGGCTGGCTCAAATACTTTTCTTGGATGCCTTTCTTGAAATCCCCAGCCCAAGGAGCGGCAACTAGCTTATACCTTGCCGTTGATCCGGCGATTTACGTATTGAGTGGACAATACTTTAAGGACAAAAAACCGACATCCCCGAGTTCCGAAGCACTTTCTGATTCAGCAGCGAACAAACTTTGGGATTTATCTTGGGGAATTCTCCAATCCAAAGGATTTTTACGAAGCTAATCGATACCCAAAACGATCTTTTAATTGATTGATCGGTTTTTCAAATGCAAACCAGGAAAGTGAAGCTACCGCCAAAGTAAGCAAATAGAAAAAAGCAAAGCGACTAAGCGTATGGTCTCCTAACGTACTGGAGACTATACGCCAAACCGGAAACAGCCAATTATCTTCCGTAAAATTATAGGGATTATAAATGAATTGATGAAACACATAAATTCCGTACGAAACCTTCCCGATATAGACAAAATAGGAATTTTCTAGGATTGCACGTACCGTTCGTTGACCCACGGTTCTCCCCATTCCAGATACATAGGCAATTAAACTCATGGACATCAACGCCTCACTGAACCGTAAATAAACGGTGGAATATACATTGTGATCCTCTACCTCACCGATCGACAATTGTGTGATTCCCCACCACAGCGCAACCGAACTCATCAAAAAACCACCATGCGAGAAAAGGGTGGCCCACTTGGATATTCGACTGCGCGTTATAGCCAACAAGGCACCGAGGCCAAACGCATCCAAACACGTAGGCATAAAAACGTATGACGTAATCCACTCAAATCCATGGCTATGAAAATAAGCACGCCCAAGTATAGCTCCGGGAATAAATAACCATACCACACCTTCAAGGATCTTTTTAGGCAAGAAAAACGCAAATAAAGGGAAGAATAAATAAAATTGCTCTTCAACGGCAAGCGACCACAAGTGATCAAATGACCCCATCCAGGTTTGGTTATAGGCCATATAATTATTGGTCATATAAGTCACCAACCAGATCCAGTGCGTTCGGACGCCGGGGGAGTTGACGATAAACAAAATGGCAACCACTAAATAATACAATGGGAAAATACGTAAAGTACGTCGGATGTAGAATTGACGTAGGGAAAAGCCATGGCCTTTTTTATTTTTTTCATCTGCTTCACGGGCGCGAATCAAAATACCCGTGATGAGAAAACCACTCAAGACGAAAAACATACAAACACCTAAGTAACTAGGATAAAAACCTACTTTGTCGTCCCCAATCCAATGGGCTACCAATACCAAGGTCACCGCCACACAGCGCAACCCATCCAAAGATCGGATATAGGAAGAATTCATATACTTACAGATTGATGTCCTTAGAGGAAACCTCCGATTTTACGGCAGGATTTCCTTTCCAAATCGACCATGGATCTGTTTTAGGCCGTGTGACATTCGCTCCCATCGCGACTAGCGTTCCTTCGCCCAATTGACACCCATCCCGAATGGTGGCATTTACACCAAAAAACGAATAAGCACCTACTCGACAACGGCCAGATAAAACCACATGGGAGGTAAAATAGACATGATCTTCGATCGTGCTATGATGACCAATGTGATTTCCACTCCATAAAACCACATTATTTCCAATTGTAACAAACGGCTGTATTGTATTATCCTCTAAAATAAAACAATTTTCCCCAATACTTGGAGTCAAAACGGTAGCTTTGGAGCTGATATACGATATAAATTGATACCCTAATGCTTTAATCTCCGCGTAAATCTTAGCGCGGACAGCATTCATTTTTCGTTCGCTCAGTGGAGCAAAAAATAAATATTCACTTGGTGGATGCGTTTCGAGAATGGTTTCGAATGGCACCAAGGGCAATCCACAAAACTCATCAGATTGGCGATATGCCTCGTTTACAGTGAAAGCCACAATTTCATAAGGAGAATCATGCGTAAGGTAATAGTGGGCAAGTTCAGCCACCAGTTCATTTCCAAAAACAACAACTTTGTTCATAGCTAACTTAAGATTCTTTTGGGATCACGACGGCACAGATCAGGTAAATAAGTATGGGCGATCCCAAACCAAAAATGGTTGCGATTGCCCAGAAAATCCGGATCAATGTTGGATCGATGGCAAAATATTCGCCTATTCCGGCACAAATACCGAATAATTTGGCGGCAGAGCCTTTCTTTCTACGGAGTCGGTTCATAAAAAAGGGGGATTGAAGTCCCCCAAATCTACAAATAAATTTTTACTCTCAGGCCATTAAACAGCAAAACTCTCACCACACCCACAGGTCCGGGAGGCATTTGGATTTTTGAACTGGAATCCTTTGCCGTTCAGACCATCGGAAAAATCGAGTTCGGTACCTAATAAATAAAGCAAGCTTTTCTTATCTACAAAAATTCGAATGCCTTGGTCCTCAAAAATATGATCGTTTGGACGCTCCTCGGCATCAAACTGAAGGTCGTACATAAGACCTGAACATCCACCGCCTTCTACAGCAACTCGGATTCCATGGTTTTCGTTTTTACCTTCTTTTTGTTTTAACTCAATTATTTTATTGCGGGCTGGTTCGGAGATTGTTACCATTTTGAATCATTCGTTATTGCCCTGAAAACAATTTTCTGATGGAGGAAGTTCGTTTTTATCCCGAGTTTCTTTATGAATTCGCACATACCCATTTTGGGTCAATTCATAGCCAAATTCATACACAAAATTCAGGCTTCGCCCATTCTCATGGGGTACCGAATGCGTATAATACCGAAAATTGAATCCATATCGTTCCAATTCCTCACGTGAAACCCACTCCGTATTTACAATTTGGTAGGCACTTAACACATCTCGATTTTGCTTCAAGGCTTGGTGAATGATACGGTACCCAGACCCCTCAATCCCCAGTCGACGACGGTGATTATTGAATGAAATCCGGCACGTATCAGAACAAAATCGCTTATCTGATCGACCCGCTGGGATGGTTTTTTTGCATTCTGGACATACAGATTTTCTCATGGCAATCAATTTTTTAGTTTTCATTATACATTTATTTAAACTAATTATTCAAAATTTTAAATAATTACTACAAATTTTTATATCAAATTGAAAATATCCAAATTTTAAACACATTATCTAACCAACAGCATTTTAGAGATGTTTAAAGTCCATTTTCATAGGATGAATTTAAAAATGAAAAATAAGAAGTCCCGCATTCTCGATTTTTTTAAAAACTTTTGATAGCTTCGTTTAAAAAATTAATGCTCAATCTTTTCCCCTCGTCAACGTACATTGCACGACGAAATAAACTCCAACAGTCAGCCTTAACTGGAAAAGGAATTTGGATCGGTCATGGCGAACCTCCCATGAACTATACCGCCAATACCTATCGATTTCGGCAAGATAGCTCGTTCCTCTACTTATTTGGTTTATCCCTACCCGACCTTGTGGCCGTCATGGATTTTGATTCCGGGGAAACCATTTTATTTGGTCAAGATTATACCTTAGATGACATCATTTGGATGGGGCCTCAGCCTTCATTATTCGACCTTGCTGCACAAGTCGGCATTTCAGATGTGCGTCCAATCTCTCAGCTTTCAGGAAATTTAAAACAAGCTTCCCAACTTCATTTCACGCCCCCTTATCGGGGTGAGACATGGCTAAAATTAATGGAATGGACGGGCAAGCACAAAGCGGATTTACATCCAAGTATCGAGCTTATCCAAGCACTCGTCAACCTCCGTTCCTACAAAGAGACGGTGGAAATTGACCAAATGGAAAAGGCATTGACAGTTACGTACCACATGCATACTGCCGCCTTAGGTGCGATTCAGCCGAATCGCTATGAATATGAAATCGTAGGTGAAATCATGCGTCAAGTGCATGGTCATCAAGCAGAATTAGCCTATCCTGTCATTTTTTCAACCCATGGGCAGACTTTACATAACCACAATCACCACTTATGCATGGCCAATCACCGTTTGGCGTTATTGGATGCGGGTGCGGAAGTACCACACGGTTATGCTGGTGATATTACCCGAACCTTCCCGGTTTCAGGAAAGTTTTCAACCCAAGCCAAATCATTGTATGAATTAGTCTTACACCTAGAAGAAACGGCAATTCAAGAGGCTAAACCAGGGACATTATACCGTGATATTCATCTCCAAACCAACCGCCGCATGCTGGCGGGGTTAACGGACTTAGGTATAGTTTCGGGTCCTATCGAGGATATGCTGGATGCAGGTGTTGCCGGATTATTTATGCCCCATGGACTTGGCCATATGATCGGTCTAGATGTCCATGATATGGAAGATTATGGGGAGCAATGGGTAGGGTATACAGAAGATCTTGAACGAAGCACTCAACTTGGCCTCAAATCACTTCGCTTAGCCCGAGCCCTGGAGCCTGGCTTTACCTTGACTGTGGAACCTGGCATCTACTTTATTCCTGAGCTTATCCAAAAATGGAAAGCCGAAGGGATGGGACGAGAGTTTGTTCGATTCGATGCTTTGGAAGACTGGATGGATATTGGCGGTATACGAATTGAGGATAATATTCTGATCACACAGGAAGAAGCGCGCATTCTTGGCCCTCGTATACCAAAAACGGTAGAGGAGATCGAAAACTGGCCTAAATCGTAATTTTACTTTGATTCAACCTTAAACTTTATAACGATGTATGATTACCTAATTATTGGGGCAGGATCGGCAGGCTGTGTTTTGGCCAATCGACTGTCTGCCAATGGGGCTTTTCAAGTACTCCTCTTGGAAGCAGGTGGCCCCGACAAAAAGCTGGAAATCCAAATCCCTGCCGCCTACGCCAATCTTCACCGGTCCAGTGTGGATTGGCAGCTTGCCACCGAACCTCAAGCCCATGTGGGTAATCGGCAAATTTATCTTCCGAGAGGAAAGACCATTGGGGGAAGTAGTTCAACCAATGCCATGGCCTATGTGCGAGGCAATGCTTTGGATTATGATGGTTGGAATCAGCCGGGGTGGAGCTATCGGGAGATCCTCCCCTACTTCAGGAAATCAGAACATAATGTACAGTTTCAAGACGAATACCATGGCCAGCATGGGGAACTTTATGTTTCGCATGCGGCCTCATTTCGAACCCCTTACGCCACAGGCTTTGTAGAAGCGTGCCAACAGGCGGGTATGCCTTTCAACGAAGATTACAATGGAGCCTCTCAAGTTGGAGCTTCTTATTTTCAGTTTACGATCAAAAATGGACGTCGACACTCCGGAGCGGACGCTTTTCTACATCCCGTTTCAAATCGTCCTAATCTTACCATTCGTACCCGAACGCAAGTTCAAGAGCTAATTATTTCGGATCAAACTATTCGAGGGGTGCGTTTGGTGTCGGGTGAGGAAATCTATGTTAGAAAAGATGTCATCTTATCGGCGGGTGCCTTTCACTCCCCAATTCTCTTACAACAATCAGGGATAGGTGATCCTGCAGATCTCAAGTCAGCCGGTATCCCCTTGAAACATGCGCTCCCCGGTGTGGGTAAGAACCTACAAGATCATTTATTCTTAGGCGTTAGTGCACTATCCAACGAGTCCAGAGGACAAAACCACACGCTAAAACCCTGGCATTTGTTGCAGGGAATGGCTGAATATTTTTGGAAAAAGACAGGTCCCATGACCATCAGTCCTTTGGAGGCAGTGGCCTTTGGTCAAACTTCGTCTTGCCACGTAGGAGTTGATTATCAACTTCACTTTGCCCCCATTCAAACGGGAGATGACTACACGGTTGATCCTTACAATCCCAAAACATTTCCACATGAAGATGGCTTCACTATTCTACCTACGTTACTAAAACCGACAAGCCGTGGGTATGTTAGAATTCGACAAAATAGATCCATTGATTTCCCTGAGATTCAGCCCAACTTCCTTTCCACTGACAATGACCGAAAGGTCATGTTGGAAGCGACCAAAATAGCGATGCACGTAATTCAGCAAGAGGGGCTTGCTCAATATACACAAAAATGGCTAACTCCACCTAAGCGGAACTCCGATGATGAAATCTGGGAGCATATTGTTCGTCAAGTTGAAACCGTATATCATCCCGTTGGAACATGTCGAATGGGTGACGATGAGGGTGCCGTTGTAGATGCACATCTGCGCGTTCATGGATTGCAGGGGCTCCGTGTCATTGATGCATCAATCATGCCTACTATCGTGGCTGGCAACACCAATGCGCCTGTGTATATGATTGCTGAGCATGGAGCGGACTTGATTTTAACGGAAAACGAAAACAAGTAAATTTATTTTTCGCTGTGGAATGCAAGGTTGTGTTATTACACAAACGTGACCTATAAAAAAGGATCAAGTGAGGATAAACATATCCCTACTTGATCCTTTCTAAACTAAAGGCTACTATTATTTTTTTACTTTAGGCGCGATGATCACGGAGAGTCGCTTTCCTTCCAATTTGGGTGGCGCTTCGGGTTTACCTAATTCCTCTAGTTCGCCAATAAATTTCTCTAAAAGCTCAAAACCTTGATTTTTAAAGACAATTTGTCGGCCAATGAACTGCACATATGCCTTAACCTTGGAGTTTTCCTTTAGGAAATTTTGGGCATGTTTGAGTTTAAAATTATAGTCATGGTCATCGGTCTGCGGACCAAATCGAATTTCTTTGATGACCGTTTTATGTTGTTTTACTTTGAGCTCCTTTTGCTTCTTCTTTTGTTCGTATTTGAACTTAGAATAATCGACAATCCGGCACACGGGTGGAGCGGCATTGGGGACAATCTCAACCAAGTCCAAACTTTGCTCGCGGGCAAACTCAATGGCTTTCGATGTAGGATAAATCCCAGGTTCTATGTTTTCACCAACCAAACGCACTTCGGGTACGCGAATTTTTTGGTTGATCTTGTGCTCATCCTCAGTTTTCCGAGGCATGCGGTTAAAATTCCCTCTAATATTTTTTGCCATTCAGTATAATAATAAAAATTGCTTCCTGTTTGTGTCCGGAATAGACAGTTATTGTTTAAATCTAACAATATTACTAAAATATTCATTCCCACTTATTTATAAGCAGGAATATTTTTGAAGATTTCTGTTTTTGCAAATGCAATGAAGTCGGCGATGGCCATTGAGCCTAAATCACCTTCTCCTTTTCGGCGAACGGAAACTTTTCCCTCTTCTGCTTCTTTTTCGCCAACAATCAGCATCAAAGGTACTTTATTCACCTCAGCATCTCGGATTTTTCGGCCAATTTTTTCATCTCTGTGGTCAATATACCCACGAATATCTTCTTCTTGCAGTTGTAAAAAGACATCATTGGCATAGTCTGCGTATTTTTCGGAAATCGGCAGAATGACCATTTGGTCCGGAGAGAGCCATAAGGGGAAATTACCCGCTGTATTTTCGATCAGAATGGCGATAAATCGTTCCATCGATCCGAACGGTGCTCGGTGAATCATAACAGGCCGGTGTTTTTGATTATCCGAACCGACATACTCCAATTCAAACCGATTAGGCAGCTGATAATCCACTTGAATCGTCCCCAATTGCCATTTACGACCTAGGGCATCCTTCACCATGAAATCTAACTTTGGACCATAAAAAGCGGCTTCACCGTATTCTACGACTGTTTTGAGTCCCTTCTCATCAGCTGCACGCTGAATAGCGGCCTCGGCTTGCTCCCACGCGGCGTCATCCCCAATGTATTTGGATCTATCGTCCAACGAGCGAAGTGAAACTTGGGCTAGGTAATCATCAAAACCAAGTGATTTAAAGACATACAAAACTAAATCAATTACCTTCTTAAATTCCTCCTCTACTTGATCTTGTCGGCAAAATATATGGGCATCATCTTGTGTAAATCCTCGGACACGCGTGAGGCCGTGTAATTCACCACTTTGTTCATAGCGGTATACCGTTCCAAACTCAGCCAATCGTAGTGGTAAATCCCGGTAAGAACGAGGCCGAGCTTTATAAATTTCGCAGTGGTGCGGGCAATTCATGGGTTTGAGTAAAAACTCTTCCCCCTCTTCCGGCGTTTGAATGGGCTGGAAAGAATCCTTACCGTATTTTTCCCAATGTCCGGACGTAATATACAATTCTTTTGAGCCAATATGGGGTGTAACTACGGGTAGGTAGCCGGCTTTGAGTTGCGCTTTTTTCAAGAAATTTTCTAAGCGCTCACGGAGCATAGCCCCTTTTGGTAACCAAAGAGGTAGCCCTTTCCCAACTTTCTCAGAAAAAGTAAAAATGTCCAATTCCTGCCCTAACTTCCGATGATCGCGGCGTTTTGCTTCCTCTAAAAGCGTGAGGTACTCATCCAACTCCTTTTGTTTCGGAAACGTGATCCCGTAGATACGCGTTAACATTTTATTGTTTTGATCGCCCTTGAAATAGGCTCCTGCCACATTCATAATTTTGGCGGCCTTGATAAACCCTGTATTGGGAATATGAGGCCCGCGGCAAAGATCAGTGAAATTTCCTTGTTGATAGAACGTAATTGTCCCGTCCTCCAGACCTTCTAGCAGATCTAATTTATATTCATCCCCTTTTTCTGCGAAGTACGCCGTGGCCTCTACTTTTGATTTGGGAATTCGGAAAAATACATTCTTTTGTCGAGCCAGCTCCAGCATCTTTTGTTCAATTTTGACAAAATCATCTTGGGAAATGGTTTGACCTTGGGTATCTACATCATAATAAAATCCATTTTCGACGGGTGGACCTACCCAAAATTTAACCCCTGGGTACAGGGCCTCAAGTGCTTCCGCCATAAGGTGTGCAGAGGAATGCCAGAAGGTAGATTTTCCATCTGCATTCTCCCAGGTAAGCAAATGCAGCGTCGCATTTTCTTCTAGTCCTTGATGAGCATCTTGAATTTTTCCATTGACTTTGGCGGCTAATACTTGCCGAGCCAGCCCTTCACTTATCGATTTGGCAATATCCAAAGGGGTAGTTCCTACGGGAACCTCATGGATACGACCATCGGGCAGGGTAACTTGAATTATCATCGGTATACGTTAGTTGGCGGACGAGTCCTTTTTAATAATTACACTTCGATTTCGAATGGGTTTTATATCCCGCCATTCCGGTTTTCCCGGTCTTTCGGGTTCAGGATCAAGAGCATTCGGAGCCGCTTTGGGCGTCATAAGCCGAGACCTCTGTTCATTTATATAATATAACTTTTTACTTACTCGTTCAACACCCAGCTCCAGATTATAATTCCCCGGGTGGTTTCGCAAGCCACCTTCGTAAATGGATAAAGCATCTTGGAACTTCGAAATCGTTTCAGCTAAGGCACCTGCTTTCACGTAGGCCTCTACTTGATTTTTGGACAGCCCCAAGGCCGAACGGTAGCAAGCTAAGGCCAATTCAGGCCGATTTTTTTTCAAATGAATTGCACCCAACTGCCATAAAGCCTCTACCGTATTGGGATTTTTTCGCAGTACTTGACTATACACCGCAACGGCACTATCCAACATGTACATGGAAGCAAGAGTTTGTGCTTTGGTGAGCTGAAAAACTGTACTATCTGGAAACAGGCGAATGGCGCGTTCATTCAAGGTCAAAACCGAATCGTTCCAATTCTTTTTTTGGTAGAGGTAAAGCAATTGCCTGTATCCTTCCATATCGTGCGGAGCAAATTGGATTACTTTTTTCCAGCTCGCGATCGCACCCAAAGAATCTTTGACTAATAACCTTATATCCGCTTGGGTGGCAAATGGATCACCAGAAAGTGGATTCATTTGAAGGACTTTTTTAAGCGCATTTTGTGCATTAAAACTATCCTGAAGACCTACATAAGCCCGAGCTTGGGTAAGGAATAATAGGGCAGAGGAGAAATTAAGCGACTCTGCTTTTTGAAGCGAGGCAAGCGCTGCTTGGAATTGCTTCTTCTCCACTAAAATTTGGCCTAAAAGCAATAAATACTTACTGACGTTAGGCCGGATAGAGAGCGCCTTTTGCAAATCGGTCTGAGCCATTTCCCAACTAGCTCGTTGGTAAAATAATCGAGCACGTTGGTAATAGTTTTCGGCAATTCCAGGATTTTCCTGAATAGCTTCAGTTAATACTAAAATATCCGTTTCTATTTGTGTTAAAGTATCGCCTTTGGACCACTGGGGGATATCAATAGAAGCCGAATCTCCTGATCGGCAGCCTGACAAAACCCAGAGGATTCCTAAAAAGAAAACGATAAAACGAAATGCGCCCATACCAACTAGTTACGGCTGCAAAGGTCACAAAAAATACCCACTATCCCAAAAAGGCGGGCAGATGAATTGTCGTTTTAATAGCGAATGCGGTGAATATAAAATACTTTTCGGCCTCGCTCCTCTGAATTCGCGATACGCTGAATTCCCCAAGCTAAAAAATACCGGTCATACCAATAAGCCGTATCCTCAAACGTCGTTTCTCGAATTCGATCCTTGTCTTTTCCGGTTACAATTTCAAACGAACGCTGCCTGGGTTTATCTGCCTCTGGATTAAACTCGGTTAGCACCAATTCATTTTGTCGGGTGTAAACCGCTACTTTCTGGCCATCACGAATGGTTACTTTAAGTTTTTCCTTTAATTCATTCAGCTTCATATTTTCATACACCACCGTTTGATCTGTTAACCGCTGACCCGCCTCGTTGAAGGTAACCATCAATCCATGTGTATACCTAAAACCATTGAAAACTTGGTTGTTTGTCGGCATTCCCATAAGCCAGGGGTTCCATGCCCAGGAATTGAATCCCCAGTAGCTTCTGTAAATAGGACTGATCATAGACGGATACCCCCAAAATGGTGAAAAAGGACTCATGCCAAACGTATTGTATTGGGTCACATACTCGGGGGAAAATACCTCAGCCACCAAGGTAAAATCATCTTCTGCTTCCACTACATCATGTATGAGCACGCGCGCTGAGGTGGAATAATCCCCCCCCCTACTTTTTTTCTTCGATACACTTCGTTCTACCCGTTCTTTGGCTCGGTTGGGTAAATAATTAAAAAAGTTTTTGAAATCTCCGAACGGGTGATAGGTAATGGATTGCTTTCGTCCCTCTGTAATGTTGGCCAAATATATACCCTGAGTCTGTGGGCCGGAACGGGTATTGGTAGCGCCTCCTATGCCATATGATCCCACCAAAAAAGTAGCCCTATCGAGTTGGAAAACCTTGCCTGTAAGTAAGGAAAAGCCGTCTTTGGGCGTTAAGGCCACTTGACGTAAAACACGGCCCTCGGGCGTAATCTCACGAACTACTTGCGTCGCGTACTTACGTTCTCTCAGAGAAAACGTCAAAACTATATTTTCACCAGACTCCTCTAAATTTTGGATACTGGCATTTTTTCCATAACCCGAAGTTAATAACCGGGGTTGAGCTTGATTCTGAAAAGCGTAAGATAGCAACAGAGGTTCATTTTTTACCGATCCCGCTAAAAATATAGATTCCTGAACCACACGAAACTGCTGGAGGTCAAATCCCCTTAGTCCGATTAATTTTACTTTTTGAACAGCCCCTAAAAAGTGGGACGCCTTAAATAATTGGTATTGGTCACCCGTACGATTACCAAATAACAAATGAAGGTGGGTGGCATCAGCGTAATGGTCAATGTAAGAGAATCCACGGTCAATTTCAGACTCAATCTGCCATACTTGAGCCATTGTGGTATCGAATCGGGTTAATTGCAACACACCGGCTGCTGGCTGGCTAGCCAACAAAAATCCCTCCTCAGGAATCGGTATTAATTTATACGAATCGTTGGCCGAAGCCAACGGCAATTCGATACGCCGAAAGCTTTGCCCGACAGCTTGAAAATAGAGACAAAGAAAACCAAAAACCAATACTAGATTACGCATAAGCTAGGGACAAAATGATATCAAATTCCTCTTTCTTGATCGGCATGACGGACAAACGACTTTGTTTGATTAACGCAATATCCGATAAACGAGGATCCTTTTTAATCGTGGCTAATGAGACTGTTTTCGGTAGTTTTTCCTCTGGCACTAAATCCACCACGACCCAACTGCCTTCCTGAATTGTAGGGTCAGGGTAATGCTCACGTACAACTTTGGCGATACCAACCACCTCTTTTCCCTCATTCGAATGATAAAACAGGACCAAGTCATTTTCTTTCATGGCCATCAAGTTATTTCTTGCCTGAAAATTCCGTACGCCATCCCAGTGATCTCTCCCTAAAGAAACGAAGGTATCCCAAGAATATTTAAAAGGTTCTGATTTTACGAGCCAGTAATTCATGTAAACGTTTAGTTTGAAATATCATCCACATCGATAAAATTGGAACGGTCATCTTCTTGAAAAAATTCCACCTTCCACGTGTGGTCTGCCAACAAAATGACCTTGGCTAAAAATTGGTTGAACGGAAATTTACGTCCCCACTCCGTAGGTGACACCATAGAAAGGACGTCTGAGCCATCTTTTTTCTCATATAAATAGTAATCATGATTGATAATTGGCTCGAACGACATATCGGCGTCATAAATTCGCTCTGAAACCTGAATTCTGTGTTGAACTTCTTTGGCTTGTTGGGCTAAAACCTCCATTTGGCGGTATAACTTATCCAATTGTTCATGGGTTTGTTGGCGCATCGCCATTTGGGCACGGCCTTTGGTTTTACCCATATCCTCCGGCTTGATCACAGCTCCCCCCGCTGAGTGAGCATACGGTAGTAATCCGGGTTGTTCGGCTATTTTGAAATCGGGTATTGGATTTTGTTCCATGGAAATGACCTTTTATTTGTCATGTAAACAAAACTTAGTTCGAGTTGTTTTTACTACATTAGGATACAAATCTAACCAAATTGGTTGTTTTTGAGAAAAGAATGTGGTTGTGTCATTTTTAGCTCATCGTTTTTTCACCCTTTTACGTAAATAAATTCAGTAAATTCAATCCTCACTATTTCGTTATGACAGATCAAACAACCCCTGCTTACATATCACGAGCAGATTTCATGAAAAAAGCTGGCTTAAGTATTGGAGGCATTCTTCTTTTGAATTGTATCCAAGCTTGTGCACCAGAAGCTGATGTGATCCCTACCCCAGGCCCTGGTGCAGGATCCGGAAGTGCGCGATTGGACTTCTCTTTGGATTTAAATGTGGCGGGTAATGCTGCCTTACGTAATTCTGGCGGATCTTTGGTAGTCAATGCTCAACGGGTAATTATTGTACGGCTCGCCAATAATAATTTTTTAGCCGTCCAATCCAACTGTACTCACCAAGGCACCACGGTAAATTATCGTGCAAACTCCAATGACTTTTTCTGTCCAAACCATGGTTCGGTATTTTCCTCCAGTGGCTCAGTCGTTACAGGCCCGGCGAATGCCCCATTGCGGGTGTACAAGACCTCATTTGACGTAACAGCCAATTCGTTGCGGGTATTTGAATAAGGCATTTGCCTAACGGCTACGATTTGTCTATTTTTGCCTCAAAAAAGATGATTTTCCAAGACCCCGAGGGCTTTTTGATTGCAACCGGCGAAGATCCTGACTATGAGGCAAAAGTTTTGGCCATCTGCCGAGCTTGGGATGCTGGGCAGATGGAATTTCCCATAAAAACCTCAGGAAGTACAGGTCCATCCAAGACCATCGTATTGCACCGCCAACAAATCGAAGCCTCCATTTCATTAACCCAACAAGCACTTGATCTACAATCCAGTGATTTAGCTTTTTGTTGTTTATCCATTGAGACAATCGGTGGGTTGATGATGATTTTACGGGCCCGTCAATTAAAAATGGAACTATGGGTGGTCCCCCCCACCCGCAATCCATTTCCCGCCTTGGAGCGGTACCGCTCTTTATTCTTTTCTTCTGGCCAATCTATACTGTATTCCTTCGTTCCCACTCAATTGCTCGCGATTCAACAGGACATGAGTGCCTACCCGTTTTTGCGGCGAGCTAAAGCCATCTTGGTTGGCGGGGCAGCCATCCCACCTGCTCTGTACGATTGGATTGTAGCGCAAGACCTGCCCATTTGGGCAACCTACGGAATGACTGAAACCATAAGCCATATCGCCCTTCAACAACTCGCTCCTGTAACAGATCCCGGTTTTAAGCCCTTACCAGGTGTCTCGATTCGCCAAGGTCTTGAAGGGAATTTGGAAATCCTATCGCCTACATTCGGTCCAGATTGGCTCAGTACGCGAGATGCCGTAGAGTGGACTACCCCACCATTTTTTAAAATTATCGGACGTTTAGATCAGGTTATCATTAGTGGCGGGGTAAAAATTCACCTGACGGAAGTCGATCAAGCCATTGGTCAGTGGCTCATCGACAAACATGGGTCGGGATCCTACTTTTCGTGGGGAGTCCATGATCCTGTGTGGGGGCAGAAATTAATCGTATTTTTCGAGGGCACACAACTACCCGGTGATCCGGCAGAATTTTATTCGGCTACTTCACTTCCAGCACATTGGAAGCCAAAAGAATTCGTCTTACTTCCTCAATTTCAATGGACAGCATCACAAAAAATAGATAAAATAAAAACCGCCAATGACTACCTTAAAAATTCAATACCAAACCTCTGATCTGGTTCCACCACCGTATGCGCATTCTATTGAGTTGGAACTGCGGTGGGAAAGTGATATTCAAGCTCGATTTCAGCTCACCTATTTGGGACGTGAGGACCTTTCTGAAGAAGAAATAGAAGATGAGGGCTTTACCGGGCAAGATGACATTGAGCTGGCTACCTCGATGCCCCTACTTTGGTTGCCTGAAATCCAGCGGTTAGCCAAATATACAGACCAGGTCGAAAAAACCCATTTGGAAGAATCTGAGGACTTCTGGAAAATTCAGTTTGAGGAGGATGAGGCATTTTATCCAGCCCAAGCCTCATTTTGGTCCTCTTTTTTACAGGAAATCCAGCAAGCCATTTTCGAACTTGGTGGTATAGAACTCCCTTTGCACATTGAACTCAGCCGAAGTGACCAAGGGCATTATCATATCCATGCATCATTTGCCCAGCGCTCGCTAAGTTATGAGTATCCGGACGGATCCATCATTGCCTTGCCGTGGAATAAGCTCAATTCTCTACTTCGGGAAGTGTATAGTGGTGAATTCATTTATGAGGAGGCTGTCCAAGAAATACCAAAAAGGACAGGATTGTATTTAAGCTTAGGAGATGGATGGTGGTTTGAGGTAGGTAAGTCTTACTTGAACAGCCCGCGCCGAGTCTTGAAGATTTTTGGATTACATGAATAAAACAAGAGCGGCTGATCCCCATTAAGGAAACAGCCGCTCGTACACCCACCTTTATTTCCGTTTGGGCACCGATAATAAATTGGCAAATAATCGATAAGCACCGGGGACTCCTGCTGGCAACTGCCGGAAAAAAGCCATGCCCGTAAATATATAATTCCCTTTCCCATAAGGGGCATACAGTAAAGCACCCTCTTGAGCGGTTTCTTGTCCATCTTTCATCGAAAAAATAGTTTGGTAATCTGGAGACCATTTCTCAGCAAAATACAAACCTCTTTCTTGTACCCATCCTTTAAAGTCTGCCGATGTGATTTTATTTGGGAACTGAAGTAAAGGATGTTGCGGATACAACAGCTGCACTTCCGCCTCCTCGTCAGTAACGCGGCCCCGACCAATTTCGAAAGGAAATGGTCCTAATTGTTGGGCCTTAGGCATCCCATAAAATGCACGGGTTTGGTACTGAGTCACTACATTTCCTCCGTTCTTGACATATTCCATGAGTTTATCGACGTAATTAGGTAGCCAATCCTCTGTATTGTAAGCGCGGACACCAACCACAATGGCATCATATTCAGCCAGAGATTGAGTAAAATTAGCCTCTTTTAATAACGAAACTTCATACCCAATTTGCTCCAAAGCAGCAGGTACTTCATCCCCTGCCCCTGCGATGTACCCAATTTTGGTCCCCGTTTTTTGAATACTCATCTTGATAGCGCGTGCTTCAGCAGGTGGAAACGTATGCAATTCGGGTATATGCTCATAGCTGATGGTATGATACCCTAGACTATACGCTTGATTCTCGACTTTGGCTACTGCTTTGATGCGTACCTCTTCGTTTGACTTCGTACTTGGGAGTAAGGAAAACGTAATGATTTTCTCTTCGCCCTTTTTCGAAATGACTACTTCCTGTTGACTTGGCGTTACTTTCCAACCCGTAGGGACATCCAACGAGATTTGTGATTTGAGATGATCTTTTGCCGCGCGTACGACAACAGAAACATTTTTGGGCTTCACCTGATCGAAGGTGAGTACTTTTTGACGGAATGTGACGGTTACGGGAGGCTGGATTTCAAAATACCGGTAAATTTCACCACGAGAAGGTTCAACATATTTATTTTTAACCGGTAATGTCAAGGAAAACGGTTGCGTTCCCATTTGAAATTCTACCAAAGCATGTAAAGCCGGCGGCGCCATAGGTTGGCCAATTTGTTCGGGATTGTCTACTTGGTAAAACCCTTTTTCTTTCTCTTTCTGTAGCCAATAGGGCTGTGAAATGGGAAAATCTTTGGGGATTGAAACGTCAAAAGCATATTCTGTCATCCGATTTATGGGTAAATCCTGGTTCAGGACAGAATCTATTTTCAATTCTGGAATTCGAATTCGGGTCAGGCGCATGCTGTTCACGCTTCTTGGATTTAACTGAACGAATACCTTAACCTTCTCTCCTTCTGCCACATACGGATGGCTAGATAACGCCTCTGTCCAAACTCCACCACAAGCTAGGATGATGAGATCCAATTGCTTTTTCTTGTATTCAACAATCTTCATCGGGGAAGACACACGATCCAAATCTTGCTTTATTGCTAACAATCCGGGTACACTAGCCGCCGGATTTAGGTAATTGTATTGGCGGATGACTTCCTCTACTTTTTGCCCGATCGATGCACCACCCGGAATTCGATTCCAGGAAATATCCACACCGTCAAAAAGATCTTTTACCGCGCGTTCTCCTTTGATGTGTAGGGCGTAGTCAGTTCGTTGATCCCTTACCATAGCCGAGCCAAAGCCTTGTGATCGGTGCTGGCTACGTGCTTCCGCGGCAATCTCACCATACGACTTACCTAGGATTGGGTTAAATCCTCCTAGGGGTACTTCAATGAAAGCATTTTCTGTAGGTTGATCATTTTGAAAACCGGGACTATAGGAATTCCAGACCAATCGTTTTGGCTTCCAAGTTTGGACATACTTGAGTTGCTCTGGAAATCGAGTGGGGTCTCCTGCGGCGTCAAAAGCCTCGGCCGATAAAACCGCAGAGGCTGAGTGGTGCCCATGACCCGCTCGGCTATCGGGTGGGAAGCGATTAACCATTACATCGGGTTGAAGGGAACGGATTGTCCAAACCAGGTCATGAAGGACCTTATCCTTTCCCCAGGTTAACAAGGCTTCTTCCGTAGTTTTAGTAAATCCAAAATCGACCGCTCGCGAAAAAAATTGTTCACCTCCATCGCGTTTGCGTGCTTCTAGAAGTTCATGAGTCCGCAGTAAGCCCACATTTTCCCCTTGCTCCGCCCCAATCAAGTTTTGTCCACCATCCCCACGAGTCAAGGCAATATAACCAGTCCTTACTTTCTTTTCATTCGATAAATACGTGATGAATAACGTATTTTCATCATCGGGATGCGCAGCCACATACAAAGCTGTACCCACCACTTGAAATTTTTGCAATTCATGAACAATTTCATGGCTTCCTACAGGCATTCGCTGGGCAAAGGCACCAGCTGCCCACAAACATAACAAGAACACTATTTTTTTCATAGAGTAAGGGTCGTTGGGTAAATTGTTCCTGTAAATCTAGAAAAGAATTTTTTAAGATGTAGAAGTGCCCACCAAAATGAATGCCTTTCCCGTCTACACAATATCTACAATCGTCGCAATAAAGAAAAAGTGAATTAACGGATATGGTAAAATATTCAGATCAAACGCTTTCATAATTCGCATTTCCCTCTATTTTTGTGAACTATTCAAAGATTTTCTTTCACTAACCTGAACTCACTTTTATGAATTCAATTGTTTACTTGGTCCCTGCCTTCGGTATGGTTGGGCTTCTCTACACGGCTTGGAAGTTCAATTGGGTGGCTCGCCAAGACGCCGGCGATGAAAACATGCAACGGCTCTCTGGGTATATTGCCGATGGTGCTATTGCTTTCCTTAAGGCAGAATGGCGTGTATTAGCCATGTTTGCCTTACCAACAGCCCTTCTTTTGGCTTGGCTTGGATTAGATGAGGGCACGCCTGAAAATCCAATTCATTCCTCCCCGTTAATTGCCATTGCATTCTTAATCGGGGCAATTTTTTCAGCTGTAGCCGGGTATATAGGTATGCGTGTAGCAACCAAAGCCAATGTTCGCACAGCACAAGCTGCTAAAACTTCGTTAGCCAAAGCCCTAGAAGTATCATTTACGGGAGGTGCCGTCATGGGAATGGGAGTGGCTGGACTAGCTATTTTGGGCTTGGGTGGCTTATTTATTCTTTTTTATCAAATATTCGCTCCAGGAGAAGCTCTTACCTCATCGGGAATGAAAACAGCTATTGAGGTATTGGCTGGATTCTCTTTAGGTGCAGAATCGATCGCCCTATTCGCTCGGGTTGGCGGTGGAATTTACACCAAAGCTGCGGATGTAGGAGCCGACTTAGTAGGTAAAGTTGAAGCCGGAATCCCTGAAGATGATGTTCGGAATCCAGCAACTATCGCGGATAACGTCGGTGATAACGTGGGTGATGTGGCCGGAATGGGTGCCGATCTTTTCGGCTCGTACGTGGCCACGATTCTTGCCACAATGGTATTAGGACAAGAAATCGAAGTTTCAGATAATTATGGAGGCTTCTCTCCTGTCCTGTTGCCTATGCTCATTGCTGGGGTGGGCTTACTAGCCTCGATGGTTTCTACTTTCTTGGTTCGGGTAAAAAAAGAAACGGATTCGGTACAGAATGCACTTAATCTAGGAAACTGGGCATCGATCGTATTGACTTTGGTGGCCTGTTACTTTCTGACGACCTATTTGTTACCTGAAACCCTTTTATTGCGTGGATTTACGTTTACGCCTATGGATGTTTTTGCGGCGATTGTCGTTGGATTGATCGTGGGCGCCTTGATGTCCATCATTACGGAGTATTACACAGCGATGGGCAAGCGCCCTGTTGACTCGATCGTTCAAAAGTCGGGAACGGGTCATGCCACCAACATTATTGGCGGGTTAGCCGTTGGCATGGAATCCACTGTACTTCCCATTTTAGTTTTAGCTGCTGGCATTATCTTTTCCTACTCATTTGCAGGTTTGTATGGAGTATCCATTGCTGCAGCGGGTATGATGGCAACTACGGCCATGCAATTAGCCATCGATGCTTTTGGTCCAATTGCCGATAATGCAGGTGGAATAGCCGAAATGTCGCAACTCGATCCGCAAGTTCGGGAACGTACCGATAATTTGGATGCTGTTGGCAATACCACTGCCGCTACAGGCAAGGGCTTTGCCATTGCTTCAGCTGCCTTAACCTCCTTAGCTCTCTTTGCCGCATTCGTGGGTATCGCCGGTATAAGTGCTATCGACATTTACAAAGCCCCTGTACTAGCGGGTTTATTTGTTGGTGGAATGATTCCATTCATTTTTTCCGCTCTATGTATATCCGCTGTAGGGAAAGCGGCGATGGAAATGGTAAACGAAGTTCGCCGTCAGTTCCGTGAAATCCCAGGCATTATGGAGTACAAAGCCCAACCTGAGTATGAAAAATGTGTAGAAATATCGACAAAGGCCTCCATTCGTCAAATGATTCTTCCGGGGGCTATCGCAATTGTCGTGCCTATTTTAGTGGGCTTCGGTTTTAAGGGGGTTTTCTCAACCACAAGTTCAGCCGAAATCCTGGGTGGACTACTTGCGGGTGTGACTGTATCCGGGGTTTTGATGGGGATGTTCCAGTCTAATGCGGGAGGCGCATGGGATAATGCGAAAAAATCATTCGAGAAAGGTGTGGTCATCAATGGTGAGACTTTCTACAAAAAATCAGAACCTCACAAGGCATCAGTCACGGGTGATACGGTGGGGGATCCTTTCAAAGATACATCTGGCCCCTCAATGAACATCTTGATCAAGCTCATGTCCATTGTTTCCTTGGTTATTGCCCCGTACATTGCGGTACCCAAGTCAGGAGTTGCTGAAAAGGAGGCACTCAAAAAAGTCCCTCAGGTGGTTCAAGTCATCAAAAAGTAATTTCAAAAAAATAGTCGATCTTGAGATCGACTATTTTTTTTTGATTCTATCCAATTCAAATTGAAGCGCCTCGACTAGCTCTGTTAGCTTGGTTAATGACGGTGCCGGGGGGGGTATTTGCCACACAAAATAACCTTTCATCAACCACGCCTCTTGGATATCCTTTACATCGACCTCCCGGGGCGAGATTCCATCCAAATCACTTACGAGCAAAAAATTCCCTTTACTTTTTACCTGGTTGTACACTCGTCGATAGATGAGCCCATAGGGACGTGTCATCAAGACATAATATTGCCCATCAGGGATAGACAATACCTCGGCTTGGGGTTCGCCAACCACCCAAGCATCCGCAATAGGAAAATCAGCCACCCCTTCAAAGGTTTTTACATTTGCCTGCCCCATTAGGCCAGGGAATGTAAAGGTCGGCCCCTGCGTGGGCCCCGGGGTGAAGACCTCTTGAGGACGAACGGCAACATAAGGTTCAGCTGGAGGTGGCGAAGGTACGACAGGAGGTGGAGGTGAACTACTCACCCGAGGGCTAGGGGTCTCCTCCTTTTTTACCGCAGGCAATAATTCATCCAAAAGCTCAGTTACCTTCCGAGGCTCCGGAATGGGTGCTCGATCTCGTTTTTCAAAGCCCAATGTGATATCCGGTGTTTCACGCATGCGGCGGATATCTTGCTTGATCAAAGCATCAACACTTACGCCAAAAGATTGGGCAATAAGCTTTAATTTATCCAATGGGGGATTTGCCCGCGCCTCTTCATACGCGCCTAACAAAGAGCGTTTGATGCCAATTCGACTGGAAAATTGTTCCTGTGTGAGCCGGTTTAGGTTTCGTAAATATTTTATGTTTTCGCTGATGATGGACATGTAAGAAGTTCCAGTAGGAAAGGTGGAAAGTAAATCGAGCTTAAACTTAATGAATTCTGAGAAAATAAGCATCAAAATAACGGTTTCCTACCTCATTTCCTTGTAAGGAAGTTCATTTTCATGGGGAGTTAGTCCTCATCCCAGCGTTTCAATCACCAAATTATGATTCGTGTAGATACAAATATCAGCCGCAATATGTAAACCTTCTTCGACCATTTGCTGGGCGGTTAGATGTGGTGCGTGTTTCTTTAAGGCTACAGCAGCCGATTGCGCATACATACTCCCTGATCCAATGGCAGCTACTTCATTATCTGGTTCAAGTACATCACCAGTTCCCGAGATGACTAAAATTTCATCGCGGTTGGCTACGATCATCATGGCTTCTAACTTCCGCAAATAGCGATCCATTCGCCAATCTTTAGCGAGTTCAATTGCGGCTCTTTTCATATTTCCCCCATAAGCAGCTAGTTTTTCCTCAAATTTTTCGATTAAAGTAAAAGCATCAGCTGTGGAACCGGCAAAACCCGCCAAAACTTCGCCCTGTGCCAATCGACGAACCTTTCGAACATTGGACTTAGCTACGGTATTGCCCATAGTGGCTTGCCCATCTGCACCCACACAAACTTGGCCGTTGTGTCGAATCCCTAAAACCGTTGTGGCATGTATTTTTTCCATGGTTTTGTTTATTTTTTGACAAAATAGGCCACCCCTGCGGATGGCCTATTCTTATTTTCCAATACAATAAATTTAAACTAATAAGGTGTAGGGTTCCTCCAATAGTTGTTTCAAGGTAACCAAAAACGCCGCGCCAGAGGCTCCATCCACCACCCGGTGATCACATGTTAGGGTGATTTTCATGATATTGGTGGCGTAAAATTGTCCATTTTTTACCGCGACAGTTTCTTTGATCCCGCCTACAGAGAGTATACACGATTCGTTTTTGGGATTATTGATGATCGAAGTAAACGAATCAATCCCAAACATACCCAAATTACTTACAGTAAATGTATTTCCTTCCCAGTCTTTGGGTTGTAGTTGGCCATTTTTTGCCTTCCCTCCTAAATCTTTCGTGGTAGCGGCCAAGGCAGACATCGTCAAGGTATTGGCAAATCGGATGACTGGAACAACCAATCCATCTTGAATAGCGACAGCCATGCCGATGTGTACGTGTTGATTCCGGCGAATGTGGTTATCTCGCCAAGACGAGTTGATCGCTGGATGTTTAGTCAAAGCTACAGCACACGCTTTCAAGACCATATCATTGAACGAAATCTTCACAGAGGATGCTTGATTCATGATGGTTCTGGCCTCTATCGCTTTGTCCATACATATTTCCATAGTTAATTGGAAATCGACTGCAGAGGATTGTGATTCGGCTAAGCTACGAGCAATCGCTTTTCGCATTTGGGTAAGGCCGATTTCTTCGAAGCTTTCTTGACCTGCTGCAACTGGGGCTGCCACCGAAACGGTAGGTGCAGCCGCTACTTTTGCCGAAGGGACAAACTGATCCACATCCGATTTGATGATTCGGCCACTTTCGCCTGAGCCTTTGACTTCAGCTAAGTTAATTCCTTTTTCCTCCGCCAAACGCTTCGCGAGAGGAGAAGCGAGAATTCGACCCGTTGAGGTAGTATTTTCTGCTACGGCAGCTGAGGTAGTGACGGCAGCAGCAGCCGGAACAACCGGTGCTTCCGTGACTGGAGAAGCAACAGCGGGCTCAGGAGAAGTCGCTACGCCTCCAGCTGAATCAGCCGTGAGTAAGGCTTGAAAGTCGGCACCTGGCTCACCAATGACCGCGATAACCGCGTTCACGGGTACCGCTTTTCCTGCTTCCGCGCCAATATACAGTAGTGTACCTTCATCATAAGCTTCCAATTCCATGGTAGCTTTATCGGTTTCTATTTCGGCCAACAGATCCCCCGACTTAACGGTATCTCCGATTTTTTTCAACCAAGCATGGATGACACCTTCTGTCATGGTATCAGATAATAAAGGCATCCGCACGATATTGGCTGCAATAGAACTGGTATCTAGTTTAACGGAAGGTGCAGCGGCGGGTTCTGCAGCGGGTGGAGATGCGACAGGGGCAGGTGCAGGAGTCCCAGACACTAGGTGCTCATACGCCTCACCAGGTGCTCCAATAACCGCGATGACCGCATCAATGGGAACTGCTTCACCTTTTTCAACCCCAATATACAAGATAGTTCCTTCTTCATAGGATTCCATGTCCATTGTGGCTTTGTCGGTTTCGACCTCAGCCAAAATATCACCGGATTTTACTTTATCGCCAACTTTTACGTTCCATGATGCGATGACACCTTCTTCCATGGTATCACTCATCTTGGGCATTCTGATAACTTCTGCCATTTTCGATTACAATCTTATTGGATGTGCTTAGAATTTTTCTGTCTTCCAAAAATAGTGGTTTAGGCTTGAATTTGCCTAAACCAATTGATCAATTTATTTTTAGTACTGCCATAAAGGCCTCTTGCGGAACTTCGACCGTTCCAATTTGGCGCATGCGTTTTTTTCCTTTTTTCTGTTTTTCTAAGAGTTTTCTTTTCCGAGAAATATCCCCCCCATAGCATTTCGCCGTAACATCTTTCCGAAGTGCTCGAACCGTTTCTCGGGCGATTACTTTAGCACCGATGGCCGCTTGGATGGCAATTTCAAACTGTTGCCGTGGAAGAAGCTCCCGAAGTTTTTCACACAGTTTCTTTCCCCATTCGTACGCTTTATCCCGGTGTACAATGGCCGAAAGCGCATCGACGGGTTCACCGTTTAATAAAATATCAAGTTTTACTAAATGTGATTCTTTGTACCCTGCAAGAGAATAATCGAGTGAGGCATATCCTCTGGAGATCGTTTTCAACTTATCAAAGAAGTCAAAGACAACCTCGGCTAGCGGCAGCTCAAAGGATAATTCAACCCGATTTGATGTGAGGTAGACTTGATTTTTAATCAACCCTCGTTTATCCATACATAACGAAATGATCGCGCCAACATATTCAGAGGCGGTGATGATTTGGGCATTGATAAAGGGTTCCTCCACCCAACTGATTACATTGGGGTCTGGCATTTCGGATGGGGCGGAAACGGCAATAACGTTATCTTTTTTATCAATGACATGGAATTTCACGGATGGAACTGTGGTTATTACTGTCATGTCAAACTCGCGTTCAAGGCGTTCTTGCACAATTTCCATGTGAAGCATGCCTAAGAACCCACAGCGAAAGCCAAACCCAAGCGCCGCAGAGGTCTCAGGTTCCCACACGAGGGCAGCGTCGTTTAATTGAAGCTTTTCCATAGCCTCCCGCAAATCCTCAAATTCTGTGGTATCTACAGGATAAATTCCCGCAAAAACCATGGGTTTTACCTCTTCAAAACCCTTGATCGCATGATCAGCTTGCCGTTGTAGGTGGGTAATGGTATCTCCTACTTTAACTTCTTTTGCTACTTTAATCCCGGATATCAGGTAACCTACGTCACCGCACTCCAGAACGTCTTTAGGTTTTTTCTGTAGGCCCAAGTTTCCAATTTCATCCGCCTCGTATTCGCGGCCGGTGGCCATGAATTTTACTTTATCTCCTTTTCGAATTCGGCCATTTTTCACACGAAAAATAACCTCGATGCCTCGGTATGAGTTGAAGACTGAGTCAAAAATCAAACCTTGTAATGGGCCTTCTGGATCACCTGTTGGTGCAGGTACCCGTTCAATGATCGCTTGAAGGATATCATAAATACCAATTCCTTCTTTGGCAGATGCTGGGATAATGGTATCCGGATCTACCCCAATAAGATCGACAATCTGATCTTTTACCTCCTCTGGACGGGCACCGGGAAGGTCGATTTTATTCATTACGGGAATAATTTCCAAGCCATGATCCAAGGCTAGAAAAAGGTTGGAGATGGTTTGGGCTTCAATTCCTTGGGCCGCATCGACAATTAAAAGAGCACCTTCACACGCCGCAATTGAACGAGATACCTCATAGCTAAAATCAACATGACCGGGCGTATCAATCAAGTTCAAGGTATATTCTTGATCTTGGTAGGTATATTTCATCTGAATAGCATGGCTTTTGATGGTAATACCACGCTCCCGCTCTAGATCCATGTCGTCTAGGAGCTGCGCTTGCATCTCTCGTTGGCTTGTTGTACCAGTAAATTCCAGTAAACGGTCTGCCAGCGTACTCTTCCCGTGATCAATATGGGCAATAATACAGAAATTACGAATGTTTTTCACGCCGAATGAAATTGGGTGTTTAAATGTTCTTCAAATCCCTTGTTAAAAGGGTTTGTTTTACAAAAGTACGACAATTGAAGGATTTCTTCATGAATTATTTATGCGCGTAGATCTTCCCTATTTCGACCATCTAACCCAACGTTTTTCAAAACCATGGTAGCTTAGGCCCGAAACAAATACCACGATCCCAAGAAACACACTCCATTTTACGTATCCCCAATCTACCCCTTGCTTTCGTTCTAACCACGAAATGACGATGTACACCAACGGATGCCAGAGGTAAATCCCATAGCTCCATTCCCCTAAGGTCTTCAAAACCCAATGCGCCGGTTTCCATTCAAAAGCGGGTAAAGATGAAATCCCAAAAACAAGCAGGAGACACGCACTACCCAAGGCAATTTTGGGCACTTGGACAACCAAGGCTATGTGTCCACCTGAAACAGGGAAATAACCCAATATTCCGATGCCCAATAGCACACTACCCCAACGTAGCATCCCATGGGGTTTACTGAAGAACGAGAGTATCACCCCACCTACGAAAAATAAGGCTTGGTACAATGGATGAATGTACGCATTCCACTGACTTGGCAAAGAACTATGCTCATTCAAGTAAAAAAAAGGTAGAGTTACCCAAAAAATACATCCGATAAGCACGGCATGGTGAGACCATCTCGACCTTGCGAGCACCATAAAAAAAGGGAATAACCCATAGAAAACAAGTTCATTGCCAATCGACCAAGCCCCTGTCGCGATGTACGCATCTCGGTCCAAATAACCAAAAAGTCCGGTAACATTCAGGAACCACTGCCAAACGGTATACGGCCGACCGGACACCACAGCCGACAAGCCAGAGACTAATATTAATAACGGAAGAATGCGGAATAGCCGTTTTTTCAGAAAAGTAATCCACACGTCTTTTTTATGCCAATCGACCAAGGCATACACCCGAGCCAAGGTAAATCCACTTAATACGTAAAAAATGGATACCCCATACAAGCCCATCCGATCCAAAAAAGAATCAGCTTGTGGGGTATAGTTTGGGGTTTCCCAAAGGTGGTAGTGATAGGCTAGAATGGTGAGCGCAGCTAAGCCTCGAAGATAATCTAGGGAATATAACCGATGCATGTGGAACGGAAAATCAGTGGGTAATTATCTTAAATTGGCAAATTTCCTCAGCCCTCCCCTTCCTCCATTTCGCCGCAAATCGGCATGGACATTCGGTAACGGACCAATGCTGGTTCTGAGTTTTCTCCCAATAAAAACATCAATTTAGTAACTGCGGCTTCGACGGTTAAGTCTTTCCCCGAGATAACCCCAATTCGCCCTAAACCAACACTTGTTTCGTAACTCCCTTGAACAACTCGGCCACCCGTGCATTGGGAAACATTGATGACGACAAGTCCTTTTTGAATAGCTGTTTCGAGAACCGCTAAAAAGTTCGGATCAGTGGGTGCATTTCCGGCACCATACGTTTCAAGCACCAAGCCCTTTAACCCGGGTGAGGAAACAATGTGCTGAATAAACTCTGGCGAAATTCCAGGGAAGAGTTTTAGAATTAATACCTGCTTTTCGAGTTGGGTGTGTAAGCGAAGTGGCAAATCAGGTCGATATGGCCGAATGTAGGGGAAATTATAGGCAATGGAGATCCCGATGGTGGCTAGGTAAGGATAATTCTCCGAATGAAAGGCATCAAATTGAGAACTTTCTACCTTTTTCCCTCGATTACCCCGAAGAAGCACGCCATTAAAATAGATGCAGACCTCGGGTACAACAGGCCGCCCATCGATTTGAGCCGTAGCAATTTCCAAAGCCGTAAATAAGTTTTCACGCGCATCGGTCCGGGCGACACCAATAGGCAGCTGCGCACCCGTCAGAATAATCGGCTTAGATACATTTTCTAAAAGAAAACTCAGCGCCGAGGCGGAGTATGCCATCGTGTCGGTTCCATGCAAGATAACAAAAGCGCCATAATCATGAAACTGGTCATGAATCAACTTGGCTAGACTCAGCCAATCCTCAGGGGTAACATTTGAGGAATCAATGGGTTGTGGCAGCATCATGACGGTTAAATCAAAATTCAACCGCCGAAGCTCCGGCACATTTTCCATGATTTGTTCAAAATTGAAGGGAACCAACGTTTTGGATGACTCATCAAAAACCATCCCGAGCGTGCCGCCTGTGTAAATCATCAACACGGAAGGGCGTAAATGTCCCGTCCGAGAACCTGTTTCTATATGTAATTTTTTCATTCTCCCTAATCCCACATTTCATCTTGAATTTGCCTTCCGAGATTCCCTAATTCACCCGCAATTTTTTCCTTATTTTGCGAAATGGCCTGTTTTTGACCCCGCTGTGCAATGTCCAAGGCCTTTTCCCATCCCTCTCGATCCATCCAAAGCTGCGCTAACGGATAGTACGTAGGCACATAGGCGGGATGCTCTTCGATCAACTTCTCTAAAATTGCCATCGCTCGGGTGGTATCTGTCTTGCGGTATTCCAAAGCCAAACTATACCAGTTGAAAGGATCTTCCGGATTTTCCTCAATCCAATCCAACAAAATTTTTATTCGTTCTCCTTGCATACAATATGTTTCCCTTCTAACTTTGTATTGTTATGCAAGCATAACAATTTTGCATAATTACTTGTTAATATAGCACAATCCGGAGGCCCATCAGAAAGCCTCACAAATATCTTTAAATTCATTCATTAACCCCAATATCCTGATGAAAATCCTCGTATGCATATCCAATGTCCCGGATACGACTTCCAAGATTTCATTTACTGAAAACGATACCCAGTTTAATAAAGCAGGCATTCAATTCATTATCGGGCCATACGACGATTATGCGCTGGCCCGTGCCGTTGAGTTGCGGGATCAACACAGTGGACATGTGACTGTTTTGAACGTAGGGACCGCAGAGACGGAGCCCCAAATTCGAAAAGCGTTAGCCATTGGAGCGGATGAGGCCGTTCGTATTGATGCAGAGCCCACGGACTCTCTTTTTGTTGCCGAACAAATCGCGGCTTATGCCTCGGACAAATCCTTTGATTTAATTCTGATGGGTCGGGAAACTACGGATTACAACTCAGGCGTTGTGCATGGCTTGGTTGGAGAAATCCTTGGCGTACCTTCTTTTTCTCCCGTGATGCAACTTACTTTGGCAGGGCAAGAAGCCACGTTAATGAAAGAAATTGAAGGTGGGAAAGAATACATTCAAGCCCCACTACCCTTGGTTCTAGGTTGCCAAGAACCGATTGCCGAATGGAAAATCCCCAACATGCGGGGCATTATGGCAGCTCGGACGAAACCTTTGCACGTCATTGCCCCTGTCGGGGATACGGCTACTACCACCCTAAAATATCAATTGCCGCCAGAAAAAGGTGCTTGCAAGATGATTCCTGCGGAGGAGGCTGAAACCTTAATTACGTTGTTACGTACCGAAGCCAAAGTATTGTAAATCTTAAAAAATTAAATCCTTATGTCAGTTCTCATATTTGTAGAAGTAGCCGAAGGGCAAATCAAAAAATCATCTTGGGAAGCCATTTCGTACGGTGCTCAAGTCGCAGAAAAAATTGGAGGTAAGGCCACTGCGCTAGTCGTAGGGCCGGCAGAAGCGTCTGCTTTAGAACAAGCCGGTGCGTTGGGAGCACATCAGGTGTGGCATGCCAGTCAAAGTGAGCTTGCCCAACCCATGAGTCTTCCCTACAGCCAAGTGGTTTTGGAGGCGGTTAAAAAAACCGGGGCTGAGGTGGTGGTAGCAGCCAAATCGTCCTTAGCGGATGCGACACTTGCGCGTGTTGCCGGTGCGTTGAAAGCGGGAATCGTCGGAAATGTCACCAGCTTGCCGGATCTGACCCAAGGATTTACCGTGACACGATCAATCTTTACTGGCAAAGCATTTGCTGAAGTAAAAATCACGAGCGCTGTTAAGGTGATTACCTTGAAAAAAAATACGGTAGAACCCGTTTTGGGGACAAATTCAGCGGTAATCGAGCGGTTTGAGGTCGTCCTTTCGCCTGAGTCTCAAGTTGGAAAAATAACCGAAACCGTCAAAGCTACAGGAACGGTTTCACTTCCGGAAGCCGACATTGTGGTATCGGGTGGCCGTGGAATGAAAGGGCCTGATCAATGGCAGCCGCTACTCGACCTGGCCGATGCGTTGGGTGCAGCTACAGCATGCTCGAAACCCGTTTCAGACGCTGACTGGCGCCCTCACCACGAGCACGTCGGGCAGACGGGCGTAAAAGTAGCCCCTAATCTGTACATTGCCTGTGGCATATCGGGCGCGATTCAGCACTTGGCTGGGGTGAACTCATCGAAAGTGTTGGTGGTAATCAACAAGGATCCTGAGGCTCCGTTCTTTAAAGCAGCCGATTATGGTATCGTAGGCGATGTTTTTGACATCCTGCCGAAACTTACCGCTGCTGCCAAGAGTTTATAAAGATGAAGTAGGCCATACATATGGCTAATCTTTGGTTTAAGCTGGAAAGCATGGCTCGATTTAGCCATGCTTTTTTTTAATTCTCCCCAATTTCTTCAGTCCGTGCATGAGGCGGAGCAACCCGACGTAGGTTTCGGAGCCACTCCCTTACCAAATCCTTTTCAGCCGTGGGGTCATGCTGATAGGGAAGTAAGGAAGATAAATCGGGTTGTCCGGCATCGACCCAAGCTGTATACCAAAAATCACCAGTCATCCGAATTGCACGTTTAAAATGCCGCTCAACTTGGCCATCAAGTGCCCGATGGTACGCATTGGAAAAGAAATCACTATACGTTCGAATGGTTTGACGATTCCGTTCCGTGACCTCAAATTTACGGTGGTTACCTAGGCTACGAGTTAGCTCCTTTTCAAATAAAAGCACCGAATCTAAAGCCACATGCGCCAAGTGAACGGCCTGCCAAATAACAGAATCCGGTTTTTCCAAATAATGTGCCGGACCCACCCAGCGAGAATACCCTGTAGCAAATAACTCAGGCAGCCTTGACTCCCAAAAACCATGTATCCCGGTTTGTCCTGTCATTTGTCCATTGTAATTTTGGGTTGTGTGCAAAGGGACATTGGCATCTCCGATGTAATGACCAATTTCGGCGGAGAGCCGGAGGATTTCACGTGTATTTTTCATCGAAAAGGCCTTTGTTAGCTGATTTTTCATGGAAATAACATGCCATGGAACAATTCCATACGCCTGAAGTGTATCTTCCGTAACTAGGTTGACGGCCTTCGACCAGGGTAAACGAAAAAGACTGTCTTTCAAGGTTGGGGAATACACGTCCCAATCAATAAAATGGCGCGGGGCCTCCCCATCGACTGCATACCGACGCTGATCCGGCCGAACAGCCCAATCCACGAGCACATGCGCATGGGTTTTAAAAAAAGGTGCCATTTCGGGTGGTAAGGTATAAATCGCGGCTTGATTGATTTCGCGGTGGGCATAAAAACCCCACCACCACAGGATAAAGGTGCTTAATGTTGTCATGGCTTTACAATAAATTGAAGCCTGAAAATAGCCAAATTCCTTATTTTTTCAAATGGCCCTCAACCTAATCCCAATACAGAGATAAATTTTATCCAATAATTTGCTCAATATAGGTTAATTATCTAACTTTGCACCCCTAACGACAAGAAACGGAAATTTATTATTTAATATGGCAAATCACAAGTCAGCACTAAAAAGAATTAGAGCTAACGAGACAAAACGTTTGAGAAATCGCTATCAACATAAAACAACTCGGACAGCAGTTCGTAAATTGCGTAGCACGCAGGATGTTGCAGAGGCACAAACCTTATTGAAGACAGTATCTTCAATGCTAGATCGTCTAGCGAAGAAGAACGTCATCCACAAAAACAAAGCGTCGAACTTGAAATCAAGCTTGACGAAATATGTGAATAAATTAGCTGCCTAAGGTATTCCGAGTTTTTGATAAATTAAGAGAGTTCAGGACATGTAAATGTTCCTGAACTTTTTTATTTTTGAAAAAAAAGCCATGTATTCACAAAACACACCTCTCCACCTTTGGGCGGAGTCTGATCGTCCACGAGAAAAACTTAGGGAAAAGGGAAGACAAGCCTTAACTGATGCCGAGTTACTTGCTATTTTGCTTGGAAGTGGCACTGCCTCCTTATCAGCTGTTTCTTTGGCCCAACAAATTTTAGGCTCCGTTGCCCAAGATTTACACCAATTGAGTAAACTACAACTGCGGGATCTCATGACCTTTAAAGGGATTGGGGAAGCGAAAGCCATAACTATTTTGGCTGCACTTGAATTGGGTCGACGACGAAAAGAGAGCCCTCATACCGAATCACCTAAGATTACCCACTCTAAAGATGCGTTTCAAGTGATCCAACCTTATTTGATGGACATTCCCCATGAAGAGTTTTGGATTATCTTGTTGAACCGGGGCAACCGCGTGATCAAGTCGATTCAAATTTCCCGCGGAGGCGTCGCCGGAACCGTAGCCGATCCAAAAATTATTTTCAAGATGGCATTAGATCAACTGGCCTCTTCCCTCATCTTGGTCCATAATCACCCCTCGGGAAATCTGGTTCCGAGCCAAGCGGATATACAACTTACCCATAAAATGTTAGAAGCAGGCAAATGGTTGGATCTTCCCGTACTAGATCACCTGATTGTCCATGATTTTCAATACTTTAGCTTTGCCGATGAAGGACAATTAAGATAAAATAGTAGGGCGATCAACTTTTCGCCCTACTATTTCGTTCTCTTAACAATTGAATTTTAGTCCTTATGTCTGCGGCACGCGTAATCCTTATATTTTTACTTTTAACCCCTCGCCTTCATTATGGCCAAATCTTAGCCGATGAACAAGTCCGGCAAGATATTCATTGGGGAATGGAAAAATTGTATAACTTAGAATTTTCAGCTGCGGAGCAGGCATTCAAAAAAGTACGTTCTGCCTACCCCCAACATCCCGTCGGACACTTACTTCAGGCACTTCAAATTCAATGGCAACACATGCCACTCGAAAAAGACCCAAAGGCTCTGATATCCTATATTAAAGCACTCAATCGCTGTAAAGCCGCGGCTCAAACCCTTCCCCACCCTGAAGAAGCCGCTTTTTTTATGATGGCGTCGTACGGGTACATTGCCCTCTCCTATAACTACCAGAAGGAATACACGAAGGCTGTGCAGGAGGCAAGGCAGGCGTATGGATATCTCAAACAAGGCATGAAACTTACCCAAGTGTACCCCGACTTCTTATTTACATCGGGTTTGTACAACTATTACCGGATTCAGTACCCTGAGACTCACGCCTTGGTAAAGCCTGTCATGGTCTTTTTTGAAGGTGGAGATCTTGAAAAAGGTTTACTTCAATTGGAAGCCGCAACCCACAAAGCTACATTCACCAAAGTAGAGGCAACGGCCTATCTTGGCAATATTTACATCAAATACCACAACGATCGTCCAAAAGCGCTACAAAAATGGGAAAGTCTAGGCAAAAAATACCCGCAAAATCCATTCTTTAAAATGCGCTATACGGAAGCCCTGCTTTTGAACGGTCGATTTGCGGAGGCGGAAAAGCATATTGATTTTTTGGAGGAACATGCCTCACCCATCTTTAAACTAGCAGGCCATACTTTTCGAGGAATTTACACCGAATTCGGGCAGAAAAACAAAGAAGCCGCGGCCTCGTATTATCAAGCCGCCATACAACTTCCGACGGATAGTCGATATAATCAAGAATATAAAGCCATGGCCTACCTTGGGCTCGCTCGGTATCATTTCCAAGAAAAAGATAAGGAAAAGACAAAAATTGCACTCAAACAGGCCCAATCCTTGGCGGAATATTCATGGCTTCAAGCCGAAATCCGAGAATTAGGGAAACGGATTTGAGTTAGAGAATTTGTCTATAACGCTTTTTCTTTTCTTTTTTTTCGATCAGTTTTGCAATTCAAGTACGAAATTTATTGCTATGCCCTCTCTTTTGATCAAAAATGCCCTCATTGTTAATGAAGGAACGACTTTCCCTGGGGAAATATTCATTGCGAACGGCCTCATTCAGGAAATTGGCTCTTCCATCTCCAAACCAGCTGACCACTACCTTGATGCGCAAGGAAAATACGTAATCCCCGGGGTTATTGATGACCAGGTTCACTTCAGAGAACCCGGCTTAACCCACAAAGCCACGATTTATACCGAAGCAAAAGCTGCTGTGGCAGGTGGTACTACGACGTTCATGGAAATGCCCAATACCGTCCCAAACGCACTCACCCAAGAACTCTTAGCCGATAAATACCGCATTGGGGAACAAACCTCGCTGGCCAACTACTCATTTTTCATGGGGGCTTCCAACGATAATTATGAAGAAGCCATGAAAACCAACCTCCGGGATGTGTGTGGACTAAAAATATTCATGGGGTCCTCCACTGGAAATATGCTGGTTGATGACCAAAGTATTCTCACCCGGCTTTTTGGCAATTTTGAGGGCTTGATTGCGACCCATTGCGAAGATGAAGCCACTGTTCGGGCCCAAGTAGCCGCCTTCAAAGCAAAGTATCCGCTAGAGACCGAACTACCCTACGACATCCATGCCCAAGTCCGGGATGTTGCGGCTTGCATCACCTCCTCGCGCATGGCCGTAGACTTGGCCAATAAATTAGGTACCCGATTGCACGTTTTGCATATTTCCACCCAAGAGGAACTTGCATTATTTCGAAACGACATACCGCTTCGGGATAAAAAAGTAACCGCAGAGGTTTGTATCCATCACTTGTGGTTTGACGCCCAAGACTATGCCACGCTGGGGAATTTAATTAAATGCAATCCCGCCATCAAACATGGCCACCGCGAAGCTCTTTGGCAAGGACTTTTGGATGATAAATTAGACATTTTAGCCACAGATCATGCCCCGCATACATGGGAAGAAAAAAGTCAAGGCTACTGGGCAGCCCCCTCAGGATTGCCTCTGGTGCAACACAGTTTATTAGCCCTTTTGGAAAAAGTAAAGGAAGGGGTTATTTCAATTGAAAAAGTGGTAGAGAAAGCAGCTCATGCGCCAGCCATTTGTTTTCAAATTGAAAAAAGAGGCTTTATCCGGGAAGGATATTGGGCAGACTTGGTTATTGTCGACATGGAAAAGTCAACCCAAGTGACCTCCGACTCGATACTTGCCCAATGTGGGTGGTCTCCTTTCCTTCATCATACTTTTCCTGCCGCCATTGATACAACCCTTGTTTCAGGACATATTGCGTACCATCAGGGAACTTTCGATGAGTCAGTCAAAGGGAAAAGAATCTTATTTGATCGAAACTAAAAGCTGCCGCTATCCTTATGGTTGAACGACATGTGTTTCCTACGTTTGAATGGATTGATTTTACCGATTCTTCTGTAAAGGAAATTGAACAAGAAACTGTGCACTTACAGATCGAAGCCAACTGGATTGAGGATAGCTTAGAACGGGGCCATTTACCCAAATTTGAGCAAAATGAACAAGCCCTATTTTTTATTTTTCGCGCACATTCCGAAGAATTGACACGCAAAGAAAGTTCGGTGGATGGTATTTCAAGCAAAATGGCCATTTATTTACATGGGACTACCTTGCTTACCATTCATCGGGCTCCCTTTCCTTTTTTAACCGATCTTAGACCCAAAGTTACACACGCGGAGGAATGGATGATTTACTTGATGGGCCAGATTATCTTGTCCTATGAAGGACCCATCGAGTCCCAGTTCGATCAGTTGGATCAACTTGAGAACAAAATATTCCTTCAAAAGACAGATACGATTCCACTTGAAACGCTCTACCTTCAAAAAAACAGAGCCCGAATATCCAGACGAATTTTACTATTAACTCAGCATGTGCTACACCAATGGGAGCCGTCTGATGCATATAAAACACAATACCAAGACCTCAAAGACTCCCTGGTGGATCACCTCTTGCAATATGATGAGATTATAGACTCCTCTCAATCTCTACTGCAAACTTCAATTTCTTTATCGGGCCAACGAAACAATGATGTGATGAAGCTCCTGACCGTCTTTTCGGTTTTCTTTTTGCCTTTAACCTTCTTGGTGGGCGTGTATGGAATGAACTTTGATTACATGCCGGAACTGCGCTACCGGTATGGCTACCCACTGGTTTGGGCGGTTATGGGACTTTCGAGTTTGGTTATATTTTTATGGTTTAAAAGAAAAAATATTGTTTAACCGTTCCGATCAAACGATTCCAGCAACACCTGTGTTCTATTAAAATCCACACAAAACGCTCGAACCATGAAAGGACTCGATTATGCACTGGCTTGGCAAAATGCACTTGACTTAGCAACGTATTGGCAGGAATTTCAGGATAAACTCCAGAACCCTCAACATGATGATCCTTATGCCGCGTATTTACCCCTGAACTGGCAACGTGTACAACGCATTTACAAACACATGAAGCTAAGCCCAGCATGGGAAGTTTGGGCGAAAGAAAGTACGCCACGGTTTCGCTGGTTAGTGATTACGGAGCCATGGTGTGGTGATGCTGCACAAATTTTACCTGTTTTGGACCAAATAGCCGCGTTAGGAAAAATTCAGCTCAAGGTTGTGTATCGGGACCAAAATACGGAGATCATGGACCAGCATCTGACCCATGGCAGTCGATCTATCCCAAAAATCATCGCACTATCTACAGATTTTCAATACCTAGGAGATTGGGGGCCTCGTCCCTCAGAGGCTAGTGCACTCAGATCCCAGTTTCCCGACGACCCTAAAGCCTATGCCGATGCATTACATCTTTGGTATGCCCGAAATAAACAAGTAGCGATTCAAGAGGAAGTTCTTTCTTGGACGAAAACACTAAACTAATTCCCAAGTGTGGTCGGTGGACGATACCCCATGAATGGGATTTTTAGTAAAGAACGTACCTCGTCATTTTCCTGAGGATCCATGTGCGTATCTACTCCATAAACGATATGATCGGGCTTCAGTGTCTTAAAGGTGCCGAACAAGCGGTCCCAAATGGAAAAAATATTCCCGTAATTTGAGTCCGTATAAGGCAGTTGATAATGGTGGTGTACCTTGTGCATATTGGGGGATACAATTACCCAGCTGAGTAATTTATCTACAGCTAGCGGAATTTGAATATTGGCGTGATTGAATTGGGAAAGAATGACCGATAGGGATTGGTAAAGAAATACAATCCACATCGGTACCCCAACAATAGCCACGCCCAGTAGCGTAAAGAAAAATCGAAATACAGATTCACCGGGATGATGGCGATTCGCTGAGGTAGTATCTACATGCGTATCGGTGTGGTGTATCAGATGAAATTTCCACATCCACCGAACTTTATGTTCTGCCCAGTGGACCGTGTACGCGCCAATTAAATCCAAGGCAAGTACACCAATCAAACCTGTCCAAAACCATGACATTTTAGGTAGCCAAGCCAATAACCCAAATTCGTTTGCCTGAGTCCAATCCGAGGTTTTGACCAATAAGAAAGCCAAAACGAAGTTGATCACAATAGTCGTTAAGGTAAAAAAGAAATTAATGCCCGCATGGCGCCATTTTTTATAGTGAAAAATGGCCAGAGGAATTATTCCTTCTAAGACCCAAAAAAAGGTAATGCCTCCAACCAAAATCAAGCTCCGATGTGTTGAAGGGATCGTAGAGAAATAAGCAACTAGGGACTGCATATATGCGAAAGATTCAAATTTATCTTTCAAAAATACCATTCTAATTTGATTATACCCTAGCAACTCCTTAAAATATTTTCATAAACGTTGCATCAAGGTAGGCAGAATACCTGTTTTCCAAGCGGCAAAATCACCTGCTACGATATGTTTTCTGGCCTCCTCAACCAGCCAGAGGTAAAAGGCCAGGTTATGAATGGACGCAATCTGTGCACCTAGCATTTCTTGGCATTTAATCAAATGCTTCAGGTATGCTTTGGTGTAAAACTGACTTACTTCACAGGAAAGCCCTGGATCAAGAGGTGAGAAATCATCTTCCCATTTTTTATTGCGAATATTGATAATTCCCTCGGTTGTGAAAAGCATTCCATTGCGGGCATTTCGGGTGGGCATGACACAGTCAAACATATCGATTCCTCGTGCAATACCTTCTAAAATATTTTCAGGCGTTCCAACCCCCATAAGATACCGAGGCTTATCGGTAGGGAGAATTTCATGAACAACCTCAATCATGCGGTACATATCTTCCGCGGGTTCACCCACCGATAATCCTCCAATGGCATTTCCAGCTTGATTTTGCTCCGCGATAAATTCCGCGGACTGTCGACGCAAATCAGGAAAGACACTGCCTTGGATGATGGGGAAAAGAGCCTGCTGATATCCGTATTTGGGTTCAGTTTCCTCCATTCGTTGAATACACCGCTTCAACCACCGATGCGTCAAGTGCATCGATTTCTCAGCATACCCATAGTCACAAGGGTACGGTGGGCATTCATCGAAAGCCATGACAATATCGGCGCCAATGACACGCTGAATGTCCATGACATACTCTGGGGTAAACAAGTGGCGAGATCCATCAATGTGCGATTGAAACTGTACCCCTTCCTCTGTAATTTTTCGTATTTCTTTCAATGAGAAAACTTGGTACCCACCCGAGTCCGTCAAGATGGGCTTATCCCAGCCATTGAATTTATGTAAACCACCCGCTTTTTCCATAATATCAAGACCCGGCCTAAGGTAGAGGTGATAGGTATTGCCTAAAATGATTTGCGCTTGAATGTCGTGATGAAGTTCCCGTGTATGCACCCCTTTCACAGTACCCGCCGTACCGACAGGCATAAAAATAGGGGTTAAAATATCTCCGTGATCGGTAGTCAACCGGCCCGCTCGCGCAGAGGAACCGGGATCTTGAGCTTGTAATTCAAATTTCATGTCGCAAAATTAGGTATTTTTTCATGCTTCGACTTCGATATTAGGTTAGACTTTGTATTTTTGGTTTTGCAATGTTCTAATCCTTTCCTTATTCAATCATGCAGATGAACCGTTTAAAAATCGCAACCGCCCTTAGCCTTTTGCTAGGCATCTCTCTGAGTCTTGTGGCTCAAAATAAATACCCCAATACGCCACCTGAAGTTTCTCCCATGCCCATGAAGCCCGAAATGACGGAAATTTGGGAACCTCAAGTGCGAGTCGTTACTCCGGGGGCGAAACTAGGCGATGCACCGTCCGATGCGATCATCCTGTTTAACGGCAAGGATTTGTCGCAATGGGTAAGCAAAAAAGATCCATCAAAAGCCGCTCCTTGGCGGATCCTTGACAACGATTACATGGAGGTTGTTCCCGGCTCGGGTGACATTCAAACCAAAATGAAATTTGGGGATTGCCAGTTGCACATTGAATTTTCAGCCCCGGATGTCGTAGAGTCCCAAGGCCAAGGTCGTGGAAACAGCGGTGTTTTTCTTCAAAATCGGTATGAGTTGCAAATTCTGGATTCCTACAATAACCGAACCTACAGCAACGGGCAAGCGGGAAGTATTTATAAAGATGTACCACCGCTTGTTAATGCGATGCGTGGACCGTTGGAATGGAATGCTTACGATATCGTATACACAGCGCCTCGATTCAAGCCCGATGGCCGGTTGGATTCCCCAGCCCGCATTACGGTGCTCCATAACGGTGTAGTCATCCAAAATAACACGACGATTGCGGGTTTAACTCTGTACATTGGATTACATCAATATCCCGAAGCGCACGGGGACGATGTCATTTCATTGCAAGATCATGGCAACAAAACGCAGTTTCGAAATATTTGGCTGCGGAAGCTGTAAACAACCCCACTGCCGCCCCGTCTTATTGGAAGACGGGGCTTTTTTTAAAGCCTTATGATTACTTCTGCAAAGAACCTGTATCACCATCTTCTTCAACAACTTACGGAACGCGATGAAGAGGAAAAGAAAGCATTTGTCCGGCTACTTTTGCAAAATAGACTTGGCCTAAGCTCAACGGATATTGTGCTCGACAAGGCCGTGGAATCCATCGATTTCTCCGGAGATATTCAACGATTAAATCTAGGTGAACCCATTCAATACATATTGGGCACCTTGGAATTCGCCGATATCACCTTTTTATGTGGTCCGGGTGCATTAATACCTAGGCCAGAGACAGAAGAACTGTTTTATGCCTTACGCAAACTGGGCCCATTCTCCCGCATTTTGGATATTGGAACGGGAACGGGGTGCTTGGCGCATAGCCTGTCACGAGCCTTCCCAGATGCTTACGTGGAAGCCTGGGATATTTCGGAGGATGCCTTGGCTTGGGCAGAAAAGAATAAACAATTTGTGCAGTCCTCCGTGACTCTTCGCAAACAAAATGCACTTGATATTGCACTTCAAGAAAATGCAATGTGGGACCTCATCGTAAGCAACCCACCGTATGTTTTGCCTTCTGAAAAAGCGTTTATGCACCCGCGTGTAGTGGATCACGAACCCGCTTTAGCTCTATTCGTTCCCGAGGAAGACCCTTTGTTGTTTTATCGGGAGATTACCCGCTATGCGCAACACAAACTACAGCCAGGTGGAATTTTAGGGTTCGAAATCAACCAGAAATATGGGCGAGAAGTGTTAGCGTTGTTGGAATCGGCTGGATTTGCCGAGGTGCAATTGCGGCAAGATATTCCGGGGAAAGATCGCATGGTCCTGGGTAGGCGTTAGGGGAATGCCGAATTATTCTGTAACTTCACTTTTTTCAATGGAAGAATTTACATGGAACAGTACGATACAAAAGAGCTTTATAAGAAAATAACCGATGTCTTTGGTGAGGTCAGCCAAGTGGTGGTGGGCCAAGAACGGCTTGTCAATCGTTTGTTGATCGGGCTATTCACAGAGGGGCATATTTTGCTGGAAGGGGTTCCGGGTTTAGCCAAAACCAAAACCATCAATACCTTGGCTAAAGTATTGGATTTACAGTTCAATAGAATTCAATTTACCCCCGATTTATTGCCCGCGGATTTGATTGGAACGATGATTTACAATCAAAAATCTGGTGAATTCGAAGTCAAGAAGGGCCCCATTTTCTCCAATTTAATTTTAGCTGACGAAGTTAATCGGGCACCAGCTAAGGTCCAATCGGCATTGCTAGAGGCCATGGCGGAACAGCAGGTGACGATTGGCGAGGAGACCTTTCCGTTGGACCGGCCTTTTTTAGTGATGGCGACCCAAAACCCCGTGGAGCAAGAGGGCACCTACCCTTTACCAGAAGCTCAAGTCGACCGTTTTATGATGAAGGTGTATGTCGACTATCTGAATAAATCAGAGGAACTCGAAATGATGCGTAAGATGTGTACGCCACGGAAACCGTATCATCCTAAAGCCATATTGAATCAAGCGGATATCCTAGCGATTCGTGAAGCGATTCACCAAGTCAGTATTTCGGATATGTTAGAAAGGTACATTATCGAATTGGTTTTTGCCACGCGTTTTCCAGATGAAGCAGGACTAAAAGATTTGGGCAACTACATCCAGTACGGAGTATCTCCTCGGGCGAGTATTGCCTTGCATAATGCAGCCAAGGCACTGGCGTTTTTTGATCGCCGAGATTATGTGCTCCCTGAGGATATCAAAGCGGTGACGTTGGATGTATTCAACCACCGGTTGATTTTGAATTACGAAGCAGAGGCCGAGGGAATTAAAACCAGTGAAATATTGGAATCGATTCTACAACGTGTGGCTATTGGCCGCTAAATGTAGGTACAAATTAAAATTACGAATTTTTATTGCATGATTTCGAGATTTTATTTAACTTTGTTTTGATCAGAAAGCAAATAAAATCAGATCAGATTCCTTAGAATCTAAGAGATTAACAAGATAAAAGTTGTGTGGATTTAGTAGCGGGAAAGGCTGGGGCAGGTTGTTCCAGTCTTTTTTTATGTCAATCGGAGGCTATGAACTAAGCCTCCGATTGACATTCGAACGAAATAGCTTACAGGGTAATTTCAAGGATTTCGACTTCAACAACACCTGCAGGCGCTTGTATCTGCGCCATATCTCCGACTGATTTGCCGAGTAATCCTTTCGCAAAAGGTGAGTTGATTGAAATTTTCCCTTCTTTTAAATTGGCCTCTTCTTCAGCTACGAGCGTATATTGCATAATGGCTCCGTTCTTGACGTTCTTGATTTTCACTTTATTCATCAAAGAGACGGTCGAAGTATCAATATCCGATTCGTCTAAAATACGGGCATTGGCCATGAGGGTTTCCAGTTTTGAAATTTCAGACTCGAGTAACCCTTGAGCATCTTTGGCGGCATCATATTCCGCATTTTCTGACAAATCCCCTTTATCCCTCGCCTCAGCGATTTGACGTGCGATCTCCGTCCGACCTCTAGTCTTCATCTCTTGAAGTTTATTCTTCAGATTATCGTAGCCTTCTTGGGTATAATATTGATACTTTGACATAAAAAAAAATTTGACCTGAATACGCTGCAGGTGTTGAAATAGATAAATAGTTGGGAATAATCCTGACCTGGCATGGCCTAGGATGAAAAAAAAAGAACGGATGAATATCCGTTCCTGACCTTTCGAAAAAAGTTCAGAAACTAACTCGTCATGGACTGAATTGTTTGTTGGAACAGAATTGCCATCGTTTTTTACACTTTTGTTGAACAAATATACAAATCTTTATTTAAACAAAAAACCATTTTTTTCTTTGGCTCCTTTGTTTTTGCTTTGTGCAGAATTGCTTTTTTACTAGCTAAAACTTTCATTCCATACCCCATGCGTATTGTTTTTTTAGGTACCCCTGATTTTGCTGTTGCCTCGCTCAAGGCGATCATTGACGCTGGATTTACCGTTGTAGGCGTGGTGACTGCCCCAGATCGGCCGTCGGGCCGTGGGTTGCACATCCACCAAACCCCTGTTAAACAATTTGCTGAAGCCAACCATCTTCCCGTATTGCAACCCACCAAGCTAAAGGATCCTCAGTTCTTGGAGGACCTCCAAAGATGGCAAGCGGATATCCAAGTAGTTGTGGCATTTCGCATGTTGCCGACCGAGGTTTGGGCCATGCCCAAGTTAGGCACCTTCAACCTTCACGGCTCCCTCCTACCGGATTACCGAGGAGCTGCGCCGATTCACTGGGCCGTGATTCAGGGTGAGGAGGAAACGGGCGTAACTACGTTTTTCTTAAAACAAGCCATAGATACCGGAGACATTCTGCTTCAAGCACGCACCCCGATAGGCCCCAACGAAACGACAGGCGAAGTCCATGATCGTTTGATGGAATTAGGGGCCAACTTAGTGGTTGAAACCTTGCGAGGAATCCAAGAAAATCGATTACAAGCCTACCCTCAGCCAATGGTTGGTATACCCAAAGAGGCACCCAAACTTTTTAAAGAAACAGCTCAGATTGACTGGACATGGCCTATGGACCGGATACACAATTTTGTTCGGGGCATGAATCCCTTCCCAATGGCTTGGACGGTCTTGGATAGAAAAACAGTTAAAATCATTCAAGTGGCGACCTCCACAGAGGGCTCGGAGGCTTTGCCAATTCTCAAAACAGACGAGGGGATCGGCTATCAAACCGATTATAAAACCTTTTGGCGGATTCAAGTTTCTGACGGCTGGATTGAACTACTTGAAATCCAACAAGAAGGAAAACGGAAAATGGGCATCGAAGAATTTCTTCGGGGTTACCGGTGGCCAAATGCTTAATAGGGCAATCGACGAACGAGGGCTGTAACGGTAGAGTTGGCCAGATAAGCAGGTGTATCCATAGGCCGATTAAACCGCTCCGCACTCTCATCTCGTAGAAAAACCGTGCCTTGTCGGGTGTCAAACAGAGCCATCTTGGATTCAACCCCACCCCACCCCATGGTTCTTCGGTCCATATCAATTGTTGTTTCACCAAAAACCACCGCATCAACACCCAAAGCTTCGGCAACACGGTCTTTGGGTGTTTTGTGTAGATCAATCATCGCAATTCCATGTTCGGCCAACAAGCGGTTGGTTTGAAGAAAATCGAGACAGACAATCTTCATCTTCCCTTTTTGCGTTTGTTTCGCCACCTGTTTAAAAAACGTCGCTTGTAGTTCTAACCCCGCAGTACGTTGATGTTCCCAAGCAAATTCTTCAAAAGACTCCACACGTTTTCGGCGCCGATACAGGTCTTCCAAATAGCGAGGTGAAAAATAAACCTGAAAAGGTACCACTGCAATCTTTTGATGGCGCCTAGCTTGTTCGATCACGGCTGGCGACCGAACAGCACGCGACGAAAAACAACCTGACAAACACAAAATCCCCAAAAGCCAAACTCCGATCGTTATTCCCTTCATTTTTTCCAACATTTGTGTAATACTACGTAAATATTGGGTAGATTGTTGCGTTGGCAGCCATGAAAATCCTCTACCTTTGTCCTACAAACCATATAAGAGAAAGCATGACCGCATATGTTTTTCCGGGCCAGGGAGCTCAATTCACAGGTATGGGCAAGGACCTGTACGATCAATCACCCAAGGCAAAAGCTTTGTTTGAGCAAGCCAATGAAATTTTGGGATTTGACATCATCAAAATCATGTTTGAAGGGTCTGAAGAAGAACTCAAGCAAACCAATGTCACCCAACCTGCTGTCTTTTTACATTCCGTTATTGCGGCTTTGATTGCTGATGACTTTGCACCCGACATGGTGGCAGGCCATTCATTAGGGGAGTTCTCTGCACTTGTCGCTGCAGGGGCGTTGGATTTTGCGGATGGCTTGCGTTTGGTGTCTCAACGGGCCATAGCCATGCAAAAAGCTTGTGAAATAACGCCCTCAACCATGGCTGCGGTATTAAATCTTCCCGATGAAAAAGTTGAAGAAGTTTGTCAAACCATCCATACCCAAACGGGGGAAGTTGTCGTACCGGCCAATTATAACTGCCCTGGCCAATTGGTCATTTCAGGGACCGTACCCGGCATTGACGCGGCTTGTGAAGCCATGAAAGCAGCCGGCGCCAAACGAGCGTTGGTACTCTCAGTCGGTGGCGCTTTCCATTCCCCTTTGATGGAACCAGCACGCGAGGAACTAGCAGCCGCCATAGCCGCAACACCATTTGCCACGCCTCGTTGTCCAATATATCAAAATGTATCCGCTTCACCAGCTACCGATGTAGCTGTGATCAAAGAACAACTGATTGCCCAACTCACGGCGCCAGTGCGCTGGACCCAATCCGTTCAAAACATGGTGGCGGATGGTGCCACCCAATTTATCGAATGTGGGCCGGGCAAAGTACTCCAAGGGTTAGTAAAAAAAATAGCCCCAGCTGCGGAAACCCGCGGACTTTAATGCCTAGCGACTGAAAACATCCTGAAATGGATGTTTTTTTTTGATTTTATCCCCCTGATTATCAATTCATAATCATTTTTTTTAGATTTTTTTTCAGAGAGGGTATTGACAAACATTGATTTTCGTATTAGTTTTGCATCACCAAATCGGAACTGGTCCATGGTGTAATGGTAACACAGAGGTTTTTGGTGCCTTTATTCAAGGTTCGAGTCCTTGTGGGCCAACGTCCAAAAGCGGTCAAGAAATTGACCGCTTTTTTTATTATGCAAATCCCTCCTAGTTTTACATCCCCCACCGAGTACACCTGATCAAACTTTCAAATTCACACAAGTAGCATACGGCATTGAACCCTGGGCATGGTCAACCAGGGCTCTGAAACCTCGTGTCAGCCTATTCCTCTATGGAATCCGGATGCCAATACGTTCATAAAAAAACCTACCACCCAAAGGCAGTAGGTTGTGTATAGAAGTGTAATTGGACAAATACTTAATTGATTAAAACCGATTCGGCGACCCATTCCTCGATAAACTCGTCCACCTGTTGTTGGGTCACGCCTGGCATACAGATCAAGTGGCTATGTTGATCGTCTGTTGCAATCTGCCATTTTTTCCGAAGCGACTCCGGAGGTGCAGGAAAGACCACTGTCAATGCATCTGGGTTACGCCAAGCCGGTATCCCATCCTGTTGCATCTTTTTTACCGTATATTCGGCCAATTCCATGCTTCTTAAGGCCCGCTCAGCCAAACCTTTTCGGCCTAATTTATTGATGGCATACCACAAAAATAATGGGCTGTGTCCGTTTCGACTCCCTGTAATGGTGGTATCCACCGTACCGATGTAAGGAATAGCTTTCCCGATGCGATCCTTGTAGTTTTTCTTGACCAAAACAACTCCACAGGGCAAGGGAGAACCGATGAATTTATGGCCTGAAAACGCTAGGGAGTCGGCGCCATGCAAGAAATCAAATCCAGGAGAAAGGTTCAATAAAGCCGAATACACCCCAGCCAAAGCCGCATCACAGTGAATGTAATAGTTCTGAACCGCACACGCACGAAGTTTAGATTTGATTTGGGCCAAATCGTCCTTGGCTTCGGTCATGGTTGTCCCGATATTGGCTAGGATGATGACCGGTTTATCCCGATGCAATTCCACCATGCGATGAAGGTCATCATAATCCATCTCGCCATTGGCTTTGGACCGGATGACAATACTTTGGATATTTAATAATTGAATGTTTTTCTGTACACTGTAGTGGGTGGATTCCGAGTAATAGACGATGCCATTGGGATACAACTCACGGGCTACATAGAGGCCATATAAGTTTCCTTCAGATCCACCGTTGGTTACATACCCCCACCAATTTTGCGGCGGCGCATGAAAAAGATCAGCAAAGAAATCCAAAACTTCGCGCTCAATGGACCGGGAGTTGAGGTCGTAAGTCGACTCCACCATGGGGTCCCCGATATTATTCAAGGGTAAGGCGAGAAGCGGATAGAGTTCGCTGTAATCAAAGTCTTGTGCAATGGGGTACCCAAGAAAATGGTTCATGCGTTCCTGCGCAACTTTTTTGTAGGTATCCAGTCTTTGTTGATGCTGAGTTGATAGAGAATACATAAGTATATTCCGTAATTGTTTCTACAAATTTACGAACATACCATATGACACTATGATAACTTTATTCATTTCAGGAAAAAATCCTGTTTAGAGGAATTTATGTGAATTATTTTACGTTTGTACTATTCAATGAATTAATAGTACACCCCATTTATGCTGTTGGATAAAATCGATCGACGCATCCTTCAATTGCTTCAGGAGGATGGGAGCCTTTCTGTGAAAGAAGTGGCCCACCACATTGGATTAAGTCATTCCCCAACGCACGACCGAATCAAGCGCTTGAAACAAAGTGGTTATATTCGAAAAACCGTTGCCCTAGTGGATAAGGCTAAGTTGGAGCAAAACCTCATGGTCATTTGTTTAGTCAACCTGAAAGATCAAGCCATGGAGACGCTGACTCACTTTGAATGCGAGGCCGCTAAGATTCCAGAGGTTATTGAACTCCTCTGTGTTGGCGGAAGCTGGGATTATATTCTGAAGATTGCGACGAAGGACATGAATACCTTTCATACCGTCATTACCAAGAAGCTGGCAAGCATCAACAACGTGGCCAACATCAATAGCAACTTCGTCATGCAGGAAATCAAATACGAAACGGCTTATCCCATTACTGTATAACGAAAAAAGCAGAACTTTTCAGTTCTGCTTTCCGTACCCAGAGCCGGAGTCGAACCGGCACGAGTGTAACCTCATTGGTGTTTGAGACCAACGCGTCTACCGATTCCGCCATCTGGGCAGGCGACCATCAACATTGTGTTGGGATTGCAAAGGTAGAATTCAAAATTACTTTTTCCAAACCTTTTCAGGACATTTTAATAAAAAAAATTTTAAAACTTCACTAACCAATTGACTATTAAGGCCTTATTTATCAATCTTTTTTTTCTTTACTGGATCAAATCCATGTGTTCCCCAGGGGTGACATTTGGATAGACGCACCAAGCCCAACCAAGTACCTTTCCATACGCCCCATTCTTGGATACTTTCAATCATATATTGTGAACAGGTTGGGCTATGGCGACAGGCACCCGGAAAATAGGGAGAAATCCCCACTTGGTACAATCGAACCAAGAAAATCAAGATAGTCGCAAAAAGTTGAGCAATTCCTTTCATAAGTTCATCCCCCCTGTTCAGGTGGGAGGGGATGTTGGTTGAACTATTTTACCGCTATAGAAAGTTCCTTCATCTGTTGATTCAGTTGGTCAATAGCTTTGAGATATCGATCCTCCCATTGTTTTAATTCAGAGGATCGCTTTAACTCAATTTCATACTGAAAACCGGGCAATACCCACGATGCATAGCCGCTAAAAGGATCTGAAGACGCGTACAACGATTGATACCATCGACCAAACGCCATGCCTTGAGGGTCTAAAAACGCCTTTTCGAGTTTTAAGAGTCGTTGATTGACCTGGCTTGCATCAATCTTCTGGTTGTTCGCTAGACTTTTACTCAAGGCATCTTCAGCAAGTTTCGCCGAGGCAGTTAGCTTGTCGAGCGCCTGAGACAAGCGCGTAAACCCAACAAAAGTAGGTTGGTAGTGTTGGATTTGCCGCGTCGCCTCAGCGACATGTTTTTTCAAATCGGCTGGATAGCGGGACAAATCATAGGGTATATAGGTGGCATTGGCTAGACGTCCGGCTAATATCCCAACCCATTGCTCCATCATACCGCCCATTTTGAACGAAGGGTCAGCCATATTTTCGTAAAAGTAGAGGTTATCATAATTGGTATGGTACAAGGTTGGTCCACCAACCCCCGCATTCAATGAAGGGATTCCCGCGTGCATATAAAAGGCGATATGGTCGGAGCCACCCCCCAAATTACCCATGTTTGGTTCATCCTTTTTGGCTCCTTTCCAAACCTCAAAAAGGCTTTTACTCGAATCGGGAAATGAAATAGGCTGGGTAGTTTCCATCAAAATACGTTTCATAGATGGGGATGCTGATGCGCCAAAATTCCGTCCCGAAACCGCAGCATCCAAATTAATGTACGTGACCGCCTTGGCTTGCAATTCTTTTTTCATCTGCTCAACCCATTCGGTTGAACCGATCACGCCGTGCTCCTCGGCGTCCCAGTGGCCAATCCAAATGCTGCGGCGTGTAGTTAAGCCCTTTTGGGCCATTTTCTGTAGAGACTCGGCCAGAGCAAGGAGTAACGCGGTACCGGAGTTAGGGTCTGTTGAACCAAAGGACCAGGCATCGTAATGACAGCCCAAAACAATCCATTCATCCGCCAAGTCAGTTCCTTTCCACTCCCCGACCACATTGTACACGCGCACCATCTCCCGGGGTTGTTGGACCTCCAGCGAAACGGTTACCTTAGGTCCGCCCGTCAATCGGTAAGTGAAGGGCAAACCACCCTGCCATCCCGCAGGAACTGGTTTGCCATCCATCAGACGAAAGATTTCTTGGACTGATCCATACGGCAAGGAGGTGACAGGTAGGGTAGGCAAAGCTTTGCGCTCCTCTTCTCGTCTGGCGACTTGGGTAGGGCCATCCAAGGGCAAGGCTGGTTCAAACGGCGTAAGCACATCCCCGGTAAAATCCAGGGTGAGTAATGATCCCCGTTGAATGGAACTTGCGTTATAAAAAACGCCTTGAGGATAGGTTAGTCCTTTCATGTAGCCGGAATCTCCTGGATCTGTATAGATAATCAGTCCAGCCGCACCATATTCCTCAGCAAATTTGGCTTTATAGCCTCGAAAGTTTGCACCATACCGAGCCAAAACGATTTTCCCTTTGACATCAATGCCAAGCGCTTTGAGTTTCTCAAAATCGGCTTTGGTCCCATAGTTAGCATAGACCACTTCACCCGTTACTTGACCAGAGCCTGACCACGCATTCCAGCCTTGTTTCAAATCAGGATGACCGGAATAGGGATCTTCTGGCAACACATCTTCTTGATTATTGAGCGGAATTCGGTGGGGAGTCACAATCGAAACGGCAGAAAATCCGGGGTCACGGGGTAAGAGGATATCATAGGGAAGAGCTTGGGTATTCCAGCCTGCCTTTTGCATGGTAGTCATGAGATAATCCCGTACTTTTTCATTGGCGGGTGATCCGGCGGGGTGCGGGTGACTGGTGAGTTGGGTTAGATGTTGCCGGAACCGGCCAAAGTCTGTGGTTTGAAGCCAAGCTTCCTCCCATTGTTTTTGTTTTGCTTGCTCAGCAGCAGAGTAGCCTGGAAATTGTTGGGCTATTCCCAGGCTACACGATAGGGCCAGAAGACCCGCCATACCAAATGATTTCATGAACAGTTTAGGTTTGAATTATTTCGGGGAATTGAGGTGAGCGATAATCAACTCATTTTCGGCACCCTAAGATTTAGGGCGAACCACGAGTTTTTTCCTTTGTACTAAGTAACGAGAAAAAAAGGAAAAGAGGAATAAACAGCTCATGAAACTCAAAAAAAATCGACGGGACACCATCTTCTCTCGAGAAAATTGATGCGAAGAGAAAATAATCCAACACCTAAAGCTTACCAAAGGATGGCGGTAAAACGCTTACCCTTCTTTACATCGTCCAACGAAATCCGAGTTGAAATTTCCTTCCTTGAATAGGCGCATACGAGTAGGTTGGATCGAATGTAAAGTTATTGGGATTATTGACGTCAATCATGCGGTCAAACGGGTCAAAGGCTCGCAGAATAACTTCCTCCGAGGGGACAAAATTCAGTAAATTTTTCACACCGCCGTACAGTTCAAATTTAGTATTGAAACGTTTGGTAACTTGAATATTTTGTAAGGAATACCACGGCGAAAGTTCAGGCCGCGTATCGTTCGGGAAAATGGGCATATACATCGGCCCGCGTACCGACCCAATCCAATCGAAGGTGATATTGGGTTTAGCCCATGTGTAGCTTACTGAGAACGTTCCGGAGAATCGAGAAGCCAAAATTTGGGGAGTTTTTTCCGTGACACCCAATTCATTGGGTTCTTTTTTGTACGTATCAATCCACGTAATCCCCGCCATGACGTCCCACCCGGATGGAAAATCCCAATCGAGATTCAACGATGCCCCACGGGTCACGGCATGACCATTCAGATTGTCATAAATAATCTTTTCTGGATCCGAATAGTCTGGTAGAATTTGATTGGTAAAGTAGGTGTAAAACAACGATCCATCCAAACTTAATAACGATGACCTAACGGGCAATTTCCAGACATAATTGGCATTGATGTTATACGATCGCTCAGGATTAAGCTCGTTTTTAATGACCACTTGCCGGGCTGATACCAAAGAAGCATGGTCCTCAGTAAATAAATTGACGACCCGAAAACCATTACCCAAAGTAAGGCGAAAAACTTGCAACGGATTTTTGGAGAATTTGTAACTTACGCGAGGTGTCCAAACATTGCCGTGGTTGGAATTGAAGTCATACCTAGCTCCTATTAAAAGCTTATGATGATCGGTTATAGACCATTCGTCTTGAAAATACACGCCAGGCAAATGAATCACCGACGGCGCATTCAGCAAACCCAACGGGTCTAAAGTAGCCGGTGTATTGTCATCATACCACGTCCGGCGATACGCGACACCGATGAGTGCATCGTGGCGAGGACTTAATCGTTTATCCCAATAAACTTGACTGAATAAAATGCGTTGCCGTCCTAGATAAACAGAGTTTCCATAGACTGAGTTTTGGTCGTGATCGTTAAATGAAAAGTCAAAAAATACCTTTTCAGTCGCTAGGGGCAATTGGTAGCGGCCAAGAACTTCAATGCGTTTGGTATAAATACTTTCACCATAAATTTCATCTCCCCCTCGAAATTCAGGTGTCCAGTTCAGTTCTCCACCCCACCGATCCTCGTACACATACCGTGCTGCAAGTGAGGCCACCCGATTATTTTGTCGATCAAAATTCCATTTATTAAAAATTGAAAACCGGTTTTGTAAGGATAAGTCGGTGAAATTATCCCCATTGATATCGCGAATGCGGTTATAGGCATAATGGTTAATGCCGATCAACGAAGAAGCTTTTTGAACCCTGAAGGCCGCAGCTACATCCGTATTGAATTCGCCTTCGGAAGTTGAAAAATGATCGATACTCAACCGAGGCGACTTGTCTGCGCGTTTGGTAATGACGTTAATCACCCCGGCTACAGCCTCCGAACCATATAAAGTTGAGGCTGGTCCTTTGGAGATTTCAATCCGCTCGATCATTGAATTGGGAATACCCGTCAAACCATACACGGTAGCCAATCCGGAAACAATCGGCATCCCGTCAATCAAAATCATCGTATACGGTCCCTCGATGCCATTGATACTCAAAGAGCTGGTATTGCACACATTGCACGTCACTTGGGGAGTAATCCCATTGATAAATGAAAGGTTCTCGACGAGATTGGACGAGGCGTTCCGTTGAAAAAATTTGGGGGCAAATATATCGACGGGGATTGGACTTTCATCCTTTCTCACTTCTTTCATTGTCCCCGTAACGACCACCTCCGCCAGTCCCAAAGAGGAGGGTTCTAGGTATATGACCAATTCTTCGGCCGTCGATCGGTCAGACCATCGCCAAGTTTTTTTGGCATAGCCCACCGCAGTGATCTGAAGTGTTTGCGGGAGAATTTTTGTCGTAGACAGTTTAAATCTCCCCAACGAATCCGCCACAACCCCTTGGGGGGCATCGACAAATCCAACCGCCGCATAGGGAATAGCTTCCCTCGTTTGGAGGTCACGCACCACACCCTGAATGGTTTGTCCGTACGAAACAGACGATAGAAAAAGAAAAAAATACAAGAATCGCATACTCTATTTTTGAAATCTTGTTGCAAATATACGACAAATTTAGACTAGCCTAAATTTATTTTTCTAATAATATATATAAATTATTAGACCTACTTAAATATAGGCGGTATCCTCATTGATTTGGCTCGTTTTCACCTGTCCAGAAAATGGACATTCGGAAAGGAAGTTAGGATAGACGAGGTCATTGGAAAAGGTTTGATGAAAGGCACGAATCGTTGACCCAGCTGTAGGTGGAACGATCCAGGACCAGTCGGCTTGGACTGTCCGACCTGCCGCTTCTTCCGCTTTGCAAAATCGGTCAAACTGTTCGCCCGCTGTATGGGGATCAACAATCCGTACAGCCGCTTGATCGAAACTCCACTGCACCGCTTTGTTCAAGATGAGCAGCGCTTCATCTTTCCACAAGGTTCGATTTTTGGAGGTATCCAACCCCGCCAAGTGAGCTACTTTGGGTAACAGATTATACCGGGATTCATCACCAAAGTTACGGGTCGCAATTTCTGAAAGCATATACCAACCGTTGAACGGGGCACAGGTGTAGGTAATTCCACCCAAGCGAAGGGGCATATGGGATATGGCTGGGACAGCATACCATTTCAGGGCAAGTTTGGTTAAAAATGGGTAATTTGGATGAGCAATTGGCACTTCGAGGACGAGATTTGCCGGGACGTGAAACCAAACCGGGGGTCGATTTCCGCGTTGGATCACCCAAGGAAGAACGTCAAAAGGAGTACCTGCGCCTTCCCAACCCAGGTGTTGGCAAAAGTGTGTAAAATCTTTCTCGAGTGGGTCACCGTGAGTGTCATAACCTGCATAGCGAATGAGTTGCCGATTCAAGAGTTTGATGGGTTCGGCACTCTGGGGGTCGAATACCGTAAGTGTAGACCGAATTTTCCCGTCATTCGTCGCATACTGTAAATGATCTTGGAGCACGGCGAATGCTTCTTCCTCGGTTTGGACATGACGCGCATCAATCACGTGCAACGAAGGCCAAAAGAGTCGTCCAATGCACCGGTTACTGTTGCGCCAAGCCAAACGAGCGCCAAAGGTGATTTCATCCAAGGTTTGAACATACGTTCCTTGCGTATGAAAGGCATTTTCTACCTCTGCCCAGCGACTTTCAAAACCTGAGGACTGGGTTTCTTGAAAGTACAATCTCAAAAAATCTCTAGCTTCTTCTTTTGCATTCATGATCAAATCGCGCTCATTTGTTATGTAACCAAAATGCAACGCGATTTGATCTCGAAATGGCATAAAATTATGAAACCTTCATTCCCAACGCGGTCAACATCCAACCGTGAAGGTCTGTATTTTTAACAAAAGAGGGTAAATTTTCGCTACCTGGCCCCCACATGGCGAGTTCGACATAATCACTTGAATGGTCCATCGAACCCCAGCCAATGCCCGTATGTTTGCTTTGGATATTAGCTAATCGATCAAATGGAAGTTTACGAGGATTATAGATTCCTTTTTCATCCCGGTGAATATAATTCTCGAGCAAATGCCATGCTTGTTCTTGAGTAGGCGCCCAGCCTTGGGCATATTCGATACGGTCGATGACTTGTTGGACTGAGGAATTCAAGGATAGCCCATTCAAAATCCAGTCGTTGGTGTGTTTAAAACTGCGAATTCGATCAAATTTTTTATTTACGTCCGAAGTTGAAAACAAGCCAGGATTTGCATTTCCGTGGTCAGTAGTCAAAATAACCAAGGTATCGGGTTGTTCAAGAATAAATTTCTTCACCACACCCAACGCTTCATCCAATGCCCGTTGTTCGCCTAGTAAAGCGGCAATATCATTCGCATGTGCAGCCCAGTCCACCTTCCCCGATTCGATTTGGAGAACAAACCCTTTGGGATTGTTTTTTAATACATCCAACGCCTTTTGCGTCATTTCGGCTAGGGTAGGAATTTCTTTTTGCAGCGTGGGGGATTGAAGCCGATCCAAGGCATAAGGCAAACCATCGGGATGAAATACCCCCAACAAGGGTTTTCCAACGGGCGCCTTGAGCATACTTTCCCGCTGAGTTGCAACTGTATATCCTTGTGCCTCAAACTGACTCAACACATCCTTCTTGTCCTGACGGGACTCGGCTTGAAAGAGGTCCAGCCCTCCACCCATCATGACATCAAAACGCAGGGGCAAATACATTTCAGCAATCTCTTCCATTCCTCGCCGGGAAGCGGAATTAATGCAAAATCCAGCGGGTGTGGCGTGGGTAATCTGCACCGTCGTAACACAGCCAACCGACTTCCCTACTTGTTTACATTTTTGTAAAATGGGCGTGTATTTTTCGCCATTTGATCCAACATTCAAGGAACCGTTGGGTACACGTACACCTCCACCCCAAGCCGAGCTAGCCGCAGCAGAATCCGTAACAAATGCGTTGGCAGAATAGGTTTCCATCAGAGCGCGTTTGACTCGAGAATCGGCATACCATCCGATCCACTCGCTTGGTCGGCCGTCCGATTGCCGCATTTGCAAATCAGTCATTTGCAGCGTTCCTAGGCTCATGCCGTCACTGACTAGAAAGATAATATTTTTAGCTTTCCCTGCTTGTTTGGCTAAAGCGGCAGGAACAATACCCGCTGAAAAAAGGGCAGTCAGCGAACTTTTTTGGATAAAATCACGACGATGCATGGGGAGGGTTATTTAGTTTTGGGTCTAAAAATGGGCATGATATCAGGATTAGTTTCAAGAAAAGGTCCACCAATCAAGTCAATCGCATACGGTATCGCCGGAAAAACTGCTTGCAAGCATGTCCGAATCGCGGCTGGTTTTCCGGGCAGATTGACAAGTAAACTACGCCCTCGAATTCCGGCGGTTTGGCGAGATAAAATAGCTGTAGGAACCTCTTTCAAGCTTTCCATCCGCATCAATTCACCAAAACCTGGCAGTAATTTTTCACAAACTAATTCAGTTGCTTCCGGGGTAACATCGCGTGGGGCAGGTCCCGTACCTCCGGTCGTGACAATCAAGGCACAGTTTTGAATGTCCGCCAAATCCTTCAACTGGGATTCAATCAATGCCTGCTCATCGGGAATGACGCGGTAAACGGGCTCCCAAGGTGAGGTGAGGTATTCTGACAAGACGTCTAAAATATACTTTCCTGAAATATCCTCATACACTTGAGCGCTTGCGCGATCTGATATGGTGAGTACGCCGATTTTGATCATGTGCAAATGTAAATGAAATGGTATTACCTGAAAATTAAATTACGGGACCAAACAGGTTTTGAAAAACTTTTCATACCCTGGACGTTTTAACTGATTTCCGATCAGAACAATAACTGAACCTGTGGCTGCCTGAGCGGACAATGTCAACGTCATTTGATTCCCAACCGATTGCAAGGCCCACACCTGACCTACTTCGTCCATGACCCAACCTTTCAATCGCCAAACATCTTGGGCTTGAAACGTCAAGAATCCTGCCAGGCGCCAACGAAGCGTTTGGAGCGAGAACGGGCGATCAAATCGAAGTGTGATGGACGATATATGCGCCGTATGGTGTTCACGGGATTCAAAATTTTGGATAGCGCATGGGATTTCATAGGCTTGATGCGCTATAATCTCAGGAAAAGGAAACTTCCCTTTTTCTCCCAAAAAAACCGGAACATCCGGAAAAAGCGCGTGTAATTCAGCCGCTACTTGGTGCTGAACATCCGGCGACGCTTGATCTGCTTTTGTCAAAACAAATACGGAGGCATAAGCAGCCTGCCGCCGTAGCTCGGTTGAAGTATTTACCCGAGCCTGCCAAAGGTCAGGATCCACTAAACAAATGACACGGGCTAGCGGAAAAGCGTCTTTGAGCGCAGGTGTCACTAAAAAAGGACTCAACACCCCCGCAGGATCCGCCACGCCGGTTGTTTCAATCAATAGACCATCCCAATTCTCTGCTTGTTCATGAATTTGACCTAGAACTGTGTAAAATTGCTCATGTAACGTACAGCAAATGCAGCCTTGGGTGAGTTGAAAAACAGGCTGTTTTTCTGACGTTACCCAGGCTGCATCGACATTTTCCTGTCCCCATTCATTTTCAATAACGGCCCATTTCTGATCCCCAAAAGCGTGTAGCCAATCCTTCAGGAAAGTCGTTTTTCCGGCCCCAAGAAAACCCGTTAAAATGGTTACAGGAATTGATTTGATCACTTCAGTTTTTCCTCAAAAAGTTTTAAGATCCTTTTGTATTCATCTGCCCACGAGCTTGGCTCAACAAATCCATGGTCCTCTACCGGATAGCCCGCTAATTCCCAATTTTCTTTTCGGGCTTCAATCAAACGCTGTTGCAAGCGAACTACATCTTGAAAATGCACATTCACATCCACGACACCATGGCAAATCAGCAAATGATTTTTCAGGCCATTGACAAAATAAATTGGCGACGATTTTCGGTAGGCTAGAGAATCCGTTTGTGGTTCATTTAAGATATTCGCTGTATAGCCGTGATTGTACGCGGCCCAGTCCGTTACAGGACGTAAAGCCGCCCCGGCTTTAAAGACATCTGGCGCTGTAAAAAGCCCCATCAAGGTAATGAATCCGCCGTAAGATCCGCCATAAATTCCAATTTTCCCGGGATCGACTCCTTTTTCTTTCACTAGATACTTTGCTCCATCCACGTGGTCGGAAAGGTCTTTTCCCCCCATGTGCCGGTAGATCCCAGTGCGCCAATCCCGACCATATCCAGCCGAAGCTCGGTAATCGATATCCAATACCGTGTAGCCTTTATCAACGAGTAAATTGTGAAACATATACTCGCGAAAATACTGGCTCCACCAGAAGTGAGCATTTTGAAGGTAGCCCGCTCCGTGGACAAAAATAACAGCTTTTTTGTTTTTAACTTTAGAGGAAGGCTCATACAAACGGGCATACACAGGTTGTCCATCTTGCGCTTGGAACGTAATCACCTGAGCCGCACGCCACGGGTAAGCTTGAAACTCAGGGGTTAAGGATTGGGTGATTTGTTGACGTTGTGTAGGGTTGGCTACCGATGCAATATACAGTTCCCAAGGCTTGTTGGTTTCCGAATACCGGATGGCCATCCATTTTTCATCTGGGGAGAATGACACTTCGTTAGCCCCTTGGCCAGTGGTTAAAATTTCACGTTTTCCTCCCTCTACGGAAAGTCGGTACACATGCTTCTGACCGGGGTGAAGTTCATTGGTCGTGAGGAAGAAATGGGATTTATCTTTGGATAATTGAACCGTTTGGACTTCAAATTTACCCGAGGTCAATGCCTGTTTGACTTGGGACGTCAACGAATACCGATACAAATGCGAGTACCCTGTTTCTTCCGATTGAAAATAAATCGTTTGTTCATCTAACCAATCTAAGGTTCCACCCCATCCAATCCCGGGCCCACCAATCCAAGCTTCATCATGTTGTCTGTCGAGTGAGGTCAATTGTCCTGTTGCAGGTGAAATAGCGACGATCCAGCGATCTTTATTGTCTTGCGCACGAATTTGCGCCACCAAGTGAGTGCCCAGAGGCGACCATTGGAAATCAGTTAATTGAACTGCCCTTGGCTTTGATCCCACCTTAGCAGTGTCACCGTAATCCTGTAAAAAAGTTGGTTTATCGTAAATACCCGGAAGATTTTTCGTTGAAATGGACCATACGGTATCACGTTCTATGTCATACACGAAACTAGCGTATGTGGGGAGCGGCGAGCCGACTTTCGTGCGGGCTGGTATATCCTCTGTGTACCCGGAGTTGGTCACATAATTGGGAACAATTGTATTTTGAGCATCTTTGGGCATTTCCACAAGCGAAAAAGCGACGTATTTTCCCGTGGGACTTACCCGCGCGCTCTGCAATCGTTTCCCTTCTAAGTAGATTTTTTTTGGTCCTTTGGCAACCAGTAGTTTTCGGTAGGCATCTGTCGCGTCTTTCTTTTGTTTTCTTTCAGAAAGAATCTCCATCATCCCCAATTGATCCGCCTCCAGCCAACGTTCGTTTTCTGGCTTCTTCTTTTCGCGGGGTGCCGTACCCGGTTGGAAATCCGTGATTTGTTGCCAGAGTTGACTTTGCAAATCGTAGCGGTAGATATTTTGGGATTTCGTAAAATAAATACCTTGACCATCTGCACTAAAGAAAGGATCTTGCTCAATATCAACGGTTTGTGTGATTCGTTTTATCTTTTGCGTATGAGGAAAATAAATATAAAGATCCCCCATCTTCGCAAAGACCTCCATGGATCCGTCCATATTCGGGGTACGATTTTCCGGGATCATATTCATTTGGTCAGCTAAAGACACTTTTTGGGGCTGTCCACCTGCTAAAGCGTAAACGTACAAAGAATCGCTCACCTGACGTTCCGGATTCCAACGAAAGTAGACTTTTTTTGCATCGGGTGACCATTGGATCCCTGAAGGCGAAGACCCGATCCATTTCGCGGGATCTTGCATTATTTTATCTACGGAGAGCGTTGGTTTTTGCGCAGATACCTGCCCCGAGACAAGTCCGAGGCCTGCGAGAAGTACCAGTTTTTTCATAGTAAAGGGGTAAAAAAATTTAGTAAATGTACAGGTTGTTTCTAAAGTACAGTTTAAATTTCGACCAATTCGTTAAAAATCAGGATTCGATCCTACAAATTTACGGGCATCTTTTCAAGGAAGTACTGAGGATTGATTATCTTGCAAAAGAACGACAAAACACAGGATTCATGTCTCAAAACGAAAAATTCATCTCTACCCTTCAATCTGGCTATACCTTCACGGGCGATTCTATACTTTTAGGCGCTGCAAAACTCCATGATTCGGTTGTACCCGGAACCCAAATTCGAGTTCCACTAAAAACGATGAACCGGCATGGCCTTATCGCAGGTGCTACAGGAACCGGAAAGACCAAAACATTGCAAGTACTAGCCGAGTCCTTGAGCGATGCCAGTGTACCCGTGCTCTTGATGGATATTAAAGGCGATTTGTCTGGAATCGCGCAGCCTGGAGCAGCAAAACCCTTCATCATCGAACGTACCGGTGCCGCTGGCATTCCCTTCGAACCAACTGGCTATCCCGTGGAACTTTTGACCCTAAGCCAAGAAAAAGGCACGCGATTACGGGCAACGGTGTCGGAATTTGGCCCTATTTTACTTGCTAAAATTTTAGGGTTGAACGATACACAAGAGGGAATTGTATCTGTCGTTTTTAAGTTTTGTGATGATACTCAATTACCCTTGGTTGACCTCAAAGATTTTATTCGAGTCCTTCAGTTCGTTACAGCAGAAGGGAAGGAAGAATTTGAAAAATCGTATGGGAAAGTCTCCACGACCTCTACAGGCACCATTTTACGCAAAGTGATCGAATTGCAACATCAAGGAGGGGATTTATTTTTTGGTGAAACCTCTTTTGATGTGGATGACTTGATGCGATTAAGTCAAGATGGCCGGGGTATGATTTCCATACTACGGGTTATCGACTTAATGGATCGACCCAAGCTTTTTAGCACGTTTATGTTAAGCTTATTGGCGGAACTGTATGCCAGCTTACCGGAGGCAGGGGATGAAGATCGTCCGAAGTTGGTCATTTTTATCGATGAAGCGCACTTGGTATTCCAAGAAGCGTCTAAGGCTTTATTACAGCAGATCGAGACCATCATCAAGTTGATTCGTTCCAAAGGTGTGGGGATTTATTTTTGTACGCAAAACCCACAAGATGTCCCAGCGCCTATTTTAAGTCAATTGGGTTTGAAAATTCAACATGCCTTACGGGCTTTTACCGCCAACGACCGCAAAACGATCAAAGAGGCGGCCGCGAATTACCCAGAAACTGATTTTTACAAGACGGATGCCGTACTTACCTCCATGGGAATCGGAGAAGCCTTGGTAACGTGCCTGAATGAAAAGGGAATACCAACCCCTTTGGCGTTGGCCTACCTTTGTCCGCCACGCAGCCGAATGGATATTTTATCTGAAACGGAAATCGAGGCATTGGTCAATCAGTCGAAAATTGCAAAGCGGTACAATGCCCCCGTCGACCCAGAAAGTGCGTATGAAATTTTAAATGCCAAATTAGCCTTAGCCGCTGAAGCCGAAAGCCAAGCTTCGACAGCAAACACCACCCAGGCCAAAGGCAGAGCTGTGGAGGAAAAATCAACGTTAGAAACGATTCTATCGAGCTCGGTAACGCGACAAATTGGAAGAACGGCGGCTCAAATCATCACACGCTCGTTGTTAGGGGCATTGGGAGTAAGTTCCACAACCAGTCGAAAAAAGAAGGCTTCGAGCTGGTTTTAACCGCTTGGGCTTGGGACGGGAAGGAAGACACATCCCCCATTTAATTTAAATTACAGATATGATACTTGGAGATAAACTCAGAACTTTACGTCAAATAAAAGGCTACTCACAGGAAAAAATGGCGAGCTTATTGGAGATGTCTCCCGTGACGTATGGAAATATTGAACGGAACAAAGGCGATATCAGCATGGGTAAGCTTGAACAGATTGCTCAGATCCTCGGAATCACAGTCCAAGACATCCTCACTTTTGGCGATAAAGTATCCAACTTTTTTGACAAGTGCGAACAGAACAACTTCATGGTGGGTTCGGGCAATACCCAGATGATCGGACAGGATGAAAAAGAGTGGCAGAATGTGTTGGAAAAATTACAACTGGAGATAAAAGTTTTAGAGGCGGAACGGGACAAATTCAAAGCCGAGGCATCCTTGTGGCACGAAAGGTTTTTGGCCACGGGAAATACCGCACCCGCCTATCCAGATCATTTGCCTCAAGTGGTCATTTTAAATGAAAATCCAGAGATTTCGTAATCTTGGATTTTCATTTGGATAATTCCTTAGCGCGACGCTCCGCCGCCCAGATGCCTTCTTTCAACCCGTGATCAACTCCATTTTGTTGAAACGTAGACAGTGCGGCCTCCGTAGTCCCACCTTTGGAAGCCACAGCTTGAATCAATTCATCCAACGTCAATTCTGCATTATGAATCAAGTGATACGAACCCAACATGGTTTGTTTAACCAATAATTTGGCGGTTCCTTCATCAAAACCCATTTCCTTACCAGCCTCGATCATGTGTTTTACCACATAATAAAAATAAGCAGGGCCACTCCCGCTGAGCGCCGTTACGGCGTCGAGCTGCGCTTCTTCTTCCACATAGACCGAACGACCGGTGGCATTGATCAGGTTCTCGATTTTTAACAATTTTGCAAATGAAATACCCTCCGATGCCGTGTAGCCCGTAATCCCCATGCCAATCATAGCCGGCGTATTGGGCATCGCCCGAACCACAGCCGTGTGACCAAGTTCCGACTGAATTCGCTGAATGGGAATCCCCGCCATGATGGATAAGACAACTTGATCAGATTTGAGAAACGCTTTGACTTCGGCAGCGACAACCGAAAAATCTTGTGGCTTAACCGACAAAATGACCAGATCAGCTTCCCCCAATTGTTCATTGACAGTTTGGACAACGACACCCTCCTTGGCAGTCTGCAATAACGCGCACCGAGCTTCGTTTTTTTCAATCAACAGCAAATTTTCTTTTTTGACTAAGTCAAACTGAATAAAAGATCGGGCAAAAGCCATGCCCATATTTCCACATCCTACAATAGCAATTTTCATGTAAACAGAAGTTAATCTTAGGTATTAAGCGTCCGAAATCCTCCATCAATGGGAAAATCCGAACCGGTAATAAACGAGGCCGCCTCAGAAGCCAAATACACAATCATTTGAGCTATTTCAGCGGGTTCACCCATCCGACCAATCGGTTGGGTTTTTGCCAATTTTGTATACATTTCAGCTTCTTGCCCCGGATAATGTTTGGCCAAATAACCATCCACAAAAGCGGTATGGACACGGCCCGGTGAAACCGAATTGCAGCGAATCCCATCGGCCAAATAATCCTTAGCCACCGACAACGTCATGGCATGAACCGCACCTTTCGTCAACGAGTACGCAAAGCGATCCGAAAGACCAACATGGGCAGCTACAGAGGAAATGTTAATAATCACCCCCGATTTTTGACGTTGCATCACAGGAATACCTGCGTAAAGGGTTTGATAAACTCCTTTAACATTGACAGCAATCAATTTATCCAATTCTTCCTCCGGGGTAGTATGCACTTTACCAATATGCGAAATTCCAGCGCTATTGACCAAAATATCCAGACGAGGCAATTGACTCATTGCCGCAAGTACAGCAGGTTGGGATGTGACATCCACTAGGTGGCCTTGGGCTTGCTGGCCTAAGTTTTCCAGTGCTTGTTTTAACGCTTTTTCTTGGACATCCCACAAAACAACGGATGCGCCGGCATCGATCATTGCTTGTGCTGTGGCAAATCCAATGCCACTCGCTCCCCCTGTAATGAGGGCAACTTTATTGGAAAGAGAAATCATGGTATTCTTGACAAGTTATTGACCGATCCACTCCAGCATTTCCTTGTAAACGGCATCAGCCGAGCCCAAATATCCGGTACTCTTGTGTTTAATTTTTCCGTCTTTGTCAATACAGAATTTGGCAGGAATTCCATTGACCCCATATGCCATAGCGGTTTTATTTCCCAAATCTAAAACGGGCTTCAAGTATTCAAAACCCCGGTTGGTTATGAATTTTTGTACATGGTCAACCAATTGATTTTCGGGCACGCGTTCAAACGTATCAACAAATAAGAAAACCACATCTTCTCGACCTTGGTACGTGTCGATCGCTTTCTTCATGCCAGGGAACGACATAATGCAAGGCCCACACCACGTCGCCCAAAAATCAATGATCACGGTTTTCCCACGAAGATCAGATAACTTGACTGTATTGCCTTGTAAATCCTTTAAAGCAAAATCAGGTGCGAGGGAACCTACCTCCGAAGCGGAGCGACTATTTACTTGCTGGATAAACAACTGCGCGAAGTAATGGTTTTTACCTTCTTGGGTCAGCTTGTCGGCTAGGTTTTTCAAAAAATCGATATCCGTTTCCGGATTCAAATAATTATTTGCTGCAATAATACCGGCCAAGCTTGTCCCCAGTTTTTCTAAAGCAGGCAAAATGATTTTTTTATTTTCTTGTTCCAACTGAGCATATTTGGAACGAATCTCCTCTTTTGCTTTTTCAGATTTGGCTTTATTAAAATCTTGCTGGAGCGCATTCGATGTTTTGGCAAACTCTTGCATCCGGGTGGTTAACTCCGTGAAAGTCTCCATTTGGGGAGATCCAGTTAATTTAACAAAAGGAACACCTTGGTCGGGCATAGCGCCATCCACTTCCATCGTCAACTTTTCACCCCCGTCCAATATGAGACCAACAATTTGCTCATTCATGAAATTCATTTGGTAAATCCCGGGTTCAGGAATACGAGTTTGAAGCGTAAACGAACCTTTTGAAATCTGAACCGAGTCGAGCTTAATCACAGCATTTCGGTCATTCAACCTTTCAAAATAAACCCAACCTGAACCGGCCAGCCGTGTTTTCCCTTCGACTTGAACAGGCAAGCCCGATGCGGTTAATTGTTGTTTATTTTGTTGTGACTCGCAGGCGAATGACATCACGATGGCTAAAGCCGACAGGATATACTTATACATATTGACAGTAGATTTTACGATTTGAACTAGCAATAAATGCCTTTATTGTAAACTTTTTAAAATTAATTCATTTACCCGCTTAGGATCGGCAGATCCTTTGGATTTTTTCATGACTTCCCCTACAAAAAGTCCCAAGAGTCCTTTTTTCCCTTTTCGATAAGCCGCTACTTTGTCCTGCTGTTGGGTTAATACGTCCGATATCCAAACTTGAAGTAAGTCAGTATCCGACATTTGGAGCCAACCCGAGCTTTCAGCTAACGTACGAGGATCTACCGTGGGATCATTTAGTAAGGCGGGAAATAATTGTTGGGTTGCCACAGTATGGCTAATGAGGCCGTCTTCGACTAATTCGATAAGCTCTGCCAACCGATGCGCTGGGATCCGTGCCAACGCACCCTCTACCCCCCGTAATGTGGTCAATATCCAATTCGCGGCTGTTTTAGGGTAGGGAGCCTTGGCAACAAGATCCAAGAAGTACTGTACTTGTTCCCGCTCTTCTGAAAGTACGAATGCCTGTTCGGCGGATAAGCCATATTCCATCTGAAACCGTTCAAACCAATCGCTTGGGCGAAGGCTTGCCTCAGCTACCCAGCCCGCTAGGGTTTCATTCGCAATGTGGATCGGCGCAAGATCAGGTTCTGGGAAATACCGGTAGTCATTCATAGTTTCCTTAACCCGCATACTTTTGGTTGTTCCTGAGCCAGGATCGAAAGATCGCGTTTCTTGCACGATGTCTTGCCCTGAATCAAGTAATGCCGCTTGGCGCTGCGCCTCAAATTCAACAGCACGCTGCAAATGGCGAATCGAATTCATGTTCTTTATTTCCACTTTGGTGCCAAGAGTCTGACTTCCAGCGGGGCGCAGTGAAATGTTGAGGTCTGCCCGTAGCGATCCCTCTTCCATATTGCCATCGCTAATGCCTAGAAAACGCACCAATTTTCGAATTTCACTCAAGAATGCGCCAGCTTCCTCTGCACTATGAATGGAAGGTTCCGTTACCATTTCAATAAGCGGTGTTCCCGCCCGATTATAATCTAAACGAGTGTACAGGTCATCCCCTTCATGAACGGACTTCCCGGCGTCCTCTTCGAGGTGCATATGATGCAATGCCACAGTTCGTTTTTCAAATTCTTTTCCCCGCCGCAACCAAATGGGCACTTCGCCCCCAATACAAATGGGTTGCTTGTCTTGTGAGGTCTGAAACCCTTTGGGCAAATCCGGGTAAAAGTAATTTTTACGATCAAAATAAGTCTGTTGCTGAATGGTAGAATGGCAAGCCAATCCCATTTTGACAGCAAGTTCAATGGCTTTTTTATTTAATTTTGGCAAAACACCAGGGAGGCCTAACGTAATCAGGCTGGTTTGGTGATTTGGTGCCACACCAAATTGATTGGCCTCCGGGGCAAATATTTTACTTTCAGTGGCCAGTTGGCAATGCACTTCTAGACCGATAACAATTTCGTAGGCCATGTAAAAAGAGTAGGTTCGGACAAAAATAAGCCTTTTGTCTTATTTTTATTGTGATCTCAAGAAAAAACGTAGAAGAACGAATAAATGAGCTTATTTTAACAAACGATCCCAGCCTGTGTCAAAGCTGGGATCGCGTGGTTAGCCATTGGTAAGTTAAAAATCAACCGGTTAGATTCGGATAATTTCAGCCCCGATGGCGTTTAACCGGGTATCGATAAATTGGTATCCCCGATCAATTTGTTCGATATTATCAATGGTACTCGTTCCTTCGGCGGAGAGTGCGGCGATCAGAAGAGCGACCCCGGCGCGAATATCTGGGGAGGTCATGCGAATCCCCCGCAAAGATTGTTCACGATTTAATCCAATTACTGTGGCTCTGTGCGGGTCACACAAGATGATTTGTGCACCCATATCGATGAGTTTATCCACAAAGAATAAGCGTGATTCAAACATTTTTTGGTGAATCAAAACCGTTCCTTTGGCTTGAATGGCAGTGACGAGAATGATGGAAATCAAATCTGGGGTAAAGCCAGGCCAGGGTGCATCGTAAACGGTGAGGATAGATCCATCGATCAATGTGCTAATTTGGTAGTTGGATTGTGCTGGGATATGAATATCATCCCCTCTGAATTCCAATTGAATACCCAATTTCCTAAACGTATCCGGGATAATGCCGAGCTCTTGAATTTGGCAGTTTTTTATGGTGATTTCGGATTGCGTCATAGCCGCCAAACCAATAAAGCTCCCAATTTCAATCATATCCGGGAGCATGGTATGTTCGCAACCTCCCAAGGCCTCAACCCCTTCGATCGTCAATAAATTGGATCCTACGCCTTCGATTTTTGCCCCCATGCGATTCAACATTTTACAAAGTTGTTGCAGATAGGGTTCACATGCGGCATTGTAAATGGTTGTAGTGCCAGGTGTCATGACAGCTGCCATAAGGACATTTGCGGTTCCGGTCACCGAGATTTCATCCATCCAGACGTAGGCACCCGTCATCTGATCCCCGGTAACAGAATAAAAGGCATCATTGGCATCATAATGAAACGTAGCACCTAATTTTTGAAAGCCCACAAAATGTGTATCCAACGGTCGTCGACCAATTTTATCGCCACCTGGACGTGGCGCTTTACCTTTTTTAAACCGGGCCAACATGGGCCCTAAAAGCATGATAGAACCACGTAATGCGGACGCCTTTTCTTTGTAGGTATCCGATTCAAAATAATCAAAATTTACTTCATCGGCTTCAAAACGGTACGATCCTTCACTGACTTTGGCTCGCTTTACCCCCATATCCTCCAATAACTCCATAAGTTTATTGACATCCCGGATGGATGGAATATTGTGTATCGTGATAGGCTCTTTGGATAATAGAACAGCACAAAGGATTTGAAGGGCCTCATTTTTGGCACCTTGCGGAATGATTTCGCCAGAAAGTTTTCGACCTCCCGTAATTTTAAATGATGACATAGGAAAAATTAGCGTCGTTTTTTGTCGCGGTATTTATTAAAATTATTTTTCGGTCGTTGACCAGGATATGGATTTGGCCGGTGGTTGTTGGTTTCCGGCTTAGAGACGTAGAACTGCTTGGTTGGCTTACCGAGGGTATGGCCTTGCCCATCGCGTGGGTTGGCATCATCGATTAACCCATTAGCGCGAAGATCATCAATTTCCTTCTGCAATTGAAAGCCCGATAACTCGAGAATTTGCTGAAGACAACTCTCAGTTTCGATCGAATCTTTATTCCACGTAAGAAAGAAACTCTTCATGAGACGGACCAAATACGAAATGAAGGCTTTGCGTTCATCTAGACTTTCCGTTAACATGGCTTTCAAAACCAAAAGCTCTAAGTTTCGACCATAATAGCGGTGTTTCAATTGATTTTGGGAATAGGGTATTTGCTTCGGTCTTTTCCCTAAAATTTCTTTAGGTGGCGCAGGAAATGGACTATCGACATCCAAATCAAAGTTCGCCATGATGTACAAATCATCCCATAATTTTTTACTGTAATCAATTCCATCCCGCATATTGGGGTGAATTTGACGCATCAATTCCACAAGGATATGTGCGTGTTTGGTTCGTTTATCACGGTCTGGAATGGAAACGATATAATCCACCAGTTTTTGTACATTACTCCCGTATTCTTTCATCTGAATGATTAAAATTCCTTGTAAAACTACAAAAATATACAATGCAATTTACGTCGATTGGGCCTACTTTTTGTTTTGCTCATCGATTCGCGTTGTCCAAAGCTGAATCTGCTCGGCTGAAAAAAGAGCGGTAGGTACACGAGGTGGAACCAAGGTTTGGAGTTCATTTTGCAAGACTTCCGCGACCAACATCCGCATGGTTCGTTTATCATCCGCGGGAATAACAAACCAAGGATTTTGCGCGGTAGCTGTTTTTTGGATCATGAGTTCATAGGCTTTTTGATATTGATCCCAAAACTCTCGTTCGTCCAAATCACCCGGTTGAAATTTATAATGTTTGGAAGAATCTTCCAATCTTTCTTTTAGACGCTTTCCTTGTTCTTGCTTCGAAACGTGAAGAAAGAATTTAATGATTTTAAATCCATTATTTGCCATGTAGTCCTCCCAATGCCGAATGGCACGGTACCGGTTGTCCCAAAAATCCTCCCCGCGTAGTTCAGGCGAAATCCCCTGGGCAGGAATTAGTTTATCTTCATGAATTTTTACGATCAAAACTTCCTCGTAATAGGATCGATTAAAAACCTGAATATGGCCTCGTTCGGGTGCCTCTTTGACACATCGCCACATAAAATCATGTCGCCATTCGGTTTCGGAAGGCCGCTTAAACGTTTGAAAACTTAGACCTAAGGGATGAACCCCTTGAAATACGGCCTGCATCGTCCCGTCTTTCCCGGCAGCATCCATAGCTTGAAAAACAACCAAAACCCCCGAGGAGGGCTGTTCGAATAACCGCGATTGTGCCTCACTAATCGCTTTGCGCAGGTCTTGAAGCTTATTTTCGTAATCTAATTTATCCGCATAAAGACGGGGAACTTGGGTTGGGAAAGATTCGATATCAAAGACATGGTCCTGTACTTTGTAGTTCATAAGGTAATGATAAAGGTTGATCGATGCCTGAAAGTACATTTTTTTGGGCAAACCAGAAATACTCCTTACCTTTAGTCAATTGATTATTCTAGGTTCCCAAACAATCGATATGAATTTTGTTTCTCGATGGGCATTATTCACTGCTCTTCTAGGGATAAGCTTGCTTTGTCAAACTTGTTACTATCCTACCCAGTCCCAACCTTCCTTAGTTCCCACAGCTTTTCCAAAACGTGAAATGCGCGGGGCATGGATTGCTACGGTGCATCAAATTGATTGGCCCTCCCGAAATAATTTCGATCCAGAAAAACAGAAATTGGAATTTATTCAACTTCTGAATTCTCATAAAACTACTGGAATTAATGCTGTATTTGTCCAAGTAAGGGCTGCTTCCGACGCTTTTTATGCGGTAAGTGACGAGCCTTGGTCAGAATGGCTTACCGGGCAACAAGGACGCCCTCCGGCCCCTTTATATGACCCCTTATCTTTCCAGATTGAAGAAGCACATGCACGTCAAATGGAATTCCACGCATGGTTGAATTTAAATCGAGGAACCCACAAAACCACGTCATCGGTTCACCCAGACAGCCCCACAAACCGACATCCTGAATGGTTTTATACGTATGACGGTCACTTGATTTATAATTTCGGGCTTCCGGAGGTTCGCAACCACCTACTTAATGTTGTGCGCGGGATTGTCCAAAATTACGATATTGATGGACTCCATTTGGATGATTATTTCTATCCTTATGCCGTGGCTGGCGAAACCATTCCTGATGTAAAAACTTTTCAAAAATATGGGAAGGGGTTCAAATCGATTGAGGATTGGCGACGATCGGTGATCACAGGGCTGATTCGGGACATGGCCAAAATGATCCAAGACATTAAACCATGGGTTAAGTTCGGCATAAGCCCTTTTGGCGTTTGGCGGAACCAATCCTCTGACCCATTGGGATCCCCTACCTCGGCGGGACAAACCTCATACGATAATCTGTATGCAGATGGATTATTATGGCTAAAAAAAGGATATATTGATTATTTAGCTCCTCAAGTCTATTTTTCTTTTGAGTCTAAACGAGTGCCGTATCCCATTTTGGTTGATTGGTGGCGCAGTCAAGCTCACCCCAGACATTTGTTCATCGGACATGCCTTATACAAAGTGCAACCCCAACGGGCTGAGATTGGCTGGGATCGGGCGACACAAATCCCGGAACAAATTCGACACAACCGGCAATATCCCAATCAAATTGGAGGCAGTATATTTTTCAATTCCTCCAGTTTTTCGACGAATCATCTGGGCGTACGAGATTCGCTTCAACAACTCTTCAGGGCTCCTGCTTTACCACCTGCCTATGCATGGAAGGGCACCTATCATCCAGTGCCGCCGAAGCTAATCCGCGTGCTTCCCGCAACGGAGGACGCAGGCACACAACTTGAGTGGAAGTTGCCGGTTGACGATTTATTTCGGTGCTACCAATGGGTGATTTATAAATTTCCTGAAGGACATGTAGCCAATATTGGAAATCCAGAATACATTCAAGCCCAGGTTAGTGGAAAGGTGACCCAATGGCAAGATCCCGAACCGCATAAAAAAGGAAGGTACCTGATTACGGCTTTGGATCGCTTAGGAAACGAGAGTAATCCATCCAAGTTAGTCAAATTACCTTGAACCTTTCCGGCCTCTTCGCATGAAGAAAGCGAGTAAAACCTGCTGAATGTCGCCATCGCAGTCCACGGGAACAAAATCAATTTTCATTTGTCCACACCGAATTTTCACCTCTTGGTAAAAGCTATTCATCTGTTCTTGATAAGCGGCTTGGTATTCTGAGGGACGAATTTTCACAATTTCACCCGATTCAGTATCCACCAAGGTGTAGGGCCGATTTTCCCAAATAAAATCTTTTTCTGTTTGTGGTTGGGTGATATGAAAGAGTAAGACCTCGTGTTGTTTGTGCCGAAGGTGTTGCAAGGCACTAAAAACAGGCTCGGAGGTTGAAGGATCATCAAATAGATCCGTCAATAAGACTACGAGAGATCGTTTGGGCAAACGTTCGGCTAAATCATGGAGAGCCGGAACAATCGTTTGTGTGGTGTTTGGCTTAGGTGCCGGACCCGTAACTACGTTTTGAAGTGATTCAAAAACGAGATGTAGCTGAGCCCCCGTGGCTTTGGCCGGCCGATACTGAAATTGGGCATCGAGGAAGGTTGTGAGGCCAATGGCATCCCGTTGCTTATGGACTAAATAGGCTAGCGAACCAGCGGCTACCGTCGCAAAGGTTAATTTCCCGCGCGTTTCTGTGGGGTAAAACATTGATCCGGAGACATCCACAACCAAATGACATCTCAAGTTGGTTTCTTCCTCATACCGCTTGACAAACAGTTTATCTGTTTTAGCAAAAACCTTCCAGTCGATATGCCGTGTACTTTCGCCTGAATTGAAGGATCGATGTTCTGCGAATTCTACCGAAAAACCATGAAAGGGGGATTTGTGTAACCCTGTGATAAAGCCCTCCACCAATTGTTTGGATAGCAACTCAAGGTGTCCAAAATGTTGAAAGTCTTGCCAATTCATCCCATCAATAGATTATTATTTTTCATCGCCTTGGCCTCCCTGTTGAAGAGGAGGAGCAACTTTTTCAGCGGCTTGCCAATAGGTTGGGGGTTTACTTAAAATCACTTGTCCCTCGCTGCCTACGACCCACATTTGCAACGAGGCTATACCCGATTGGACGATCCCCAAATAGTCCGCAGCGGCATAGGAAATATCCAACACTCGTTTTTTTACAAATGGGCCACGATCATTCACGCGGACGATACATTTCTTTCCGTTCCTGGGATTTGTCACTTCAATCATGGTTCCAAAAGGCAAATTTCGGTGAGCTGCGGTAAATTCAGCCCGATCCATTCGTTCTCCGCTAGCGGTTTTTTTTCCATGAAAACGTACCCCATAAAACGATACTTTACCAGCAAACTCTTGCCCAATGACAGGTTCTTGTGCGAATAAATTTACGACAAAAATACACAATAAAAACCCCAGAAAACTGATCCTATACGCCATACCTATCGACTAGTTAATTTTATGATCAACTCATATAACGAAAAAACATTGACCCTATTTTCGTATAGACTTCTGACACTCAGGTTGATCTGCTGTAGTAAAGTTACAAAAATTATAGCGTAAAGAGAAGATTCACTTACGTTTATGGAGAAACGGCAGGCTGTTTATTTTGAATCCAAGTCCTATTTCCATTGAAAAATCTAGAGAAATATTTTTTTTAAGTCAATAAAAACTTATTTTTGACTAACCAATTACTTCCTAAATCATAAAGGACTGTGCAAAAAGACGAACGGGACAAAATCTACTCCAAGCGTGTTCGGGCCGGGAAACGCACCTATTTTTTCGATGTCCGTGCCACCAGATCGAATGATTATTATTTAACCATTACCGAGAGCCGCCGATTTCAAAAAGAAGGAGACTTTGTATTTGAAAAAAGCAAGATGTTCATTTATAAAGAAGATTTTCACAAATTTGCCTCCGCACTTCAGGAAACTTTAGATCATATTCAACACGACCTCATGCCTGACTATGACTTTACCCAGTTTGAAACACCTGATTCAGCGGATGAGTTTGGCGAAAACACCCTGAAATGGGAATGAGCAATCCTGAATTTAGACCGCTTGTCCGGTCTTTTTTTTCATTCATGTACTATGCTATACAAGGTACTATACAGACCCCCTATTTTTGTTTCAACAAAACACAAATACAATGAAAAAGCTAGAGAGAATATCAGAAGGAAAGTGGGTAGGTGGAGTAGCTAGTGGCTTAGCGGACTACCTAGGTTTGGACGTCACATTAGTCCGACTTTTATTTGTAATCGCCATACCGCTCCCTATTCCAGCGATTTTACCCTACTTAATTTTATGGGCGATTATGCCCGTGCGAAAATCTTGGATTATTTCCTAAACTCATTCAAAAGGTGTAACTTGGTCAGGTTACACCTTTTTTATGGCGCTACTTTATCAGAATTCTGTTTATCGAGTCAACCATCATCCCCAGTTAAATGAATCGGTTCGTTTATTTTTGGACCAGATTCAATGGGGTAGTCGAGGCACACGGTATCGCCGGCCTGTTACCCCAGCGGCCGCTCAACGATTGTACCGCCCATGGGCATTTTCCATCGAAACCTCGGAGACTATCCTGGGGTCTGTCGTGGCAAATCAATATACCTTTTCAGACGAAACGGATGGGTACTATTTTCGGTACTTTGCCTCTCATCCGTCAATTCGCGGCCAAATGCTCCT
>Ga0075154_10000077_pt1 | contig 76248 bp, 73 predicted proteins | sample JI71714BDNA_FD_70965 | JGI IMG/M metagenome (GOLD analysis project Ga0075154, IMG submission 70965) | Wastewater effluent complex algal communities from Wisconsin, to seasonally profile nutrient transformation and Carbon sequestration -... | ecosystem: Engineered > WWTP > Effluent > Algae... | reverse complement strand
TGTCGAAATAACGGCGCAGACCGATCAGGGGGTTTTGCCATCGAAAGTGACCAAAGCCGTGCAGGCGAAGCTCGACAAGCTAAAGCTGCCGCCGGGATATTCAATCCGGGTCGGCGGTGAAGCTGAAAAAATCAACGAGACATTTTCCGGATTTGGACCGGTCATACTGGTCGCGCTGTTCACGATTTTCGGAATATTGGTCTGGGAATTTGGTCGTTTCCGTGAGGCGCTTGTCGTCGCGGGCGTAATCCCGCTTGGCACCTTTGGCGGTCTGATTGCTTTGCTGGTAACCGGCAATGCCATGTCCTTCCTTGCGGTGATCGGCTTTGTTGCGCTGATCGGGATCGAGATCAAAAATTCGATCCTGCTGGTCGATTTCACCACCCAGTTGCGCGAACGCGGTTATGAATTGCGCGAGGCGGTTGAACGCGCCGGTGAGGTCCGTTTCCTGCCGGTGTTGCTGACTTCGGTCACCGCGATTGGCGGGTTGATGCCGCTCGCCCTGTTCGGCGGCAATCTTTATGGCCCGCTGGCAATCGTGCTGATTGGCGGATTGATTTCTTCGACCCTCTTGTCGCGAATCGTCACGCCCGCCATGTATTTGCTGGTCGTGCGCGGCAAGGAACAGCCTATTGGCTCTCTGCCCGCGCCAAGCGAAGAAAGGGACCCGATCCATGGCTGAGGCAATTTTTGCAGGCGGCTGCTTTTGGTGTACCGAAGCAGTGTTCAAGCAGTTGGCTGGCGTGCAGTCGGTCGAAAGCGGCTATATTGGCGGCCATGTTGTCGATCCGAGCTACAAGGAGGTGTGCGGAGGATGCACCGGCCATGCCGAGGCAATCCGCATCAGTTTTGATCCCGATGTCATTGGTTATGGCGATCTGCTCGACATTTTCTTTGCAACCCATGACCCGACGCAATTGAACCGTCAGGGCAATGATATCGGCACCCAATATCGCTCGGCAGTTTTTCCAATGGATGATGCTCAGCGCGCCGAAGCGGAAGCAGCAATTGCGCGCGCGCAAGCCGACTGGCCGGCACCGATTGTGACCACCTTGGAGGACCCAGCGACCTGGTATCCGGCGGAGGATTATCATCAGGAGTATTGGGACGGCGAAGGACAGCGTAATCCCTATTGTCTCGCGGTGATCCCGCCCAAGCTTGCCAAGCTGAAAAAGGGCTTTGCGCACAAGCTGGCGCAATAGACAATTAACCATGTTCCGTTATGGGACAGGGTCATGAATCACAAACCGATCCGCAAGGCTGTTTTCCCCGTCGCCGGACTGGGGACACGATTTCTTCCCGCGACCAAGGCGATTCCGAAGGAAATGCTTCCGGTCGTTGACCGGCCGCTGATCCAATATGCCGTCGATGAGGCGCGCGAGGCGGGGATTGAACAAATGATCTTTGTCACCGGTCGCGGAAAAAGCGCGATCGAGGACCATTTCGACATCGCTTATGAGCTTGAGCGGACAATGACCGACCGGGGCAGGGACATTTCGGTGCTGGAGCCTACGCGGCTCGGCCCAGGCGCATGCGCCTATGTCCGCCAGCAAGAACCGATGGGGCTGGGCCATGCCATCTGGTGCGCGCGTGACATTGTCGGTGACGAACCCTTCGCGATCTTCCTGCCTGACGAATTCATGCATGGCTCACCGGGGTGTATGGCGCAGATGGTGGCGGAATATAACCGTGTCGGCGGCAACTTGCTGAGCGTGCTCGAAGTGCCGTACGAACAGGTTTCAAGCTATGGCGTGATTGACCCGGGCGCGAGCGACGGCAAGCTGACCGAAGTAAAAGGGTTGGTCGAAAAGCCCAAGGTCGAAGACGCGCCATCCAACCTGATCATCTCGGGCCGCTACATCCTCCAGCCCGAAGTGATGCGTTTGCTCGAGCTCCAAGAAAAGGGCGCTGGCGGTGAGATCCAGTTGACCGACGCAATGGCGCGGATGATCGGGCAACAACCGTTCCATGCCGTCACCTTTGACGGTGCGCGTTATGACTGTGGTTCAAAGGTCGGATATATCGAGGCCAATCTCGCAGTAGCGTTGCAACGCCCCGATATGGCGGATGAAGTCAGAGCGGTCGCGAAACGGTTGCTCGCGAACTGATTTTCAGCGCTGCTGCGACACCGTGGTCGCCCCGGTTCCTGGGGTAAAAATGATCTGGCCCCCTGCCGAGGGACCAACGGTATAGCTGGCGCGCGGCGGATCGACTGTCGCATATTTTCCGCCCAGTCCAGCGTATAGAAAACCGCCATTTTGCAGTTTGGAAAACAGCCAGTCGCGGCGTTCAGGCTCAACGACAAAACAACCTTCGCTGGTGCCGGGCTTGCCCTGTCGTGCCGACAGCAGGCTGTAGTTGAAATAGCGCCGCTTTTGCGGCTGGTAACTGTGGACGACAATGTCACGCACACGCATGGCGCTGTTGGTCGAATCCAGACCATCGAGCCGCAGCGAGCGGCCATTGCGACCGTTATAGATTTCCGACCCACGCGCGGCACCCAGCGACGACATCAGCGAATTATATTCATTGCTGAACGCTTGAGCGATCCCGTCATCATCGGGGTCGGAGCCAACGCCATGCGCCACCGGAATCGGGCTGTCGAGACCGGCGCCATTGCGCAGATCGATGGTGTAAAGCCTTGGTTCGGAAGAGGATTTGGCGAAATCGACGACGATAATCTCTGCCGGGCCGGTTGCCGCCGCGCTATAGCAGATATGGCGGCTGTAACTCGCCAGTGCGTCGGACAGCAGCGTCGGGTTTAACCGCGTTTTTGGCTCGATCTGCTGGGAGGGCACACCGTCGCTTGCAATCGGATGCGCCAGTTTCACCGGTTGGTGGCGGTATTTGGCGGTCAGTTTTTGCGACAGATCGTGCAGGTCGGCGCACGACAGGCGCGGTGTCGCAGGGACATAAGTGATGGCTGGCGGGTTAGCGTTTGGCAGCGCCGGTGTGGCGCCCGTTCCCGGGGTAAAGATGATCGCGTCCTGCGCATGCGCAGGGGCAACCGCGCCCCCCAAACCGAGCGAAACAGCGACAAGCGCGAATCTGATCCAGCCTTGCTGCATGAAAACGCTTTTACATCAACGACGCCGGGTTGCAAATTGGCGCGTGCCTGACCATTTCGATAGGAAACAGGCGCCCCCTTGCGCTTTGCGAACAAATCTGGAACAAGTCTCTCCTATGTCACTCACCCACATCAAAGTGCGCGGTGCGCGCGAGCATAATCTTAAAGGCATCGATATCGATCTGCCGCGCGACAAGCTGATCGTCATCACCGGGCTGTCGGGGTCGGGCAAATCGAGCCTGGCGTTCGACACCATCTATGCAGAGGGGCAGCGGCGATATGTGGAGTCGCTCAGCGCTTATGCGCGGCAGTTTCTGGAGATGATGCAGAAGCCCGATGTCGAGCATATCGAGGGCCTCAGCCCCGCAATCTCTATCGAGCAGAAAACCACCAGCCGCAACCCGCGCTCGACCGTCGCGACCGTCACTGAAATCTACGACTATATGCGCTTGCTCTGGGCGCGGGTCGGGGTGCCTTATTCGCCCGCGACCGGCCTTCCCATCACCGCGCAGACGGTGACGCAGATGGTCGACCGGGTGATGCAGTTGCCCGAGGGCACGCGCGCCTATCTGCTCGCTCCCGTGGTGCGCGGGCGCAAGGGCGAGTATCGTAAGGAGCTGCTCGAATGGCAGAAGGCGGGCTATACCCGCGTGCGCATCGACGGCGAATTCTACGCGATCGAAGAAGCCCCTGCGCTCGACAAGAAATATAAGCATGACATTGAGGTCGTGGTTGACCGCATCGTCGTGAAAGACGGCATCCAGACGCGGCTGGCGGACAGTTTTGAGCAGGCTTTGAAGCTGGCCGAGGGATTGGCGTTCATCGACCTGGCCGATGGCACAGTGGCGGAGGCGATGGGGGCGGACGACGTGGTGCCAACCGCCTTTGGCGAGGCTAGGACCGAGTTTAAGGGGGCGACCATTGCCCCGTTCGTGTCGAGCGAAGTCGAGACACCCATCGGTAGCGCACAACCTATTGGCATCTCGACTGCGCTGGATGCGAACGGAGAGGGAAAAGCCGGAAAGAATGTCACCGGCGGTACGATGAAAGGCACCGGCCTTCCCCCCAATCGCATTGTCTTCAGCGAAAAATTCGCTTGCCCGGTCAGCGGCTTTACCATTGCCGAAATCGCCCCGCGACTGTTCTCCTTCAACGCACCCCAAGGTGCCTGCCCCGAATGCGACGGGCTGGGCGAGCGGCTGGAATTTGATCCGCAGCTTGTCGTCCCCAATGAGGGGCTGAGCCTGAAGCAGGGGGCGATTGTGCCATGGGCGAAATCGAACCCGCCTTCGCCCTATTATATGCAGGTGCTCAGCAGTCTGGCCAAGGCCTATGACTTTGACCTGACCACCCCCTGGAGCGCGCTCGCGCCGGATCAGCGGCTGATCATCCTCCACGGCACCGGTGGCTTGCCGGTCGAGCTGACCTTTCAGGATGGCCGCAAAAGCTACACGGTGAAAAAGGCGTTTGAGGGCGTCATCGGCAATCTGAACCGCCGCATGCTGCAAACCGACAGCGCGTGGATGCGCGAGGAATTGAGCAAGTTCCAGACCGCGCAGCCGTGCGAGACCTGCCACGGCGCGCGGCTGAAGCCCGAGGCGCTTTCGGTCAAGATCGCGGGCACCGACATTGCCGGGCCGACGCGGATGAGCGTGTCGGACGCGCTGGCCTGGTTCAGCAACCTTGACGCCCAACTCACCCCCACGCAAAGCCAGATCGCCAAGGCCATCCTCAAGGAAATCAATGAGCGGCTGGGCTTCCTCAACAATGTCGGGCTCGACTATATCAACCTCAACCGCACCAGCGGAACCCTCTCGGGCGGGGAGAGCCAGCGTATCCGTCTCGCCTCGCAAATCGGCTCCGGCCTGTCGGGCGTGCTCTATGTGCTCGACGAGCCCAGCATCGGCCTGCACCAGAAGGATAATGACCGGCTGCTCGCGACGCTGCAACGCCTGCGCGACCTTGGCAACACCGTGATCGTTGTCGAGCATGACGAGGACGCGATCCGCACCGCCGACTGGATCGTCGATCTCGGCCCCGGTGCGGGGGTGCATGGCGGCGAGGTGATGGCGGAGGGGGTGCTGAAAGACATCCTCAAGGCCAAATCGCTCACCGCCGATTACTTGAACGGCACCCGCGAAATCGCGGTGCCCAAGACGCGGCGCAAGGGTAACAAGAAGAAGCTTACCCTCCACGGCGCGCGCGCGAACAACCTGAAAAATGTCACCGCGAGCATCCCGCTTGGCACCTTCTGCTGCATCACCGGGGTGTCTGGTTCAGGCAAGTCGAGCTTCACCATCGACACGCTCTACGCCGCCGCCGCGCGCTCGCTCAATGGCGCGCGGGTGATTGCGGGGCCGCATGACAAGGTGACGGGGCTGGAGCATTGTGACAAGGTGATCGACATCGACCAGTCGCCCATCGGCCGCACCCCGCGCAGCAACCCCGCGACCTACACCGGCGCCTTCACCAATATCCGGGACTGGTTCGCTGGCCTGCCCGAATCCGAGGCGCGCGGCTACAAGCCTGGGCGGTTCAGCTTCAACGTAAAGGGCGGGCGGTGCGAGACATGCAGCGGCGACGGCCTGATCAAGATCGAGATGCACTTCCTGCCCGACGTCTATGTCACCTGCGAGGAATGCGGCGGCCACCGCTACAACCGTGAAACGCTGGAAGTGAAGTGGAAGGGCTTAAGCATCGCCGACGTGCTCGACATGACGGTCGAGGATGCGGTGGAGGTCTTCAAGGCCGTCCCCCCGATCCGCGACAAAATGGCGATGCTGGCAGAGGTCGGCCTCGGCTATGTCAAGGTCGGGCAACAGGCCACGACGCTGTCCGGTGGCGAGGCGCAACGCGTCAAACTTGCCAAGGAACTCAGCCGCCGCAGCACCGGCCAGACGCTCTACATATTGGACGAGCCCACGACGGGGTTGCATTTCGAGGATGTGCGCAAACTGCTCGAGGTGCTCCACCGGCTGGTCGAACAGGGCAACAGCGTGGTGGTGATCGAGCATAATCTGGACGTAATCAAGACTGCTGACTGGATCATCGACCTGGGGCCGGAAGGCGGCGTCAAGGGTGGGGAGATTGTCGCGGAGGGCATTCCCGAAGAGGTTGCGAAGAACCCGAAGTCTTACACTGGTCACTATCTCAAGCCGTTGCTGGAGAAAGGGAAGTGAACCGGGAACGAGCTTGTCCTGAGCGTGTCGAACGGCCGGAGGATGTGGTGGGGCCGCCAAGCGAACATAGATCAACGTGGCGGCTGGCGAGAAGGGTAGTTATTTGAAACTGTATTGACACATAATGCCTTAGGCGCTGAATTCTCTTGTCAATCCCACGGTACCTAATAAGCATGCCAGCTAAGCAGACGTTCGACGTCTGTTTTATCAAACGTGTTGTCTTAGGGGTTGTTGATGATTTTTAGATTGACGGCGACAGTTTCACTTTTGGCATTGAGCGTATCCGCAAAGGCTGGCTCAAATATACTCTACGAAACACCCCAATCTTGGATTGAACAAGTTGACCTTAGTCAGGTCCTTAAGCAAAAACCCGACAGCAAAAATTTTATTGTTGTGCTCGATAAGCAAGCTAAGTTTGAACACGGTGTGCAACACAGCTATTTTGACTTGGTATTTCGAATACAGTCTGCCGAGTTGCTGACGCAAATGGGATCGTTACTGAGCGCGCAGTGGCATCCCGATCGCGGCGATATGATAGTACACCGACTGGAAATACTCCGGAATGGCGAAACCATCGACGCGTTGAAAAACGGTACAAAATTCGAAGTCCTTCGCCGCGAGGCAGGGCTCGGCCAAAACCAGATCAACGGAATTCTGACTGGTACCGCACAGATTACCGGACTTCAGTTGGGGGACCTAGTGCGTTTCAGCGTTACAACCAGTGCTGCCAACGCTGCGTTGGATGGACGGGCTGAATCCTTATCACTGATTCCAACTGCGGAGATAGGAACCGATTTTAATCGACTGAGGACGATTTGGCCTAAGAGCGAACATCTCAATTACAAGTTGTTCGGAGAAAAAATTGCGAGCGAGTTGACCGAAAAGGATGGTTACTCTGTCCTGATAGTTCCAGCTATTGCGCCAAAACAAACCGAGATGCCCGAAGATGCACCTCATCGCTTCAAGGTGAAGCCTAATCTGATGGTAACGCAGTTTACGGACTGGAAGGATGTGTCGCGCGCAACTGCGAAATTGTACAAAACAGACAGTTTGATTGCGGCCGATTCAGCGCTGGCAGCGGAAGTCGGGAGGATTGCAAGCGCCACTTCCGATCCGAAAGTACGCACGGCCATGGCTGTCCGATTGGTTCAAGACAAGATTCGGTATCTTTTCAATGGACTTGGATTCGGAAACTATGTGCCACAAACGCCACAGCAGACTTGGGAGCTGCGATATGGCGATTGCAAGGCAAAAACCCTCCTACTTTTGGCGATACTCAACGAACTCGACATTGATGCGCAACCCGTTCTTGTAAATGCCAGCGTAAAAGATGCAGCTACAGTCATGACTCCCGGATTTTTCGTGTTCGATCATATTCTGGTGCGCGCTCGAGTCGGGCAACGCACGTTTTGGCTCGATGGGACGGATACCGGCACACGCATTAATGATCTTGAGGATATCCCTCCCCATCGCTACGGGTTACCGGTTACAGCCGAGGGCGCCGAACTCGAAGAACTGGGCATTGCGAAACCAGGCAGGCCACTTAAAGAAGTAAGGCTCACCTATGACCTTTCGGCTGGCCTGGTACTTCCTGCATTTTTCGACATGCAACTAAAACTGAGAGACGAAGATGCGCGTAATCTTCGCGCTTCACAGACGCAGAACAATGCAAAAGTCTTCAAAGAAGAGCTCAACACCGTGGCCGGCAAATATATTGTTGAAGGAATCGTTACGGAAAGCAGCTTCGTTTATGACGAAGAAAAAAGTGAGGCCGTCATCACCGCAAAGGGCATTTCCTATCTGGACTGGTCGAAGAAAGATGGAGCTTCCAACCTAGACATCTGGTCAGTTATCGACGGCAAGGAAATTAAAGCAGATAGAAAGAAAAGAGAATGGCGCGCCATTCCACTCGATCTCGGTTCAGGCTGGTCTTATCAGGAAAAAGCCGAATTCATATTGCCGAAGACTCAGTCATCGTTTCAACTGAAGGGCTTAGCGACTATATCAGAGGCGATTGCTGGACATCATCTTGATCGAAATACCGAGTTGGGTGACGGCAAGGTTGTGTTCTCAGAAAATTACTATCTCAAGCAGTGGGAGCTGCCAACCAGCGAAATTGCGCCGGAAATTCGCAAGCTCACCCGCGTCCAGGATGAAGATGTGAAAATCGTTGCACCGTCGGAATATCCTGAAGAGTGGATCGAGTTGGTCGACGTGCTGAAGGGACGCAAGTTAAACGACTACAAAATGGCTTTCGATAGCGTCGTCGCGATGAATCCGGATAAAGACATTCCTTATCGCCAGCGCGCGTACTTTTACGATCTGATCGGTGACGTTGCAAAGGCCGAAAAGGATCTTGCGGCAGCGCTCAAAATCGAATCCACCGCCGACACGCTCAACTGGCGCGCAGACTTGCTGCGGCAATCCGATGTCGATACCTCGATAAGCCTACTTCAGGAGGCAGTCAAAGCGGAGCCCGATCACTATTCCTCAATCGAGACGCTTGCCGAAATTCATGCCATGGCTGGTCGTACGAAAGAGGCCGAGGCGGTGATCGATGCTGCCTATAACGCGGGCTTGGGCGATGATGATGTCGACACACTCAAATCCTATATCGCCTTGTTGTCGGGCGACAGCTCAAAGGCCATGGAGTTGCTTGACCAGATGGTTGAAAAGAATCCCGAAGATGCCGGCGTTCTGGGAACGCGCTGTTGGCATCGCGCGCTAAGCAAAACCGAGCTTGAGGCAGCTCTAGAAGATTGCACCAAGTCGATAGAGCTTTCAGAAAATCCTTCCGGGACATTGGATAGTAGAGGATTGGTGTATCTACAGCTGGGAAGAATTGACGAGGCAATTTCAGACTATGACGCGGCGCTCGCACTCTCACCTGAACAGGCCTCTTCCTACTATCAACGGTCGATTGCAAATGCCCGGGCCGGAAGAAAGGCCGAAAGTGACAATGATCTCGCGGCCGCCTTATTCTATTCGCGGAATGTTGGGCTGCTGTTCGAGAAATTTGGAATCAAGCGCTAGGCTAATGGCTTTCGATTCGGTTGAAGCTCGATACTCAATGTGTACGGGAGCGATTTTAGGCCTACAAAACCACCGCCTCCCCAACACCATGCCTTGCCGCCCATCGTTGGGAGACCAATTACACTGCAAGCTTTAAGCTTGTCGAAGGGGTGCCTCGACTGCGCGCGACAAAGACGAGCTTTAGGGCTTTGGTTCGCTCGCCGGTTTATGGCCAAAGCTGAGCACGCGGTGCAGTTTCCATGCGCCGTCGGCCCATTGCCACACCATGGCAAAGCCCGCGCGGCCGACCAGTTTTTCGGGGCCGTCGCCCTGCCGTTCGTAAAACAGATGCTCGCCCACCTCCATCGCGCCAAAGGCGGGGACGGGGTCAACATGCAGGCTTTCGGGAACCAGCGCGCGCCTACTGCGCCATGCGTCGGGGGCTTTGCGCGCCTCGCAATTTTTCGCATATTCGGCGACGAACTGCGCGCCCGATGTCGCCACCAGTCCGCCCTTGTCATGATAGAATTCCAGTGTCGGGCTGACCATCGGGCGCAATGCCTCTGCGTCGCATCCGGTGAAGAACAGGCCGAACAGCGCGTTGTCGGCGGCGGCAATGCTTTCGGTCAATGCCGCATCCTTTGGCATTTCCGCTGGGGCCGCATGGGCCGGGCTAGCGAAAAGCAGGGGCAGGCAAAGGGCAATCACGGCGCGCATCGGCAATCCTTTCACTGTATTGTAAGTATAATACAGCCTGTGCGCGCGTGTGCAAGCGCTGCTTTCGGGTTGATCAAACGGTCTGGGCCGATTTGTCATCCCCTCTTTCCCGTTCCTCGTTCCCTCCCCCTTTGTGGGGAGGGATTAAGGGTGGGGGCGCGGCGCGTCTGCGCCGCAATATTATTGACAGTTGGCGTTAACTCTCTGCGTGATTTGGCGCACGGACGTGCGCCGCCCCCACCCCAACCCCTCCCCACAAGGGGGAGGGGCCTGGTTTTTCCTTTGCGGTGTCAGCGAAATCTCTGCGGTTGGCCTAATAGCTATTTACTTTCGGTCCATTCCTCGCTCCTCTCCCCTAGTGCCGCAGGCCACCGAAGGTGAACGGGAGAGGGTGCCAACCGCTAAAGCGTCTGCGCCCGCGCAATCGCCGCCGCCATCCCGTCGCGCATCTCTGCCCATGCGGCGCGCTCGTCGGCGGCGTCGGTGGGCAATGTCTCTTCGATCAGGGCGATGCCGGTGTCGAGCATGCCGCCATACCAATCCGCCCCGACCTTCAGCGTGTCGGCATGGTGCGGCACCGAATCGTAAAAGATGATGCGGATTTCCTCTGGCCTCTCAAACCAGGTCATCAGGCAATAGAGGACATTGCCGACCATCTCCGCCTCCAGCAGGTCGCGGCGGCCAAGGCCGTGATGGGCAAAGCTGTCCGCCGCCGCCGGGTGTGCAGCATAATATCGCGCCATCAACGGCGCGGTGATATCGCCCAATATGTCGGCGGCACGTTCAAGGCTGCGCTCGACCAGTTGTTGCTTGGTCGGCGCAGGCGTCATCGCCGGTCAGCCCAGCCTTGCGCTAATCAGCGCGCGCAGGTCGGCCTCTGGTCGTGCGCCATAATGGCTGATCACTTCGGCGGCGCAGACCGCGCCCATCGTCAGGCATTGCTTCAGGTCGCGGCCTTCGCAGAGGCCCGCGAGCACACCCGCCGCAAACAGATCGCCCGCGCCTGTGGTATCGACCAGATGTTCGACCGGCTCGGCGGGGACCTCTACCCGTTCGCCGCCGCGCACCGCAATTGCGCCATGCTCGCCGCGCGTCACCACCAGCAGCGGGACTTGTGCGGCGGCCATGGCGACTGCGGCCTCGAAATCGTCGGTCTGCGCCAGCGAGGCGATTTCGACTTCATTGGCAAAGAGGATGTCGATCGCGCCTTCGGCCATCAGCGAAAGGAAATCGTCGCGATAGCGATCAATGACAAAGGCGTCGGACAGCGTAAACGCCGTCTTGCGGCCAGCGGCGCGAGCAAGCGGCAACGCCTGCCGGATTGCGGCGCGCGGCTCCTGCGGATCCCACATATAGCCCTCGACATAAAGGATTGCGGCGTCGGCAATCTGTTGCGGGTCGATGGTCGATGCGGGCAGAAATTGCGAGGCACCGAGGAAGGTGTTCATCGTGCGCTGCGCATCTGGCGTGACCAGGATCAGGCAGCGCGCGGTCGGTACATCGGCGGCGCGCGCGGGCACGGCAAAGTCGATCCCGGTGGCGCGGATATCATGCGCGAAGACTTCGCCCAGCTGATCGTCGGCAACCTGCCCGATAAAGGCGCATTTGTGATCGAGATTGGCAAGCCCCGCCAGCGTGTTCGCGGCGCTGCCGCCGCTGATCTCGCGGCCTGGGCCCATGCGCGAATAGAGCGTCTTGGCGCGCTCGGCATCGATCAGCGTCATCCCGCCCTTGTTCAGCGATTCCGCCTTGATGAAATCGTCATCGGTTTCCGCGATCACGTCGACAATGGCGTTGCCGATGGCGAGCACGGCATATTTGGGGCTGGACATAGGGGTTCCTGTTGCTTGGATATAGTGGCTTCGCGCCCTAATGCGCGGCGCGGCAATCGGCAAGGGCTGGCTTTACTTGACCTTGGTGACGGTGCGCTTACCTTGTTGGCATGTTCCGTGCCTTCTCGCTCGCCTTTGCCAGCCTCGCCGACAAGCGCGTGATGCTGTTGCTCGCCAAGGTGATGGCGTTGACGCTGTTGCTCTTTGCCGCGCTGGGGGTCGCGCTGTGGTATGCGCTTGACTGGGGCTTTGTGCGGCTGGGGCTCGACGATCAGGGGCTGTTGAGCGCGATTGCGACCGGGGCGGTGCTGCTGCTTGGCGGATTGCTGCTCTTCCGGCTGATCGCGGTTGCCATCACCTGGATGTATTCGGACGACATTATCGACGCGGTCGAAGCGCGGCATTATCCGTTCGAGGCTGCGCGCGGAAAGCGGCCTTCGCACGGCCAAGCGGCGGCGATGGCGCTGCGCTCGGCGGGGCGGGCGCTTGGCTATAATCTGCTGGCGCTCCCGGTCTATCTGATGCTGCTGGTCACCGGCATCGGCGCTCCCTTGGTATTTTTGGGGGTTAACGCGCTGCTGCTGGGCCGCGATCTGGAGGATATGCTCGTCGCGCGCCATGGCCCGCAAACTGCAACGTTTGGCAAGCAAAGGCGGTTGCTGCTCGGGCTGGTCGGGGCTGGTGGCATGATGGTGCCGCTACTTCAATTCATAGTCCCGGTTGTGGCGACCGCAGCCGCCGTGCATATGGCGCACGGAAATGGCCGGAAAGGGATTAGTGGATGAAGCTTGGTTGGGTGGCATTGGGAGCATTAACGCTGTCCGCATGTGGTGAGACCGGTGGTGGCAAAACGGTGCGCCCACAATCGGCGCCAATCCCAATCGACAAACCCGCCCCAGCTGCGCCTGTCGCTCGTCCCGTGGTTTCAGCGAAGGGCCTCGAAGCAGTGATCGGCAAGGATATGGCGACATTGACCCGGATGTTCGGCCAGCCCCGGCTTGATGTGGTTGAGGTCTATGGACGTAAGCTGCAATTTGCTGGCAAACCCTGTGTACTTGACGCCTATCTGTATCCCGATGGCAAAAACGGTGCCGAGATCGTTACTCATGTCGATGCCCGGCGCAGCGATGGAGCAGAGGTTGACCGTGTCCAGTGCGTCAATGCGCTGATGCAGCGCTGAACCATTCGTCGCGGACGGATTCATCAAGCTCAGTTGCTTGACGGTTCGCCAGTTGGCTTTTGAAAACAGCCGGATTAAGCTCCGCCAGCGCCCATATCGCCGCCCCGCGGACCAAGGGCGATGGATCGTCGAGCAGCTCTGAAACAATCGGAAGCAATGTCAAATCCCCGCTGTTCCCGGCGGCGATCAGCAGATTGCGGACAAACCGGTCGCGTCCCGTGCGCTTGATCGGTGTGCCTGAGAAGAAGGTGCGGAAGGCAGCGTCATTGAGCGTGAGCAAATCCGCCAGATCCGGAGCGGCTAATTCGACGCGCGGCAGCATCGCCTTGTTCGCGGCGGCGGCGCTGGCGAATTTGTTCCACGGGCAAGCAGCGAGGCAGTCGTCGCAGCCATAGACATGGTTGCCGATAGCCTTGCGGAATTCGTAAGGAATCGGCCCCTTGTGCTCGATTGTCAGATAGGAAATGCATCGCCGTGCGTCGAGCTGATAGGGTGCCGGGAAGGCCTTTGTCGGGCAGGCTGTCTGACAAGCATTGCAAGACCCGCATCGATCACTACCGGGCGCTTCGAGGGTCAGGTCGAGCGTAGTGTAAATTGCTCCGAGCAACAGCCAACTGCCATGGTCGCGGCTTACGAGGTTGGTGTGCTTACCTTGCCAGCCCAGCCCCGCTGCTTCGGCTAGCGCCTTTTCCATGACCGGGGCGGTGTCGACAAAGACTTTCACCTCGCCACCAGCCTCATGCACCAGCCATTGCGCCACCCGCTTCAGCGCGCCTTTGACGACATCGTGATAATCTTTGCGCTGGGCGTAGATGGAAAGGCGGGCCTTGTCAGGTGTGCCTGCTGCTTCGAGTAGGCCTTCCTCCGGTGCATAGCTTGTCCCCAGCATAATCACCGAGCGCACCTCCGGCCAAAGACCACCTGGCGAAGCGCGCTGATCGATACGATCTTCCATCCACAGCATGTCGCCATGGCAGCCGTCGCTGACCCACTGTCGTAACCGATCGCCAACGGCTGGCGCGAGCTGAGCAAGCGCTATTCCGATTGCAGCGAATCCCTCCGCCTCCGCTTTTTCCTTCAGCGCGTTAACCATATTTGTCTTGTGTCTTTTCACACGCAGTCCCTATCACGGGGGAATAGTTTATCGGGGCAGTTTATCATCATGCATGCAATCGAGGCTCGCGGGCTTGTCAAGCAGTTCGACGATTTCCGGGCTGTTGACGGCATCGATCTTAATGTTCCCGAAGGAAGCATATATGGCGTTCTGGGCCCAAATGGCGCCGGCAAGACGACGACTTTGCGCATGCTGTTGGGGATTATTGATCCCGATGGTGGAACCCGGACCTTGCTGGGGTCTGACCGCCCGTTGAGCCAGGCGCATCAGGTCGGTTATCTTCCTGAGGAACGCGGACTGTACCAATCGATGCGCGCCATCGACACAATCGCCTTCATGGGTGCGCTGCGCGGACTGCCGTTGAAGGAAGGCGCGCGTCGCGGGCGAATATTGCTGGAGGAAGCCGGGCTCGGCGAGGCCGCTGACCGCCAGATAAGGCAATTGTCAAAGGGAATGGCGCAGACCGTCCAGTTGATGGGAACTATTGTTCACGAACCCAAGCTGATTGTGCTCGATGAACCCTTTTCGGGGCTTGACGCGCTCAATCAGGCGAAACTGGAACGGATGATCCGCGCACAGGCTTCAAGGGGCGTGACGATCATCTTTTCCACCCATGTCATCGCCCATGCCGAACGGCTGTGTGAACGCATCGCGATTATCGCCAAGGGCAAAATCAGTTTCGATGGATTGGTCCAGACAGCGCGCGATCGCTTGCGCCCTCAGGTTCATTTGGAAACCGAAACGCTCGACGGCCCTTGGCGCGCAGCGCTTCCTGCTGACTGCAAGATAGAGGGAAATTGGTGGCACTTTACTCTTCCCGAAAGTGGCGTTGAACCTCTGTTAAAGGCATTGGTCGAGGGCAAAGCAGGCGTTCGGTCATTGTCGATTGAACGGCCGGGATTGCATGATGCCTTTGTAGCGATTGCTGGTGAAACGGTGGCCGCCGAAATGGATCAGCAAGACGCAGGAGACCGGCTATGATGGAAACGTTGCGCGCAGCCTTTGTTATCGGTCGGCGGGATTTCACCGCGATCATCTTCTCCAAGGCATTCTTCTTCTTTTTGCTTGGGCCGATGTTCCCCATATTGGTCGGCGTTGCTGCAGGAAGCCTCAGCGGGCAGGTCGCCCGCGACATGGAACGGCCGACAATTGGCGTTGCCATGGTAAAGGCCGATTCGGTAAAAATGCTTGCCGCACGCGAGACATTGGCGGAGGAATTGGGCGACAGGCGGCTACCCGTGCTGAAGGAAGTTCCGCCGATCAGCGAAGCCGAGACCGCCGAGCATTTGTTGAAAGACAAGAAAAACGGCTTAATCGCAGTACTCAGCGGCACGCTCGACAAACCGGTGATGACGGGCACGAAAAGCCCGATAGAAAATTGGGAGGGCGAAATTGCCCTGATCAGTGCCTATGCCAAAAGCGGCGGGCAATGGAGCCTGCCCGATGTTGACACGCGGCTGGTCAAGCAAAGCGCGGGCAATGTCAAACAGCTGCGGCTGGTGACAGCGCAATCTTCGCAAGTGCTGCTTTTCATGCTGACCATGCTGCTTGCCGGTATGGTGCTGTCGAATTTGGTCGAAGAGAAATCGAACAAGATCATCGAAATTCTTGCGGCTTCGGTGCCAATGGATGCAGTGTTTCTTGGCAAGCTTTTCGCGATGCTGGCGATGGCTTTTGTCGGCATAACGGTATGGGCGAGCATAGGCGGGGTGTTGGCTTTAATTTCGGGATCAGCACTCCCCAGCTTCCCGACACCTGCTGTGGGCTGGCCAATGTTCATCACCTTGGGCATCGTCTATTTCGCGACAGCCTATCTTATCCTTGGTTCCCTGTTTCTTGGGATCGGCGCGATGGCGGCGACCGTGCGTGAAGTACAAACCTTGTCGATGCCCGTCACGATGGCGCAATTAATCGTGTTTTTCATCGCCATGTACAGCGTCACCAAAATGGGTCAGCCGATAGAGTTGTTTGCGGTCTTCTTCCCCTTCACCTCGCCCTTTGCGATGCTGGCGCGCGCTGCGCAGGAACCTGTGTTGTGGACGCATGCATTGGCGATATTTGGGCAACTAATCTTTGTCGTGATTGTATTGCGCGTTGGTGTGACTTTGTTCCGGCGCAACGTGATGAAATCCGGTAGCGGCGGACGAGTGAAAAAGCAGAACGGTCGCCGCCTATTTGGTCTCCTTCGCGTGGGAAACTGACTTTGCTAAACTGTCCAACCGGCAAAATAGGTTTCTGATCGAAACGGGATTGACATTCATGTCAGCAATGGCAGTCTCTTTGCAAATAGGAGAAATGCTATGGCCACCGCACCCGCGCCGCAAACCGATACCGAAATGCCCGACGAAGGAACTCTTCCGTGGGAAGTTAATGCGGCGCCGCATGCTTATGACGTTGCAATGCCCGATATTTATGTCGAGGATCGCTGGCATCCGGTTTTCGCTGATATGCGAAAGCGTGCACCGATCAACAAGGTCGTGGGCAGCGAATATGGCGATTATTGGAATATCTCCACTTACAAGCCGATCATGCATGTCGAGGCGCTTCCTGACATCTTTTCATCCTCCTATGAACATGGTGGCATTACGGTCGTCGCCGATGAGGATTTGCGCGATTCGATCCCCGAAAACGAGCGCGTCGAAATGCCGATGTTCATCGCGATGGACCGGCCAAAACATACCGAGGAGCGTCGAGTAATTGCGCCAGCCTTTACACCGGGCGAAATTGAACGGATGTCGAGCGATGTGCGTCGTCGCACCGGTGAACTGCTCGACAGCCTGCCGATCGGGCAGCGGTTTGACTGGGTTGACAAGGTGTCGATCGAACTGACCACGCAGATGTTGGCGATTGTGTTCGACTTCCCGTGGGAAGACCGCCGTAAGCTGACCGAATGGTCGGATTGGGCAGGTGACGTTGAACTGTTCCGCACATCGGAAACCCGGCAGCAACGGCTTGCCAAGATGTTCGAAATGGGGGCCTATTTCCAAAATCTGTGGGACGAGCGATTGAGCAAAGGCGAAGCGCCCGATCTGATCAGCCGAATGATTCATTCGCCGATGAAGAATATGTCGCAAATGGAATATTTCGGCAATCTGATCCTGCTGATTGTCGGTGGCAACGACACCACGCGCAATTCGATGTCGGGCTATGCTTATGGCTTGCAGCAATTCCCCGATGAGCGCGAAAAGCTGGAAGCCAACCCCAGCATGATCCCCAATGCCGTGCAAGAACTGATCCGCTGGCAAACGCCACTTGCGCATATGCGCCGCACCGCTTTGCAGGATCATGACCTGTTTGGTGCACCGATTAAGGCAGGCGACAAGGTCGTCATGTGGTATATCTCTGCCAACCGCGATGAAAGCGTGTTTGAAAATGCCGACAAGCTGATCGTTGACCGCGAAAATGCGCGGCGACACTTGTCATTCGGCTATGGCATCCACCGTTGCGTTGGCGCGCGCCTTGCCGAATTGCAGATCCGCATTTTGCTTGAGGAAATGGCGAAGCGGCGGTTGCGCCCCAATGTCATTGGCGAACCAGAGCGCGTTCGCGGCTGCTTCGTCCATGGTTATCGCAGCATGGACGTAGAGTTGACGACTTACTGACCGGGGCCGATTCCGGAAAAGTCCAGATCACCCGATTTTTGCGGAACAGCTTCTTTTTCGCTGCCATCAAGGATCGCGGTAATAGCGTTGCCACGCCCATCCTCAGCCGCATAATCGCGCGCCGATTTGCCTGAGACATTGTCGGTCTTGTCAGGATTGGCGCCTGCCTTGAGCAACAGGCGCACCATTGCGGCATTGCGCAACTGCACGGCACGGATCAGCGCGGTTTCGCCGCTGCGGTTGGCGGCGTCCACTTGTGCCCGTTTGGCGATCAAGACTTCCGCTCCTTCGGCAAAATTGAGCTGGGTTGCCAGCATCAAGGGCGCATTGCCTTTCTTGTCGGCGATGTTGGGATTGGCTCCGCGACCGAGGAGATAGTTGAGCCAGGTCATGTCGCGTCGCGCAACCACTATGTGCAGCGCGGTTTCACCCGACTGGTCCTCACGGGTGTTGATGATGACCGAACCGGGTTCGGAAATGAACTTTTCCGCCTCGTCGCCCTTGCGCTCCTTGACGGCTTTCAGAAAGTTGTAGCTGTCTGAAAATTGCGCAACCGCAGCGCTGGTGCCAGCAGTGGCAAGCAACAGTGCCAGCAATGCCCGCTGAAGATTTCGTCTGGTTCTGGTCATGACCCCTGTCCTGAACATGTTAAGCTCTCTTGAATTTGGCCCCTTATCAGAGCAAGGCTGGCGCTGCCATGAACAAAATTGTCACATTGCTTATCACGTCGCTTGCGCTGACCGCTTGCAACCCGAGCCCCAGCCAGCCGCCGCTCAACACGGCTCCGCTTTATGGCGGCGCTATCGGCGGACCGTTCACTTTGACCGATCAGGATGGCAAAAAGCGCAGCTACGACGAATTCGCAGGCAAATTTCGCATCGTCTATTTCGGCTACACCATGTGTCCCGACATCTGCACGCCCGATATGCAGAATTTGATGGCAGGGCTGACCGCTTTCGAAAAGGCGCATCCAAAGCTGGCAGGAAAGGTGCAACCCTTGTTCATCACGGTTGATCCGGCGCGCGATACTCCTGCGATCCTCAAGCAATTTGTCAGCGCCTTCCACCCGCGCCTTATTGGCTTGACCGGCAGTGAAGCTGAAATCGCTGCAGTCGCCAAGCTGTTTGCTACTACTTATGAACGGGTCGAGGGCACCGCGCCCGACAATTACCGGATGAACCATATGCAGACCCCCTATCTGATGGGGACGGATGGCAAACCTCTGGCTTTGCTACCGGCAGACCTGCCGCAGACCGACGCCAATGAAGGCGATCCAAAGCTGGTGACTGCCGAGCTTGCCAAATGGGTGCGCTGATTTGACCGACACCCCTTTCTGGGAAAAGCCGCTGGAAACGCTGTCTCGCGACGAGTGGGAGGCGCTGTGCGATGGCTGTGGCAAATGCTGTCTGCACAAGGTTGAGGATGACGATACTGGCCGAATTTACCCGACCAATGTCGCCTGCCGCTTGCTCGACCTAAAGACCGCGCGCTGCTCCGACTATCGCAAGCGGCGATTTTATGTGCCCGATTGCATCCGTTTGGCGCGCGGCCGGATGACCGACTATCCTTGGTTGCCCTCGACATGCGCTTATGTGCTGCGTGACGCCGGCGAGCCCTTGCCTGACTGGCACTATCTGGTCAGTGGCGACCGCGATTCTATTCACCGGGCTGGCCAATCGGTGGCCGGACGCGCCATATCGGAAGTCCATGCTGGACCGCTTGAGCAGCATATTCTCGAACAGCCGCTCTGACCCCCTGATCGATATTGAGGGGGAGGCTGTGCCGCTGCGCATCCGCCGCAACGGTCAGGCGAAGCGTGTCTCGCTGCGTGTCGATGCGGTGAAACGCGAGATCAAGGCCACAATCCCGACTTGGGCACCGACGGCAGCGGCTGTCGATTTTGCGACGAAGAAGCGGCAGTGGATTGCTTCGAGACTGGAAAGCATACTGCGTGCGGATCCACTGTCCGACGGTGGAAGTGTGGGGTTTCTGGGCGAAGAGCATCGGATTGTCTGGTGCGCCGGGGCGACACGAACGGTCAGGCGCCTGGTCGGCGACAACGGCTGGGAGTTACGACTGGGCGGCCCCGTAGAGTTGGTCGAAGCCCGCATATTGCGCTGGCTGAAGGCCGAGGCGCGGGAATTATTTGTCGACGAGCTGGCGCATTATTGCGGGCTTGCCGGGGAACCCGTACCAAAGCTGTCGCTCGGTGATCCGCGCGGGCGCTGGGGTAGTTATTCGTCGCGCGGAACGATTTCACTCAGCTGGCGGCTGGTGATGGCCCCGGACCATGTCCGCCGCTCAGTCATCGCCCATGAGGTTGCGCATATGCGACACATGAACCACAGCCCAGCCTTTTATGCATGGCTCGACAGCTTTTACGAAGGCGACCGGAAGGTGGCAGATCGCTGGCTGAAAATGCATGGCAGTGCGTTGCAAGGCGTAGGTCGCGGATGAGCGAGAGGGGGAAAGGACAATGGCGATAAGTATCGATCTGACCGGGCGGGTCGCACTGGCAACCGGCGGATCCCGTGGAATCGGACGCGGCATTGCACTGGCGCTTGCCGATGCCGGTGCGGATGTTGCGGTCAATTACAACCGCGATAAAGAGGCGGCTGACGCAGTCGTCAATGCGATCCGCGCCAAGGGTCGCAAGGCAGAAGCTTATTGCGCCTCTGTTGAAGATCGCACAGCCATGGCCGACATGGTTGGGTCAGTCGCGCGCGATTTTGGCGGGCTTTCGATTCTGGTCAACAATGCCGGGATCGCCAGCAGGGGTAAGGGGGTTGCCGACACTGATCCCGATGAATTCGAGCGGGTGATGCGCATCCATGCGCTAGCACCTCACCATTTGTCGCGGCTGTGCATCCCGCATTTGCGGCAAAATGCGCGCAGCGATATTGTGATGATTTCGAGCGTCGCGACATTGCACAACGCCCCCTATGGCGCGCCCTATAATATGGGTAAGGCCGCGATGGAGGCGCTTGCCTATACGATGGCCAAGGAAGAGAGCCAATTTGGCATGCGAGTCAATGTCGTCGCCCCCAGCTTGACGGTTTCGGACATGGGCAACCGCTTGGCGAAGGCCGTTGCGGGTGTTGCTGATATCCACGAACTGGATGCCCGCTCGCCCTTTGGTCGGGTGTCGACTCCAGAGGATGTCGCTGCGGCTGTCGTCTGGCTGGTATCCGATGCCAATCCCTATGCGTCGGGACAAAAGGTCAATATTGACGGGGCAGGTTTTTCAATGCGCTAAGGTTGTGGAAGAGAGCTAACGCCCCCTGACCTCAGTCCCCAAGCCAGCAGTGATGAACAAGGCAGTTGCCGTCTCCGCAATATCGGCTGTGTGCCATACACCGGGCGGGTTGATCGCATATTCACCCGCGCCGATTGTCACTATATTGGTCGAGCCATCGGGAAACTCCTGATGCAGAGTCATTTCGCCTGTTGTGCAGACAACGACCTCGTCGCCTACTGGGTGCATTTCCCAACTGTCCCAATTGCCGGTGAAGCTGTGCATCGACACCAACCGCCCTTCCGCGCCGTCGCCACCATGGCGTTCGCCATAGCCCTGATACCAGTCCATCCCGCCGGTCATCTCGGGCTGGGGAATGGCGGTTGCGCCTAGCCCCAGATGCAGCGGAAAGCGTGATAGCAACTTGTCTGGATCAGCCATAAACACACCCATAATATTAAGGGAAAACGAAACCACGAAAGCTGGAACTTGACAAAGTTGACGCCACGCAACGCATTTTTTGCATTGCGTGGCGTAACAATATTTCCAACACGTCAGTGCTTACCCCATCAGGAAAGCATTTAACTTGTTGCCATCGGGGTCGCGGAAATAGGCGGCGTAAAAACCGTCGCCGCGTGGTCCCGGTGGGCCTTCGCAGGTGCCGCCATTGGCCAGCGCAATGTCGTAGAGTTTTTGTACCTGTGCCTCGTCCTTGGCGTTCAGCGCCACCATCACGCCGTTGCCAACGGTCGCTGCATTGCCATCAAAAGGCTTGGTCATACCGATGCCAGCACCGCCGCCCGGGGTTCCCCATGCGATGAAGCTGTCAAATTCCATCATTCGCCCGGTGCCGAGCTCCGACGCAATCGCATCGTAAAATTGCGCTGCGCGCGCAAGGTCGTTGGTTCCTAGCGTTACATATCCAATCATCGACTCGCCTCCTTCATTCAAAAACAGAACAATATAAGAACATATTTCAGGTGTCAATGCGTCACACCGGACCGCTTTTACATTTGGAAACCAATTGATAACAATCAACCAGTAGATACATTGTGATGCTACGGGTCCACACGCAAAAACAGGTTATTCGCTATACCGCCCTTATTACCGGGTTGGCGGTTGCTGCGCCTGTGGCCGTTGTTGCCGGCATTTTATCGGCGGTTCCCGGAATACCGTCGATGGCAATCCTGATTGGTATTGCGATGGCAACGCTGATCCCATTGTTTATCACGCCGCCGCTCGCCTATTTCGGGCTGAACCTGTTGCGGATGATGAACCAGACGATCGAAAAGGTGGACCAGCAAATCCGCTTTGACGGGCTGACCGGCGTGTTCAATCGATCCTATATGCTCGACAGTATCCGCGCGCGCCAGGTTGGCGGTCCCTTGATGATTGTCGATGCGGATCATTTCAAGCGGATCAACGACGTCCACGGCCATGCCGTTGGCGACGCAGCATTGGTGGTGATTGCCAACACAATCAGCAAGACTGTCGGCGCCTATGGTCTGGTCGGTCGATTGGGAGGAGAGGAATTCGCCGTCTTCCTGCCGGGACACGACCGCGAGACGGGAATGGAAATCGCCACCGCCATCTGCGCCAATATTCGCGCGATTAACCCGCTGATCGATGGTAAGCATGTGCCGCTGTCGGTCAGCATCGGTTGCACCATGCACCCGGCATCGACGGTGATCGGTGCCTCGCTGAAAAATGCCGATGACCTGCTGTATCACGCGAAAAACGAGGGCAGAGACAGGGCGGAATTTGATGCCGGGCCGCTGCCCGAAGTGCGCGAAGTGGTGCGGTGGTAGGAAATCCTTGTCGTGAGGCAAAAGGCGCGTTATAACGCCTGTATGAACATGACTGTCAAAATCACGAAAATCGGCAATTCTGCGGGCATTGTGCTGTCGAAGGAGATGCTGGCAAAGCTGCGCGTTGGGCTGGGCGATACTGTCTATTTCACCGAAACCCCTGATGGTATTCGGATGACACCCTCTGACCCCCAATTTGAGGCGAAGATGAAGGCGGCAGAGGCGATCATGCGCGAAGACCGCGATATCCTTAAAGTATTAGCAAAATGAGCGTGCCACAGCGGGTTGAGCCCATGTGGCTCGACACGCGCGATGCCAACACCATCCACGACCGGCAATTGGCCGAACATGGTGGCGGTGTGGGCGTGCGCGATGCCGGATTGCTGGAATCCGCATTGGCGCGTCCGGTAAACCGCTGGACCTATGGTGAGGATGATCCAGCAGCATTGGCAGCGGCTTATGCCTTTGGTGTGGCTCGCAACCATCCCTTTATCGACGGTAACAAGCGAACAGCTTGGGTGCTGGCGCGCCTGTTCCTAGCCATCAACGGCCATCAACTGGAATTTTCCGCTGCCGATGCGATCCAGATGATGCTGGCGCTTGCGTCGGGTGAGTTGGAAGAGGAGGTTGTCGCAGGCTGGTTTCGGGAGAGGTTGACCGAAAAGTGACGGAGTCGGCTAAGGCGCCGCAATCGTCGTCCTATGCAACAACCGGTGGTGCCCATCATAGCCACCGGTCGCGGCGTGGAGCACCGAGCGGTTGTCCCACATCAGCAGCATACCCGGCTGCCATTTATGGCGATATTGGAACGCCTCCTGCCCCTGATATTGGTAAAGTTCGATCAGCAGCGGCAGCGCCTCTGCATCGTCCATGTCTTCAAAACCGATGATATAGCCGAAGCAACTGAACAGCCCCAACCGCCCGGTTTCGGAATGCGCGCGGATATAAGGATGGAGTTGCGTCGCCTCGGCGTCCTTTGACGGGCGAATGTCCATTGACCGTTTGGCCTTGTCACCCTCCCCATAGGCCCCGTCGGGCGCATAAGCGCGCTTCGCCGAATGGATCGCCATTCGCCCATCGACCCGCGCACGCAGCGCATCGGGCATCGCATCGAGTGCCGCATGCTGGTTGGAAAACAGCGTGTCGCCACCAACGGGCGGGATTTTGATGCCATAAAGGCAAGTGCCCGCGGGCGGACGCGCCTGAAAGCTCCAGTCGCTGTGCCAATTCTCTGCAAACAGCGGCGAAGTCTCATCCGCCAGCCGTTCGACCGCAATCACATGCTTGCGCCCCGGCACCGGCGCGATGAACGGATCATCGCCAAAGCCGCCAAAATGCAGCGTGAAGCGTTCGAGATCGTCGTCGGTCAGATCCTGATCGGGAAAGGCAAGCACATGATGCTCGAGCCAAGTCGCGCGGATCGCGCCCACCAGATCGGCGGACAAAGGCTGGCGCAGGTCGATGCCCGTGACGCTGGCACCACAGGCTTGGTCGGAAGGGGTTATGTGCATTTTTGGGCCTCTCCTGTTGGGGGAGGCTAGTTTGTGGTGGGGGTTTGTCAATCTCGCCTCCTCTCCCATGGAGAGGAGTTTCCCTTCTTTGTGGCTTCGTGGCTTTGTGTGAGATTATGCGATCGGGCGTTGTGTGATTTGTTTCACACGAAGGCACGAAGCCAAAAAGATGGGGTCATCCGCATGACGTCCCGGACCTTCTAGCTGTTCGTTCTCACTGGCGGCTTTAGACGTTTTTTGTTGCGCGCTCGCCATTTAACAAACGCTAGTGCAAAGTTACTCAGTGCCAACAACAGTTTCACAATAATTTCAAAGGGTTCCATGCAAGAAAATCCTCTCCCGCTAGGCCATTCAATAGCTGAATGTTTGCCAATGAAATGTGATCAACGCAATTCTGATTCTAGAATGAAAAATCATTTATGATGTTCTTGGTTTTTTTTAGCATTATAAATAATGCGTTTTGCCCGATATAGATTTTCAATACTCCCGTATTATGTTATGTAGCATCATAATTAGTTCGACTTAAAGTGGTATAAGGAAGTTGGGAGTAATGAGGGAAAAATCCGCAAAGCAAACTAGCAACTACGTTTCGTTTCCGCGAAACTGCATAAAAAAAGCAATGAAGGGTAGGGAGGTTTCCTACTATGCTCTCCAAAAGAGGTTGGAGCGCCGCGGTCTTCACTACTCGACCGAAAACCTAAAGAATCGGATCAACAGAGGCTGCTTTCCAGCAGACTTTATGTTGGAATGCCTGTCCGCCATCGGCGAAACCAGCGTCATATGGAACATTGAAGAAGATCGGATTAAGAGGGAGCTGGGGCTGCCGTAGCCACTCACCCCCGCCCCAACCCCGCACAAGCCTCCACCAACCAAACCTTCGCATCCCCCTCAAGCTGCGGCCCGACAATCTCCAGCACCCTTGCGTGATAGTCATCCCACCAACGCAGTTCGTCCCTTGTTATCAGGCTGGTGTCCACCAGTGTGCGGTCGATTGGGGCCCAGGTCAGGTTTTCAAAACCCAGCCATTCGCCCTCTGCGCCGTCAATCTGCCGTTCTTCGACCAGAATCAGATTCTCGATGCGGATGCCGAATTCTCCGGCCTTATAATAGCCGGGCTCGTTCGACAGGAACATTCCGGGCAGCAAAACTTCCTGTGTGCCTGCCTGTCCGCCGGCCGACATGCCGATGCGCTGCGGTCCTTCATGGACGCTCAGATAGGCACCGACGCCGTGGCCGGTGCCGTGGGCATAATCGACCCCCGCCGCCCACAGATGTTGCCGCGCCAACACGTCAAGTTGCCCGCCGCGTGTTCCCTTGGGGAAGGTGCAGCGTGACAATGAGATATGGCCTTTCAGCACGCGGGTGAAGCGGTCCTTCATTTCTGCGGTCGGTTCACCCGGGCCGACCCAGATGGTGCGGGTGACGTCGGTGGTGCCATCCAGATATTGCCCGCCTGAGTCCACCAGATAGATGCTGTTGGGTTCAATCCGCAGGTTCGATTCCTCATCAACCCGGTAATGCGGGATAGCGGCGTGCGGGCCGGCGGCGGAGATGGTGTCAAAGCTGAGGTCGCGCAATTTGCCGGTGGCCTCGCGGAAGGATTGCAACTTGGCGGCGGCGCTCAGTTCGGTTTCATTGCCCTTATGCGCTTCGACCGACAGCCAGTGGAGGAAGCGACTGAGTGCCGCGCCGTCGCGGGCTTGCGCAGCACGGTGGCCCGCCTGCTCGACCGTATTTTTCTGCGCGCGCGGGATCACCGTTGGATCGCGTAACTGGACAATCTCCGCTCCGCCTGCGGCAAGTTTGTCAAAGATCGCGGCGACCGCACGCTCGGGATCAACCGCAATCTTCTTGCCCTTCATGCCCTCCAGTGCAGGCGCAAAGGCGCTGCGCGGATGCAGCCGCACAGCATTGCCGAGGTGCGCGCGCGCTTCGTCGGTCAGCTTGTCGGGTTCGACATAGAAATCGGCGGTGCCATCACCATTGATCACCGCAAAGGACAGCGCGACCGGGGTGCGCGACACGTCATCGCCGCGAATGTTGAACGCCCATGCCACGCTGTCGAGTGCGGAGAGAATCGCGCCGTCGAGCCCCTTTTCGCTTAGCCAGTCGGCGACTGCCGCGCGCTTTTCGGCGCTGCCCTGTCCGGTATATTCGTCACCCAAAACGATCAGTTTCGCGTCTGATGGGGCCGGGCGGTCGGACCAGATTTTGTCGATCGGATTTTCTCCGACGGCAATCAGCTGAGCACCCACCGATTTCAACGCCTTGGTCGCGGCATCGGCCCAATCCTTGGTGTGCACCCACGGATCATAACCGATTCGCGCGCCTTCTTTGGCATTGGCCTTCAGCCATTCGGCGACGGTGGTCTGCGGGATTTGTTGATATTGCCACAGCTTGCCATCGACCTGCTCGCGCACCTGAATGGTGTAGCGGCCATCAACGAACATCGCCGCCTCTTCCGACAGCACCGCCGCCGTCCCCGCCGATCCGCCAAAGCCGGTCAGCCAAGCGAGCCGCTGCGCATATTCGCCAATATATTCGCTCATATGCTCATCGCAGATCGGTACGACAAAGCCGTCGAGCCGGTCGGTTTTCAGTTGCTGGCGGAGTGCGGTAAGGCGGGCTTCATAGGTGGACATGGGGGCTTCCTGTATCTAGTGATCGACCCCATATAGAGAGGATATGCTTCCCATGAAACTGTTCCTGAAACTTGGCACCGCGATTGCGCTGATCAGCGGTGCCGTGCCAGCCCTTGCCCTTGACAATTCGTCCAGCCAGAAAGCCGATATGACCGACAAAGCCACCGTTCAGCCTCCCATTGCCGAAAAGCGATCGCATATATTTACTGCGCATGGGGTGACGATCAGCGATGACTATCACTGGCTGCGCGACCAGAGCTATCCGACCATTGATGACAAGGACATCTTGGCCCATCTGGAAAATGAAAATGCCTATTTCGAGGCGCAGATGGCCCCGCAGGCGGCGCTGACCGAGGCAATCTTTCAGGAGATGAAGGGGCGGATCAAGGAGGATGACAGCTCGGTTCCGCAAAAGGATGGCGACTTTATCTACTGGTCGAAGTTCGACGAGGGCGCGCAGTACCGGAAGCATTACCGCAAAGCTGCCTCGGGCGGCGCGGACCAGCTGATCCTCGACGAGAATATACTGGCCAAGGGCAAGGATTATTTCCGCCTGGGTGCGGCCGAAGTCAGCCCCGATGGCAAGCTGCTGGCCTATGCCTATGATGACAATGGTTCGGAGCGCTTCGACCTGCACATCCGCAATCTGGGGACTGGCGAGGAACTGAAAGACATCATCCCTGGCACATTGTCGAGCATCGTCTGGACCAAGGATAGCCGGGGGCTGGTCTACGGTCTGGCCAATGAGAATTGGCGCACCGACAATGCCTATTATCACCGGCTTGGCGACGATCCAAAAAACGCGAAGCTGCTCTATAAAGAAGCCGATATTGGCTTTGGCGTGGGCGTTGGCATCACTGCGCAAGAGGATTGGATCGTCATCGCCACTGGCGACAATGTGACAAGTGAGGTCCGGCTGGTACCAGCGGACAACCCGACCGCAGAACCGATCCTGATTTCCCCGCGCAAGGAAGGGCGGCAATATGGCGTCGATGTCCGCGACGGCACTTTATTCATCCACACCAACGATGATCACGTCAATTTCCGCGTCGCGACCGCGAGCCTTGCCAAGCCGGGCGAGTGGAAAACGCTGATCGCGGGTTCGGATAGGCACTATCTGACTGGCCTGTCGCTGTTCAAGGATTTCTTCGTCACCGAAGGCCGGATCGACGGCCTCGATCAGGTCGAGGTGCGCCGCTATGACGGCCCGACCAAGGCTGAACCAATTACCTTCCCAGAGGCGGCCTATGTCGCTGGGCTGGGCGACAATCCCGAATATGACGTGCAGAAGCTGCGCCTCGATTATGAATCGATGGTCACGCCCGACACCGTGTTCGACTACACAGTTGCGACGAAGGCGTTCGAAACGTTGAAGGTGCAGGAAATCCCCAGCGGCTATGACGCCAGCCAATACCAGACCGAACGGGTGATGATCACCGCGCGCGATGGTACCAAAGTGCCGGTCTCAATCGTCTCCAAAAAAGGCTTCAAGAAAGACGGCAGCCAGCCGCTCCATCTCTACGCGTACGGCGCCTATGGCTATGCAACGCCGCCGGGCTTTTCGACCAACCGGCTGTCCTATCTCGACCGTGGCTTTGCCTATGCCATCGCGCATATTCGCGGCGGGGATGATCTGGGCTATCAATGGTATCTCGACGGCAAACTCAACAAGCGCACCAACAGCTTCAACGATTTTGTCGATGCGGCAAAGGGACTGATCGATCTGGGCTATACCGGCAAGGGCAAGGTAACGGCGTCGGGCGGCAGCGCGGGCGGCGAGCTGATGGGCGCAGTGCTCAACCAGGCACCCGAGCTGTTCGGCGCGGTGGTCAGCCATGTCGCCTTCGTCGATGTGCTCAACACCATGCTCGACAAGGACCTGCCGTTGACCCCCGGGGAGTGGCCCGAATGGGGCAACCCGATCACCGACAAAGCGGCGTTCGACACAATCCGCAGCTATTCGCCTTATGACAATGTCGTGCCACAAGCCTATCCGCCGACGCTGTGGACAGCAGGTCTCAACGACCCGCGTGTCACCTATTGGGAACCCGCCAAGATGGTCGCCAAACTGCGCGCAATGAAGACTGACGACAATGTGTTGTTGCTTAAAACCAATATGGGTGCCGGGCATGGCGGCAAGTCGGGGCGATTTGAACGGCTGCACGAAAATGCCGAGGAAGCGGCGTTTATTTTGTGGCAGATGGGGTTGGGGGACATAAAGTAGATCACATTCTAGACCCATTCCGTTCTTGTAAGTTTCTGAATTTCTGAATATCGTTCATCCAGACGCAGTAAATGTGTTGTTTGCAGATGGGGGATTTATGAAAAAATACGTCAGTTTACTGACGGTGAGCGCTATGCTTGCTGTCGCAGCGCCGGTTACTGTATGGGCAGCCTCAACAGTCGCACCGGTTGTTGTGCAAACTTCTGCAGTTGAAGGCGGACGCACCTTGCAAGTCATGGTGGCACAATCTGAGATCAAGACAGACATTAATCCGTCCAATATTGCGGTCGCAACCGGCGGTGGTTTGTTGGGCGGATTGATTGGAGCGGCGGTGGATTCGGCGCGTGCCAAAAAGGCAGAAGAGCTGGTCGGACCGGTCCGTACCGCGATGGCTGATTTTGATGCAGATGCGCTGGCGATTGATACTGCAAAGGCTTCGTTTGGCGACATGGAATGGTTCAAGTCGAACCCTGATGCGGCCTTTGGCAAGGACAGCTCGGTTGCAGGGAAAAGCGCCTTGCTCGATGCGACCAGCGCAAAACAGATTGCCTTTGTCGAATATAGCTATGACCTGTCGCCGACTTTTGATGCCGTTCGCGTCGTTGCCAAAATCGAAGTTGCCAATAAAGCGATTCCGGCCTCTGCCAAGGGTAAGGCAGAAAAGCGTTTGAGCGCCAAAAATCTGGCCTATGCCACACGTGTTACCAGCGTGGTGCTGTTGAAGTCAGCGGGCACTGACAAGGAGCTTAATGCGCCGCTATGGAGCGCCGACAACGGGGCTGTTACCCGCAAGGCGCTGCAGCTTGCATTTGCAAATCTCCCTTCTTTGACGCAGCGGACTATGGCCTTGACGGCGGATGACATCAAATTGCTGAACGACAAGAAAAACAAGCGCACTACATCGGGCGGCTTTACGGGGCGGCCGCAAACGCCTGCCAATGAACGGACCACTTTGCTGTGGGATGGCAGCTTCATCAACGTCGAGTATATGGACTGATCGCGTGCGCAACTCGCTCGGACATGCCGCTTTAGCAGCGGTTTCGGTGATAGTGTGTGGGGTGGCGGCGCATGCCGCCCCCAAACCAATGGAATTGGCGGCAACCTATGTCGAAAGCAATCCCGGCGAGTTGAAGCTGCCCAAAGATGCAAAACCATGCAGTGTGAGCATAGCCAGCCTTGTCGATGAGCGGCGCAGCCCAGAGATGATCGGAGTTTATTTCGGACGGGCAATCCATGCGCCGGTTGACCGTGACGCATGGCTGCGCTCGATGATCGCCGCGTTGAAAAGCCGCAAAATTGCCGTCAACTTCGCGGCTGCGGGTGGAGAGCTGCAGGATTCTCCTCCGGTCGATATCGCAATCACCAAGGCCTGGATCGCCAATACCGAAAGCAATATGAGTGCGAGCATCGTGTTTCGCTTGAAATCAACCGACGCAACGGGCGTTGCTACGGAGCAAAGCTATCGCGGCGGTGCGTCGCATATGAGTTACTGGTCGGGTGGTCCTGGAGAATTGCAACGCGCATTCGATACATCGGTATCGCGGGGACTTGATGCCATGGCGGCGGATATCCAAAAACGCTGCGGAAACATCGACTGAGTTCCGCTTTCCATCTACTGCGGCTCGGCTAAAGTGCGCGGCATGTCGAAACCCTTCACCCTCCAATTCACCCCCACCCCTGCCGACATTGACGAGCTCGGCCATGTCAACAACGCGGTCTGGGTGCGGTGGATTCAGGATATGGCGACCGCACATTGGACTGCCACTGCCAGCCCAGAGCATGTCGCTGCTTATATCTGGGTCGTGACCCGGCACGAGATTGACTATCGCGGCAATGTGAAGCTGGGTGAGCATGTTACCGCTCGGACCTGGATCGAAAAGCCACCCAAGGGCGCGCAGTTTGACCGGCGGGTGGAGTTTGTGAATGCTGCGGGCAAGACGATTGTCAGCGCCAACACCACATGGGCAATGCTCGACCGCGCATCAGGTCGGTTGATGCGGGTGCGCGATGAGGTGGCGGCGCCGTTTTTGGAAGGACAAGAATGATCATCATCACAGGCCATGTCATCACCAATGCACAGAACCGCGCGGCGATTGAGGCAGAGGCAGTGGCGCATTGCATGCGGTCCCGTGCCGAACCTGGCTGTATCGCGCACAATTGCCACTACGATGTCGAACATCCAGACCGTCTGGTCTTTGTCGAAAAATGGGCTGATGCCGCCAGCCTGCTCGCGCATTTTGCGGTGCCGGAGTCGGGAGCCTTTGTGGCGGCATTGCGCTCGCTGTCGGATGAACCGCCGGTGATGGAAATCTTTTTAGGCGAAGCAGTTAATCCGGCCGATCTGGCTAAGCTTTGAGCAACTTGCGCGCCATCCACAGACGCTGCGCCACGGTCAGAAGGCAAAGCGCAGCAAAGACGAGTGCCAGTTGCGGAAACAAAGCTGGGAACAGGCAAAATGCAAGGAAGAAGCCAATGGTTTCTCCGCCTTCCATCAATCCGGTCGAGTAGCTGAAGGCTTTGTCGCCATGCCCCAAATCGCGGCCCGCCAATATTGCAGCCAGCGCGAGGAAGCTGACTGCGGTCAAGGTGAAACTGGCCAATAGCAACAGCGCGGACAATTCGTTTGCGGGGGCGGCAAAGGCGAAGCCGACCGGAACCGCAACATAGAAGAGATAGTCGCAAAGTGAATCAAGATAGCCGCCCCAAAGGCTGGGACCTCGAATGCGTGCCACCGCGCCGTCAAGGCCGTCTAGCAAGCGGTTTGCGACGATCAGCCCGAGTGCAACCTGCCATTGCTGCAACAAAAGGGCGTAGAAAAGCGGGGCGACCAAAGCCGCCCCGGCCAGCGTGATCGCATTGGCGCTGACTCTGCTGCGCGCGATTGCCGTAGCCGCGCGGTTGAGTGCGGGATCGATGAGCTTGCGCAGTTGGGCGTCGAACATGGGGTCAGCTTTTCCCCAATTTATCCTTCAACGCGGCCAGTGCACCAAAAGGCCCAGCCTCACTCTCGTCTTTCACCCCGGCTTCTTTCATAAAAGTCTCCGCATTGGGTCCGCGGGGGAAAGGATTGAGCGCGAGTAACAGGCTCTGCGCGGCGGCTTCTCCCAAATCGATGGTTTTGCCATCGTGAAACATCGAATCGCAGTCTTCGGTTTCGAGTTCGATTTCGCTATCGGGGGCGTATTCAGGTTCGCGCACGAAACGGATCAGCATGGGTTCGTCTATACCGGCAGCCACCGGATCGCCGGTTATCACACAAGACTGGGTAACCGACGCAGCCATACCGCCTTCGACAAGGATTGCCTCGCCGTCGCGGCGCACCGCCAGCTTTGCTTCCAGTTTCTCTATAGAAGGCAGTTCGAACCGTTTTGCCAGCGCGGCAAGCTCTTCTGTATTGGCCCTAATTTGTCGTTCAACAGCGCCAACGCCGATTTCGGATAACGGGATCAAGCGGCTGAATTCGGGTTCGATCACCATGGCGCATCCCCGGAAACCAGCGCATCAGATGCAACAGCGTCAAGTGCGGTGGCGAGGGTTCGCAATTCACGCACAACAGCCTCGCGTTTCGCGGCATCGACCGTTTCGCCGCGATAGAGGTTGCGGGTCACAAATTCGTCAAGGTCACCGCCCTCAGCCAGAGCCGCACGCAGCGCGCCCAGTCGTCCGCCCAGCGCCCCCATCAGTTTACCGACATGCTTTCCGACAATCATGTCTCCAATGCCGAATTCGCGCAGCTGCGCATCCATATCATCAACGAATATCTCGGTTAGGAAGGCATTAGCCGCTGCATGATCGCGCTCGGGCTCTAGCCGTAACAGCACCAGTGACAATATCGTTGCCACCATATCAAATCGGCCATCGACGCTGTCAGGAACGTCACCCTCGACATACCAGTGCGGCAACCGCGCCTTGGCAACAATCTGGTTATACAAAGGAATCAACGCATCGCGCGGATCGGGCGCAGCGGGTTTGAAGAGGTTTTTGAATATTCCCATGCGTCAAAACCGGATATCCGGTTGCTCCTGTCTGCTGAAACCTGCGCCGCTCATGGGCGGTTCATCTTGCCAAAGCATATTGCTATTGCCGTGCAAGGATGCAATGGCAAGGCCCGTTAAACCGCACAAAGGCAATCTGAATGTTCCGCTCCAAAATGACCCGACTTGCCAGTCTTACCCTGCTCGGCGGAGCCACGCTTTTTGCGCAAGGATGCACGCAATTGCGCTCGCATCAAGGCTATATCGGCGACCAGACGCTGCTGAGCTCGGTGCAGCCAGGTGTTGACAACAAACAATCGGTCGAAGCCTCGCTGGGCCGCCCAACTTTCACCGGGCAGTTCAATACCAACGAATGGTATTATTTTGCACGCGATGCAAAGCAGCTCGCTTTCCGCAATCCGCGTGCGGCGGAGCAATATGTGCTCAAAGTGAATTTCGACCCTGCGGGCAATGTCGTTGCAGTCAAGCAGACGGGCAAGGAATCGATCGTCAATCTGTCGCCTGAGGGTGACAAGACCCCGACACTGGGCCGCAACACCAGCTTCTTTGAAGAATTGTTCGGCAATATCGGTGCGGTCGGCGCACCGGGAGCGGGTGGTGGTGGAGCGAACGGTCCAAATTGACTCTGATGACGGCCTAACCGGCCACCCCGGTTGAAGCCAACACCGCCAGCGCTACCAATTCCGAAGCACTCGAAGCCATTGTTGCTACTTGCACTGGCTTTTCCAGACCGATCAGCATCGGGCCAATAATCTGATCGCCGCCCAGTTCGCGCAACAGCTTTGCGCCCAAATTGGCGGATTGCAGCCCCGGCATCACGAGCACATTAGCAGGTCCCGACAGACGGCAGAACGGATAGTTTGCCATTACCGTAGGGTTTAGCGCCACGTCGGGTGCCATTTCGCCTTCATACTCAAACCCCGGCTTGCGCTGGTCAAGCAACGCGACAGCGCCCCGGACAGTCTCCAGCCAGTTGCCAGCCGGATTGCCAAAGGTAGAATAGGACAGAAAGGCTACGCGCGGCGTATGGCCCATGCGGCGAGCGACGCCTGCGGTTTTTTCGGCAATATGCGCGAGCTCTTCGGCCGTCGGGCGTTCGTTGACCGTGGTGTCGGCCATGAATACGGTGTGGGTTTTGCCAACCATGACGTGGATGCCAAAGGGGATTTCGTCCTTCTTCGGATCAAGCACGCGGCGCAGTTCGCGCATAGATTGGGCAAAGGTGCGAGTGACACCGGTGATCATCGCATCGCCCTGATCCATCTGCAGCAACAGCGCGCCGAACATATTACGGTCACGATTGACCATACGGCGAATATCGCGCTTCAGATAACCGCGCCGTTGCATCCGCAGATACAGTCGTTCGACCATAGAATCGACCAGAGGACTCGAAACGCTGTTGTGGATTTCATAGCTGTCGGGGTCGGTGACGCCCAAACCTCTCAGTTTTTCCAGAACTGTTGCATCGCGACCAATCAGCACCGGTGTGCCATAACCATCCTGACGGAATTGCACGGCGGCGCGAAGCACCACATCTTCCTCGGCCTCAGCGAAAATCACCCGCTTGGGATCTTTGCGAGCCGCAGTATAGACTTGCGCCATCACTGATGTTGTCGGGTTCTGCCGTGCGCGGAGCGAAGCGCGATAGGCATCCATATCGGTAATCGGCTTTTGCGCCACGCCTGTTTCCATTGCAGCCTTGGCGACGGCCGACGATACGACCTCAATCAAGCGCGGATCAAAGGGGGCTGGGATGATATAATCGCGGCCAAAGCTTTGCGCATTGCCGCCATAGGCGGCCGCCACTTCCTCATGCACAGTTTCGCGTGCCAGTTCGGCAATTGCATTGGCGGCGGCAATCTTCATTTCCTCGTTGATTGTCGTGGCCCGAACATCAAGCGCGCCGCGGAAAATGAAGGGAAAGCCTAGGACATTGTTGACCTGATTGGGATAATCTGAGCGCCCGGTGGCAACAATAGCATCGGGTCGCACTTCCATCGCATCGGGCGGAGTAATTTCCGGGTCAGGGTTGGCCATTGCAAAAATGATCGGCTGGTCGGCCATCGACTTAACCATGTCTTGCGATACCGCGCCTTTGACTGACAGGCCAAGAAAGACATCAGCGCCTTTCATGGCTTCAGCCAGTGTCCGGCATTCTGTCGGCACGGCATGCGCCGATTTCCACTGGTCCATATTGTTGGGACGGCCTTGCCAGATCACGCCCTTGCTGTCGCACATGATCACATTTTCGTGGCGGACACCCATGGCCTTGACCAATTCGGTGCAGGCTATCGCGGCTGCTCCAGCGCCATTGACTACAATCTTAACCTCGGACAGTTTCCGGTCGGTAAGCAGGCAGGCGTTGATCAGCCCTGCGGCGGAGATAATCGCGGTGCCATGCTGATCATCATGGAATACCGGAATGTTCATTTTCTCGCGCAAAGTCTGCTCGATGATGAAGCATTCAGGGGCCTTGATATCCTCCAGATTGATTCCGCCAAAGGTCGGTTCAAGCAGTTCGACACAGTCGATGAAGCGATCGACATCTTCGGTTTTCACTTCGATGTCGATTGAGTCGACATCGGCAAAGCGTTTGAAGAGGACGGCCTTGCCTTCCATCACTGGCTTAGACGCGAGCGCACCCAGATTGCCCATGCCCAGAATCGCAGTGCCATTGGAAATCACTGCAACCAGATTGCCCTTTGCAGTGTAATCATAGGCGGTTGCCGGATCGTCGGCGATGGCCTGCACTGGAATGGCGACGCCCGGCGAATAGGCAAGGCTCAGGTCGCGCTGTGTGGCCATAGGCTTCGTTGCAACAATCTCGATCTTGCCCGGCCGCCCCTGCGAATGGAAGAGCAGAGCCTCTTGGGCGGTGAATTTCACGTCGCTTTCGCTCATGGGTGCGGTGTCGCCTTGATTTATATGGATAGGGCTTTGTCCTAGCGACAATCAGAAGCGCTGCGCAATGATTTATCCGCAGATTTTATATTCCTGCGCTCGATAGTATAGCCGGGCAGAGTTGCACGGTGCGGCAAAGCGGCTATGCCAATGGCATGGACTCACGCCCCGCCAAAAATGCCGCGTTGCCAGGGCTTGCCGCGCCGACACCAATGATGGTGCAATATCTGGCGTTGAAGGAAAAGGCGGGCGACTGTCTGCTTTTCTACCGCATGGGCGATTTTTTCGAGCTGTTTTTCGACGATGCGCGGGTCGCATCACAAACGCTGGACATTGCACTCACTTCACGTGGCGAACATGGCGGCGCGCCGATCCCGATGTGTGGCGTGCCAGTGCATGCGGCGGAGGGCTATCTGGCGCGGCTGATCAAGGGAGGGCACCGTGTTGCCATCGCCGAACAGACCGAAAGCCCCGAACAGGCAAAGGCGCGCGGCGGGTCAAAGGCGCTGGTTGCGCGCGATATAATCCGTTTTGTAACCGCAGGGACTTTGACCGAGGACAGTCTGCTCGACAGTTGGGCGTCGAATATCCTGGTCGCGCTAGCCGAAGCTGGCGGTGAGATTGGATTGGCAGCGGCGGATATTTCGACTGGGTATTTCGAGGTAAGCTGCGTCGCGGCGGCATCGCTTGAGGCCGAACTGGCGCGGCTGGGGCCAAGTGAAATCGTTGCTGCCGAGGGTTTTGCGGCGATGCCCTATGGAACGATCGAGCGCCCTAGGACGGATTTCGACAGCGTCGGGGGTAAAGGCGCACTTGCTGCACATTTCGGCGGCGGAGATTTCGCATCGCTTAGCCGGGCAGAGTTAGCAGCGGCAGGCGGACTTCTCGCCTATCTTGACCATGTCGGGCAAGGGAAAATGCCCTTCCTGAAAATGCCGGTGCGGCGCGAAGTGCAGCATTATCTGCTGATCGATCAAGCGACCCGGGACAGTCTGGAAATAACGCGTTCCGCCAATGGTGGCGGAAGGGCCGGATCTTTGCTGGCCGAGATTGACCGGACTATCACCGGCGCGGGCGCGCGGATGTTGGCCTCCGACCTCTCGGCTCCGCTGATGGACAAGGGCGCGATCGAGGGGCGCCTTGCCCTCGTCCAATGGTTCCATGATGCGCCGTTGCTGCGCGACAGTGTTCGGGCTGCCCTGCGCCAACTGCCCGATATTGCTCGCGCATTGGGCCGCGTTGTGGCGGGCAGGGGAAGCCCGCGCGACTTAGGCCAGATTCGCGATGGTCTTGATGGTGCGCGCATCTTGCGCGAACGGCTGGGGGCAATGGCGGAACGACCCGCATTGCTTGAAAGCCTGCTGCCCAGTCTTGACGGGCACGGGGCTATGGTTGACCTGTTCACCCGCGCATTGGTCGCATCCCCGCCGACCGAAACCGGTCAGGGCGGCTATATAGCCGAAGGATATGATGCGGCGCTTGACGCGCTTCGCCTCGCTGGGCGTGATGGCCGGGCAGCGGTTGCGGCGATGGAGGCGCGCTACCGGGCATCGACCGGCGTCGCCTCGCTCAAAATCCGTCACAATGGCGTGCTGGGCTATTTCATCGAAGTGCCCGCGAAAAATGCCGACCCGCTAATGGCAGCGGGCAGCGGCTTTACCCATCGGCAGACCATGGCAGGCGCGGTGCGATTCAACTCGCCCGAATTGCATGAAGAGGCGTTGCGGATCGGGCAAGCCTCGGGCCACGCGCTGGCGGCAGAGGCTGCGCATCTGGAGGAGCTGATCGGGCATGTCCTCGATCGGCGCAATGCGATAGCGGCAAGTGCCGATGCGCTGGCGCGGATCGATGTTGCGGCGGCGCTGGCTGAACGGGCGGTCGAGGGGCGCTGGTGCCTGCCGGACTTTGTTGCGGGCAATGAATTGCATATCAAGGGCGGGCGGCATCCGGTTGTCGAAAGCGCACTGGCGAAAAGCGGCGACCGCTTCATCGCCAATGATTGCGGGCTTGCGCCGGACAAGCGTCTCTGGCTGGTCAGCGGCCCCAATATGGGCGGTAAATCCACCTTTTTGCGGCAAAATGCGCTGATCGTTATTCTCGCGCAGGCGGGCAGCTATGTGCCTGCGACATCGGCGCGGCTGGGGATCGTCGACCGATTGTTCAGCCGGGTGGGTGCGTCGGACAATCTGGCGCGCGGGCGTTCCACTTTCATGGTCGAGATGGTCGAAACCGCCGCGATTCTGGCGCAAGCGACCGAACGCAGCTTTGTGATATTGGACGAAGTCGGGCGTGGCACCTCGACCTATGACGGCCTCGCCATTGCATGGGCTGTGGTAGAGGGTATCCATGAAGCCAATCGCTGCCGCTGCCTGTTCGCGACGCATTATCACGAACTGACCAGGCTGGCGGACAGTCTTGATGCGCTGTCGCTGCACCATGTGCGGGCGAAGGAATATAAGGGCGATCTGGTGCTGCTCCACGAAGTCAGCGAGGGCCCCGCTGACCGCAGCTATGGCATTGCCGTGGCCAAGCTGGCGGGACTTCCTCCGCCGGTATTGGCGCGGGCGTCGCAGGTTTTGGAAAAACTGGAAAAGGGCCGCGCCGAAACCGGCGGACTTGCAGCCGGTCTGGGCGACCTGCCATTGTTCAGCGCAGCACTCGATGCCGCAGAGGCGAAGGTTGATGCGGTGCGCGAGCGGCTAACCGGCACCGACATAGACGCGCTGAGCCCAAGGCAGGCTTTGGACTTGCTTTACGAGTTGAAGGGTTTGGCCGGGGAGGAGTGACTTTTTATTTCACACGAAGGCTACGAAGATTTCCAAGAGGACAGTAGCGGGGTTGTCGATAATTGTTCAAAATCCTCTTCAGTCCTTCTTTAAGCGTAATACCACCAAAATTGATCAACAAGCCAAGTGGTAAATCTAAAAGTCGCAGATAGGTTAGCGTTTGTCGCGCATGGACGGGCGCAAGTTTTTCGACGGATTTCAGTTCGACCAGTAATTTTCCTTCAATAAGCAAATCGGCCTTGAATGCTTCGGGGAATTCAATGCCATCCAAACATGCTTTGACCGGCAATTGCCGGTCAACATGCAATCCAAACTTTTGTAATCGGTTTGCTAGCAATGTTTCATAAACAGATTCGAATAATCCGGGGCCGATATCGACATGCACCTGCATTGCAGCATCGATCACTTGGCCAGCGAGTTCCTCGATTTCGTCGGTCATAGTCGGACCTCTTGAAAATCTTCGTAACTTTCGTGTGAAACAATTTTCTTAAGCCAAAGACAAAAACAACCCAGCCAAGGCGGCGCTCATCAAATTTGACAAAGACCCCGCCGCCAATGCCTTCAACCCCAGCTTTGCAATCATTGGCCGCTGATTGGGGGCGAGGCTGCCTGTGACGGCCATCTGGATCGCGATTGAGCTGAAATTAGCAAAGCCGCACAGCGCAAAGGTGACGACGGCGACGGTGTGTTCCGACAATTCCTTCATCTTGCCAAGATCAATGAAGGAGACAAATTCGTTGAGCACGATCTTGGTGCCAAATAGCCCACCTGCCTGCATTGCTTCGTTCCACGGAACGCCCAACAAGTACATAAGGGGTGAAAACACCGTGCCAAGGATGCCCTGGAAGCTCAACCCTTTGATACCAACCAGCCCGCCTAGGCCTCCCAATATGCCGTTCGCCAGTGCCACCAAAGCAACAAATGCCAGCACCATTGCGCCTACTGCAACTGCCAGCTTCACGCCGGTCTGAGCACCCTGAGCCGCTGCCATGATGATGTTCGCAGGCTTTTCCTCCCCATCATGCATATCCATCGCGATGTTGGGATCATCGGCGGGCGGGGGCGCATTCGGGTCATCGGGCATCATCATTTTTGCCATCAATATGCCACCCGGTGCCGACATGAAGCTGGCCGCAAGCAGATAGTCGATACGGATACCCATGGACGCATAAGCAGCGAGGATTGTGCCAGCGACGCCGGCCATGCCGACGGTCATTACACAGAATAATTGTTGGGGTGTGAGGCCGGCAAGATAGGGGCGGATGACAAGCGGCGATTCCGACTGGCCGACGAAAATATTCGATGCGGCACACAGGCTTTCGACCTTTGAAATGCCTGTGATTTTCTGAAGTCCGCCGCCGATCCAGCGGATCACATATTGCATGACGCCGACATAATAGAGGATCGAAATGAACGACGCGAAAAAGATAATGACGGGCAGCGCGCCTATCGCAAAATTCTGTCCCAGCGGATCGGTTGCCAGCGCACCGAACAGGAATTTGGTTCCTTCATTGGCATAGCCGAGAAGGTTGGATACGCCGTTCGAGGCTGCCTTCAATATCTGGTTGCCCCATGGGGTGTAGAGCACCAGCGCGGCAATGCCCGCCTGCAAGGCAAAGGCCGACACTACAACGCGCGGACGAATGGCGCGGCGATTCGACGACAGCAGGAAGGCGACCAACAGAATCAGCACCATCCCGGCCAGGCTCAACAAAATTTGCATGAAAGACTCCCCAACCCGTTATTGCCCCGGTTGTTAGCGCCCCTTGAGCCTTGCGCCAACGAAAATAGCCGCTAACCATCGCAGCCGCAAAATATAGGGGGGAAGCATCCATGACCGACAGCGCACCATCGGCGATAACAATACCCAAATCGCTTTTCATCTTCTCGCTGGTCTATGGGGGGCTGGTGGTGCTGGCAGGTGTGCTGGGAACCAAAATTGCCAATATCGGACCACTGAATGTAGAAAGCGGGATCTTCGCCTTTTTGATGCTGGTGGTGTTGTCGAGCGCGGTTGCAGAACTGCATGGCAAGAGCGTTGCCGACCGGCTGGTGCGTTACGGATTCATTCCGTTGATCCTGTCGATGGCGCTAATCTGGCTGGTCATTCGACTTCCGTCCGCTCCCTTCTGGTCGTTGCAAGACCAGTTTGCCGGAATATTAGGGCAGGGCGCGCGGATGCAGTTTGCGGGGCTGATTTCCTACGGCATTTCGCAGACGCTCAACGTCTATGTCTTCACCAAGCTGAAAGGCGAAGGCAGCGGTCGGGCGGCGTGGCTGCGTGGGCTGATTGCAGGCTTGCTTTCACAGGCGCTAGATACCGTGCTGTTCATCACAATCGCCTTTTACGGCGTGGTCGATCCGGCAAGCGGTCAGGAAATGCCGATCGCCAATATCATGACCGGCCAGATCATTGCCAAACTGACGCTGGTGGTGGTGTTTGTGCCGATCCTGATTTCGGCAATGGTGAAACTGGGGCGTAAACTTGACGGGGGAAGCGCGGGCGCATAACGCGCGCGCCATCATGACCGACCACGCCATAGACCCTGCTTCGCTCGCCAAGGCTGAAACGCTCACTGAGGCTTTGCCCTATTTGCAACGCTATGCGGGCAAGACTTTCGTCGTCAAATATGGTGGCCACGCGATGGGGGATGCCGGGCTGGCGCGCGACTTTGCCGAGGATATCGTGCTGTTGAAGGCGGTCGGCATCAATCCGGTGGTGGTCCATGGCGGCGGCCCGCAGATTGGCGCAATGCTGAAGAAAGTCGGTGTCGAATCCGAATTTATCGACGGCCTGCGGGTGACCACAAAGGAAACTGCCGAGATTGCCGAAATGGTCTTGTCAGGTGCAATCAACAAGGAACTGGTCGGCTGGATCAATCAGGCCGGCGGCCGCGCTGTCGGCATATCGGGCAAGGACGGTGGATTTGTACACGCGGTGAAGGTCGAACGCACCACCAAAGACCCCGACAGCAATATCGAACGCGTCGTCGATCTGGGCTTTGTCGGAGAACCCGACCGGGTGGACCGCACCATTATCGACACGATTAGTGGCGCAGGCATGATCCCCGTGATCGCCCCCATTGGCATTGGCGACGATGGCCACACCTATAATATCAATGCCGACACTATGGCAGGTGCGGTTGCAAGCGCACTGGGTGCGGCGCGGTTGTTTTTGCTGACCGATGTTGCGGGTGTACTCGACAAGAGCAAGCAGTTGCTGACGGATTTGGACCCGGCAGCGGTTGAGGAGTTGAAGACCGACGGCACGATTATCGGGGGGATGATCCCGAAAATCGACACCTGCGTCCATGCCGTTGAAAGCGGCGTCGATGCTGCCGTCATTCTCGACGGCCGCGTGCCGCATGCGATTTTGATCGAAATGTTCACCAAGAAGGGTGCGGGGACCTTGGTTCATAAATAACACGACCCAATTCGTCATTCCCGCTTTCGCGGGAATGACGAAGTTTGGGTTTTCCAGTGTGTTTTCGGATGTCATTGGGTGTTATAGGGTGTTGATACACTCCGCGCCACTCGCTAGAGGGAGGCAACTCAACCCAAACGGAGTAAGCAATGCTTCTCGCGCTTATCCAGATCATCGGTTATCTTGTGTCGATCGTTTCGACCGTTGTGATCGTCCAGTTCATCCTTAGCCTGCTGATCGCGTTCAACGTGGTCAATCTGTCGAACAATTTTGTCGCGTCGGTCTGGCATGCGCTGAACATGATTCTTGATCCATTCCTCAAGCCGATCCGGCGGATTATGCCCGACACCGGGATGATCGATTTCTCGCCCATCGTGCTGATTGTCGGCTTGCGTATCATCCAGATGCTGCTCGCTGGTCTCTATAACGATCTTTACATGAGCGGTGGTCTTTGAGCGAAGCAGCGGTCATTGATGGTAAGGCATTCGCCGCCGGGCTGCGCGGCCGGATTGCTGAAGCTGTGCCTGCCTTTGTCGCGGGTGCGGGACGTAAGCCCGGGCTCGCGGTGGTGCTGGTCGGCGAAGATCCGGCTAGCGCGGTCTATGTAGCCTCCAAAGGCAAGGCGACCGTCGCCGCGGGTATGAAGAGTTTCGAGCATCGGCTGCCTGCGGACACTAGGCAGGCCGATCTGATCGCGCTGGTGCGTCAGCTGAATATGGATGATAATGTTGATGGCATACTTGTCCAATTGCCGCTTCCGAAACACCTCGACGAACAGGCTGTGGTCGATGCGATTGATCCGGACAAAGATGTCGATGGCCTAACCCCGATCAGCACCGGGCGGCTCGCGCTTGGCTTGCCCGGTCTGGTGCCGTGCACCCCCTTGGGAAGCCTGATGCTGTTGAAAGACCGCATGGGAGACTTGAGTGGCAAGGATGCAATTGTCATTGGTCGCTCGATTCTGGTCGGCAAACCGATGGCGCAATTGCTGCTGGGCGAGAATTGCACCGTCACCATCGCCCACAGTCGTACGCGAGATTTGAAAGAACGCGTGGCACAGGCCGACATTGTTGTCGCTGCCGTTGGTCGCGCGGAAATGGTCAAAGGTGACTGGCTGAAACCCGGCGCGGTCGTGATCGACGTTGGCATTAATCGGCTCGATCCAGCGCCGGGCGAAAGCAAGGGGCGTTTGGTCGGCGATGTCGATTATGCCAGCGCGCTTGGGTTGGCATCGGCGATCACCCCAGTTCCGGGCGGTGTCGGGCCGATGACCATAGCCTGCCTGTTGCGCAACACGCTGGTCGCTGCACATCGCCGGGCTGGCCTTGGCGATCCGCAAGGGCTATGATCCCGGCATGACCGGAAAAAAATCGCGCTTCGCTTTATTGTTGCTTCCACTGATTGCGGCAGGCTGTGCGTCACAGCCGCGCGGACGGATGCCTGCTATCCCGCAAAGCGCCAATCCCAGCGCGGTGATTGCAGCTGAAATCGCCTTTAACCGCACCGCGCAGGAAAAGGGGCAATGGACCGCCTTTCGCGAATTTGCGGCGAAGGAAGCCTATATGTTCGTCCCCGAACCGGTGTTCGCGCAAGAATGGCTCAAAGGCCGCGCCGATCCGGCAAAGTCTGTGGTCTGGCAGCCGCACAAAACCTATATGTCTTGCGACGGAAAGACGGGCGTGACCACTGGTGCGTGGCAGCGGCCCGATGGTTCGGTCGGCTATTTCACAACGGTCTGGAACTGGTATCCCAAGGGACGGGTCGATCCCAATGCCCCGGTTTCAGCAATGGGCGCGGGTGAATGGAAATGGCTGGTCGATCATGGCGATGCCCTTTCCAAAGCGCGCGCGGTACCGGAAATGATCGAAACCAAAGTGGCCAGTTGCAAAGGTAGGGCCAACGCTCCGCTTTCGGCTCCGGCGGTCGGGGCAAAGATGAAAATGGGTTTTTCCCGCGACCAATCGCTGAACTTCACCTGGGTGGTCAACGCCGATAACAGCCGCGTCGTCACAGTCAATCTGTGGAATGGCACCGGCTTTGATGAAGTGCTGCGCGACAGCGTTGCGGCGCCTGCAAAGCCGTAAGTCATGCTTGACCTTTTCATCTCTGCCTTCATCACCTTTTTCGTGGTGATCGACCCGCCGGGCTGTGCGCCGATTTATGCCAGCTTGACCAAAGGCGCGACATCGGCGCAGCGGCGCAACATGGCGATCCGCGCGACCGCGATCGCCGCGGGCATCTTGTTTGTCTTCGCGCTGTTCGGCGAAAAATTGCTGGCAGCACTGCATATTGAACTCGACAGTTTCCGCATTGCTGGCGGCGTCATGCTGTTTCTGATCGCGATCGACATGGTCTTTGAAAAACGCACTGAGAGGCGTGAGGAGCGCGCGGCAAAGATCATCGAAACGCCAGAGATTGAGGATGTCTCCGTCTTTCCAATGGCCATGCCAATGATTGCCGGGCCAGGTTCGATTGCGTCGGTGATGCTGCTGATGGCGCAGAATGAGGGCATCGAGCGCGCGAGCATCATCCTGTCGGCACTCGGCGCAGTGATGCTGCTGACGATGCTCGCATTGCTGGCGGCAGGGCCGATCATGCGCGTGCTGGGGTCAAAAGCCGAGGCAGTGATCACCCGTCTGCTGGGCGTGCTGCTTGGCGCGCTGGCAACGCAATTTGTGATTGATGGGTTGAATGCGAGTTTTGGCTAACTGTCGGGCAGTGGCTTTGTGTCGGACACAGGCTTTGGAAAAACCCGCCTGAACATCCGGTATCCCTTCCACAGCCCGTAAATCGCAAGTCCAAGCAACGCGACCGCAATCGCTGCGGCGGCCACCGGATTGGCAAAGGCCAACGCCAGCAGGCCACCGGTCGCTACATCTTCCGCTGTCGACAAAAGGACATTGCTAAACGGCTCGGGACTGGTGTTCACTGCGGCGCGCGCGGTTGCCTTGGTTGCGTGACTGGCAAGCGCCGCGCCGCCACCCAGAAGGAACACCACCACTTGCCACACCGGATCGCCGCTATCGACCACGGCAAGCGCGAGCATTGCCCCACCCAGCGGGCGAATCAGGGTGTTAAGCCCATCCCAGATCGAATCGAGCCAGGCGATTTTGTCGGCGAAAAACTCGGCGAGCGCACCAAGGCCAGCGACGCCGATCACCCACGGATTGGCGAGCGCGTCGAGCATCGCCAGATTTTCGGGGAGATCAATATAGCCTGACGACATGGCGAGGCCTGTCGCAAAGACCGTCAGATAGAGTCGCCAGCCCGATAACAGGCTGACACTAGCAGCAAGCCCCAAAATTTCGACAATTCCCATCGAGCCTCTCCCCGAATTGGTTGTTCGCCAAATATGGTGCCAGTTTCGCGGGGCGCAAGCAAGCGGTGGAAGAGTTTACCTTTGGCGAGCGTGAATTCTCGAAATCCAAACTTCGTCATTCCCGCGAAAGCGGGAATCCAACCCCTGTACGATTGGCTTCAGCAGACTCGTTGCGTAAAATTATTCCTCAGGTGATGGATTCCCGCTTTCGCGGGAATGATGAGGATGTTTCAGATCAACAAATCACTCATTGCTGGCACCGACATTGGCATTCCGAGCCCAAATCTCGCGCAACTCGCGTCGAAGCGCCGGCTTTTCAGCGGGAGTAGCGCTTTGCAATTGCGCACGCAGTTCCTTGATTCGTGCGCGGTCGCTTTCGGGCATCTGGCGGATGGCCTCTCGACGGGCTGCTTTCTGCTCCGGGGTCGGCTGTTTACGCTGGCGTTCTCGCATCCCGGGCTTGGAAGTTTCGGCAGCACCAGCCTTTCGAGCCTCGCGCCGTTGCTGCGCAACCTCTATCCGTTCGCGTTGGCGCGGCGGCAGCGTGGCCAATATTTCATTCCATGCTGCCTTCACGTCATCCTGCGTCGCTGCGCCGTTGCTGACTAGCTTGGCGATTTCGCGGCGAGCTGTTCGCATCCGCTCTTTGGGAGGCAATGTTTTGAATTCGGGATTGGCCTGCAATTGTGCATAAGCAGCTTTGACCGCGTCCTTGCCTTTCGGCGCGACGGGTTCGACCTTTGGTGATGGTTTTGACACGACGGTTTTTGGTTTGGCCTCCGTTTTGGCCGCAGCTTTCACCTTCGGGTTTTCGACAAGATCGGCCTTGGCCAATGCTTCGCTGACCACCGGCAGGTAAATGGGTTCGCCGAAAATCCCTGCGGCAGCAGCCGTTGCGGTTGCCATGCCGAGCAGCCCGACCGAGCCGACAATGAAACCACTGCGCCGCCAGCGACCGCCAAGGATGCGTCGTTGCCGTGGCTCGGGCAATTTGGGCGCTGCTTCGGATTCAAGCGGCATGTCACCCGCCGCAAGTCGCGCGAGCAGACGGTCTGAAAATCCTTCGGGCAAGGGAGGCACGGTCAGCCGGTCAAGTGCGGCAGCGACATTGGGAGGGAAGACTGGCTGGCTCATGATGCCACGCCTTTCGCCTCAACACAGCCACGCAGTGCAGCGCGGGCGCGGAACAGAAGCGATTCAAACGCTTTCAACTGCATTGACAGATACTCCGCCGCGTCGCGGTTCGCGGTTTCCTCATAATAGGTGAGCACAATCGCTGATCGCTGACGATCTGGTAGCGCCTCGATGCACGCGGCAACGGCGGCGCGCACTTCATCCGCCTCGATTGCGGTATCGGCCAGTGGCGCGTCATCGGCACGCTCAGGCACTGCGTCATCGCCGACAAAGCGACGACGACGCAAACGGTCGAGGCATAAATTGGTAGCGACACGAGTCAGCCAGGCGGCGGCGCCCGATTGACCAGCCTGCCATTTTTCGCCCTGCTGCCAAAGGCGGAGTAGTGCTTCTTGTGCGACATCCTCTGCCTCTGCGGGGTCGGCAAGCATCCGGTTGGCAATCCGCCAAGGCAACGCTGCGTGCCGGTCCGCCAGCAGTCGAAGCGCCTGCGGGTCACGCGCCGCGACCCGTGCCATCAGCGCGTCGTCGTCTTCCTCTGTCAAAGTCGCCGCACGGCTTGCCATCGGTGCAATCGGCCCTTTCCACTACCTTATTCCATCCTATAACGCGCGGGATCAAAAAACCCTTCGCGAAAAATATCGGGCTAGCGTGACAACGCATTCCATGCTTGAGAAGCAGTGATGACCGAACAACCCGCATTGCACCCTGTAACGGGCGAAGCCCTGCCTCCAGCGACAGCTGCTTCGACCATGGTGATTTTCCGCGATGATCCCGATGGCGGGCCGCCATTGTTGTTGATGGTTGAGCGGGTCAAGACGATGGCTTTTGCTGGGGGCGCAGTGGTGTTTCCCGGAGGAAAGGTCGATGAAGCCGACCGGCATTTTGCGGCGGAACTGGGCGGGCCGCATGATCTGCACGAAACCGCGGCGCGGTTGGCGGCAATCCGCGAAACGATTGAGGAAGCAGGACTCGCGCTCGCATTATCTGGCGTAGATGATCCTTCCGAATGTCAGGAAGCCCGCGCCGCTTTGCATGCCGGGGAGGATTTAAGGGCAATCTGTCGGCGGCACCATTGGGACCCCGCGCTGGATCAATTGATTCCCTGGGCACGCTGGCGTCCACCGGGGTTTGAAACACGGGTGTTTGATACGCGCTTCTATCTGGTCAATGCCGGAGATGCGCATTTGCCGGGCGAGGTTGACAATACCGAGAACCGATCGCTGTTCTGGGATAGCGCCAGCGGCGTGATCAAACGCGCCGAGCGTGGCGAGGTCAAAGCGATTTTCCCGACCATGCGCAATCTGGAGAGGTTGGCGCTGTGCGACAGCTTTGCTGCTGCTGCTTCGCATGCCGCATGCTATCCGTCGACGCTACTAACCTCTTATACCGAGGAACGCGACGGGGTGATGCACGTCTGCATTCCCGAGGGCTTTGGCTATCCCGTGACAGCAGAGGCGATTACCAGCGCAATGCGCGGCTGATCAATCTTCGGCCGCAATCGTTACCGTCAAACCGTCCATCGCATCGGTCACCGGGATCTGGCACGACAGCCGCGAATTGGCATCGCGAGTGTCGGTTGAATCGAGCAGGTCGTTTTCGTCTTCACCCATTTTGGGCAGCTTGTCGGCAAAGGCCGGGTCGATATGGACGTGGCAGGTCGCACACGAACAGCAGCCACCGCACAGCGCCAGCAATTCGTCAAAGCCATTGTCGCGGATGATTTCCATCACGCTCATGCCCGATTTGGCTTCAACGTCGCGTGCAGCACCGCTGCGGTCGATTACGGTAATGGTTGGCACGTCAGGCTCCCTGTTCACTGATTCCAGTTTGCGCGCCTGATAAGGCGCAGTTTCGCGCAAGGGAAGCCACTTTTTGTGGATAGATTGGAGGCGGGGCTTGGCCAGCGCGGCTGCGATGCCTATGTCGCTTGGCGAACAATCAAGGAATCGCTGCACCATGTCCGAAGACCGCAAGGCACAAGTCATCATTATCGGCTCAGGCCCGGCTGGCTATACCGCCGCTGTCTACGCCGCGCGCGCCAATCTGTCGCCAATGATCGTTACGGGCGTCGAAATCGGCGGGCAGTTGATGACCACGACAGAGGTGGACAATTGGCCGGGCGATGATGCCGGGGTAATGGGGCCCGAACTCATGGAGCGGATGCGCAAACACGCCGAACGCTTTGGCACGCGCATGGTCAATGACCATATCGAAAAGGTCGATTTCACCGAACGCCCCTTTGTGTTGACTGGCGGCGCGGGTGATTATGAAGCGGATGCGGTGATCATTGCCACTGGCGCCAGCGCGCAATATCTTGGCCTGCCAAGCGAGCAAGCGTTTATGGGCAAGGGGGTTTCGGCCTGCGCGACCTGTGACGGCTTTTTCTATCGCAACAAGCCCGTGGCTGTGATCGGCGGCGGCAACACCGCTGTTGAGGAAGCGCTCTATCTCGCCAATATCGCCAGCCATGTAACTTTAGTGCATCGCCGCGACAAATTGCGTGCAGAGAAAATCCTACAAGACCGGCTGTTCGCGCGCGAGGCCGAGGGCAAGGTTACGATCCATTGGAACCACACACTCGATGAAGTGCTGGGTGATGCCATGGGCGTTACCGGAATGCGGATCAAATCCACGCAGGATGGCGCAACGCAGGATATCGAATTGCACGGTGTATTCGTTGCCATTGGCCACAAGCCGAACACCGCGATTTTCGAAGGCCATCTCGATATGGCAGGCGGCTATATCAAGGTACGCGGCGGGGCCGAGGGTCAGGCAACCGAAACCAGCGTGCCGGGTGTATTTGCCTGTGGCGACGTGATGGACCATATCTACCGTCAGGCCGTGACCAGTGCTGGCACCGGCTGCATGGCGGCGCTTGATGCAGAGCGGTTTATTGATGCGAATGCCGGATAGTCATGCCTGCTGACGAGCTTGCCGAGTTCGCCGCCAAGCTGGCGTTCCGGGCGGTCATCAATGTCCCGGAACTTGTCTTCAATAAATATGTCGCGCGCTATTTCCACGGGGTCGGTCGGCATTTGATCATGATGCTCACGCTTGGCTATGTGCGCATTCCCTCGTCGCTGCGCATGGTGCCAAAAGGGACGAAACCCAGACCGACCGCGCAGGACTGGGCCGCGCTGATCGTCGGTATCCTGACCTGGGGTGCCTCGGCGGCGGCGGTGTGTTTCGCTCTGTTCGGGCTTTAGGCCGCCACCCGCCGTGTGCGCTGATACACCCACCACACAATCAGGATGAAGACTGCAGCACCACCCCACATGGCGATGGCCTCGAAATCCTCGCCCACCACCGCTAGCGGTGAATCGCTGCCCGATCCGGCGACAAGGCCGGCATAGGCAACGCCAAACAGGCTTTCGCCGACGATCAGCCCGGTCGCACCCAGCACGCCCAGACGTCTTGCGGTTTCGGGGTCTTTCTGGCCGTCGGCCCATGTTTCGTAGAGGTGCCCAAGCACTGTGCCGACCACGATCATGAAGGTCAGCGCCATTGGCAGATAGATGCCCATGCCCACGCCCAGTGGAGGAAGCCGCCTTTTGCCCATCCGTCCAAGGATTTCGTCGGCGATGATCACCACCACACCGATCAGCGCGCCCAGCCCAAGCAAGGGCCATTCGAGGTCGCCACCCAGCACGCCTTTGCCCAATGCTGAAATCAGCATGGCTTGGGGTGCGGCCAATGCATTTTCGCCCGCTCCGGGAGCACCGGTAAAGCCAAAGGCGTCGTTCAACAGCCCCAGCACCGGCGGGATGGCAAGGCTGCCGAAGATAACGCCGATCACCAGCGCCACCTGCTGCCGCCAAGGCGTTGCGCCGACAATCTGGCCGGTTTTCAAATCCTGCAGATTGTCGTTGGAAATGGTCGCAATGCTGAAGACGATCGCGGTCGCGAACAGCGCATAGGCAATAAGCGCGTTGGTTTCTTCCGGTGTTTCACCCCGTCCGAAAAAGATCAGCAACAACAATGAAATGCCGACAACAGCCAATATGCCCACGCCCGAGACAGGTGAATTGGACGCGCCGATCAATCCGGCCATATAGCCGCAGACCGAGGCGATGATGACGCCGACAACAACAACATAGGCGAGCGACAGAATCACAATCCCGGTGGACATTCCAGCCAGCGGCGTTGCGCTCAAAAACTGCCAGAGAAGAAAGGCGATGGGAAAGAGCATCGCGATGCTGATGCCGGCAACCTGCTTGATCGGCAGGTCGCGCTCGGTCAGCGCCAGTTCGCCGCCATCCGCACGCGCAGCGGAAGCCGCCAGTGCGCCTTTCAGACCTTGCACAATCGGTCCGATAATCTTGAGCAATGTCCAGATCGCGGCAACCCCCATCGCGCCTGCGCCGATTATCCGTGCCTTGTTGCGGAACACATCGGTCGCAATCGCCGCCAGATCTTCGCCTGCGATGCCTTGGCTGTAATAGGGAACCAGCCAGACCCAGCTGATCGCGACGCCCAGCGCCATGGCAATCCCGACTGACAATCCGACCAGATGGCCAACACCGATAAAGGCCAATCCCAATGACGAGGTGAAGCCGGTAACGCCTGCGCCAATCTTGAAGAATTGCGCAATTTCCGCCGCGACCAACTTCATTGCCGCAAGCAGCGACATGGCCGCCGAAGCAAGCGCCGTCATGACCATCAGGCCAAGGCCTTTTTTGTTATCCTCTGACCCGGCACCTTCGGACGAGCCGACAATCAGCACTTCGGCGGCGGCCTTGCCCTCTGGATAGGGCAGGTCCGATCCAGTGACCAAGGCGCGGCGCAAGGGGACGGAGAACATCACCCCCAAAATCCCTCCGGTGGCGCAGACCGCCGCTGTCGTCAGGAATGGGAAGCCCTGCCAATAACCAAGGATTACCAATCCCGGCAGAACAAAGATGATGGCCGACAATGTCCCCGCCGCGCTGGCAATGGTCTGGACAATGTTGTTTTCAAGGATTGTCCCGCCCGGCAACATCCGCAGGATCGCCATCGAGATAACCGCTGCTGGAATCGAGGTGGCAAAGGTCAGACCGGCCTTCAGCCCCAGATAGACATTGGCTGCAGTGAATATCAGGGTGATCAGGCCGCCAAGGATGATCGACCGGATTGTTAGTTCGCGCATTGGGTTCCCCTTCCGATGCCCTAGGGCTTTGAGCCAGAGGTTTGCACCGGAAGAGGTTTAACCGCAACCCGCCTTGTGTCAGACTGCTGCCTTGGCCGGCATGAAGCTGCTTTTGCGCAGCACGCCTGCGGCGATCAATGCAACCAGCAAGCCAACCGGTGCTATTTCGGTCAAGGTCATTACCATGCGGAAAAAGGGGTTGGCATATTGGGTCTCGAACGCCTTCATCTCTGCGGTGAACTTGGCAATTTCGGCGGCTGGTGCGCCTGCGGCCTGCTTGGCGGCGATTGTGCTTTCGACATAAGCGCCCATAAAGCTGTAATCGGTCGCGTACATATAAATTTCCCAGCCGATTACATAGAATAGCGACGCGACCGCCGCGATGCCCATTCCTACCCCAAAGGCTGGCCAGAAGCGGATAACCCCGCCCAGAATCTTGTCACGATATTGCTTCACCCCGACAAAGATCATTGAAAGCGCGATCAGCATGATCGAATAGCCGACGAATACATTGTGGTCGTCGATTTCAGCGCCCATCCAATAACCAATGGCAAAACTGCTCGCCAGAACGATGCCTGCGATACAGCCGTAAATCCAGATGATCCGTCCCATTTCGATTCTCCCTCTATTTGGACGGTGCCGGACTATCTTTCTGAATCAAGCGAAACCATCGCCCAAATGGGTGATTTGGCTGCAATCACCCATTATTCATGGCAATATGTCCAGCGCCCGCGCCTTGTGAATCACCTCGGTGCGATTAGCAGCCTCCAGCTTTTCGAACAGCCGCGCGACATGGGTTTTGACTGTGTTGGGGGAGATGTCGAGCCGCCTGGCGATCACTTTGTTCGCTGCCCCTGACGCCAGCAGATCGAGCACCTCACATTCGCGCGGACTGATCCCCAGCGATTGGATCGCCGCGACATTGCGTTGAAAGCCTGTGTTGCGTGGTTTTGCCGTCAGCCGGTTGCCAACCCAGATTCCCAGTCCGATAAAGAAGATCGCGATAATGCCGATATAGAGCTCAGTCGACCATGCGTGGACTGTATGTTTGTAATCCAGCCATTGCAGCAGCAACGCGCCCGCCGCCAGCGCCAATCCGTATAAAATTGCGATCCGCCACATGCGCCACAGTTAATCACCGCTTTGCCATCGAAACAAGCGGGTTGCGCAATCCAGCTGTATCATATAGCTAATACACCAAATAGAGGAGGGCAGTGCGCATGATAGTCAATCCTGCGGCAGAGACGGCAAAATATATCGATGGTCTTGGCGCAGAGGCGCTTGAAAAGGCGGCGAACTACACCGCGGGAAACCATTGGATGTTGCTTTGGGGGCTGCTGGTTTCGGCATTGGTGACCTGGATCATCGTGCGTTGGGGTGTCCTCGATCGCATTGCGCAGAAGCTGGAAAATCGAAGCTCCGCGTTGCGCATATGGCTGATTGCCGTCAGCTTTCTGCTCATCTCTTCGCTGCTCAGCTTGCCCTGGGGCGTTTATGAAGAGTGGGTTCGTGAAAGCGCCTATGGCCGTACCAGCCAGCCACTCGCCGACTTTCTGACCCAAGATGCGATCAGCATGGTGATTTCGGCACTGCTTGGCGGGCTGTTTTTCCTCGGCGTCTATGCACTGATCCGGAAAACCGGAAAGCGCTGGTGGCTGTGGTCGGGCGGGCTGGCAGGATTGGCAATATCGGCCGGGCTGCTGCTTTCGCCCGTTTTGATCGAGCCGATATTCAACGACTATAAACCTGTTCCCGAAGGACCGGTGCGCGCTGCGTTACTGGTGATGGCTGATGATGCCGGTATCCCGCATGACCGGCTGTTGATGTTTGACGGCTCGCGGCAATCGAATAATTTCACCGCCAATGTCTCGGGTGTTTTCGGAACAGCGCGGATAGCCATTTCCGATGTGGCGATGAAAGAAGCGTCGCTTGACGAAGTGAAGGCGGTGACGGGCCACGAAGTCGGCCATTATGTCGAAGGCCATATCTGGCGGATGGTCGGTTTATTCGCGCTATTGGCGATGCTGGGCTTCTTTTTGGCCGACCGGCTGTTTCCCGCCTTTGCTCGCGTCTTTGGCAGCAAGACGAGCGTTGATGATCCACGCGGAATTCCGGTCCTGATTTTTATCATGGGGCTTTTCGGGTTGCTGGGGCAACCGCTGATTAATACTGTTATCCGGCAGGGTGAACGCGATGCTGACAATTATTCACTGCGCACCGTCAACCTGCCCGATGCACTGGCCGGGGCTTTGGTCAAAACTGCCGAATATCGCTATCCGCGCCCCACTGCGTTGCAGGAGACGCTGTTCTACACCCACCCCTCGGTCGAATGGCGGGTGCGCAACGCGATGGAATGGAAGGCGAAGCATCGGGTTAAGCGCGATTAACCACGCAACCAAATGTAAAGCATTCGCAGTTAGGGCTAAGCATGATCCTGAAAGTAGGTTTCCGGGGGGGAGCAATTGCAACCTATAGAGCGGCCGAAGCGACGAAAATTTGTCTGGCTAACGCTGGGTGCCGTGATGATTCTGGTCCTGGCGCAGTTGCTATTCTTCGCGCTACCACGACCCGTTCTACACTATGTGGTTACCAATAATGCTGGTTGGTTGTTGAACGACCGCGAGCGCGCGACAAATATCCCTGAACGTATGGCGCAAATCTTCACTGGCGAACTGGTCCAGCAAAGCATGATTTCGCATTTTCATGACCGCCACAGCAAGGAACAGTGGAAAGATGATGCCGCCTATGCAGGAATGCTATTGCACAAGCTGCGTCCGGCGCTGATCAGCCAGCTTGAAATTTATCACAAAGCTGATCGTTTGCCTACCGCGATAGCTGGCCTTGGATGGTGCGACGAATTAAATGGCGTTGGTGGCCGTTTGCTGGCGCATGATTTCGATAAGGTAGAAATAGTTGGTGTCTACGACAGGGAGCTTAACGATGGACACAGCTTCGGTCGCTTCTGGTCAGAGCAATATTCCGGCTGGCTCTATTTCGATATCTGGACCGAAGAAGTTCAGGTATTTCGTGTCCTGCCAAATGCCAAAGCAGAATATCTTTACCGCAGCAGACCCGTAGGTCCAAAGGACGTAAAGCAGGTTCCTTTTTCAACATTGGCAAAATTTCATGGCGGTGCGAACAAAGGATTTGTCCATGCACGCCATGCCGATACCGTGGCCGGTTTTCTGGCTAGCCGTACAATAAATTTCTTCTCGCATGGATCACCGCTTCCACGCGAGTCATTGGCACCGATCGAAGCGATGAAGGCCCGCAAAAAGGCGGCGCCATCATCCTCGCGCGTAGCGCCAAGGCATCAGACCAAGCAAATTGGTCATTTTGCCGAAGCGCGCTTGGCTCAAATGCTCGGCGACTACAAAACTGCTCAACATCATTATCGTCTAGTCGCCCGCAGCGATGCCGCATCCAGCTATGGCCTAGCCGCAGCCAAGTTCCTAGACAATCCCGTTCCCTAATCCGAAAGCACCAATATATTGCTCTGCCGCTTCATCCGGCGGTCGAGTTTCAGCCTGACAATATCGCTGCCACCAGTGCGCCCAAGCACTGTATCAGCGCGCGCCTTTGCTTCCACATTCATTCCGGCATAATGCGCCTGCGCCGCTGCCAGCATCCACAGCATATGCGGCTGGCTGCCCCGACGATAGGTGACGCCGCGCCAGTCAAATTCGACTTTGCCGACATTGGGGTGAACCTGCCGATCGCCCGTGCGCGAGACTATAGCCCCTTCTTCTTTGTCCGCCGCCCAGGCGTTAAAACAGTCGGCGTCGGCAATGAGGCCGGGTAGCCAGTCGGCAAAGGCAACGCACATTACGGCTTCCAATGTTTCAGGGATCGCATCATCCGCCGCATAGGTCTCGGCATAGCCCGGATATTCACCGTCGCTGATCGGCGTGCTGTTCATCCGCTCGGTCCAGCGGAACAAATTGGGGGCTTTTGCCTTCATGATGCCTGCGGGAACCGGATCGCGGCCCAAATGCGCAAACAGCGGCGCCATCATCCCGAAGTCACCCCGGCTGGGCCGCCCGCCGAGCAAATACGGGTGCCATTGAAAATGCTCGTCCAGCGCCTCCATCAGGTCGAGATAGGCCGACTCGATTGCCGGAATTGTCTCCGGAAAGACGCCCAGATTGGGCAGGAAGCCGTTGAAGAAGGCCATGACTTTGGCCGCTGTGTCGCGCCGCTCGTCGCGAGTCTTGTTGGCAACTATAGCTCTGCCGAATTCGGCGCGCAGAAACGCCTCTTGTTGCTCGCGATAGGACCAGCGATAGTGCATCGCCGCAGGCAACAGATATTCCGAACCAAATGCATCGAATAGTAAGGAGACCAGCTTTTGCACCGGCGCAACCGGATCGACTACTGGCGTTGGATGGCGACTTTCCAGAAGATCGATGATGTCGCCGCTATCCTGTACAATCTCTCCCTGCTCCGTTTCCAGAACGGGGACTGAGGATTGTCCTATGGCAGGCAGGATCCGCGCGGCAAAGTCTGGATTGGACGGAAAACGTTCACGATATGGAAGGCCTTTCTTGACCAGATAGGACCTTGCCTTGCCAGTGTAGAGCGAATGGGCTGAACCCCATAATGTGTGGGTCATGAAGCACGGCTCCCCTAAAGAAAGATCGATGGCGGCGGGCCGCAGCTGGAATATAATTCATTAACAATCATCGGTTCGGCAACGATAGTCAACCGACCATCAGAAAAACGCGCGACACTGCCAGTTGCACTGTTGGTATCGGATAGCTGCCAATCGACAATCAGTAAGGGAACGCGCACCTCTTTGCCAGCGAAGCCCGACACGGTCATGTCATTCAATTTGGGACGAAAGCGCCGATGAATGGTTTTGGTGGTAGCGTCATCCAATATAGCGCTGCCACTGGATTGCAGGACTTCAAGCCCCGAGAAACGCCCGTCTGTTCCGAATCTGGCGGCCACAGTCACCGCGCCGGTTTCCTCATTGCGCAATGCCCGTGCCGGATAGTCGGCCACACTGACGAGCGACGCATATTTTGGAGAGCCAAAGGGATTGGGAATGTTTTTGGGCCAGTCAGCAAGCGAAAGCCAGACGCGACCATCTTTGGGATACTCGATTTTCGGCCAGTTGGTGAGCGACGGCGGGGCCATTTTTGCACGGATTGAACGCGCTTTCTCCCGCAGCCCGGCATCGCTGCTTTGCGCATATTGCCCGGCGACTTGCTCCCATAAAGTGCGCGCATTGACGGTCAGGGGATTGGTTCCGCTATCATCGTAAAGCGCAGAGACCGGCAGGAGTGTTTCAGCTTTGGCCAGATCGGTCGGGCCCAGTGCCGGATTGATGAAGAGAGCCACCGCCGTCAGCCGGCGTTGGAACTGATGCCGCGAGGTAAAGCCCGTAAGCCGGATAGCGGCGTCACGATCAAAATGCGGACTTTTCGGGTCAGAAACAATGGCAAACACCGCGTCGTCGCGGTCTCTGGCAGTGCCAAATCGCTCTAGTGCAATCTTGAAATGTCCGGGTTGCGAGACAAAATCGCGGGCCTGCTCCGCTGTCCAGCCGCTTGGCAAATGGGCGGCATGGTCGCTGAGCAACCACACAAGGCCATTTATATATGCCTCGCGCGCCGGGTCATGATTTTCCGGCCAGGTAAAGGCATAGCGCCGCAACAGCGCCGGTTGTGTAAAAAGGCGATCAGGTTTGGAATAGAAGCTGTCCAATATTCGAAATGCAAATTTGCGATTTTCCCGACAACCAAAGGCACCTTCGTCAAAAGCAACAATGTAGTTGCCCAACTCTCGACTATCGAAAGTGTCTTTAGCCACTTTGGCCAAAAATTTCCTGGGATTGGCAACCGCGGCGCGGCATTTCTGACGCATATCGTCTGAAATGACATATTGCGGCGCCATATAGGTACAGGCGGCAGCAATTTCGGGCGTTAAAGCCAATGAAGCGACCGTTACCCAGGCCGTGACTTTGAAAAAGAGTCTGCGTTCAGCCATAGCGGCCGCAGGCTCTTCCAAAAATGGCGTCAGGTCAAGCTATCGCTTTCTTCTCCAACCGGAATTTGTGGAGCAGCGGTTCGGTGTAACCACTGGGTTGCGCGACGCCATCATAAACCAGCGCTCGTGCGGCTTTAAGGGCGATGCTGTTGCCTTCGAGTTTCTCGTACAGCGGGTCACCCGCATTTTGTGCATCGACCTTGGCGGCCATTTTCTCGAAAGCAGCATCGACCTGACCGGATGTGCACACCCCGTGCAGCAGCCAGTTGGCGATATGCTGCGACGATATGCGCAACGTCGCGCGGTCTTCCATCAGGCCGATATCGTGGATGTCGGGAACCTTGGAACAGCCAATGCCCTGGTCGATCCATCGCACAACATAGCCGAGTATCCCTTGCGCGTTGTTTTCCAGTTCTTGAGCCACCTCTTCGGCAGACCAATTGTGCCCGCGTGGGGCCGCAGGGATGGTGAGCAGGGCGTCGAGCGCTGGGGTTTGCTTGCTCGCCAGTTCCTTCTGCACCTCAAACACATCGACCATGTGGTAATGCATGGCGTGCAGCGTCGCAGCGGTCGGAGACGGCACCCACGCCGTATTCGCGCCCGATTTGGGATGGCCGATCTTTTGCGCCATCATGTCCTTCATCATGTCGGGCGCGGCCCACATGCCTTTGCCGATTTGCGCCTTGCCCGACAGCCCGCAAGCAAGACCGATCTGCACATTGCGTGCTTCATAGGCGGTGATCCAGCTGGAACTCTTCATGTCGGCCTTGCGGATCATCGGGCCAGCCTGCATCGCAGTATGCATCTCGTCGCCTGTGCGGTCGAGGAAGCCGGTGTTGATGAAGACGATGCGGTCTTTAACAGCATAGATACATGCGGCCAGGTTGGCGCTGGTGCGGCGTTCCTCGTCCATGACGCCGACCTTGATCGTGTGGCGAGCGAGCCCGAGCAGATCTTCGACGGCATCGAACAGGTCGTTGGTGAAGCCGCATTCCTCTGGCCCGTGCTGCTTGGGCTTGACGATATAGATGCTGCCCGCGCGGCTGTTCTTGTATTTCCCGAGGCCGAGCAGATCGTGCATCGCACAAAGCGAGGTGAAGAGCGCATCGAGAATGCCCTCGGGCGCTTCGCTGCCATCGGGCAGGCGCACTGCTGGGTTGGTCATCAAATGGCCGACATTGCGCACGAACATGACCGAACGTCCATGGAGCAATTCCTCGTCCCACTCACGGTCATCCTCAAGCGCGCGGATCATCGTCGTCCCGCCTTTTTCAAAGCTCGCAGTCAGGTCGCCGCGCATAAGCCCCAGCCAGTTGGTATAGGCTGCCACCTTGTCGTCGGCATCGACCGCCGCCACCGAATCCTCAAGGTCGATGATGGTGGTCAGCGCAGCTTCCAGGATGACGTCGGCGATGCCAGCTTTATCGGTCTTGCCAACCGGATGCTCGCGGTCGATGACGATTTCGACGCCAAGGCCATTGTGGCGCAGCAATATGTCATTGCCCCGACGGATGATCGGAACCGAAGTATCGGCGAGCGTCAAATCGCCGCCATCCCAATCTGTCCAGCTCCCGCTGGCCAGCGGAACGGCGGAATCGAGGAAGTTGCGGGCATAAGCAATCACCGCTTCGCCGCGTGCCGTATCATATCCGCCGGGGCGGGCTGCGGGGGCATCGAGCACATCGGTGCCGTAAAGCGCATCATACAGACTGCCCCAGCGCGCATTGGCGGCGTTCAGAACAAAGCGATCGTTGAGGCTTGGTACCACAAGTTGCGGGCCCGCCATCGTTGCGATTTCTGCGTCAACATTCTGTGTACCAATGGTGAACGGTGCTGGTTCTGCAACCAGATAACCGATGTCGCGCAGGAAAGCCTGATAGGCGGCCATGTCGGCTATCGGCCCAGGATTGGCCTTGTGCCACGCGTCGATTTTCGCCTGAAGGTCATCGCGTTTGGCAAGCAGCGCGCGGTTGATCGGAACGTAGCGGGCGAGGATATCCGCGAGACCCTGCCACAAGGCTTCGGCCTCGACACCCGTTCCCGGCAAGGCCTTGGTTTCAATGAAATCGGCGAGGGCGGACGCAATCTGCAATCCGGCGCGGTTCACATAGTCTGACATTTTGGCTCCAATCTTTTGTCTGGGGCCCGGGGAGAGATTTTATATTTGCCAGCGCCCTAGCGGCACTTTGCAGCGGGCAAAAGCGGAATCTTGGACAGGACATTGAAAGATGTAGCTGCTACACCGTCGATCATGAAGTTGACCCGTCATTTTGTTGAAAAGCCTTGGGGGCGGACTGACCTGCCTTCGGCCTTTGCCGCGCCGGATGGCAAACGCATAGGCGAGATCTGGTACGAATCGGACGAAAGCCCAACATTGCCATTGCTCGTCAAATGGCTTTTCACCTCTGAAAAACTGTCGATCCAGGTCCATCCCACCGATGCGCAGGCAGCGGCGCGCGGCTTGCCTTCGGGTAAGGAAGAATGCTGGTATATCGTCGATGCCGAACCCGGTGCGGTGCTCGGTATTGGCACGAAGCGACCTTTGGACGCCGCCGAATTGCGCGCGGCGTCCTTATCTGGGGAAATCGAAGATCTGATCGACTGGAAGCCGGTGAGGGCGGGGGACTATTTCTACATCCCCGCTGGCACGGTCCATGCGATCGGTGCCGGGATCACCTTGGTCGAAGTGCAGCAATATGCGGATGTGACCTATCGCTTGTTCGACTATGGTCGTCCCCGCGAACTCCATCTAGACGACGGCGTCGCGGTATCACGCGCTGAACCCTATGGTGACCCTCGTTCGGGGCATATAGCGCCAGACGTGTATCTGGCGGATGGGCCGGTTTTCTGGCTTCGCTCGCTCGCGACCAGGTCATATTCCCGCAGCGACTTTGCGAGCGGCCGATGCTGGCTAATTCCTGTTCAAGGAAAGGTGTACTGCGATGATCAGGTTGTCGAAATTGGCGAATGCATGGTCACATCAGCTTTTGACGCAATTATCGTCGACGATGCTGCCATCTGCCTGATCGCCGGAGCTTAGGTCCTGAACCTAGTTCCTATACTTTGTCAGCGCGGATATTTTTCATCCATCCACGCGAGGTCAAGTGCGACCATTTCGCGCAAAACATTGATGTCCACGTCCGTTAACTTGTTTATGTAGAGGCAACTCGAACCGGTTTTGTGCTTACCAAGCTTGGCGCGCAATTCGTCCATCTTCTTCTGCGTGTCGGGGTTGCTATAGCCGCCCATCAGATAGAGAACGATATTGCCTTTCCGCGGTGAAAAGCCGGCGCGGCACATGTCGCCTTCACGTCCGCTTTCATATTTATAGTGATAACTACCATAGCCAATGATCGACGGCCCCCACATGGCGGGCTCCATGCCGGTCGCTCCCGCATAAATGTCCAGCAATTGCTCTGCATCTGAACGACGGATCGGATTTTCCACCGACGCCACGAACGCCGACACCTTGGCATCGGTTGGCTTGGTCTTGAGTTCTGCTTGGGCCATAGTGCAAATCCTCCGGCAGGGAGAATAGCGGCTTGATTGCTCTATGCCAATTCCCCGCCTTCGGGTCCCCAGAATATCACCCAGGTTGCAAAATCATCAGTGAAGTCTTCAAAACGGTGCTCGACGCCTGCTTCGACGAACAAGACATCCTGCGGCGAGAATTGGACGCGTTCGTTTCCTTTGACGAACCAACCACTGCCGCTAGCGATGATATAAAGCTCGTCCTGTGGGTGGGGGGACTGGTCGTCTTCGCCTTTGGGGGCATAAATCCCGACACGCATGCTGCCGTGTCGGATAGGGTAATGGAACTGTTCGCTGGCAGACCGTCTGGCGAGGATGGTCTCGATTGCCGATTTTCTGGAATGCCATTCAACGGTATCCATTCGCTTATCCTTTCAGACGTTCGACCACTTGTTTAGCCAGACTCGATACGGCTTGGCGCAAATCGCTGGGCTCGACAATGTCGATTTCCGGTCCAATCCCAAGCAGCATCGGAGCTGCGGAGTCGATGGTTTCCAGGGGAAGTTCGATTTCCCTCCAGCCTTCTTCATCGGGTGGCCCGGCTTTCGCAATGGCTTCGCCGGCAAAGGTGCCAAGCAACCGTATTCGTTGTATGCCGACTGCTGAGGCGCGCAGTCGTGCGGTGCCCGGGCGCAATCGGGTTTCGAAGTCGCGTGTCGATTGCCCCCACCAACTGGCGAGATCGAAATCAGCAGTTGGATCGAAATGCTCCGGCAGCAATTCCAATTGGTTGATGTCGGCGACGTTGAAAGTGCTTATGCGATCACTACCGCGCGCAACCAGATACCAATTGCCCGCTTTGAGCACTAGGCCGTAGGGATCGACCTCCCACTGGCGCGTCGCATTCCAACTTTCATAGGTCATTGCCAGCCGCTGCCGGTCGAGCACTGCGCGGGCGACGCGGGCGAGAAAGGGTGTCGGCCGCGCGGCGCGATACCAGTCGATAGTGTCGAGGTGAAATCGGCCTGCAATGCGATTGGCTTCGTCGCTTCCTGCTGTGGGGAGTGCCGCCAGCAATTTGTTTCGTGCACGTGTTGCCGCGCTGCCCAGCCCCATTGCCTGCGCTTCCTGGGGCAGACCTATCAGCAGCATCGCCTCCGCCTCATCAGGGTCGAGTCCAGTAAGCTTTGTGCGATAGCCGTCGAGCAGTTGAAACCCGCCGCCCGGGCCTCTATCGCCATAAACCGGAATGCCCGCTGCACTCAGCGCGTCAATATCGCGGTAGATGGTGCGCACTGAAACCTCGAACTCTTCTGCCAAGGTCTCAGCCGTCAGCCGCTGTCGCAATTGCAGCAGGATCAGGATCGAAAGCAGACGGCTGGCACGCATTTATTTTGCCTAGCAGAAAATAACTGACATTTCTTGTCAGTATTACGCGTTTAACCCAGACAGCGAACCACAAAGAGGTGCGGTATGGAACGACGCGAATATCTGAAAAGCAGCACAGGATTGATGCTGGCTGTACTGACCAGCGGCATACCAACGCGCGCCATTGCAGGAGACATCATGGAAACCCCAATCGACACCAACTACACTCCGGCTGGAAAAGGCATCGTCACCGGTAAAGGGGTCGGTGATTTTGATTTCCTCGCTGGCGAATGGAAAATCCGCCACAAAAGGCTGAAAGACGGCACCAAAGACGAATGGCAACGCTTTGACAGCGGTGCGACTGTCTACCGCGTACTCAACGGCATGGGCAGTATCGAAGAATTGCGCAAGGCCGATGGCAGCGACATGGGAATGGGCGTGCGCGTCTGGCTGACGCAGGAAAAGAAATGGGCCGACCATTGGACCGGCGCGTGGAACGGCGTCGTCAATCCGCCGCAAAAGGGCGAGTTTATCGACGGCGAAGGCGTGTTCGTCTCCGAAGAGGACGTCGAAGGCGTCAAATGGTTCTATCGCGGCGTCTGGGACCGAATCACCCCCACCGGCTGTCGCTGGCACCAGTCAGCATCGAGCGATGGCGGCAAAAGCTGGGAGTGGAATTGGTGGATGGAGTGGACGCGGGTGGCGTAGGGCTGGCAACATTGCCCTACCCATCGCAATCGTTCCAATAATCCTTGTTGGTGGTGCAGCTTTTCAGACCCGAAAAATGATTGACGGTGCAAACGGTTTTCATTGGGCAGGCTTTCCATGGCCGCGGTGAATAGCTTTTGGGTGCGTTGGACTTGTTGAAAATCGCAAATGCCTGTTCACGGACGGGTATGATCTTCTGTTTGATCTCGTTGTCCCCAAGGGCAATTATGCGGTCCAGCCAGAAAAGGATCTCGTCCTGATGCGCCTTAGGGTTCTTGCCTTGCAACAAGGACGATGCGGCCATGACTGCGCCGTATAGTTCACCCTGTTCAGCCATATTGCGTGACAGACGATAGGCGAGGGCAAAGTCCTTTTTGGTGCCATTGCCGTTGTTGATCTGATCGAAAGCCATGATCGTGGCGTAGAGATGGCCACGTTCAGCCGCGGCCTGGAATGCGGCAAATGCTTTTTTCGCGTCCTTTTTGGTTCCGATACCATCGAGATAGTAAAGCCCGCTGCGATAGATGGCGTCGATATGGCCTGTCTTGGCGGCACGATCGATATAGGCGAAACCGGTTGTGTGGTCCTTCTTTCCACCAATCATTCCTGAAGAATATAGCGTGCCCACTACAAAGGTTGCTGCAGGATCGCCGATGTCGGCGGCTTTTTTCAGATAAGCGATACCTTTATCCAACGAGGCTCCGGAGATCGACCCGCTGAGATGCGCGTGCGCCAGTTCGCTATAGGCAGCAGCATCCTGTGCTTTTTCGGCGAACTGCCCGGCCATAGCGGCGCCATCGCCGGTCGAAATCAAGCGATTGGATACGCGGTGGGCAATTTCCGGCGGAGGCGGCGCGCACGCCGTGCCAGTCTTGGCCAGTTTTTCGTGCGCCTTCGCCCAATCGATCTGGGCGGCGGAAGGTTCGCGATTTGCGTCCAATTCGCCAATCAGAAAGTCGTAGGCATTGTGGCAATTGAACCGGAGATGATATTCCTTTGCCACGTCGGGCATCGTTCCGGAAACGGTCTGGGAAAAAGCGGCAACCCCTGCGAGTAGCGGCAGCACAGCGAACATGATCTTGCGCATGGAAAATCCCCTTTCACTGCCTTCCGTGCGGCAATGGGGCGGTCGAGAATTGCAAAAAAGCGACATGATTTGCGAAATTCAGGGCTGGTCGCACTACGGGCTTCATGCCAAAGGCGCGCACGATGCTGACTGCCTTCCTCGCCTCCACCGCCATCGTTGCCTTTGCCGAGATTGGCGACAAGACGATGCTGCTCGCCATAGTGCTGGCGACGCGTTTCCGCGAGCCGTTGCCGATCATCTTTGGCATTCTCGCTGCAACGTTGCTCAACCATGCATTGGCAGCTTTTGCGGGGCAGCAAGTAGCCGGGTTGCTCGACGCGCCCTGGTTTCGCTGGGCGGTAGCCTTGGGCTTTGTCGCGATGGCGTTGTGGACTTTGGTGCCCGACAAGATTGACGACGATGAAGGCGAAGTCAGCCATAAGGGTAGCATTTTCCTGACCACAGCAATCGCCTTTTTCCTAGTCGAGATGGGTGACAAGACGCAGGTCGCGACCGTTGCCCTTGGCGCGCAATATCAGTCGGTGTTCGCCGTTGCAGCGGGGACGACTCTGGGCATGATGCTGGCCAATGTGCCCGCCGTCTATCTGGGCGAAGAGCTGGTCAAACGGGTGCCGCTGCATGTGATGCGCTGGATCGCGGCGGTTCTTTTTCTGGCGTTGGGCTCGTGGCAGATTTGGGAATTGATACGACCATGAGGCGAAACAGTCCCGAAATCTGACCAATTTGTCAGAAACCTACTTGTGACAGTTCGCAAAAGTTACAAATAGAACTTTAGCTATAGATGATTTTACATTAAACATTGCCATGAGAGCATCGGAACCGATTCGACGATATTTCTGGGGCATGTATAGTGAATATCGATGACGAAAACACGCGAAAGCCTACTTCCAAACAGCATTGGCGTGGCCGATTTTTTTGGTTTCCAAAGTGGATCAGCATCGAGGGCCCAGGACAGCGTTTTGTCTGGCTTAAAACTGTGGAAGGGCGTTATTCCAATTCTCGCAAGAAGTGGGTTTGGCGCTATCCGCCAAATGACTATTCGAATGTCATTACTTTCGAGCCTTTGTCAGCAACGGCGAAGGCGCAGGCTTCGAAGGATAGAATTTCCGCATAAATTGAGGGCGCTATACGTCGCAAGCAGCCAAGAGTTTGCGGACCGAGTGCTTGTGCTTTAATTGAACCGAGATATGTTCCCCGCTGGGGGGGCGGACATGCGCTTATTGATTGGCATAACTTTGGTGCGGTTAGCGTTATTGGTGCTTCCAGCCAGCCCAGCTTTTGCAACCGAAGATGCAGCCACAAATGCTAACAGCGTTGTAGAACACCGCGGCGTATTCACCTGTCCAGTTGGTGGCGAGGAATTCTATCAGAATGTCGAGATGAACTACTTTCCGCTCGAAAGCCTGCCCAACGGCAGCAATCCGGGCGGGCAGCTATCAGATATCATGGTACCAATCTGCCCCGGTAATGGTCTGGTTCTGGCGCCGAAATATGACGGCAACGACGGAGATCCAGAGGCTTTCGCGGACTATTCACCCGAAGAGCTGGCCAAGTTGCCTGCACTGATTGCCAGTAAGGACTATAAGGCGCTTTCCGGCGAAGCGAATTATCTCAAGCTCTATTGGCTGTCGGACAAACTCGGACGCCCGTCGATGCAGCGCTTCCATCTGCTCCAACATGTTAGCTGGATCGGTAAGACAGCCGAACAGCATCGCCGCTATCTGGAAATGTTTGTGGCACAGGCAGACGCGTTGATCGACAGCCCGGATTTCGCCTCAGAGCGAAGGCTTCGCTCGCGCTATTATGTCGTCAATGCCTTGCGCGAGCTTGGCCGGTTTGACGAGGCCAAAGCACGGCTGACGGCATTACAGACTGAATGGGATGCGCAACTTTCCATCATCCGCGCCAAGCAGCCACCCGAAGACCCGAACTTCGAAAGTGAGCGCGATTTTGACGATAATGACGCCTTCTCGGATTCTTTCTTTGAACAAATGGCAGCGATAGAGGCGCGCGACAATGACACTTTTCCTGTATCGATGATGGGCGACAAATGGGCCAATGCGGTGTGCGGCAATATCGAGGATAGCGTCCATCCCGTGACCGATCTGACCAAAGCCAATTGCGCCAAGCGAATGGCCGAGCGCAAAGCCTATTACGCCAATTCGCAAAAGGATTATAAAGCATCGCAAGACCTGTTGGGCGACCCGGTCAAACTGGCGCAGCAATGCAAGACGTTTCCCGAAGAGCAGCGCGATCGCATATTGGCGGAGGCTTGTCGTCTGGCGGACTATCAGGCCAATCGCGACAAGATGGAGGCAGGGGCCGCGCAGCTGCTCAAAAACCCCAAGGCGCTCGACCTGCAATGCAAGGGGCTGGTTTTCGGTCGCTACGCGACACCAAAAACTGCGCTTGGCATGGCATGCCAAGCGCGGCGCGAAGCCATCAATGATGCCGAGACTATCGCGCTGACTAAAAAATTCCGCAGCCAGCCGGCGGAATATGACCGGCTGTGTACAAAAGCTTCTCCCCAATTGACCAGCGACGACCCGGTAGAGGCGGCTTGTGGACAGGTGAAAGATGAGCGTGACGATGACCGTAATGACAAGGAACGCGCGCGGCTCGACACCATGAACGAAGCGCAAATCTGGGCGGAATGCGAAGCGAAAGAGGCAGAACGGAACAACTGGCCTGCGGGCGTACCTATGGTGGTAGACTATACCCCGCTGTCAGGGCGCTGCGCTGACATTCGCCAGGATCGCGAAGAAGCGCTTTGGAAGGCGCTAGAGGCTGACCCCGTAAAACTTGCCGAGAAATGTGCGCTGCCCGATGATCAGCAGGAAGAATGGTATAATATGCGCTGCTATTACCGTCAGCAGCGACAGGAAGATGACGCGGCGCTGGCTATGGCGCGTGACCGAGCGAAATTGATCGCGACATGCGATGCCACGCCAGTGCAGCAGCGCGACCGTGTGCTGTACAAGGCATGTAACAACTATCGCAAATGCGTGGTTGTGCAGATCGCCGAACTGCCATTCGATCATGCCGCAGCCTATGCCTATGGCGGTCAGCGGGATTTGTCCGAACTTGCATCGCTATGTTTCGATACCAGCGGGGAGGCCGATGCCGCTTTCGCCAAATATGCGAAAGACCCTAAAAGCCTGCGCGCGGACTCGTGCAAGGATATCGTGCCGGATTTGGCCGATCCTTATCAGGCGGACCTGTGCAAGCGTTATGCAGCGGGTGAAAATATCTATAAAGATTCGGCTGATTCCGCGCTCGATCTGGCAGATGAAAAGTTGGGCAACTCCAAAACACTCATTGCTCCACCGCCGCCGGTCAGAAAGAAATGACAGGCGCAGTTTGCAGAAAGAAATCCCATGTCCGTTGATCGCCGCCATTTCCTCTCGCTGATGGGAGGGACGCTCGCGGCCATGTCCTCCAGCGGTTGCACTGCCGCGTCTTCCAAAAGCGTGATCGTGATCGGCGCAGGCGTTGCGGGGTTGAGCGCGGCAAAGGCGCTCGCCCAGGCCGGGCACCGCGTGACGATCCTTGAGGGACGCGACCGGATTGGCGGGCGGCTGCACAGCAGCAACGCCTGGGCCGACCTGCCCATCGACCTCGGCGCCTCGTGGATCCACGGTACCAAAGACAATCCGTTGACCGCGCTGGCGGCGGAGGCAAAGGCGGCGACGGTTGCAACCAGCTACGACAGCAGCCTGCTGCACATCGACCCGGCCTATGCCGCGCTTGGTCTCGACGATCCTGACAGCGACTGGGCAGAGGCGCAGGTTGAACGCGCAATGGCTTGGGCGGAAAAGCGCGACAAGGATGCCTCGCTCAAACAGGCGCTTGAGGCGGTATCCCCCGCCGCCAAACTTTCCCCATTCCGCCGGGCGCAGCGCGACCATTATCTGGCGGGCAATTATGAGCAGGAATATGCAGGGCCACTTGATCGGCTGTCGGCATGGCATGTCGATGACAGCAAGGAATTTGCCGGCGACGATGTGCTGTTCCCCGGCGGCTATGGCCAGATTGCAACGCATCTTGCCAAGGGATTGACGATCAAGACCGGCCATGTTGTCAAACTGGTCGAATGGGACGCAAACGGCGTCAGCGTCATTTGCGACAATGGCAATGTGTTTCTGGGCGACCGCGTGATCGTCACGGTGCCGTTGGGTGTGCTGAAATCGGGTGCGATCACCTTTGCCCCGGAGCTTCCCCCGCGCAAGGCGAAGGCGATTGATCGGCTGGGCATGGGCCTTCTCAACAAGCATTTCCTGCGCTTTGAAAAACCCTTTTGGCCAACGGATGTGGACTGGCACGAACTGGTCAAGCCCGACCCCGGCAAATGGTCGCAATGGGTCAGCTTTACCAAGGCGGCGGGCAAGCCGGTGCTGCTCGGCTTCACGGGCGCGGACACGGCAAAGGCGGTCGAGGCGATGGACGACCGCGCGATTGTGGCAGAGGCGATGGCGGCGGTGCGCACCATGTTCGGCAACAGCGCGCCCGACCCGGTGGCGGTGCAAATGACCCGCTGGTCACGCGACCCCTTTGCGCTTGGCAGCTATAGCTACAACGCCGTAGGCAGCACCCCCGCCGACCGCAAAGCGCTCGCGGCACCTGAGGTAGGCGGCGCGTTGGCTTTCGCTGGCGAGGCATGCAGCGCCGATTATCCGGGGACGGTCCACGGCGCGTTGTTGAGCGGGAGTGACGCAGTAAGAAAGTTGCTCGATTAAGGAAGGGACAAAACTTCCCATCCGCTTGCACGTCTGTCCTCCCCCTGCTAGCCGCGCCCGCACGGTCTCCCAAGCAAAAGGTCCCCCATGAAAGATTCGGTCAAACGTGTTGTCCTTGCCTATTCGGGCGGTCTCGACACCAGCGTCATCCTGAAATGGCTGCAGGTCGAATATGGCTGCGAGGTGGTGACCTTCACTGCCGATCTGGGGCAGGGGGAGGAGCTGGAGCCTGCGCGTGCCAAGGCGGTGCTGATGGGCATTCCCGATCACCACATCTATATCGACGATCTGCGCGAGGAGTTTGTCCGCGACTTCGTCTTCCCGATGATGCGCGCCAATGCGCGTTATGAGGGCGATTATCTGCTCGGCACCTCGATTGCGCGGCCGTTGATCTCAAAGCGGTTGATCGAGATTGCCCGCGAGACCGGCGCCGATGCGATTGCGCATGGCGCGACCGGCAAGGGCAATGATCAGGTGCGGTTCGAACTGTCGGCCTATGCGCTCAACCCCGATATCAAGGTGATTGCGCCGTGGCGCGAATGGGACCTCACCAGCCGCACCCGCCTGATCGAATGGGCCGAACAGCACCAGATTCCGGTGCCCAAGGACAAGCGCGGCGAAAGCCCGTTTTCGACCGACGCCAATCTGCTGCACACCTCGTCAGAGGGCAAATGCCTTGAGGACCCGTGGGACGAAACCCCCGACTATGTTTATTCGCGCACGGTCAATCCGGAGGATGCGCCTGACGCGCCCGAATATATCACCATCGATTTTGAAAAGGGCGATGGGGTTGCGCTGAACGGTCAGGCGATGTCGCCCGCGACTTTGCTCGCGGCATTGAACGATCTGGGGCGCAAGCACGGCATTGGCCGGCTCGATCTGGTCGAGAACCGCTTTGTCGGGATGAAGTCACGCGGCATGTATGAAACGCCGGGCGGCGAAATCTATGCGCGTGCGCATCGCGGGATTGAGAGCATCACGCTTGATCGCGGCGCGGCGCATCTGAAAGACGAACTGATGCCCAAATATGCCGAGATGATCTATAATGGCTTCTGGTTCTCGCCCGAACGCGAAATGCTGCAGGCGGCGATTGACCATAGCCAGGCCAATGTTTCGGGAACGGTGCGGGTGAAGCTCTACAAGGGCAGCGCGAGCGTGGTCGGGCGTAAATCACCGAACAGCCTCTATTCGGAAAAGGTCGTCACCTTCGAAGACGATGCTGGTGCCTATGACCAGAAGGATGCGGCAGGCTTTATCAAGCTGAACGCGCTGCGATTGCGGCTACTGGCGCGGCAGGGCAAGGATTGATAGCGCCGTTCCTCACCCATTGTCGTCATCCTGAACTTGTTTCAGGATAACAGGCGACGATGTTTTGTAATCCCGAAACAAGTTCGGGATGACGATTGGTTGGTAGTTGGGTAACAGACCGCATGGATTGGCCGCTTTTCAATATCTGCGCGCTGACGCTGGTCAACCACCTGATCGGCGCGCTGGCCTATGCGGCGCGGATCGCGGGGGTGCGGACCAGCAAGATCGCGTTGAGCTTCGCGCTGTTCAATGTGCTGGTGCTGGTTTCGCGCACCTCGAACAGCTTCCTCGGTCCTTTCCTTGCCAAGCGGATCGAAAATGCGATTTCGAATGGCACGGGCTCTGGGCTGCTGATGGACATGCGGCTGGTGCTGCTGTCGGCGACGGTCGCCACGATTTTGGGCGCGCTGGCGGTGCCAACGGTGCAGCGCTGGTTCACCGTTGCGATCGACCAGTTCCAGCATCACCGTTCAGTGGTCAAACTGGCATGGAGTGCAGTGACGCCCAAGGGCGCAAAGACTGTGGCCAAGGCGGTGAAACTGCCGAGCAGCCAACATCTGAAGCTTTGGACCAAGCCCGCCGCTGTATCGTGGCGGGTGATCGCTATGAATGTCGTGGCGCAGGCACTGCTGACCGTGGGGGTTATCGCCTCGCTCTATGCCGGTTATCTCCACCCCGAATTCCGCGTCACCGCGTCGCAACTATCAGCGGTGGTCAACGGCTTTGCGACGATCCTGTTGTTCGTCCTCATCGACCCGCAATTGTCCGTGATGACTGACGATGTGGTCGAGGGCCGGATCAGCCAACCCGACTATCGCCGCACCATCGTCTGGCTGTCGATGAGCCGGATTGCCGGGACGCTGCTCGCTCAGGCCATGCTGGTTCCCGCGGCGGCGTTTATTGTCTGGGTCGCGGTGCGGGTTTGATTTTGCGTCGCAAAGTTGCAGTTTAGCATCCTCGCAACAGCATATACAAAGTAGTGCAATTTAAACGTGGCAGTATTTGTTGTGACTTGACTCAATCGCCAATATCAATTCTGTTCTTTTGCATGAGAATCGTGGCGCAGCTGGAAACTGGCTTGGCGACAATTTGTCAATGGAAGTAAAATAAGGGAATTGCACCGGTACGCTGAAGGGAGCGGACTTTATTTTGTAGTTTTACTATGGTCGGTTGGCTGAAATTTTATTGGAGAGGTCGCTGTGGCAGATATTGTTGGAACAGGTACGGGGGAAACTCTCACCGGCACGGGCGATGCAGATACAATTACTGCATTGGGAGGAAATGATACGGTGAATGCCGGGGGCGGCAACGATACGATCAACGGTGGCACCGGTAACGATACGTTAAATGGCGAGGATGGCGACGACACTTTTATCGAAGATGAATTCACCAGCCCGACAGACATTTTCAACGGTGGGATCGGGTTTGATACGATTGAGCTAAGGGCCGCTTTGGCACCGATCACAACGATTTTCGGATCCACAACTTCGCATACGCTTTCCGCCGGAACGGCGATGGTTTCCATTGAACGCCTGCTTTTTGCGTCGCAACCGGGGCAAGTTGTTCAGGCAATACTCGGCTATGGCACTTGGGCAGGAAGCGGTATCACCCAGATCATTGGCGGGGCGGGACGTGACCTGATTACTGTGTCCGCAGGAGCCGCCGCCGGTACCTATACGATGCCGTCGCTCCCCATATCCGGTTGGGACACCCCCCCATTGAACGCTTGGGATTTTGCTGGCGACATGGTGATTTTGTCGTCGTCCGCGTCGGCTGCAACATCAGTGACATTGAATGCGGCAAGCGGCGCCAGCTTTTTCCAATTGCTGTCGGGCGGTCTTGGGAATGACATTCTGAATGGCTCTGCCAATGCCGATTATTTCAATGCATCGCGTGGCGGAGACACGGTCAATGCCGGTAATGGCAATGACGCAATTGCCATCGCGAACGCTGCGGCTCCGGTCGGCGGGAATTCCTGGGGCGCTCCTTCGACTTTTACAGGTGCGGGCGGCACATGGGATGGCGGCGATGGCACTGACGTGATCAGCATCGGCGGCGCGGTTAATTTGCAGGCGACACTGTTGAATATCGAAGGCGTACATTTGCAGGATGCTTTCATTCCGCCTGCCTTTAACACCACGCTGCAATATGCCGCCGAACTCACGCTCGACAGCACCCATATTGCGATGTTGCCCGCCAATGCCTTTTTCACCGGCAATGGTTCGGTGATCTTCGATATTGACGATACGCAGAGCTTCAGCGCCGAAAATTATATCGTCAACGTCGGATCAGATGTTTCAATGACGATCAACGGCGGTAATGGTGATGGCTTGACCTTCACCGGCAGCGCGCGCGATGACTTTATCAACATGGGTGTTGGGTCACAGACTGCTCTGGGCGGTGATGGTGATGACGTTCTGAACAACGGCTCAAGCTCAACCCCCGGTGCGGGCAATATCGCTATGTTTGGCGGCGACGGTGACGACATATTGATCCTAGACAATATTGCCCAAAATAACTTGACGCTGAATGGCGGTGACGGAACCGATTTGTTGCAGTTGCACAGTTATTCTGCAACATCTCCAACCGGCGCAAACATTGTCCATGTCGCAACATCAACCAATGGTGGCGGCATTTCGGAAATCGAGGCGGTCCAGTTTAATTCACTTGCCGGCTTTAGCATGCAATTTATCGCCGATTTAAATGCCGGCTTTTCAACAATTATCGGTGGTTCCGGATCGGACCAGATGATTTTTACAGTTACCAGTGCCGGCACCTATTCGATGCCCGATTTTTCGTTGTTAAACTGGAATAGTTTTCAGGGCGATTTTGTCGGGTTTGGGGTTGCTCAAAATGCTGCTTATGCCGTGACTCTCAACGGTCGTAACGATATCGGCCAATATTTTTTTGGCGGGCTTGCAGCGGATACGCTGAATGGAGGCGCGCTGGATGACAGGTTGTTCGGTCGCGGTGGCGCGAATATTGTAAACGGCAACGGCGGCAATGACGTTATCTTTCTCGACGCAGGTGCCAATGGTTCCAGCCTTGATGGCGGCAGCGGCAGCGACGTATTAAATATTAACGGCACCACAGCTTCGCTGGCCAATTTTGTCGGATTTGAGTCGCTTCAATTCGTCGGCGGCGCGAGCCTTACTCTCACCGGCAGCCAATTTGCCAATGGTCTGCTGCAAGTTGGGACGACGGTGACTGGATCGGGTTCGCTGACAATCAACATGGACGCTGGCGTCAATTTCCAGTCGCAGAATTTTGCATTTTCGGGCGTTGGTGTAACTGTGACGGTCAATGGCACGTCGGGCATCGACATTATCAAAGCAGGAACTGCCGTTCACATTATCAATGGTGGAGATGGTGTTGACCAGATTCGTGGTGGCACAGCCGCGGATACGATCAATGGCGATGCTGGCAACGACAAGATTATCGGCAATACCGGCGCCGATATAATTACCGGCGGTTCTGGCAGTGATCAGTTCCGTTATCTGTTTGATACCGATAGCGGCTTAGGCGCGAACGCAGACCGGATCACAGACTTCACCATCGGTGGAGACAAGTTGAACTTCCTGTTGATCGATGCCGATGCGGTGACCGCCGGTGATCAGGCGTTCAACTTTGTCGGGACGGGAGCTTTTGCCAATACCGGTGTGGGTCAGATCCGCTACCAGAATTCCGGCGCGGACTTGCTGGTGCAGGTCGATGTCGATGGCAATGGCACGGCTGATATGGAGATCATCTTGCAGGGCAATGCTGGCGGCACGCTGACGGCCGGGGATTTTATCTTATAGCAGCGGGTTCAAGGATCAATTGGTATGACATTAACGATCAACACCAACGGCAGTAATGTTACCAATTCTGTTACCGTTGAAGACGCACCAGCGGTTCTCATTTTGGGAAACTCTGTTGTTCTGACCAATGCTGCTGGCGGCATATTGCGATCGACGTCCGATACCCAACCCGCGATTTCAATTTTGGGCTTGAACAGTCATATCGTCAATCGTGGCGCAATCGAAGCCACATTCGGATATCTGACTTCCATATTAGGAAATGCCAGTAACGAACAGGTCGACAATTATGGGACCATATATGGCTGGGTAAGGCTTGGCGAAGGTGACGATACCTTCAACCAATATTTTTCAGCGCCGGCGATCGGAACGGCAACGGTCGATCTAGGTGGTGGTAACGATACCTATAACCTGCTCGTAAGTCCGGGGCCGATCATATTTGGATTTGTGGACGGTGGAAGCGGCGAAGATAGCCTGAATTTGCTCTCAGAAATCTCGCTGGTTTATGGATTTTATTTCACTGGCTTTGAACATTTAACAGTCGGTGCAAATGTCACAAATCTCTCCAATTTTTCTGACCTGTTGTCGATCACGCTAACAGCTGGTGGGTTTAACAATTTTGTTAACAGCGTTAATCCGACGCTGGACATAAGTTTGCAGAATAATTGGTTCACCATCGGGCCGGGTTCGTCTTTCCGCAATATCACAGGGTCAGAGAACGCAGACACTCTTTCATTGAATTCTGGTCCATCCGGTTTCGCGACCTTAACAGGATCGGCAAATTTGGGCGGTGGAAATGACACGGTTCACATTTCGGTATTTGACACCAGTTCATCAAACCCAGTGATTGCCGGATTAATCGACGGAGGGCTTGGCAACGACTTCATTGGCGTCAACACGCGGAGCAACCAAACAGTCGACCTGACCAGTTTCATCAATTTCGAGATACTGAAAATCAGTACGCAAGCATTTGCTCCCAACACTGTGGCGCGCGTCATCAATGCTAATGGATTGCAGAAAATTACAGGGAACGCGACCGATGTTATCGCTATCGGCCAATCAAACTCCCCCAACGCTCAGCTTTGGCCGGGCTTTGGTGGGCCGATGACGCTCGAAGAAACCACAACTATCGGCAATATCGGCCAGGATGTGGGTAGTGCTTTTAACCCTTATGATCTGTCCGAATTATCGACAGCCGACGCCCAGTATAATTTGCTTGTCACCAACAACGGTACAATCTTGGGGGACGTCCAACTTTATATCGGCAACGATAATTATGATGGTAGCTTGGGATCTACCGGTGGCACAATCTTTGGTTACGCCGGAAACGACAGTTTAACCGGCGGGATAGGTGGCGAAAGGATAGAGGGCGGCTATGGGAATGACATACTGACCGGCAATGGTGGAATCGACATTTTGCTAGGCGACGCTGGGGATGACGCCCTGTTTGGTGGAATCGGAGCTGATCAATTGCTTGGCGGCGAAGGCAACGACAGACTCTTTTTCGATTATGCAGACAGCGTGATCGATGGTGGCATTGGCTCTGATACTATGGTCGTGGGCTCGACCGGAATGCTTGCGATCTTGCCTGCTTCGATCGAAGCATTGGAATTTGCAGCCGGAGCAATTCTAACGCTAACCGGCACGCAATTCGCCAATGGCCTTGCCAGCAACAGCGCGCTTAGCGGCACTGGCACCTTAACGGTCAATATGACGGCAGGCGTCAATTTTCTCGCATCGGGTATGAGCTTTACTTCGACGGTTGGAACAGTGGTGAATGGCACCAGTGGTATCGATATCATCAAGCTCGGCCTTGGCGCGTCCACCGGCAACACCATCAACAGCGGTGATAGTGTCGATCAGATTCGTGGCAGCAACGGCGTCGATACGATCAACGGTGGCATCGGCAATGACAAGATCATGGGCATTGGTGGTGCGGATGTGCTCACCGGCGGTACCGGCAATGACCAGT
>Ga0075154_10000076_pt1 | contig 76280 bp, 65 predicted proteins | sample JI71714BDNA_FD_70965 | JGI IMG/M metagenome (GOLD analysis project Ga0075154, IMG submission 70965) | Wastewater effluent complex algal communities from Wisconsin, to seasonally profile nutrient transformation and Carbon sequestration -... | ecosystem: Engineered > WWTP > Effluent > Algae... | reverse complement strand
TGACCTCAAGTCCTTGTACCGGTCGACCTCTCTGGCCCATCGTCACACCCTCCGACTGTTGGGTCCATACGACAACCCTATCGTAAATTAGTTCAAATTACTTTTGGGACACCACACTAGTGTGGTGTCCCAGAAATTCCTTGAACCATTTCCGCGTCTCTTGCCCCGAATGCTTCGTTGCTCGTCGTCGCTGTAGCGCTGCTACAGCTTCCTTCTCGCGCCTCGCCTCGGGACCAGATCCATCGGAAATACTTCCAATTACTTTTGGCACACCACACTAGGACTCAGGCGGGCGGCAGGCTCGCCGCCGCGGAATGATGCGCCAGTTGGGCCCGCAGTCGGTGGGTCAGCGCGATCGCGGCGACCAGCAGGCCGATGGCAAACCCACCCCAGACGCCGGCGGCGCCGGCCCCGAGGCCCAGGCCGAGCAGGGCGCCCAGCGGCAGCGCGATCACCCAGTAGGCCAGCAGCGACACCCGCGTCGGCCAGCGGCTATCGAACAGCGCCCGCAGCGCGCCGAGGCTGACGCTCTGCACGCCGTCGCAGAGCTGCATCAGGCCAAAGACCACGAACAGCGGCACGGTCACCGCCAGCACGGCCGGATCGTCGACGAACATCTCGGTCAGGGCGCGCGCGCCGAGCACCATCAGTAGCATCGCGCCGAGCATCCAGGCGCTGACCAGCCACAGGCCGGCGCTCGCGATCGGCGGCAGTCGGGCGGGTGTGCCCGCCCCGAGTGCCTGCGCCATCCGCAAGCCGACGGCCGCCGCCATGCCGAGCGGCAGCATGTACAGCGTGCTGGCCACCGCGGTGACGATCTGGTTCGCCGCCAGCGCAATCGCGCCGAGCCCGCCGATCAACAGGCCGGCCACCGCTATCGCGCCGCCTTCGAACAGGTATTGCACGCCCATCGGCACGCCCTCGCGGTGCTGTCGGCGCATCGCCGCCCGCAGGCGCGGCCGCGAATCGGCCGGTCCGGCGAAGGCCGCCCGCAGGTGCGGCAGGCGGCGGCAGACCGTCAGCATCAGCGCCGCGCCCAGGCTCCAGGCCAGCAGCGTGCCCAGACCGGCACCCGTCAGGCCCAGCGCCGGGAAACCGTACAGGCCGTGGATCAGCAAAGCGTTGAACACGACGTTGAGCGCGAGGGTCGGCAGGCTGAGCAGCACGCCCAGCCAGGGTCGGTCGAGGGCGTCGAGCACCTGCTTGCAGATCAGGGTCAGACACCACGGCAGAAGCGACGCCGCAGCGCACAGCCAGTACGGCAGCAGCACGGCGAGCACCTCGGCCGGCTGGCCCAGCACGAACAACAGCGGATACGCCGCCGCCATCAGCACCGCTGCCGACGCGCCGGCGATCAGCGCCAGCCGCAACCCGGCGCGACCCTCGCGGCGGACCCGATCCAGCTGACCGGCGCCGGCGGCGCGGCCGGCCAGCAGGCCTGCCGGCAGCAGATAGCCGTACAGGCCGGCGATCACGATGATCTGCACGCTGCCGGCCAGCGAGACCGCCGCCAGTGGCTGCGGCCCGAGCGGTCCGAGCATCGCGGTGTCGATCAGCGTCATCAGCGTGCTGACCAACAGCGCCGCGGTCAGCGGCAACGCCAGTCGCAGCAGCGGACCGGCCTCGGCGCGCAGCGCAGCCAGCCGGTTCATGGCGTGCTGCCCGGCGGGCCGAACAGGCAGCGCAGTCGGCTCGTGAGGTCCGGGCAGCGGCGCCAGGCGGCCCACCAGCGGCTGGCTTCGGCCACATGCACGGTCCACGGATCGCGGCTGGGCAGCGGGTGGGTGATGCCGTAGCGCACCGGCTCGGACTCTGCGACGTAGGTGCCGAACAGCCGGTCCCACACCATCAGGATCGCCCCGTAGTTGCAGTCGTGGTAGCGCGGCTGGACGCCATGGTGCACCCGGTGGTTCGAGGGCGTGTTGAGCCAGCCGTCCAGCCACGGCAGCTTGTCGATGGTCTCGGTGTGCAGCCACTGCTGGTAGCCGATCACCACACCCAGCGCGGCAATGACCAGCAGCGGATCGAAGCCGATCAGCACCAGCGGCAAGTAGAACAGCGGCGACAGAAAGCCATCCACGAAGGAGATCCGCAGCCCGGTGGTCTGGTCGAAGGCGGTCGAACTGTGATGCACCGAATGCGCCAGCGCCCAGTAGATCGCGAGGCGATGGCCGGCGCGATGGTCCCAGTAGTAGATGAAATCGACCAGCAGCACCGCCAGCAGCGCGGTCCAGGGGGTGGTCGGAATGTCGATCGGCGCCAGCGTCGCGGCCGTGCCATAGACCGCGCCGATGTAGGCGGTGACCAGCCCGGCGGTCAGCGCGACCGGGATCAGCGGCGCGGCGCTGGCCAGCATCTCGCGCCGCCGCTCGGCGTCGAAGCGCCCGGCGCGGTGTAGCCGCCAGATCTCCCACGGCAGCAGGACCGCGATCACGGCCGCGAGGATCAGCCCCAGGCCCTCCAGCAGGGTCAACAGGTCGACGGTGTGCATGCGGGTACTCCTCGGTGATTTGCATACTGACGGTATGTAATGTACATACCGTCGGTATGCAAACCACGCACGGGAGCTGAACATGGCGCGTCGTCATGCCGAGATGTCCGAATCCACCCGCCGGCAGCTATTGCTGGAAGCGACGACCGCCTTTGCGCGGCACGGCTACGCCGAGGCGCCGATCGAGGAGCTGGTGCGCGCGGCCGGCTTGACCCGCGGCGCGCTGTACCACCATTTCGGCAGCAAGCAGGGGCTGTTCGAGGCGGTGCTGCGCGCGCTGGATGCCGTCATCCTCGCGCGCGTCGAGGCCGCCCGCTCAGCGGGAGCGGCCGGTCTGGACGATCTGCTGGGGGCCTGCCGGACCTATCTGCGGGAGACGCTGCGGCCCGAGGTGCGGCGGATCCTGCTGGTCGATGCCCCCGCGGTGCTGGGACATGACGCCAGCCGGGCGCTCGATCGGGAGCTGGGCGTCGGGCCGCTGCAGCGGGCGCTGACCGAGCTGCAGGCCGCCGGCGAGGTCGCGCCGGGCGTCGATGTCCCGGTCCTCGCGGCGCTGCTGAACGGCATGTTGAACGAGGCGGCGTTCTGGATCGCCGAGCAGCCGGACCCGCTCGACGCGCTGGAGCGAGTCCTCGTGCAACTGGCGCAGTGGTTGAGGGCGGTACGCGGCTGAGGCGCTGCGGGTAGGGCCACCCGACTGTGGGCAGCAGGCACTGGCGCGGCCCGGCTGTGGCCGGGACCGCGGGGCAAACTCGTGCTTACAGGATGTAGCGCGACAGGTCCTCGTTGCCGGCCAGCGCGCCGAGGCACTGGTCGACATAGGCGGCATCGACGCGGACGGCGTCGCCGGCGCGCTCGCTGGCCTCGAAGGACAGGGTTTCGAGCAGCCGTTCCATGACCGTGTGCAGCCGACGCGCGCCGATGTTCTCGGTACGTTCGTTGACCTGCGCGGCGACCGCGGCCAGCCGGTCGATCCCGGCCTCCTCGAAGACCAGCTCAACGCCCTCGGTGGAGAGCAGCGCGCTGTACTGGCGGGTCAGCGAGTTCTCCGGCTCGCTCAGAATCCGGCGGAAGTCGCCCTCGGACAGCGCCTTCAGCTCGACGCGGATCGGGAAGCGGCCCTGCATTTCGGGGATCAGGTCGGAGGGCTTGGCCAGATGAAAGGCGCCCGAGGCGATGAACAGGATGTGGTCGGTCTTGATCGCGCCGTAGCGGGTGCTGATGGTCGAGCCCTCGACCAGCGGCAGCAGGTCGCGCTGCACCCCCTCGCGGGAGACGCCGGCGCCACCCCACTCGGAGCGTTGGCAGACCTTGTCGATCTCGTCGATGAAAACGATGCCGTTCTGCTCGGCATTTTCGATGGCGCGGGTCTTGATCTCTTCTTCGTTGACCAGCTTGCCGGCTTCCTCCTCGGTCAACAGCGGCAGCGCCTCGCGGATCTTCACGGTGCGCTTCTGCTTCTTGCCGGCCGCGAGCTGCTGGAACATGCCGCGCAGCTGGCTGGTCATTTCCTCCATGCCCGGCGGCCCGACGATGTCCATGCCGGCGGGGCTGGCCACCTCGATCTCGATCTCGCGCTCGTCGAGCTGGCCGGCGTCGAGCATCTGCCGCAGCTTCTGCCGGGTCTGCTGGTCATGGCTGTTCGCCTCGGCCGGGTCATGCTCGAAGCTGATGCCCTTGCGGCGCGGCACCAACGCGTCCAGCACCCGCTCGCGGGCGGCCTCGGCGGCGCGCTCGCGGACCTGCTTCAGTGCGGCCTCGCGGGTCAGCTTGATCGAGCTGTCGACCAGGTCGCGGATGATCGTGTCGACGTCGCGGCCGACGTAGCCGACCTCGGTGAATTTGGTCGCTTCGACCTTCACGAAGGGCGCGTCGGCCAGTGCGGCGAGGCGGCGGGCGATTTCAGTCTTGCCGACGCCGGTCGGGCCGATCATCAGGATGTTCTTCGGCGTCACCTCGCGGCGCAGCTCGGCCGGCAGCTGCTGGCGCCGCCACCGGTTGCGCAGCGCGATCGCCACCGCGCGCTTGGCGTCGTTCTGGCCGATGATGTGGCGATCCAGCGCGGCAACGATCTCGCGCGGGGTCAGCTGGCCGAAGGCCGGATTCGGGGTCGCGGCATCGCTCACGGGGCGAGCTCCTCGATGGTGAAGTTGCGATTGGTGTAGACGCAGATCTCGCCGGCGATGCCGAGCGACTTCTCGACGATGGTGCGGGCCGGCAGCTCGGTGTTCTCGGCCAGCGCGCGCGCCGCCGACAGCGCGTAATTGCCGCCGGAACCGATGCCGATGATCCCGCCCTCCGGCTCCAGCACGTCGCCGTTGCCGGTGATCAGCAGGCTGGCCTCGCGATCGGCCACCGCCAATAGTGCTTCCAGCCGCATCAGCTTGCGCTCGGTGCGCCAGTCCTTGGCCAGTTCGACCGCGGCACGCACCAGATGGCCGGAATGCTTCTCCAGCTTGGCCTCGAACAGCTCGAACAGCGTGAAGGCATCGGCGGTGCTGCCGGCAAATCCCGCCAGCACCTCGCCCTTCCAGAGCCGGCGGACCTTGCGTGCGGTGGATTTGACGATGGTGGGGCCGAGCGACACCTGGCCGTCACCGCCCATCACCACGCCGCGTCCGCGCCTGACGCTCAGAATCGTGGTGCCGTGAAAACTCTCCATCGCCATCGCTGTCTCCGCTTCGGGAATGCGGCCGAGTTGGCGACGCGGCGGGCGATTGCAAGGGCCACGCGCCGGAGGTGAACCCGATCGGCATCCCGGAAGCATCTGCCGCCCGGTGCCGGTCGCGATCGTCGATACTTTGTGAGACGGATGGATTCCGCGCCGGCTGGCGCGGCTGCAGGGAGTGTAGGCAGCGTTTGGACGGCGGACTACTGCTGACAGTGGACATGCTGCTGGTGCTGAGCCTGCTCGGCCTGACGGTCGTGCTGTTCATCGGCGACTGGTTTCCCGCCGATGTTGCCGCGCTGCTGATCCTGGTGATGCTCGGCCTGATGGGACTGGTCGCGCCCGAGCAGCTGTTCGCCGGCTTTTCTTCGAACGCGGTGATGTCGATTCTGGCGGTCATGCTGCTCGGCGCCGGGCTGGATCGCGCCGGGCTGCTGCGTTACGCCGCGGCGCTGATCATGCGCACCTCGGGCGGGGTGGAGCGGCGGCTGATCCTTGCCTTTTCCGCGGCCGCCGGCACGCTGTCCGGTTTCATGCAGAACCCGGCGGTCATTGCGCTGTTCCTGCCGATTGCCGGCCGGATTTCCTCGCGCACCGGCCATCCGCTGTCGCAGCTGCTGATGCCGATGGCCTTCTGCGTGATTCTCGGCGGTTCGATGACGATGGTCGGCAATTCGCCGATGATCCTGTTGAACGACTTGCTGGCCAGCGCCAACCGCAACTTGCCGGCGGGCGCCGAATCGCTGCAGGCGCTGCCACTGTTCGCGGTCTTCCCGATCGGCGTGGGGTTGCTGCTGGCTGCCCTGCTGTATTTCGCCTTCTGGGGCTGGAGCAAGCTGCCGGACCATGCGGCGGACCAGTCGGTCACGCCGGCCTCCGTCGAGGCCTTCCACGAACGCATCAGCGGCCGCCGCGGTGTGCTCTGCGAGCTGGTGGTGACCGAACTGTCGCCGGTGGTCGGCTGCACCTTGCGCGAGTTCGAGTCGCTGGCCGGCGTGCCGCTGGTGCTGGCCATGAAGACGCCCTTCGGTGAAGCCCGCATGGCACCGCCCGGCGACACGCCGCTGGAGGCGGAGACGGTACTCGGGGTGCTCGGTGACCCGGAGCTGGTCGCCGAATTCGCCGATCTGCACCAGTTGACGCCGCGTCCGAACAGCCGAACCTTCCGGGATCTGCTCGACCCCGAGCGTGCCGGCATCAGTGAAGCGGTCATCCCGCTGCAGTCGCCCTTCGTCGGCAAGACGCTGGATGAACTGAGGTTGCGCCGGCGGCTGGGGATCAGTCCGCTGATGGTCACCCGCGGCACCGATATCTACACCGACAACGCGCGTGATCTGCGGCTCCGCCCGGGTGATGCGCTGATCTTCCACAGCAGCTGGCGCGACCTCGCCGAGTACCGCGATCGCGAGTTCGTCGTGATCACCGACTTCCCCAAGCAGGAAGCCCGGCCGCAGAAGCTGCCGCACGCGATTCTGTTCTTCCTGCTGCCGTTCGTGCTGTCGCTGACCGTCGAGGTGCCGCTGGCGGTGGCGCTGATGAGCGGTGCGGTCGGCATGCTGGTCAGCGGCGTGCTCAAGGTGGATGAGGCCTACAAGGCGATCAGCTGGCGGACCATCTTCGCGCTGGCAGCGATGATCCCGCTCGGGGCGTCGATGGAGAGCACCGGCGCCGCGGCGTGGCTCGCGCAGGAGATCGTGCGTGGGGTCGGCAGCTGGCCGGAGCCGCTGCTGCAACTGCTGGTCGGGCTGATCGCGGCGGTGCTGACCATGCTGATCAGCCAGATCGGCGCCACGGTGGTGGTCGTGCCGATGGCGATCAACATCGCACTCGCGGCCAATCACAGCCCGCTGGAATACGCCCTGATCGCCGCGCTCGGGGCGTCGAACAACCTGATCACCGCCAGCAATCCGGTCATCGCGATGGTCGCGGGTCCCGCGGGCTACAGCACCCGGGATTTCGTTCGTGTCGGTCTGCCGCTGATGCTGATCTACCTCGTGCTTTCGTTGATTCTGGTTCGCATGGTGTTCTAGGCCGTTGCCCGACGCGGCGCACTGCGTCGTGCACCAGTCCGCATTTCCCAACCACAGCCCGACCCCGTAGCCGGCTTTCGTTGCGGCGACGCAACAGCGGCCCGTATCCTTGTTGGATTGCGATGCGCCGTGACCTGTGGCTGCGGTGTCTCGGCTGTCGTGGCCGTGCAATCCTCGCGACCGATGCTGACGTCGCGGCCTCGAAGCGCGGCACGGTTGCATTCCCGTTTCCAACCCTGAACTTCCGGAGTGTCGAATGGCCCTCGAACGTACCCTGTCCATCATCAAGCCCGACGCCGTCGCCAAGAACGCGGTCGGCGCGATCCTGAGCCGTTTCGAAGGCGCTGGTCTGAAGATCATTGCCGCCCGGATGAAGCAGTTGTCGCAGGCCGAAGCCGAAGGCTTTTACGCGGTGCACCGCGAACGCCCGTTCTTCAAGGATCTGGTGAGCTTCATGATTTCGGGCCCGGTGATGATCCAGGCGCTGGAGGGCGAGGGCGCCATCGCGAAGAATCGTGAGCTGATGGGTGCCACCGATCCGAAGAAGGCAGCGCCGGGCACGATTCGCGCCGATTTCGCCGAGTCGATCGACGCCAATGCGGTGCACGGCTCCGATGCGGCCGAAACCGCCGCTCAGGAAATCGCCTACTTCTTTGCTGCCAGCGAATTGCCGCGCTGAACATCGATACGGTCATGACCACGAACGACACCCCGGCGAAAGTCAATCTGCTGAACCTCGACCGGGCGGGCATGGAAGCGTTTTTCACCGGCATCGGTGAAAAGAGCTTCCGGGCCCAGCAGGTGCTGAAATGGATCCACCATCACGGCGCCACGACTTTCGAGGGCATGACCGATGTCGGCAAGGCCCTGCGCACCAAGCTGGAGGCCGTCGCCGAAATCCGGCCGCCGAAGGTGCTCTTCGAGAAGAAGAGCGCCGACGGCACGATGAAGTGGCTGATCGGGGTGGACAGCGGCAACGCGGTCGAGACCGTGTTCATCCCGGATGCCACGCGCGGCACGCTTTGCGTGTCCAGTCAGATCGGCTGCATGCTGAACTGCACCTTCTGTTCGACGGCCACGCAGGGCTTTTCGCGCAACCTGTCGACCGCCGAGATCATCGGTCAGGTCTGGCAGGCAGTTCGGGCCCTGGGCCACGATCAGAAGACCAATCGCCGGCTCACCAATGTCGTGATGATGGGCATGGGCGAGCCGCTGCTGAACTTCGACCAGGTCGTGCCGGCGCTGAATCTGATGCGCGACGACTTGGGTTACGGCCTCGCCAACAAGCGCGTCACGGTTTCCACCGCCGGGCTGGTGCCCGGCATCGATGCGTTGTCTGCAGCCTGCGACGTGTCGCTGGCGGTCAGCCTGCATGCCCCGGACGACGCGCTGCGCAGCGAGATCGTCCCACTGAACCGCAAGTACCCGATTGCCGAGCTGATGGCGGCCTGCCGACGTTTCCTCGCGACCCGGCCGCGCGCCAACATCACCTGGGAATACACCCTGATGGCCGGCGTCAACGACTCGCTGGATCAGGCCAAGGCGCTGGCCCGCTTGCTCTCGAACATCCCGAGCAAGATCAACCTGATTCCCTTCAACCCCTTCCCCGGCACCCGGTATCAGCGCAGCGACGAGGAATCGATCCGTCGCTTCCAGACCTGCCTGATGAACCACGGGTACATCACGACGGTTCGGCGCACGCGCGGTGACGACATCGACGCGGCCTGCGGTCAGCTGGTGGGGCAGGTCCAGGACCGGACCCGTCGGCAGGAGCGCTTCCGGCAGCAGCTGGAATCCGTCGATCAGGTTGCGGGCGCCTGATGCAACGCGGCCTCGGTCTCGCGCTCGGTTTGCTGCTGCTGGTCGGCTGTGCCGCGGGTGGCGGTGGCAGCCGTGTCGGGCTGGATCGCGAACCCACCCGCAACGAACGCGCTTCCGAAGTCTTCACGCGGCTTGGCAGCGACTACATGCGCAAGGGGCAGAACGAGATCGCCCTGCAGCACCTGGATCGGGCGGTCAAGCTGAATCCGCGGTCGCCGATGGCGCACTCGATGCTCGCGGTGCTCTACACCCGGATCGACCGTGACGACCGCGCCATCGTGCATCACGAGCGCGCGGCGGCGCTGGCGCCCGAGGACGGCAACATCCAGAACAACTACGCCTCGTTCCTCTGCTCGCAACGTCGCTACGACGAGGCTGACGCCGCGTTTCGGCGGGCATTGGGCGACCCCTTCTACCGGACACCGCAGGCCGCCGCCTTGAACGCGGGTCTGTGCGCGCTGGAGGGCGGCGCGGCGGAGCGCGCCGAGGAATACTTCCGCAATGCCCTGCGGAAAGATCCGAACAACACTGAAGTTCTGCTGCCGCTGGCCAAGGCCATGCATCTGCGCGGCGAGAACCTCGGTGCCAGAGCCTTCATCCAGCGCCATGAATCGGCGCTGCCCGATTCCGCCGCCTTGCTGGTGCTGGCTGTCGCGGTCGAGACCGCACTCGGCAACTCGGCGGCAGCATCCGAGTACCGCCAGCGGTTGCTGACCCAATTCCCTGCCACGCCCGAGGCCCGTGCGGCCGAGAGCCAGGATCGACCCCGAAATGAGTGAGAACCCGAACGCAACCTCGTTTTCCGAGCAATGCGTGGCCCTGGGGCAGCGACTGCGGGCTGCCCGCGAGTCTCGTGGCCTGAATCGTGAAGACCTTGCGCTGCGCCTGAAGCTGCGGCCGGACATCGTCGATGCTGTCGAGCGCGGGAGCTACGGTGCGCTTGGCGCGCCGGTGTTCGTGCGTGGCTATCTGCGCAGTTATGCGGCTGCCGTTGGAGTCGACGCCAGCGAGTTGCTGCCGGTCTTCGACAGCCTCGGCGATGCGCCCAAGCTCGGGCCCTCGCCGATCACCGTGCGACCCAACCCGTGGATCGAACGCTATTCGCTGGCCGGCACGTACCTGGTCGGGACGGTGCTGGTCATGTCGATTCTCTGGGCGGCGGTGCAGACCGAGGGTTTCGGGCTGGTCGCCCGGCTTGGCCAGCCGCCACTGCCGGTGCTGGAACCGGAACCGGTGCGGACCGTCGTGCCGCTGTCGCCGGGACCTCAGCTGCCAGCCACGGACGTCGTCGCTGACGGATTCGAAGACGATGCCGGCGGCGCATCTTCCGCCGAAGACGCCGAAGAGGTAGTCGAGCCGGCGCGTTCGGCGCCGGTGATGGCCTCGATGGTGCCCTCGCTGGATCGCGGCGAAGCACGTTTCTCGATTCGGGTGGCGGCGGACAGCTGGCTGGAGATCCGCGACGGCACCGGCAAGCGGATCCAGTACGACATCCAGAAGGCGGGCGAGCAGGAGTATCGCGGCAAGCCGCCTTTCGAACTCAGGATCGGCAATGCGGGTCAGGCAGAGCTGCTGGTCGACGGCCGCGGTGTGGATCTCGAACCCTATTCGCGTCGCGAAATTGCCCGGCTTCGGTTGATCGCGGAGGGTGGGGAGCTCAGCCCCGAGGCCCTGCCGCGCGCCGCCGAGCCGCGCACGCCCGAGCGCTGACGCGCATTCATTGCTGCTGACGGGTCGCCAGCGCTTCAGCTGGGGACACCGCAGTCGGCGCGGTTTCAGTTCATCATCCGCCGCCCGGGCGTGTTCAGACCCGGAGCAGACGATTCAAGGAGTAGCCTGATGGCGACCGAAGTCACCGATATCCACGAGCAATCCGAGCGCGCGCGCCAGTGGTTCCAGCAGAACGGCAGCTCGATCTTGATCGGGATCGCGGCGGCTCTGGCGCTGATCTTCGGCTACCAGAGCTGGCAGGGCCGTCAGGAGCAGCAACGCATCCAGGCCGGCACGATCTACCAGCAGGCGGTCGACGCCCACCAGAAGGAAGACTTCGAGCTGCAGGGTCGACTGGTGCAGTCGCTGAAGGACAAGCACGGCAATACGGTCCACGCCGTGCTGGCGGCGCTGCTGCAGGCGAAGACCCACGTCGACAAGGACGAACTCGACGCCGCCGAAACCGAGCTGCGGTTTGCAGTCGACAAGGCGCGGACCGCGGAAATCCGCGATCTGGCGCGTCTGCGGCTGGCGCTGGTGCAGAGCGCCAGCGGCGAGAATGCCGCAGCACTGACGACGCTTTCGGCCGTGCAGAGCGACGGTTACAAGCCGCTGGTCGCCGAGCAGCGCGGTGACATCCACCGTCTGGACGGCAAGATCAGCGAAGCGCGGGCGGCGTATGCCGATGCCCTGACGCAGCTCGAGGTCGGTGCGCCCGGTCGCGATACGCTGCAGCAGAAGCTCGATTCGCTCGGCGGGAGCGGCTCATGACCCGTCTTGCGGATCTGCGTCGGCTCGGTCTGGTTGGCTTGGCAGTCGTTGCGCTTCTGGCGCTGCCCGGATGCGAAGCCCTCCGTGGCGAAACCAAGGACGCGCGCTTCAATCCGGCGCCGCTGCCGAAGTTCACCGCCAGCGTCGAGTTGCGCCAGCTGTGGAGCACGAGCGTCGATGCCGAGAAGAACTCGCGGGCCGGCCAGCGGCTGGCTGTGGCGGTCGCGGGCGGGAACGCCTACGTGGCCGGCACGGATGGCGAGGTCCGCGCACTGGATGCCAAGTCCGGTGCGCAGCGCTGGCGTGTCCAGACCGGGCAGCGGGTGTCTGCCGGCCCCGGCAGCGACGGCAGCCGCGTCGCGGTGGGCACGCTGGATGGCGATCTGATCGTGCTCGACGGGGCTGACGGCGAGCAGCTCTGGACCCACTCGATGCTGGCAGAGGTGCTGACTCCGCCGGTGGTCACGCGGGATGCGGTGTACGCGGTCGGCATCGACGGTCGTGTGCATGCGCTGGAGGCGAGCACCGGCAAGTCGCGCTGGACCTTCGACACCAATGTGCCGCTGCTGACCCTGCGGGGCACGGGTGAATTGCTGCTCGACGGCGAGCGGCTGATCGTCGGCGCCGCCAACGGCAAGGTCTACGCCCTCGACGTGTCGGGTGGCGACGTGATCTGGGAGGCGATGCCGGGCGAGAGCAAGGGTCGCAACGAACTGGAGCGGCTGGTCGACGTGGACGGCCGGATTGCCGTCGATCGTGGCGACGTGTTCGCGGCGGCGTTCCAGGGCAAGGCGCAGGCGCTGACGGGTGATTCCGGGAGTCCGCTGTGGACGGCTGATTTCGGGTCGGCGGTCGGGGTCGCGGTGGATCGTCAGCAGGTCTACGTCGTGACCGATCGCAGCATTCTGGTTGCGCTGGACAAGCGCAGCGGTGGCGAGATCTGGCGGCAGGAAGGTCTCAAGGAGCGACTGCTGAGCGCCCCGGCGGCATTTGGCGATCAGGTGCTGGTCGGCGACTACGAAGGCTATCTGCACGTCCTGTCGATGGCTGATGGCAGCGTCGTCGGCCGCAGCCGGCTCGGTGGCGACGGTTTCCATCTGGCGCCGGTGGTGGTCGATGGCGTCGCCTACGTGGTCGAGAAGGGCGGACGCGTCGCGGCCTTCCAGCAACGATGAGCGCGCTGCCGCTGGTCGCGATCGTCGGCCGTACCAACGTCGGCAAGAGCACGCTGTTCAACGTGCTGACCAACAGCCGCGACGCGATCGTGGCCGATACGCCGGGCGTGACCCGTGATCGGCAATACGGCGTCTGTCGCCGGGAAGAGAAGCCCAACTTCATCGTGGTCGATACCGGCGGGCTCGGTGAGCCGGATACCGACATTGCTGCGTTCGTGGTCAAGCAGGCGCGTGCGGCCATCGAGGAAGCCGCGGTCCTGCTGTTCGTGGTCGAGGCCAACGGCCTGGTCGCCGAGGATCACACGCTGGCGCAGGAGCTGCGCCGTAGCGGCAAGCCGGTGGTTCTGGTGGTCAACAAGATCGACGGCCAGAACGAAGCGGTCGCGCTCGGTGAAGCCGCCGAGTTCGGTTTCGCGCGGGCCTACCCGGTCGCCGCGCGCGAGCGTCGCGGGATTGCGCCACTGCTGGAGGCGGTCTACGCCGACCTGCCGGACGCGGAGATTCCACCCGAGTATCTCAGCGACGACGGGCTCTGTCGCATCGCGATCATCGGTCGGCCGAATGTCGGCAAGAGCACCCTGGTCAACCGCCTCATGGGCGAGGATCGGGTGTTGGCCTACGACAAGCCGGGGACGACCCGGGATGCCATCGACATCCCGATGGAGCGCGATGGTCAGCGGTATCTGCTGATCGACACCGCCGGCATTCGCCGACAGGCGCGAATCCGCGAGGCGATCGAGAAGACCAGCGTGATCCAGGCGCTGCGAGCCATCGAGCGCTGCCAGGTGGCGGTGCTGATGATCGACGCTGGCGAGGGCCCGGCCGATCAGGACAGCACCATCGTCAGTCATGTACTGGCCGCCGGCAAGGCGCTGGTCGTCGCAATGAACAAGTGGGACGGACTGGAGCGGCATCAGCGCACCGAGGCGCAGCGCATGCTGGACCACGTGCTGGCCTTCGTGCCGTGGGCCGAGCGCATCCCGATCGCCGCGCTGCACGGTTCGGGTATCGGCGAGCTGCTGAAAGCCGTGCACCGGGCGCAGAAAAGCGCCCTGGCCGAGTTCAGCACCAGTGACGTCACCGAAGCAATCCAGTCGGCCTTTGCCCGTGCCCAGCCGCCGCTGGTGCAGGGCCGCACGGCGAAAGTGCGCTACGCCCATCAGGGCGGCCGCAATCCGCCGCGCTTCGTGGTCCACGGCAACCGGCTGTCGACCTTGCCGGCGTCCTATCAGCGCTACCTCGAAAACAGCCTGCGCGAGCAGTTCAAGCTGCGCGGCACACCGATCAAGTTCGAGTGGAAGGACGGCGAGAACCCGTACGCCGGCAAGAAGAACGTGCTGACCGAGCGGCAGATCAAGCGCAAGCGCCGGTTGATGCGCCACGTCCGCCGCTGAGCCGGCGCCCGATCGAGCCGCGTTTCCGGCCGCAGCGATGTTCCATATCGTCCTGATCGAGCCCGAAATCCCGCCGAATACGGGGAACGTCATCCGGTTGGCGGCGAACAGCGGCTGCGAACTGCATCTGGTCGGCCGGCTCGGTTTCGAGCTGGACGACAAGCGCCTGCGCCGCGCCGGGCTCGATTACCACGAGTACGCGCGGCTGCAGACCCATGCGGATTTCGGCAGCTTTCTGGCCGCCGTGACGCCGCATCGGGTCTACGCCTTCTCCAGCAAGGCCGAGCGCCGCCACGACCGGGTGACCTGGTGCCCGAATGACGCGCTGGTGTTCGGCCCGGAGACCCGCGGCCTCTCGGACGAGTTTCTCGACCGGTTCCCGGCCGATCAGCGGATCCGACTGCCGATGGTGCCGCGCTCGCGCAGCATCAATCTCTCGAATGCCGTGGCGATCGGCGTCTACGAGGCCTGGCGCCAGCTGGGTTTCGCCGGCGCCGAATAGCGCACGGCCGCGTTACAGCCGCGGCCGCAGCAGCGTGCCGAAGTTCAAGTACAGCGAACCCTCGCCGGTATCGGCTTGGCCGTAGCCGAGGAAGATCGGCCCGAAGGGTGAGTCGATGCCGACGAAGACGCTGCCGCTCCAGATCAGATCACGCAGCGCCAGCAAGTCCTCGCGGCGTTCGTAGACGTTGCCGGTTTCGATGCTCCCGCCGACGAAGGCCGGTACCGAAAACAGCTGGCCCGCATCGCCGAGGCGCCGGTAGTAGACCCCGCGCAGCAGCAGCACCTGCCGGCCCAGCAGCTCGCGTTCCGCGTAGCCCGACAGATTCAGGAAGCCGCCGAGCGGCGCCAGCGCGTCGAAGGTCGATGGATCGCCCCAGCTGCCGTGCAGACGGGCGCCGACCAGCAGGTGATGGCGGTCGCGCCGGAGGGTCTGATCCCAGACCAGGTCGAGCGTCTCGCCCTGACTGTCACTGCCGAGTCCGCCGCGCTCGGCGTTCAGCAGCAGCTCGCCGCGACTGCCGGAGCCCGGAAAGTCGGCATCGTCCAGCGTGTCGTGCAGGTAGCCGAGCCGGACGCTGCCGATGTTGGCGCTGAAGCTGGGCAGATCCGCGTTGTTGCCGATCTCGACGCGGGCGCTCCCGTGACCGCGCGTGAGCCCGATGAAGACGCGGTTGCCGGTGTCGATCTCGTAGCCGATATCGATGCCTGCGGTGCTGCGGCGGACCCGGTAGCTCGACAGCGCGGTGCTGTTGCCGCGCGCACTCTCGCGGAGCGACTGGTCGAAGGCGCGGGTTTCGAGGTACGGAAAGGCAAAGTACTGGCCGCGATCGCCGGCGGGCTGGAAAAACTCGCTGCGCAGGCCGTTGATCGCGCCAATCTCGCCGCGCGTGCGCCATTCGCCGCCGTAGGGGTTCAGACCGGTCCGCGTGTATTCGACGCCCAACTGGTAGCTGTTGCGACCCTGGAAATCGTCGCTGAGCTGCAGTCCGAAGCTCAGGTAGTTCGGTCCCCAGCCCTTGTCGACCGGCGTCACTTCCAATCCGACGCGACCGTCGCGCTCGACCGGCTGCCAGGCGATTCGTTCGTAGTTGCCCAGACCGTAGGTATGGCCGATGGCGGCTTCCAGCCGCTGCAGGTCGAGCGCACGACCTTCGAAGCCCTCCAGCTCCCGGGTCACATAGCCGGCCGTGCGGCTGCGCGTCCGCAGCACCTCCAGAAACTCGACCACCAGCGGATCCATGGTGCGACGCCGATGCCTGGCGGTCCATTCCGCCCACTCGGCGGCGTCGACCGCGTGGGCCTGCAACTGCGGCAGGACCGCTTCTGCGGCGGCGACGCCCGTCGGGATCGCCTCGATCGCGCGGTCGAAGGAGGCGCTGCCGATGTCGCCCAGATCCGGCAGCACCTTGACGTCGCGCGGGTCCATCTGCGCGAGGATTTCGCGGGTCCGCTGCTTCATCAGGATGTCGAGCATCTGCACGCTGATCGCGATCGGCGAGTTCAGATCCTCGTCCGCCATCAGCGGAGCGCCGACATCGACGACGATCAGTCGATCGGCACCGATGGCCTTGGCCACATCGACCGGTACGTTGTTGACGATGCCGCCATCGACCAGCAGTCGGCCATCGACGCGCAGCGGGGCAAAGGCGCCGGGCACCGACATGCTGGAACGGATCGCCAGCGCGAGGTCGCCCCGGTCGAAGACATGGGCTTCCCCGCTGACGATGTCGGTGGCCACGGCGCGAAACGGAATCGGCAGACTGTCGAAGTTCGGCGTGCGCCAGGTGTGCAGCGTCAGCCGGCGCAGCAGCAGCAGCAGCTTCTGACCCTGGATCGCCCCGCGTGGCAGCTGCAAGGCGCCGTCGCGCAGGCCAAAGCGGAAGTCCATCAGGTAGCGCAGCGTGTCGTTCTTGCGCCGCATCGGAAAACTGTGACGAGCCGGGTCGTCGTTCAGCACATCGGCCCAGTCGATGCTGGCGAGGATGTCCTCGATCTCCTGCGGCGAGTAGCCAGCGGCGTACATGCCACCGACGATCGCGCCCATGCTGGTCCCGGTGATGCGGCAGATTGGTACCCGCTCGCGTTCCAGCACCTTCAGCACGCCGATATGCGCCGCGCCACGCGCACCACCACCGCCGAGCACGAGGCCGATGCAGGGACGAGGCCCGGCGGTGGCTTCCCGGGTGTCCGGGGTCGTCGAGTCGGTCAAGGCCGATGCCTTGGCTGCCGCATCGGTGGACGCCATTGCGGGAAGGAGCGCTGTTGCGAGCAGAAGGGCGAGCAGCAAGGCGGGCAGGGCAGTCGGGGCATTCAGGCGCATGGAGATCGGGGCGGGCGGCAGCTGCGGCGGAGTCTAGCCGTCGGGCTCGCGAGCCTCTTGCGGGCCTGCCCAAACCGGGTCGGCCGGGAGTTCAGCCACCGCAGCGCTGCGCTTCCGCAGACTTTCGCCCCCGATCCGGATTGGCGAGGCAAGCGTGAACCCTGGCGAGATTTCCGAGCATTTCGGCCAGCAGGACGGCGCGGATCGGCGCTGGCTGGTGCTGTGCGATCACGCCACCAACCGGATTCCCGCCGAACTCGGGAACCTCGGGCTGCCGGCCGACGAGCTGGAACGCCATATCGCCTACGACCTCGGCGCCCTGCCGCTGGCGCAGGCGATCGCCCGGCGGCTCGATGCGCCGCTGTTCTGGCATGCCTGGTCGCGACTGGTGGTCGATCCGAACCGCTATCCGACCTGCCCGGAAGTCGTGATCCCGCACAGCGATCTGACGGTCGTGCCGGCCAATCTGGGGCTCGGCGATGCCGAAAAGGCCGAGCGGATCGCGCGGTACCACGCGCCGTACCACGCAGCGATCGGCGACCACCTCGATGTCGGGGAGCGCGCGGGCGAACGATCGTTCCTGCTGGCGATCCACACGATGACGCCGAAGAAGCGCGAGGACGCCCAGCCGCGGCCAATGCAGACCTCGGTGCTGTGGATGGACGACGACAGCGGCCAGCGCCTGGCCCGACCAATGATCGAGTGGCTGCGCGGCCAGGGCCTCGTGGTCGGCGACAACGACCCGTATTCGTGCATCGAGCTGGCCTCGATGGGCTACACGCTCGATCACCACGCGCATCCGCGGGGCTTGCCGTATCTGCTGATCGAGGTTCGTCAGGACCTGCTGGAGAGTCCGGACGCCATCGAGGCGTGGGCGGACCGACTGGCAGCAGGATTCCGGGCGGTGTGCCTGTCGGTGTAGTCGAGGCGCTTCAGACCGCCACGGCCCGGCGCTTCCACCACTCCAGCGCCGGCTGCGCCAGCACCGCCAGCAGTACGAGTGCAGCGCCGACATAGAAGGCGGGCCCGAGCAGTTTCGCCTCGCCCAGCATCCACGCCGCCAGCACGATCCCGTAGACCGGCTCCAGGTTGACCGCGAACTGGGTGGCGAAGGGCGTCAGCTGGCGCAGCGCGAGCTGCGAGAGCACGAAGGGCAGCACGGTGCAGCCGAAGGCAAACAGGATCAGCCACGGCCAGTCGGCCTTGCTGGGCCAGAAGCCCTCGAAGCCGAAGAAGGGCAGCAGCAGACTCAGCGCCAGCAGGCCGGTCGCCAGTTCGACGAAGGACAGCGTCACTGCGTCGGTCTCGGCGACCAGGCCCTTGTTGACGATCGAGAACAGCGCGACCAGCAGCGCCGAGACCAGCCCGATCAGGATGCCCGGCAACTGCTCCGCACCGGCACCGCCGAAGGCCAGCAGCATGCCGGGCAGTACCAGCGAGGCCAGCACCAGGTCTCGCGCCCGAAAGGCCTTGCCCAGCAGCTTCGGGCCGATCAGGGCGGTCGCCACCGGCGCCAGCGTCATGCACAGCACCGCCACCGACGCGCTGGCGATCTTGACCGTCAGGTAGAAGGTCAGCCAGTGCGCGGTGATCAGCAGGCCGGCGCCAACCATCACCCCCAGCCGCTGGCGCGGAATCCGCTTCAGCGCCGGCAGCCCGCGGCCGAGCAGGTACAGGCCGCCGCAGGCCAGCAACAGCCGCCACCAGACCAGCGTCAGCGCGTCGAGGCTGATCAGCTTGCCGAGGATGGCCGTGAAGCCCCACAGCAGGACGCAGAAATGCAGGGTCAGATAGGCGTGCGTGGTGCTGAGTCGGGTCATGCTGCGGCTCGAACCGTGATCGGATGGGCGACCCGGAAGGCCAGCATCGTCCCGGCGACCAACAGCAGCGAGGCCAGCAGAAAAGCTGCCCCCGGCAGCGCCGCCGCCCCGGGCGGTGCGCCCTCGATGGCGTGCGCCCAGGTCTGGGTGAACAGACTCGGACCGAGGATGCCGGCCAGCCCGGCGAGGCTCTGCAGCGCGCCCTGCAGCTGACCCTGTTCCGTCGGCGCAACCCGCGGCGTCATCAGCGCCTGCAGCGAGGGGTTCGTAAAGCCCCACAGCGCCATCAGCGGGATGGCCGCCAGAAACCAGCTGCCGGTTCCCGCCAGTGCGTACCACAGAAAGCCCAGCGCCCCGGAGCTCAGCCCGAACAGCAGCAGTCGCCGCTCGCCGAAGCGCCGGGTCGCCCGGCCAACCAGACCGCCCTGCACCAGCGCCGAGCAGACGCCGACTGCCGCCAGCGCCAGCCCCACCTCCAGCTCGCCCCAGCCGTAGCGATAGCCGGCGTAGAGCACGAAGATCGCCGGCAGCGCCACGTGCGCCAGTTGGCTCAGGAAGCCGATCATCGCCAGCGACAGCAGCTGCGGATACCGCCGCAGCAGGATCAGCGCACCGACCGGATTGGCGCGTTTCCACGAGAAGGCCGCGCGCCGCTCCGGCGGCAGGGATTCCGGCAGCACCAGCAGTCCGTAGAAGAAGTTGGCGAAGCTCAAGCCGGCGGCGACCCACAGTGGCAGCGTCAGATCGATATGTCCGAGCACGCCGCCGAGCGCCGGACCGAGCACGAAGCCCAATCCGAACGCCGCGCCGAGCATGCCGTAGCCGCGTGCACGCCCCTCGGGCGGCGTGATGTCGGCGATGTAGGCGTGGGCGGTGCTGATCGAGGCCGCGGTAATGCCACCGAGCACCCGTGCGAGAAACAGCAGCGGCAGCGTGTGGGCCAGCGCCATCAGCACGTAGTCGAGCCCCAGGCCCAGATTCGAGATCAGGATCACTGGTCGGCGGCCGACCCGATCCGACAGCGCGCCCAGCAGGGGCGAGCAGAGAAACTGCATCACCGCGAACACGGTGATGAAGGCGCCATAGATACGCGCCGTATCCGCCACCTCGGCGCCGGCCAGTCGCTCGACCAGCTTCGGCAGCACGGGGATCACCAGCCCCAGTGCCAGCACGTCCAGCACGACCGTGACGAAGATGAAAATCAGGGCGGCGTGACGTCGAGGAGCCAAGGCGGCAAGGTCGGGCGGAAGGGGTCGCCGAGGGTAATGTGCAGTCCCCCGAGGCCCGGCGATCCGCCGCGGCGGGGTTCAGCTCGGGCGCGGCCGTGAGGGTGGCGTCGACGCCGCTATGCTCGGCGCCAACCGCGGCCGCCTGGGCCGTGTCCCCGAGGCGGCTGACGCAGCAACGATGTTTCGAGCACTGCAGGGTGTGGAATTGCTGGGCCACTACGCGCGATCGGTGTGGACCGGCGTTGGCCATTTCGGAAGGTTCCTGCGCTTCGTCTGGCTGCGATTCTTCGATGACCGGTGTCTGGAGGCGGCCGGGTCTCTGGCGCTGACCTCCCTGTTTGCCGTGGTGCCGCTGGGCGCCGTTAGCCTGGCGCTGATCTCGGCGTTTCCGCAGTTCGATGTCGCCAAGGAAAAGCTGCTCAGCTTCGCGATCGAGCAGCTGGTGCCGACGGCGGCGCACGAGGTCGGCACCAAACTTCGCGAGTTCTTCAGCGTGGCCTCGCAGCTGACGGCTACCTCGATCGTCGCGCTGGTGATCTCCGCGATCCTCTTGATGGACTCGATCGAGGGCGCCTTCAACCGGATCTGGCACGTGCCGACGGCGCGACCGCCGCTGGCGCGCTTCGTGGTGTTCTGGACCGCGCTCACGCTGGGACCGCTGGCGTTGGCAGCGAGTCTGGCGATCAGCACCTATCTGTTCTCGCTGCCGCTGGTGCAGCGCAGCACGATCGGCCTCGAAATCGATCCCTTGCTGGAACAGACCACACTGACCCTGCTGCCGCTGGTGATCGAGCTGATCGCCTTCACGCTGCTGTTCTGGATCGTGCCGAACCGCACCGTGCGACTGAGCCATGCGCTGGTCGGTGGTCTGCTGGCGGCACTGTCCACGGAGGCTGCGAAGCGGGCGTTCGCGTGGTATCTGCAGGAGTTTCCGGCCACGCAACAGATCTACGGCGCGCTGGCGGCGATCCCGTTCTTCATCCTCTGGATCTACATCCTCTGGGTGATCGTGCTGGTCTGCGCCGAGATTTCCGCCGGGCTGGCGTCCTTCCGGTTGGACGAGGGCGTGCGCGTGGTGCAGCCCGGCGAACGACTGCCGCTGTTGCTGCGGATGCTGGCGCAGCTGCGCGCCGCACAGCGCGAGGGTCGGGGGCTCAGCACGCAGGAGTTGAAGTCGCGCATCCCGGGTCTGACTGATGAGTTCCTGCAGGAAGCGCTGGCTGATCTGGCGCGCCTGAAGGTGGCGCAGCGCACCGAGTTGGGCGACTGGGTGCTGTCGCGCGATCTGAACACCATCACCCTGTTGCCGATCTACGCCAGCGGTCACTATCCGCTGCCGGCCGGCGCCGCCTGCTACCAGACCGAGAGCGAGGCGCTGCGGCGCACCCTCGAACGACTGCGGACCGGCACCAACGCCATGATCGGTCAGCCGCTGGAGCGGCTGATCGACGGGATCGCTGCACCGAAGGCAGACGGCGAGTAGCGCGATGGCAGGCTCGAATGCCGCTGCGCGGCGGCGGACCCGCCCGAAGCCGGGTGTTCATCGCGACGATGTGCCGATGTCGCCGCGAGGGTGGCCCCCGTGCGTCAGCCGCCGATGGCGGGTTTCGCCGTCTCCGCGTTCAGCACCGGCTTCAGCCGCGCGACCATGCCGGCGGCGACCTTGAGGTTGCCGGCGATCAGGTTGCCGTGCTTGCCGTAATTCTTCTCGCCGTCGAAGTCGAGCACCACGCCACCGGATTCCTGGACGATCAGCGAGCCGGCCGCGTAGTCCCAGGGCTTCAGCCCGAACTCGAAGAAGCCATCCAGCCGACCTGCCGCGACATAGCACAGGTCCAGCGCGGCCGAGCCGGTGCGCCGCAGGTCCTCGGCGTCGCGCAGCAGGGCGCTGATCATGTCGAGCTGCAGCGGCAGGTTCTTGCGCTGGCGGAAGGGGAAGCCGGTACCGATCAGCGCGCCGGCCAGTGACGGTCGGCCGCCCATCCGCAGCCGTCGCTCGTTGAGGTAGGCGCCGCTGCCGCGGCTGGCGGTGTACAGCTCGTCGCGAACCGGGTCATAGACCACGCCGTGCTGGACAACGCCGTCCTCGGCCAGCGCGATCGACACCGAGTAATGTGGAAAGCCGCGCAGGAAGTTGCTGGTGCCGTCCAGCGGGTCGACGATCCAGGTGTACTTGGCCTCACCCAGATAGCCGGATTCCTCGCACAGGATCGCGTGGTCCGGATAGGCGCGCCGCAGTTCGCGGATGATCTCGGCTTCGGCGGCCTTGTCGATCTCGGTGGTGAAGTCGTAGCGTTCCTTCTCGACGATCTGGATCGCGTCCAGCCGATGAACGGCCTGCTGGATCTTCGCGGCGGCCTTGCGGGCGGCGGCGACGGCAATGTTGACGGCAGGTTTGCGCATGACGACCTCGGCGCCGCGACGTTGCGGGCGCATCAGGGAAACGGGAAGCGGCGGAGGGTAACAAAGCGTGGAAGAGGCCCCAAATGTGCAGTCAGCGCGGCTCGTGGAACGATTGCGCGAGCGCGTCCGCGTGGTGCTGGTCGAAACCTCGCTGCCGGCCAATATCGGCTCGGCGGCGCGGGCCATGAAGACCATGGGGCTCTCGCGCCTGGTGCTGGTGCAGCCGAAGCGCTTTCCGAACCCGGAAGCCATTGCGCTCGCCTCCGGCGCCGATGACCTGCTGGAGCGTGCGCAGGTGGTCGAGTCGCTGCCCGAGGCGCTGGCCGGCACGGTGGCGGCCTTCGGGCTCGCGGCGTCGCGGCGCGGTATCCGCCTCACCGAGTACGACGCCCGCACGGCGGCCGGTGTGATGCTCGAACAGGCCGCGGGCGGCGATGTGGCGTTGGTGCTGGGCACGGAGCGGGTCGGTCTGACCAACGCCGAGCTGCTCAGCTGTACCGCACTGGTCACGATCCGCTCCGACCCCGGATTCTCGTCGCTGAATCTGGCGCAGGCGCTGCAGGTGATGGCCCACGAGCTGCGCATGGCGGCGCTGGGTGACGCGGTCAACGCCGATGCGCCGGTGCACGTGCCGGCGCCGAATCAGGAGCTGGACCGCCTGATCGAGCATTACGACCGGGTTCTGCAGCTGATCGACTTCTATGGCAAGAAACACCCGCGCAAGCTGCTGACCCGGATCCGCCGCCTGTATCAGCGGGCCATGCCCAGCGAGCAGGAGCTGAATGTCCTGCGGGGCGTGCTCAGCGAGACCGAGCGGACCATCGCCGCTGCGGTGCGTGGCAGCGAGGTGGTGCGGGACCGCTACGAGCGCCTCGGCGTCGCGGCGCGGCTGCCGCGCGCGCTCCGGCGCCGCGACCCGCTGGCCTCAAGCGGGGAGCAGGGCGAGCACGGCGGCAGTGACGGCGCCGCCCCAGACGACGATCAGCGCGATGGCCATCAGCAGCGTGTAGCCGTAGGCCCAGAGCAGTAGTGTGCCGTCGTTCTCGATCAGCGCCGCGGAGATCAGGATCATCGCGACGCCGATCGGGTAGTTGGTCAGCGGGACCGGCAGCGTGAAGGCGGCGGCCAGCAGCATCAGCACGCCGCCGGCGACCCGCCCGCCGACCCCGTCGCTGAGCCAGGTTCGTCGCGGTCGGCTCCAGCGCTCCAGCTTCAGCAGCCACGGTTCGACCTTGCGCGTGCTGGCCGCGACCAGATCCGCCGACAGCTCGCGCCGCCGCAGCCAGCCCGGCAGCCACGGCCGTTGCAGGCCCAGCGCAACACCGAGCCCCAGCACCAGCACGATCGGTCCGAGCACGGCCCCAAGCCCCAGCGGCACCGGCAGCAGGCTCGGCAGCGTCGCCACCAGCAGCAGGATCCCGTGCGCCCGCGGACCGAAGTGATCGAGCAGCGCACCGAGGCTGACGGATTGACCGGGCTTCAGTTGCGCCGACAGCTCCCGCAACAGTTCGGCGCAGGCGCTGCGATGTATGTCCATCGCGTAGCTCGGGCTATTCGGCGGCGGCAACGGCGGGTGTGCTGGGTCCGATCAGCACCTTGTCGATGCGCGCGCCGTCGAGGTCCACCACCTCCAGCCGCCAGTCCTCGAAGCGCCAGACGCTGCCGACCTTCGGCACCGCGCCGAAGTGGGTCATCAGGAGGCCCGCCAGCGTGTGGAAGTCGTGTTCCTCGGTGTAGGGCAGGCGGTCGCGGCCGAGCAGTTCCTTCAGATCGTCGATCGGCAGCGAGCCGTCGACCAGCCAGCTGCCGTCCTCGCGCTGCACGATCGCCTCGTCCATCGTGGCCCGCGACTGCGCCTGCTGGCCGACCACCGCCTCCATCACATCGGTGAGGGTGACCACGCCCTGCAGGTCGCCGTATTCGTCGACCACGAACAGCATCGGCACCGGCGACTCGCGCAATTCGGCCATCGCGGCCGTGGCGCTGATGGTCTCCGGCACGAAGGTGCCGGGCTTCAGGCTCTGGAACAGGTTGATGTCGCCGCCCTCGTGCACATAGTTCAGCAGCGCCTTCGCCTCCAGCACGCCCTGCACCTCGAACCCGGGGCCGCTCTTGACTGGAAAGCGCGACCAAGGTGATTCGCGCATCACGGCCAGGTTGGTTTCCAGATCGTCGTCGAGATTCAGCCAGGTGATCTGGGTGCGCGGCGTCATGATGCTGGCCACCGGTCGATCGCCCAGCCGCAGTGCCCGTTCGACCATCCGCCGTTCGTCGGCATCGATCACGCCCTGTTCGGCGCCCTCGGCCAGCAGCATGCGGATTTCCTCCTCGCTGACCCGGTCACCGCCCTCGGTGTTCACCCGCAGGAGCCTGAGGCTGAGGCGGACCAGGAACGACAGCAGCCAGACCAGCGGCGTCGCGATCCGCGCCAGCACGGTCATCGGAATCGCCACCAGCGTGGCGACCCGCTCGGGGGCAATCAGCGCCAGCCGCTTCGGGATCAGCTCACCGAGCACGATCGAGACGATGGTGACCATGAAGAACGCCAGCGCAAAGCCGGCTTCCTCGGCATAAGGCAACAGCGCGTCGGGCAGCGGCAGCGCCGCCATGGCTGTGCCCAGCGAGGTGCCGAAGCTCTCGCCGGTCACGGCGCCGGTCAGCATGGTCAGCAGCGTGATGTAGACCTGCACCGTGGACAGCAGCCGGTCGGGCTGCTGCTTCAGCTTCAGGGCCGCACGGTTGGCGCTGCTGCGGCCGGCATCCTGCTTCAGACGCGCCTCGCGGGCGGTGACCAGCGCCATCTCGCTCAGCGCGACGAAGGCGTTCAACAGGATCAGGAACAACAACAAAGCCAGTTCTAAGGGCATTTTCGTGAAGATGGCCGCGGAAGCCCCGACTCTACGACGTCGGCTGCGCATCCGTCGTGACCATCCGGCCGCCGGCTCGGCGATGATCGGGATTCCCTCGCCCGGACGTGCCCCTCATGTTCTCTGTCTCGCGACCGCTGACTGCCCTTGTTGCTGTGCTGTGGCTGGCCGGCACCAGCGCTGCGCTGGCGCAGCCGACGACCCTGCCGCACCCGGCCGATTTCGTCTGGTTCGAGGGCGCCGACCCGGATCCCGCCGTGCCGGATGGCCGCGCGGTGCTGGGTCATGCCATCGGCGAGGACATCGCGCTGTCGGCCGACATCCGCCGCTACTTCGAGGCACTGGCCGCCGCGCGTCCGGCACAGGTCCGGATCAGCGACTACGGCCGGAGCTGGGAAGGCCGCGCGCTGTATCACGTGACGATCGCGAGCGCCGAGAACCTGGCGCGCATGGACGCGATCCGCGCGGCGATGCAGCGCCTCGCCGATCCGCGCGGTCTGGACGCCGCCGAGGCCGAGCGGCTGATCGAGCAGACCCCGGCGATCGTGTGGCTGGGCTACAGCGTGCACGGCAACGAGCCCGGCACCAGCGAGGCGGCGATGCTCACGGCCTGGCACTTGCTCGCCAGTCGTGGCGATGCGCGAGTCGCGCAGATGCTGAAGGAGACGGTGGTGGTGATCGTCCCGGTGCAGAACCCGGACGGCCGCGACCGCTTCATTCATTCCGAGCGCGCGACCCGCGGCCCGTTTCCGGATGCCGACCCGTATGCCGCCGGCCGCATCGAGCCCTGGCCGGGCGGACGGATGAACCACTACGTCTTCGACCTCAACCGCGACTGGTTCGCCCAGACCCAGCCGGAGACGCGGCTGCAGGTGCCGGAACTGTTGAAGCATCACCCGGTGGTGGTGGTCGATGTCCACGAGATGGGTAGCGGCATGAGCTACTTCTTCCCGCCCGAGGCCGAGCCCTTCAACCCGTACCTGACCGCCACGCAATTGGGGCTGGCAGGCCGGATCGGGGAGAACAACAGCCGCTGGCTGGACCGCTACGGCAAGGCCTATTTCACCCGCGAGATCTTCGACGCCTTCTATCCGGGCTATGGCAGCGGCTGGCCGAACTACCAGGGCTACACCGCGATGGTCTACGAGCAGGGCAGCTCGCGCGGGCTGCAGGTGCGGCGCAAGGACGGCAGCCTGCTGACCTTCCGCGACACGGTGCAGAGCCAGGTCCTCACCGGCCTGAGCGCCATCGAGGTGGTCGCGAACGATCGCGAGCGCGTGCTGCGCGATTTCCACGCCTACCGCCAGAGCGCGGTCGAGGAGGGCCGCCGCGGCGCGGTGCGGGCCTATCTGATTCCGCCGCAGGCCGATCAGGCCGGCGCCGAGACGCTGGCGCGGCGGCTGCTGATGAATGGCATCGAGGTGCAGCGCGCCGACGGCGAATTGCGCGGCTGTGACGGCCCGGCGCCGGCCGGCAGCTACGTGGTCGACGTCGCCCAGCCGGCCAGTCGCCTACTGCGCACGCTGATGGAGCCGGTCACCACCATGGATCCGGACTTCGTCGAGCGTCAGCAGGCCCGGCTGGATCGCGGCCTGTCGGCGGAGATCTACGACGTCACGGCATGGTCGCTGCCCTTGATGGCCAACCTCGAGGTGCGGCGCTGCAAGTCGCTGCCGGACGGCTCGCTCGCCGCCTTCACCGATACCGCGCCGCCGCAGGGCCGGCTGATCGCCGAGTCCGCGCAGATCGCCTGGCTGGTGCGCTGGGGCGATGTCGCCGCGACCCGCTTCCTCGCGGCCGCGCATCGCGCCGGAGTCGCCTTGCGCGCCAGCGACCGCGCCTTCCGTCACGGTGGCCGCGACTATCCGGCCGGCAGCTTGATCGTTCCGGTGCGCGGCAATCCGTCGGACCTGAGCGCGCGGCTGGCGGTGCTGGCCCAAGACAGTGGCGCGACGGTGCATGCCGCCGACCGCGGCCGCAGCGAGAGCGGCCCGGACTTCGGCTCGCCGTGGGTCCGCGATCTGCCGGCGCCGCGCATCGCGCTGCTCTGGGACGAGCCCGCCGAGCGCTACTCGGCCGGCTGGGCGCGCTTCGCCGTAGAACGCAACTTCGGCTATCCCGTCACGTTGTTGCGCGGTCGGCTGCTGTCCGCCGTCGACCTGTCGCGCTACGACGTGCTGATCCTGCCGGCCGAGGGCACACCGTACGCCGCAGCACTGGGGTCGAATGCGGCGACCCGCCTGCGCGACTGGGTGCAGCGCGGTGGCGTGCTGGTCGGTCTGTCCACGGCGATGCGCTGGCTGGCCGATCCGGCCGTCGATCTGGTCGGCGTGCGCCGAGAGGACGCCGCCGCCGAGCCGGGCAGCACGCCGGCGGCCGCCGGTGCCCCGGCCGCCGACAAACCCGCCGCACCGGCCCCCACGGTGCCCGGCAGCCGCGTGGCCAACCTCGATGCGCTGGCGGCGCTCACCGCGCCGCGTCGCGAGGAGCCCGCCTCGGTATCCGGTGCGCTGGTCCGCGCCGAGCCCGACGCCGAGCACTGGCTGGCCGCCGGCGTGGCGTCGCGACTGAACGTGCTGGTGGTCGGCCCGGACATCTATGCCCCGCTGCGCCGCGACCTCGGCGACACGGTGGTGCGCTTCGGCGCCCCCGATGATCTGGCCGCCAGCGGCGTGCTCTGGGGCGCCAATCAGTCCCAGCTGGCCTACAAGCCCTTCGTCATCGCCCAACCGCTCGGCGCCGGCTGGGTGATCGGCTTCACCCAGGACCCGAACACCCGCGGCTACCTCGACGGCCTCGCCACGCTGTTCGCCAACGCGCTGTTCCGCGGCCCCGCGCGCGCGGGGGCTGATCCCTACGCCGAGCGCTGAGGGGAGCGCGACGATCTGATCGCCTAGTTCAAGGCAAACCCGGACAGCGACTGGGTCTGGTTCCACGCCGAAGCCGACGCGCCGGCCTACCGGCAGCGCCCGAAGGACTGATCACCATGAACGCAGCAGCCGAGTCCACCGAAGTGCCCAACCCGTCGTGGCGGGATGCGGCACTCGACTCGGTGCTGCGGCTGTCGGTGCTCGCGGCCGTTCCGGCGCTGCTGGGCTACCTCGGGGCTTGGCACTGGCTGCTGGATCTGTGTGCGCATTTCCGCTGGCAGTACGCCGCTGTACTGCTGCTCGGTCTCGCGGCCGCGCTGCTCCGGCGTCGTCACCGGTTTGCGGCGTTCTTGCTCACCGTGTGGCTGGTCAACGGGTGGTCGCTGGCCACCGCAACTGGTCCGGTGGCGGCCAGTCCGGTGCCGGCATCGGCGCGACCGTGGAAGCTCCTGATGGTCAACGTCCACGTCGACAACCCGGATCCGGCCGCGCTGCTGGCGCTGATCGAGCGCGAGTCGCCGGATGTCATCGGCGTGCTGGAGCTGTCGCCGCGGATGGCGGCGGCGCTGGCGGTGCTGGATGCGCGCTACCCGGTGCGCGCTACCGACCCGCGCGACGACCCGTTCGGCATCGGGCTGTGGTCGCGGCTGCCGGACTCGCGGATCGAGGCGACGCCGATGCCGCCGATCGACCTGCCGACGTTGCGGCTGGTCTGGCGCGATCCAGCGCCGGGAGCACTGTGGTTGGTGCATCCGTTTCCGCCGATCGGTGCCGAACCGTCGCGCTGGCGTGATGGGCAGCTGGCGCATCTGGCCGAGCGAGTCCGCGGCGAGGCGCAGGCCATCGTCGCGGGTGACTTGAACGCCACGCCGTGGTCGGTGGCCTACCGGCGGCTGCGCGCCGAGGCCGATCTGCGGGACGCCAGCGCGGCCGGCTGGCCGTGGCCGACCTGGTCGGGCCCGAACGTGTTTGCGGTGCTCGGCATCCCGATCGATCACGTCCTGCACGGGCCGGGATGGCACGTCGTGCGCCACGCGGTCGGTCCCGACATCGGCTCGGATCACCGGCCCATCGTGGTCGAGTTCGTCCGCGCGGTCGCGAACCATGGATCGATGGTTTCGCGCAGCGGTCAGCCCGCGTCGAGCGGGCTCGTCGCCGTCACATCACCTGATGTTGACTAATTGTTGACGCGCGCCATTGCGCTAGCGCACTATCTCGACGCCGTGTAGACAGCTGTGAAGTCGTCGTGTCCGGCACCTGCTTCAACCCACATCCAGTCGCGTGCGTCCGAGGTCGCGCCGCGATGTCGTCTTGACCTCGATCGGTTCCTGAGGGGGGATCCATGCAGTTCCGCAGTCTCGCGTTGGCCATCGGCCTCGCTGTCGTTGCCGTGCCCGGCTTTGCCGAGGATGTTTCCATGTCGCCAATGGCGATTGGTGGTCTGCAGTCGGTCAGCCTGCGCGCTGCCGGCGATCGCAATGACCAGTTCGTCATCGACACCGGTGACGCCAGCTACGTCAAGGTCAACTTCGACCTGCTCGACCTGCCGCCCGGTGCGCAGGTGCTGGTCAGCAATCCGGACGGCACAGAGGTCTACCGCTATGGCGCCGGGTCGACCGACGACTACACGGTCGACGCCGAGCTGGGTCAGGACGGCAAGTACAGCTTTTCGGCGATGTCGATCTCCGGGCCGGTCGCGATCGTGCGCGTCGTCTCGCCCGCGTCGGATCGCGGCGCCGAGGGCAAGTACGCGGGTCTGCGGATCAGCAGCTACTACGCCGGCTATCCGGAGCCGGCGGTGCCGGAACTCGACAAGCGCGGCCTGCTGCAGCCGGGCGCCGGCAAGTCGATCTGCGGCGTCGACGACAAGCGCGATGCGGCCTGTTTCGGCAGCACGACAACGGCCTATCAGCGCTCGCGGCCGGTGGCACGTCTGCTGATCGGCGGCCGCAGCCTGTGCACCGGCTGGCGGGTCGGCAGCGGCGACAAGATGTTCACCAACAACCACTGCTTCACGACCAGCACGCAGGCGGCCGGTACCGAAGTCTGGTTCAACTACCAGCGCACCACCTGCGGCGGAACCACCAACACGGTGCCGACCAAAGTCTCCGGGCGGACGGTGCTGCGCACCAACACCACCTACGACTACACGCTGTTCACCATCAACAACGCCAGCACGGTCAGCAGCTTCGGCTTCCTGAGCCTGGACGTCCGTGCGCCGCGGGTGGGCGAGGGCATCTTCATCGCCCAGCATCCGGGCGGCAAGCCGAAGCAGATCGCGACCACCAGCGATCGCGACGGCGGTGGCAGCTGCCGGGTCAACGGCCTGTCGACCACCGACGCCGCCTACTACTGCGATACGGAAGGCGGCAGCTCGGGTTCGCCGGTATTCGCGACCAGCACTGGCCGTGTCGTCGCGCTGCACCATCTGGGCGGCTGCACCAACCAGGGCGCGCGGATCGACAAGATCTGGCCGGGCGTCTCGACCTACTTCGGTAACGTCGTGCCCTGATGGATCCCGCGGCGGCAGATCACCGCCGCGGTCCAGGCTTGCGAGCCGGCGCCTGACGGCGCCGGCCTGCTTCGAGTCGCGGTTGAAGGGCCAGACCGCGCTACCAAGGGGTCAGGCCGCCAGCTTGACCGGCAGCAGAGTCGGTACGGCCGCCGGAGCATCCGGCAAGCCGAGCAGCTCGAAGGCCCCCCGCCCGCTGGCGGCGGTGACCAGCCCGAGCACCCGTCCGGCTTCGGCGGAAACCTGCTCCCAGCCGAAACGCCAGGTCCAGTTGTGGTCACCGATCGTGCCCGGCGTGTTCATCCGGTGCTCGCTGCCGAGGTCGAGCACATCCTGCAGCGGATAGATCGCCAGGTTGGCGACCGAGTTCTGGCAGGCGCGGATCATCGCCCAGTGGATGTCGGTCGCCGACGCGGGCAGATAGCTGCACGCATACCGACGTTCGCGGTCGCTGGCGGCGTTCCACCAGCCGCGGATGGTGTCGTTGTCGTGGGTGCCGGTGTAGGCGACGAAATGCTTGCCCCAGTTGTGCGGCAGATACTCGTCGCTGGAATCGGTGCCGAAGCCGAATTGCAGGATCTTCATGCCCGGGAAGCCGCAGCCGTCGCGCAGTTGATGCACGTCCTCGGTGATGAAGCCGAGGTCTTCGGCAACGATCGGCAGCGGCCCCAGCTCGGCGCTGATGGCATCGAACAGGGCGCGACCCGGGCCGGGCAGCCAGCGGCCTTCCTCGGCGGTCGGGCAACTGGCTGGGATTTCGTAGTAGCCGGCGAAGCCGCGGAAGTGGTCGATCCGGAACACGTCGGCCTGGTGCAGCGCGCGCTTCAGCCGGGCGGTCCACCAGGCGTAGCCCTCGGCGGCCATCCGCTCCCAGCGGTACAGCGGGTTGCCCCAGCGCTGACCGGTCGGCGCCATCGCGTCCGGCGGGCAGCCGGCGACGACGGTGGGCTGGAAGTTGGCGTCCAGCTCGTAAAGGTCTGGTCGGGCCCAGCAGTCGGCGCTGTGGTGAGCGATGAAGATCGGCAAGTCACCCATCAGCGCGACGCCCTTCGCGTTGGCGCGGGCCTTCAGCGCCAGCGCTTGGGTGTCGAAGCACCACTGCACGAAGGCCCAGAAGTCGATCTCGTCGACGTGCAGGCGGCGGGCCTCGGTCAGGGCGGCCGGCTCGCGATCGCGCAGCGCACTCGGCCAATGCCACCAGGCCCGGCCGGATTCGGCCGCTTCCAGCGCCATGAACAGCGTGTAGTCGTCCAGCCAGTCGGCGTTGGTGGTGCACCAGTCGGCGTAGTTGCGACGGTCGGCGTGCCCGGCGTTCGCCCGGAAGCCCGCGTGAGCGCGGCGCAATTGCTCCAGCCGCCACGGAATGACCTTGCCGAAATCGACACGGCGGGCGTCGAAGCCACCCTCCGGCAGGGTCGGCGCACCCAGCCAGCCGGCCGCGATCAGCGGTTCCAGCGCGACCATCAGCGGGCTGCCGGCGAAGGCGCTGACGCTCTGGTAAGGCGAGTTGCCGGGGCCGATCGGATTGATCGGCAGCCATTGCCAGACGCGCTGGCCGGTGGCGGCCAGCCAATCGACGAAGCGGTGGGCATCGGGGCCGAAATCCCCGATGCCGTGCGGGCCGGGCAGGGAGGTCAGGTGCAGCAGCACGCCGGCGCTGCGCTGATTCAGATCGATCATGGGTAGGGCTCGTCGACGCGGTGATGGAGCTCGAACATCCCGGGGCGGACCGACTGACTGGCCGGTTCGAGGCTGATGTTCTCGGAGGGCGATGGGGTGCTGTGCGCTTCCGATTGGCGGACCAGCACCAGCAGCGAGCGCGCCGGTACCAGTTGGAAGGGTTCGTGGATCGGGGTGCAGGCCGGCGCCATCTCGGTGGGCAACTGCTCGCCGCTGCTGTCCATGCACAGCGCCCAGGGGCCGGGGAGCAGCGTGAAGCGCAGTGCCCGATCCTCCGGGTTGAAGATCAGGTGCAGATGCGGGTGCAGCGTCCCGGCTGCGTGATAGGCGCAGCCGAAGGCGGTGTGTCGCGATTCGTGCCAATCCTCGATCTGCATCGGCAGACCGTCCGGCCGATACCACAGGACCTGGGCGATGTCCGGATTCTCCGGACCCGGGGCGAACCAGCGGTCGTGCCGGAGCAGGGGTTCGCGGACGCGCATGCCGAGCACCGCGCGCACCAGTTCCAGCGTCGCCATGTCGGCGCGCATCCAGTCCAGCCAGCTCAGCGGGTTGTCCTGGCAGTAGGCGTTGTTGTTGCCACGCTGGGTGCGGCCGAGTTCGTCGCCGGCCTGCAGCATCGGGGTGCCCTGTGCCAGCAGGGTGCTGGCCAGCATCGCGTGGCGGACCCGCCGCCGCAGCGCGAGGATCGCCGGATCGCTGCTGTCGCCCTCGACGCCGAAATTGGCCGAGGGCTCGCCGTTGCGGCCGTCGCGGTTGGCCTCGCCGTTGGCTTCGTTGTGCTTGTGCGTGTAGGCCACGACATCGGCCAGCGTGTAGCCGTCATGTGCGGCGACGTAGTTGACGCTGGCGCTCGGTCGACGCTGGCCGTGGCCAAAGAAATCGCTGGAGCCGAGGAAGCGGCGAGCGAACTCGCCGCGACTGACCCCGCGGTTCAACCAGTAGCCGCGAATGGTGTCGCGGAAGCGGTCATTCCAGTCGATGAACCGGCCGGGAAAACGGCCCAACTGGTAGCCGTCCGGGCCCAGATCCCACGGTTCGGCGATCAGCCGCACCTGCGCCAGTACCGGATCCTGTCGTAGGGCGACGAAGAAGGCGGCATCCGGGTCGAAGCGCCCGTGGCGGTTGCGACCCAGGGTGCTGGCGAGATCGAAGCGGAAGCCGTCGACCCCCATGACTTCGACCCAGTAGCGCAGGGAATCCAGCACGAACTGGGTGACCCGCGGATGCGCGAGGTTGAGGGTGTTGCCGCAGCCGCTCCAGTTCTCGCAGCGGCTGTGATCGTCGGCGAGGCGGCGATACCAGGCGGCATTGTCCAGACCGCGGAAGCTGAGGGTCGGGCCGGTCTCGCCGCCCTCGGCGGTGTGGTTGTAGACCACGTCCAGCACCACTTCGAGGCCGGCGGCGTGCAGGGCCGCGACCATCTGCCGGAACTCCCGGATCGTCGCTGCCGGATTGTCCGGTGTCAGCGAATAGCGCGGATCGGGGCAGAAGTAGCCCAGCGTGTTGTAGCCCCAGTAGTTCGTGCGACCGGCGCGGGCCAGGTGTTCCTCGTTGAGGCTGTAGTGCACCGGCAACAGCGCAATGGTGGTGACGCCGAGTGCCAGCAGGTGTTCGATCGCGGCGGGGTGGGCGAGTCCGGCATAGCGGCCGCGCAGCGCCGGCGGAATCTCCGGGTGCTGCTGGGTGAAGCCCTTGACGTGAACCTCGTAGATGACGATGTCGGCGGCCGGGCGCGGAAACGGTCGCGTCATCAGCGGTGGCAGCGGCGTGCTGACCCGTGCCTTCAACGCCAGCGCGGCGTTATCGCGTCCGTCGATCGCGCGGATGCCGGCCGGGTGACCATGGTTGTGGCCGTAATGCAGATCGTGCCAGCTGTAGGTCCCGACGATTTCGCGGGCCCAGGGGTCGAGCAGCAGCTTGGCCGGGTTGTAGCGATGACCGTGCTCGGTGGCGTAGGAACCGTGAGCGCGGAAGCCGTAGATCAATCCCGGACCGGCGTCGGCCAGAAAACCGTGGAAGACCCCATCGACCGGACCCCGCAGCGGCAGACGGGCCAGCTCCCGGTGCTGATCGGTGCCGAACAGGCACAGGTCGATGGACCGTGCGTGGTCGGACCAGACCGCGAAGCTGACGCCGCCGTCGACGACATGGGCGCCGAGCCGTGCGTAAGGCGCCGGCTGCAGGCCAGCCGGCAGGGTGGCGGGCAGGCTCATGCCGGCACCAGGAACAGCGTGGCCAGCGGTGGTAGCGACAGGCGCAGCGCCAGCCCGTCGGCGCCGACATCGGCAATCAGCACGCCGCCGACATTGCCCAGATCGCTGCCGCCGTAGTGCCGTGAGTCGGTGTTCAGCGCCTCGCGCCAGTGACTCGGTCCCGGTGGCAGCGGGATGAGGTAGTCGTGCCGCGGCACCGCAGTGAAGTTGCAGACCACCAGCACGATCCCGCCGTCGCCATCCAGTCGCGCCCACGCATACACGGAGTGCTCGCGGTCATCGACCACCAGCCAGCGGAAACCCTCGGGGTGGCAGTCCAGCTTGTGCAGCGCCGGCTGCTGCCGATACAGCCGGTTCAAGTCGCCGATCAGACGCTGCACGCCCTCGTGGCGCGGGTCGGCGAGCTCGCCCCAGGACAGCGGGCGGCGATCGTTCCATTCGTGGCTCTGGGCGAATTCCTGACCCATGAACAGGAGTTTCTTGCCCGGGTGGCCCCACAGGAAACCGTAGTAGGCGCGCAGCGTGGCGTAGCGTTGCCACGCGTCGCCGGACATCTTCGCGAGCATCGAGCCCTTGCCGTGCACCACTTCGTCGTGCGAGAGCGGCAGGACGAAGTTCTCGCTCCAGGCGTAGACCAGCCCGAACGTCATCAGGTCGTGGTGCCAGCGCCGATGCACCGGATCGGTGGCGACATAGCGCAACGTATCGTTCATCCACCCCATATTCCACTTGTAGTGGAACCCGAGGCCGCCGGCCGAGGTCGGGGCGGTGACGCGGGGAAACGAGGTGGATTCCTCGGCGATCGTGATCGCCCCCGGCAGTTCCAGGCCGACCTGTTCGTTGATCGCCCGGAGCAGCGCGATCGCTTCGAGGTTCTCGTGGCCGCCGAGGTGGTTCGGCACCCAGTGGCCCGGCTGCCGCGAATAGTCGCGGTACAACATCGAGGCGACCGCGTCGACCCGGAGACCGTCGACGCCGTGATGCTTGAGCCAGTAGACCGCGCTGCCGACCAGGAAGCTTTTGACCTCGTGGCGGCGGAAGTTGTAGATCAGCGTGTTCCAGTCGTGATGGAAACCCTCGCGCGGATCGGCGTACTCGTACAGCGCGGTGCCGTCGAACTGGGTCAGCCCGTGGGCATCGCTGGGAAAGTGCGCCGGCACCCAGTCGAGGATCACGCCGAGGCCGTGCGCGTGACAGGTCTGGACGAATCGCGCAAAGCCCTCCGGCGCGCCGAAGCGGGCACTCAGGGCGTACATCCCGATCGGCTGATAGCCCCACGACTCGTCGAGGGGGTGCTCGCTGATCGGCAACAGCTCGAGGTGGGTGAATCCGAGGCCCGCAGCGTAAGCCGGCAGTTCGGCGGCGAGCTGATCCCAGTCCGGGAAGCCCTCCGGTGTCAGCTGCCGCCAGGACGGCAGGTGCACCTCGTAGATCGAGATCGGCGCGTCGCGGCGATTGGCCTCGGCACGGCCCACCGGCAGCGGCTTGGCCGCCGGCAGACCGTGCACGCGACTGGCGGTACCCGGTCGCAGTTCCGCCGCGAAACCCAGCGGATCGGCCTTCAACGGCAGAGTCGTGCCGCTGCCGTCCAGAATCTCGTACTTGTAGAGGTCGCCCGGTCGGACGTGCGGAACGAACAGCTCCCAGACCCCGGCGGTGTGCCGCAGCCGCATCGGGTGCCGGCGGCCGTCCCACTCGTTGAAGGCACCGACCACGCTGACCCGCTGCGCGTTGGGTGCCCAGACCGCAAAGCGCACGCCTTCGACGTCGCCGAACTGCAGCGGATGCGCACCGAGCAACTCGTGCGGATGGGCGTGTCGGCCCTCGTGCAGGGCGGCCAGTTCTGGATCGCTCAGCAGGATGCCGTAGCTGTAGGCATCGGCGTAGAGTCCGGTGTGACCGTCCTTCCAGCGGACCGCGAGCCGGTAGTCGGGTCGCGCTTCGCGGGACAGCACGCCGCTCCACAGGCCATCCGGATGCACGCGCTCCAGGCGGATCAGCAGCTCGCCGCTCCGGGCATCGAGCAGCTGCACGTGGGCGGCCAGCGGCAGCAGTGCCGTGATGCGCCAGCCGCCCGACGCGAGCGGGTGAGGTCCCAGCACGCTGCACGGATCCGGATGGCAGGCCGCCAGCAGCAGATGGATGTCGGCGTCGTCCAGCATGGGATCTGCGGACTCAGACCAGACCGGAGGCCGCGAGGGCCTCGGGCGACCAGACCTGCGTGCGGTAGTCGGCGATGGCACGGTCCACCGAGAAGCGCCCCATGGCGGCGATGTTGCGCAGTGCGGTCGCGCTCCAGCGCCGCGGGTTGCGGAACAGCTGGTCGGCAGCAGCTTGCGCGGCCAGATAGGGCTCGAAGTCGGCCAGCAGGAAGTAGTGGTCATGCCGCAGCAGCGCATCGACCAGCCCGCGATGGCGCCCGGGCTGATCGGGCGAGTAACCGCCGTCGCGGATCACCTCGAGCACCCGCTTCAGTCGCGGATTGGCGGCCACATAGCGGCTCGGGTCGTCGCCGGCCTTGCGCAGCGCTTCCAGTTCCTCGACCCGGTGGCCGAAGATGAACATCAATTCCGGGCCGATCGCCTCGGCCATCTCGATGGTGGCGCCGTCCCAGGTGCCGATGGTCAGCGCCCCGTTCATCGCGAACTTCATGTTGCCAGTGCCCGAGGCCTCGGTGCCGGCGGTGGAAATCTGCTCGGACAGGTCGGTGGCCGGAATGATCCGTTCGGCCAGACTGACGCCGTAGTTCGGCAGGAACAGGAGCTTCAGGCGGCCGGATGTGCGCGGATCGCGGTTGATGACCCGGGCGATGTCCAGCGACAGCTGGATGATCTGCTTGGCGGTGCGATAGGCGGAGGCGGCCTTGCCGGCGATGATGATGGTCCGCGGCGTCCAGCCGCGACCATCGACGCCTTCCGGATGCGCCAGCATCGCCTGATGCCGGGCCACCACGTGCAGCAGGTTCAGCAGCTGCCGCTTGTATTCGTGAATGCGTTTGATCTGGACGTCGAACAGGCTGTTCGGGTCGACCTTGACCCCCAGTTCCCGACCGACTCGCACCGCCAGACGCCGCTTCTGCGCGTGCTTGATGGCGAGGAAGGCGCGTTGGATCTCCGGGTCATCGGCATGGCTGGCCAGTCCGGTCAGCTGGGTCAGGTCACGACGCCAGCCGGTACCGATCGTGTGATCGAGCAGGCCCGCCAGTCCGGTGTTGGCCTGCATCAGCCAGCGTCGCGGCGTCACGCCGTTGGTGACGTTGAAGAAACGTTCCGGAAAGAGCTTCGCGTAGTCGGCAAAGATCGTCTGCACCATCAGCTTCGAGTGCAGCGCGGCGACGCCGTTGACCTTGTGCGAGGCAACGATGGCGATGCCGGCCATCCGGACCCGCCGGTGGCCATGATCGTCGTCGATCAGCGATACCCGGCGGACCAGTTCCTCGTCGCCCGGGAAGCGCGCCCGGACGTCGGCGAGGAAGTGCGCGTTGACCGCGAAGACCAGCTCCAGATGGCGGGGCAGCAGCCGCTCGACCATGCCGACCGGCCAGCTTTCCAGCGCCTCGGGGAGCAGCGTGTGGTTGGTGTAGGACACGGCCTGCCGGGTGATCCGCCAGGCGTCCGCAAAGCTCATGCCATGACGGTCGATCAGCTGATGCAGCAGCTCGATCACCGCCAGCGCCGGATGGGTGTCGTTGAGATGCACGCAGTTCTGCTGGCCGAGCAGAGACAGTGGCTGGCCCTCCGCCAGGTGTCGGGCGATCAGGTCCTGCACCGAGGCCGAGACCAGGAAGGCTTCCTGCTTCAGTCGCAGTTCGCGACCAGCTTCGGTGCTGTCGTCGGGATACAGGACCCAGTTCAGCATCTCCGCGTTGAGCCGCTGGCGGGCGGCCGCATGGTGTTCGCCGCGGCAGAACAGCGCGAAATCCAGCGGCTCGCGGGCGCGGGCCTGCCATTGCCGCAGGGTGACGACGGCATCGTGGTTGTGTGCCGGGATGATCAGGTCGACCGCGTTGGCCTGCACTTCCTCGGCCGGAATCCAGTGGCGGCCCACGCCGTCCGGCAGTGGCTCGACATAGCCGCCGAAGCCGACCGTGTAACTCAACTGCGGCCGGTGTTTCTCCCAGGCCGAGCCGTCGCGCAGCCAGTCCTCGGGGATCTCGACCTGCTGTCCTTGTTCGATGCGCTGGGCGAACATGCCGAACTCGTAGCGCAATCCGTAGCCGAATGCGGGCAGGCCGGCTTCGGCCATCGCGTCAAGAAAACAGGCGGCGAGGCGGCCGAGGCCACCATTGCCGAGTGCGGCATCCGGCTCCTGTTCCAGCACATCCGACAGATGCATGCCCTGTTCGGCCAGCCACTGCTCCAGCGTACCGGTCGCGCCGAGGGCGGCCAGCGCGTTGTTGAGCGCGCGGCCGAGCAGGAACTCCATCGACAGGTAATGCACGCGGCGCACCCCGCCCTCGCCGACGGCGATCGCATCACGACGCTGCGTCCGAGCCCAGCGCTGCAGCAGGTAGGAGCGGCAGGCAAAGGCCAGCGCCCGGTAGCTGGCCGCACGCTGTTCGTCGGGGCTCGCTGCCAGCGGCAGCGACTCGCGAACCAGCGCGAGTCGCGCGGCTGCGGCCAGGCCATCGGGTAGCTTCGTCGAGGCGCCGCCGACATCACGGAGGCCGTCGGCAGGCTGCGGTGCCATGGACTGGGACTGGAGATCGTTGAAGAAATTCATGGTGACGTGCCTCCACAAGCGGGTGGACTGCCCCGAACGGGGAGACTGGGGCGCCCCTCGGCGACCAGCACCGGGCGGCTCCCGGTCTTCAATGTAATGCTGCGCCCGGTTCCGGCGGTCCCGGTGCAAACGTATTCATGTTTACCTTTTTCGAACAGACGGAGCGACGATTTTCTGCCGCCAAAAAGAACGGCGCCGAACCGCGTCGGCGCCGTCCAGAGTGACCGAAGCCCGCACAGGGGCTCCGGGGTTCAGGGCCCTTCGAAGCCGTTACGCAGCAGCGTGTCGCTGACGCAGACCCCCGGACCCGGATTGCAGACCGGCGGCGGCAGCGTTGCGGTCAGCACCTGTCCCGGCGTGATGCCGGCCGTACCCGACAGGAACTGCGTGAAGGCGCCGGTCGCACTGGCCTGGACGCCCACCGTCGCCGAGGTGCCGCTGGCTGCTGCATTGTTGGCGTAGACCGTGCGGAAGCTGTTGCCGCCCTCGGGGATCTCGATGGCGAAGTTCACCGTCGACGTGGCGGCGCTGAACAGGAAGCCGCGCCACTCGATGCGCCAGACGCGATTCGGCGCTGTGCCGGTCAGCGAGGTGTAGATGCCATTCGTGCCGCCGCGCAGGTCGAGGTCATCCCAGTAGGCAAAGATCGTCGGCAGCGCGAAGTCCGCAGGCAATGCCGTATTGACGTGTGCCGGACTGCCGCCCGGACCCATCTGCAGCGTGCCGTTGGTGCTGACGGTCAGCGGCTGGCCTCCGCTGTAGCTGGTGCCGTAGAGGCTGAAGCCGAAGCCGGCAGGAACCGTCAACGCCAGTGCCGCATCGTCAGCCTGCGAGCCGGACACCAGCGTCTCCGCCGGTGTGATCGTGCCGCCGCCCGCCGAGGCGTAGGTGTAGTTGCCACCTGCGGTTCCGACCGGCAGCGAGAAGGTGAAGGTCCGCGGTGACTCGCCACCCGTGTAGTTCACCGTATGGGTCAGCTGCACCGTGCTGCCGCACTGGACGTTGGCATTCGTGCTGATCTGGAACGGTGTGGTGTTCAGCGCATTGCCGCCCAGCGGAGCGAGATCCGGGTAGCCCGAGCTGGCCTCGGTGATGGTCACGCCCGGCGTGCTGGAACTCAGCATCGAGCTGATGGCCGTCGCCGCGCCGCCGCCGCTGTTGGTCAGCCGGATGTTGAGGGCATTGCACTCATTCGGTTCGATGACGAAGTTGCCGGTGGTCAGCGTCCGCTGCGAGCTCTCGACCTGCGCCGAGACCACGCGGACCTGGTGACCCTTGCCGCCGATGCAGCCGTTGGCGTCACGCGCGTAGACAGTGAAGTCGTAGGTTCCGCCGGCACCGATCTTGCCGGACAGGACGTTGCCGTTGAGGGTCAGCCCCTGCGGCAGATTGCCGGTGTGGAACCAGGTCAGCTGGCCACTGCCGCCGGTGGCAGTGAAGGTCTGCGGGGGATAGGTCGATCCGCCGGACACCGCACCGGGAATCGTGCCCGGCGTGACGTTGATGATCGGGCAGGCGCCGATCGGCTGGCTGTTGTAGACCGCCAGCGCGAAGTCCTGATTATTGCCAGCCACGGTCGGGTCGGCGCGGCCGGCGATGTTGGTGGCGTTGACCGTGACCGTGTACGGCCCGGTGATGCCGGCCGGCAGGAACACGCTCTCGGCGTTGTTGCGGATATCGGCCGTGCCGCCGGTGGTCGAGTTGCCCTGGGTGAAGACATTGCCCAGATAGGTCTGGCCCCCGGCTTCGACGCGCAGGTCGAGGTTGTTGACGAAGGCCGCACCGGACGTCGGACCCGGGGCATCCGACCAGGTCAGGGTCACGCGGAAGGGCTTGCTCGGATCCGCGACGGTGCCGGTGAATACGCGCGACTGGCCGCTGTCGGTGAAGCGATCGACCGGCAACTGGTCGCGCAGTGCGCGCGGCGTGTCGTCCAGCGCCCGCTCCAGATTCATCCGGCCCATGCCCTGGTTCGGCGACGGCAGGTTGTCGGTCAGCCGCTCCAGATAGGTCGTGGAGTTCATCAGATAAGCGCGGGTCATCGCCGGACTGGGCGCGGCGTTGAAGTACGGCGCCGGGCGATTGGCGAACAGCTGGCGAACCAGCGAGGCCCCGCCGGCCACCGCCGGGCTCGCGAAGCTGGTGCCGTTGCCGGTGCGGTAGAAGCGCTGCGCGGGCGTGGTCGGCAGGAAGCCGCCGGTGAAGCAGGTGTTGTGATTGCCGGGCGCCGCGGTCAGCCGATCGCTCATCACCACGCCACCGGCAATGTTGGTGGCGGGTGCGATCAGGTCCGGCTTGATGCGGTCATCGGCGGTCGGGCCCCGGCTGGAGCTGGCGTACATCGCGCCCGCATCGACCGCATCCCCGACGCCCGGTCGCACATTCTGCGAACCGCCGGCGGTGATCACGTTCTTGGCGCTGCCTGGTGCGCCCATCGTGCGCGCGCTCGGGCCGCTGTTGCCGGCGGCGAAGACGATCACCATCTCCTGATTGCCCGGCGCCGAGAAGGTGGCGTCATCCGGCATCGCGTCGCGGACCAGCGCGTCATGCGCCTGCGAGCTGGCGGAATAGGCGCCGCTGACTGCCGCGCCCCAGCTGTTGTTGCTGATCCGCGCGCCGCGTACGCCCAGACCCAGGTTGCTGTACGAGCGAGACTGCGAGTTTTCGAAATCCGGATTGGTGAAGCCACCGCCAGTGGTGAAGTACACCGAATTGCCCAGGCGGACGAAGGGATTGACGCCGCCGCCGAAATAGAAGCTGCCGTCACCGTGCGGGTTCTCGCGGGTCACCGCGGCCACGTTGCCGCCGATCACATGACTCACCCAGGTGCCGTGCCCGACACCGCCGCAACCGGTCAGGTCGGCCGCAGCCGCCGTGCCCTCGCGCTTGTTGAAGACCACCAGGCTGTTGGTCGGGTCGGTCAAGCTGCTCGGAGCGCCGCCGACGAAGAGGCCAAAGTGCATCGGCTGGGTGGTGCCGTTGTCGAGCCCCTGGTCCGAAGCCTCGACGATCCAGCCGTTGTCATCGAACTGCGCCTGATTGAAGCCGCGCTCGGCCAGCCATTGCAGGTAGGCGATGCCGTTCGGCGCCGAGGGCGCGATCGGCACGGTCGGATTCCCGCCACTCAGGCGGTTGGCGAGGATCAGGTTCTGCCGCTCATCCAGCAGCTCCGGCGTGAAGCCGGGCTGGACCGACAGCACATCGGGTCGAGCGGCGACCATCTGCAGCGCGCCGTAGGGCATCTCGACCTCGACATTGACGTAATGCCGGGAGGTCTGCTTCCGGTAGGCCGACCAGCCGAGCTGCTTGATCAGCGCCAGCGTGTTCTCGTTGGTGGCCGGGTCGGCGACCAGCTGGACCGCGTAGAAGTGCGGCGCAACCCCCCGCGATTCCAGCTCGCCGACCTGCGCGCTGATCTTCATCGATCCGGCGTAGGGGCCGTCCCACAGCACGTAGTCATTCTTCGCCAGTTCGCGCACCCGGCTCAGCGCATCAGTGTCCCCGTAGACCAGATAGCCGTGATCGGCGATGTAGTCGACGATCTGGACCCCGGTGCGCTCCAGCTCGCTGCGCCACGCACTGCGGATCGCGCCGGCGAACTGCACCAGATGCAGCTGACGGCCGTCGACCATCCGGTTCGGCTCGCGATTCGCCTGCAGCGCCGGGCTGCGGGTATCGAGCGGCGCCGAGTTCAGCCGCAGCAGCCAGGTCGGCTCGGCGGGCGCGGCCAGCGCGGCCATCGCCGGCAACAGGGCACCGGCAATCGCGAGGGCAAGGCGGGTGGGCGAGGTACGGTGCAAGCTCATGAGAACTCCCAGCTGGAACAGGACGTGAAGCTCGCGCGTCGCTGCTCATGGAGGCGACCAGTGTCTGGCGCAAGTTCAGCGAGGCTAACAATCCGTGATGCCCGGCGCCAGCCGATCAGCGCGCGGAATCGGACCGAGATGACGGCGAACGACCCGCTTCAAGCTGCCGCAGGATCTCGAAAGCCCGCTCCAACTCCAAGGGCGGCAGCGTCAGCCAGGACATCGCGCCGCCACCCGCAACATCCAGGCGGATCCGGGCGAGGCCGAGGGCGCGGTCCAGCGGGCTCTGCGCGAGGCTGCGGGCCTGGATGCGGGCCTTCGGCAGGAATTCGGCGCGTCGGGACAGGCCGACGCGCAGCAGGATCAGGCCGTGGTGGTCGACGCCGAGGCGGGCGTTGTGGTGGTCGAGGGCGATCAGCAGCAAGTGCAGCAGGCCGAGTGCGATGACGGCGATCGCCGCGAGGGCGCTGTACAGGCCGGCGCCGGTGACCGCCAGCATCCACAGCGGGATCCGGGTCAGGTAGGCACGCGCCAGCGCGCGCGGCGGCAGTCGCTCGAAACCGAGGCGGCGCCAGTCCCAGCCGGGCAGCAGGATCGGCAGCAGGCGGCGGGCGTCGTCGGGCGTGCCGATCGGCAGGACGTCGCGCAGCTGGCTGCCGGTTTCGTTGAGGGCGACCTGCGCGGCGGTGGCGATACGGATCGCGGCGCGGCCGGCCAGCCGGTGCAGCACACCTTCGCGCAGGCTGACCCGCTGGATTCGCGGGATCCGGGCGCTGAGCTGCCGGGTGGTCAGCAGGCCCTCCTCGACGCGCAGCCGATCGCCGTCGATGCGCAGGGTGTAACCATGATGCATCCAGATCGCGTGGGCGATCGAGAACAGCCGCACCACGACCAGCCAGGCAATCAGCAGGCTGCCCCAGAACAGCGCCTGACCCAGCGGGTCGCTGGCGTCGGCGGACAGCCGCGGGAACCAGGCCTCCAGCGACTTGATGGCCCTGTACAGCGGTCGGAACAGCTCATCATTCTGCGCGAGCAGGCCGAAGGCGGCGCCGACGACGATCAGGCCGCGGTTCTCGATCAGGCCCAGCCGGACCAACTCGCCGGTTCCGAGCTGCTTGAAGGGCGGCACCGCGCTGCCTGCGTCGGTTGAATCGGTCGTCGAGCCTGCAGCGGGCGCCTGCAGCGCGTCGAAGCGCTGGCGCAGGTCGTCGATCTGCGCGGCGGTCATGCCGTTGAGGTTGATTTCGGTCCCGGCGCCGGAGGCGGATTCAATCCGCAGGTGGCTGATGCCGAGCAGCCGGTGTAGTGGTCCGCGGGTGACGCTGAGGTTCTGAATCCGAGCCCACGGCAGCTGTCGGTGTTCGCGGAACAGCAGCCCGCTCTTGAGCGAGACGTGCTCGGGCAGGAAGGCGAAGCGGGTCGTGTACCAGTTCAGAAAGCCGAGCAAGACCGCCGCGGTCCCGGCGAACAGCCAGAAGCCCAGCTCTTCGAGGTCCAGCCGACCGGAGACCAGCGCGACGACCAGGATCGGCAGCAGTTCGCGGATCGCGTGGACCGCGAACAGCGGGATCGCCCGGGGTGGCAGCCGATGCTCGGCCGTGTCAGACGGGTGCATGTGCTGCCGGCAGCGCCAGACGTTCGCGCAGGGCCGCCGCCGTCTCCGGCGCGAGCCCGACCAGTTCGACCACCGGATGCAGCTGGCCGGCGGTATGCAGGCACAGTGTCGACAGGCCGAGCCAGCGCTCCAGCGGTCCCTGCTTCAGGTCGACGTACTGGATCCGGTCACGCGGAACGACGACGGCGGAGCGGAACCACACGCCGGTGCAGAGCCGTACGCCCAGTTCATCGACGCCGTAGCGGGCCCGCGCGTGGGCCAGCGTGCCGTAGCGCCAGCCGGCCAGCGCCCCGAGCGCCAGCAGCATCAGCAGCAACAGCGGGCCGAGCAGCCAGCCCGGGTCGGTGAAGATCAGCGCGGCGACCCAGACGCCGACGCCGATCAGGGCGAAGCCGATGCCGGATTGCACCTGCAGCAGTCGGCCGAGCGCCGGTTCGAAGGCCAGCGTGGCTGCGGGGTCGAGCGGGAGGGGCGGTGGTGTCGTCATGCCGGAAGGGTAGCCCGGCGCAGCCGCCGCCCGCCTGGGCCGGAGGATTACCGGCGATCGCGATCGGTATCCGTGACGCTCGCGTCGACCGATCGCTCCGGCGGCGGCAGTGCAAGCGGCTCGTCGAAGACCTCGACCGCCTCGACGGTGACAATGTCGTCGTCGGGTCGGCGGGCGGCGAGTCGCTGCAGGGTGCGGCGGGTGAGCAGCCAGGTGGTGCCGACCGGCACGGCGCCGGACAGCGCCAGCTGGGCGATCGGCAGGCCGCGGGCCAGCAGCCGGCGCGCGTAGCGCTGGACCAGATGGGTCAGGATGGTGCGGCCCAGCTGCTCGGTGACCTCCGCGCCGCCGAGGCTCTGCCCGAGCTGACTGGCGAGCCAGGCGTCATCGTCGGCCTCGAAGGGCACGTCGTGCAGGGCGTACAGGCGCAGCACCAGATCGCGCTGCACTTCGGCGGTCACCGCGGCCTGACCGAACAGGCCCAGCGCCGACTCGGCGAGTTTCGGGATCGGCAGCAGGCCGGCCGCGCCGGTGACGCCGCCGATCGCCGCGGCGCGCAGGCAGGCGTGCCAGAGCAGGCGCCGCGCCAGCGCGTCGCGGGGGTCGTCGGGGTGCTGATGCCGCAGCCGATCCACCGCTTCGGCGGCGCGGGCAAGGTCGATCTCGCTGGCCAGCGGCAGGCGTCGCTCAGCCATGACTGATGCCTCCTTCGGACATGCCGGTATCGCGGACCAGGCGCAGGCGCGGACGCTGTTGGTGACGCAGCCAGAAGGCCTGCAGGCGCTCCGGTTCCAGCGGCGGCGACAGCAGATAGCCCTGGATCTCGTCGCAACCGAAATCGGCCAGCGCGCGCAGCTGGGCCTCGGTCTCGACACCCTCGGCCACGGTCCGCAAGCGCAGGGAGCGCCCCATCATGATGATGGTCGACGCCAGCACCGCACCGTCCCGGTCCTGCTCGATGCCGCTGATGAAGCTGCGGTCGATCTTCAGCGTGTCCACCGGCAATCGGCGCAGATAGTCCAGCGAGCTGTAGCCGGTGCCGAAGTCGTCGATCGCGAGGCCGACGCCGACCTCGCGCAGCTCGTGCAGCAGACGGATGCTGCGATCCGGGTCGACCAGCAGCCGGGATTCGGTGAGCTCCATCGACAGCGACTCCGGGCGGATGCCCAGATGCGCGATCATCGATTGCAGGAACGCCGCTGGCGAGGAGCGCTGCAGCTGCAGCGCCGACAGATTGATCGCCACGGTCATGTCTTCCAATCCGGCGGCCTGCCAAGCGATCAGCTGGCGGGCGGCCTGGTACAGCACCCATTCGCCGAGTTCGACGATCAGCCCGAGCTCCTCGGCCAGCGGAATGAACTTGTCGGCCGGCACCAGCCCCAGCTCCGGATGCCGCCAGCGCAGCAGCGCCTCGACCCCGGTGAGCCGACGCGTGGTCAGCTCCTGCTTCGGCTGATAGACCAGATAGACCTCTTCGCGCTCCAGCGCGCGGCGCAGTGCGCTTTCCAGCCGGGCGCGCTCGCTGGTGCGTTCGGCGATGGCCTGGCTGTACCAGGCCCAGGTGTTGCGGCCGGCTTCCTTGGCGGCGTACATCGCGGCGTCGGCGCTGCGCAACAACGCCTCCGCACTGCGGCCGTGCACCGGATGCCGGGCCATGCCGATGGACGGGGTCAGCACGATGTCGGTGCCGCGCGGCCCCAGCGACTGCTGGAAGGCATCGAGCAGCCGGGCGGCCAGCAACTCGGCGCGCTCGCAGGCCTGTTCGCCCTCGACCAGCACGGCGAACTCGTCGCCACCCAGCCGGGCGACCCGGTCGCGGCCGCCGGCGACCTCGGCGATACGCTCGCCGGTGCGCTTGAGCAATTCGTCGCCGACGCTGTGGCCCAGTGCGTCATTGATGTGCTTGAAGCGATCGAGGTCGACATAGACCAGCGCGGCCGTGTCGGTGGCCAGCGACTGCCGCTGGATCGTGTCTTCCAGCCGGGCCAGCAGCGCCCGCCGATTCGGCAGTCCGGTCAGCGGATCGTGGCCGGCGAGGAACTTCAGATTGCTCTCGGCGCGGCGCTGGGCGGTGACATCGTCGAAGACGTGGGCGTGTCGATGCTCACCGGCAGTCGTGACCGGCTGGGCCCGCCAGCGCAGGATCAGCCGGATGCCGGAGGGCTGACGCAACTCCAGCTCGCCGCTCCAGGCGCGGCCATCGGCGATGCTGCGGCGCAGGGGCAGGGCATGCTCCGGCGGGTCCAGCGCAATCCGGTCCAGCGTGGCGCCGAGCAGGTCGTCGCGCGGCAGGCCGATCAGCTCGGCGGCCGCGGTGTTGACGTAGCAGATCGTCTGGGCCGCATCGGTGGCAATCACGCCATCCGATGTGTTGTGCAGCACGGCATCAAGGAAGTCCAGCCGTTGCCGGCGTTCGATCGAGCGGGTCACCACCCGGTAGCTGCCGGCATAACGTGGACCGGTGTCGACGACGAGCGGCAGACGCTGGCCGCGCACCCGCACCCGCTCGACCCGGCCGCCGTAGCGCGCGCGGTAGCAGAAATCCAGCTCGGCATGACCGGCGATCACGCCCGCTAGCGTGCGGTCGATGATCTCGACATCCTCGACCAGCACCCAGTCGCGGCGCAGCTCGTTCCATGCCAATTCCCGACTCAGCGGACCCTCCGGCGGGTCGCCGGGCAGACTGAAGCGCAGGCGCTGGCTGCCGACGTCCAGTTCCCAGAGGCCATCGCGGCTGGCGCGGGCCCAGCTGGCCTCGCGTTCGTGCAGCGTGGCGACGCGAGTCCGCAGCGTCGACAGCTGACGACGGCTGCGATGCCATTGCAGCAGCGCGTAGCCCAGCGCCAACAGGGCGACGGCCAGCAGCAGCCACTGCAGGCTGTTCATGACGCAGGCTCCAGCGGCGGCGCGTCGGCAGGCAGGGCAGGGCTCCATTGCCGGGATGCCCCGAGTATAGGCAGCAGCAGGGCGCTCTCCGTGTGCGGGATTACACTGCACCCCCGACTTGTGTGGTGCCGAGGAGCCGATGCCGGTTCAATCCGTCGAACTTGCCGATTTGCTGTCGGCACACGAACTGTCGATCACGCCGGCGCAGGCGCATGGCCTGCTGTGCGGTCTGGTCGGCGCGCTGGGTGCCAGCACCCCGATCGAGTGGCTGGATCTGGCTCTGGGCGAGCCGGGTATCAGTGGTGATCTGCCGGACCCCGATCAGGCGCTGCTGGCCACGATTCGCGCCGAAGCGCAGTCGGCCTTCTCGGCCGACGAGTTCGCGCTGGAACTGCTGCTGCCGGAGGAAGAAGACGGCCTGCCCACGCGGGTCGAGGCGCTGGGCGAGTGGTGTCGCGGCTTTCTGGCCGGGCTCGGCCAGGCCGGGTTGCGCAAGGGCTGGCCGGACTCCACCGAAGTCCGCGAAGCCCTGCGCGATCTCGACCGGATCGGTGCGACCGAAGTCGAGCTGTCCGGCGATGACGAAGCCGATGAGCGCGATCTCGCCGAACTGGTCGAGTTCGTGCGCTTCACGGCGCTGATGGTGGCGGATGATCTGGGGGCGTCGCATGTCGGGCCGACCCGGCACTGAGGCGCGTCGGCGGCGCCGCCTGCTGCGCCGCCTCGGCCCCCAGGCGGCATTGATGCTGCCGGCCGCACCGGAGCGGATCCGCAACGGCAGCATGACCTGGCCGTATCGACAGGACAGCGATTTTCTCTATCTGACCGGCTTCCACGAACCCGAAGCGGTGCTGTTTCTGCTGCCCGGCCGGGCCGAGGGCGAAACCGTGCTGTTCTGCCGCGAGTCCGAACCGCGTCGGGATCTCTACGACGGTCCGTGTCTCGGCCCGACCGCGGCGCCGGGGGTGCTCGGCGTCGATCAGGCCTTCCCGATCGCGGCGCTGGACGATCTGGCGCCCGGCCTGCTCGATGGACGCGCCACGCTGCACTACCCGCTGGCACGCGAGGAGCGGCTGGACCGGCAGGTCTGCGACTGGATCCGCAGCCTGCGCGCCCGTGCGCGTGCCGGTGCCTGCGCGCCGGAAGCCGTCGCCAGCCACCACGGCCTGCTGCACCCGCTGCGGCTGATCAAGGACGCTGGCGAGCTGAAGCAGTTGCGGCAGGCCGCCGACATTGCCGCGTCGGCGCAAGTCGCGATGATGCGGGCGACACGACCGGGCACCACCGAGGCGGCGCTGGAGGGCGTCTATCTCGCCGAGCTGCGCCGTCTCCAGGCCGTGCCATCGTATCCACCGATCATCGCGGCGGGATCGGCGGCCTGCACGCTGCATTACACCCGCAACGATGCTCGCCTCGACGCCGGCCAGTTGCTGCTGGTCGATGCCGGCGCGGAAGTGGCCGGCTACGCCGCCGACATCACGCGCACCTGGCCGGTGTCCGGCCGCTTCAGCAGCGGCCAGCGGGCGCTGTACGAGATCGTGCTGGCGGCACAGCAGGCCGCCATCGATCAGGTCCGGCCGGGATTGCCGTGGGACGAGCTGCAACGCGCGGCGGTCTCGGCGATGGTCGACGGCCTGCTCACGATCCGTCTGCTGCAGGGCGACCGGGACGCGGCGATCCGGCAGGGCGGTTGGCGACGTTGGTTTCCGCACGGCCTCGGTCACTGGCTGGGCCTCGATGTGCACGATGTCGGCAGCTACCAGATCGACGGCGCGCCGCGGCGGCTCCAGGCCGGCATGGTCTTCACCATCGAGCCCGGGCTGTATCTGCGGCCCGATGACGAAACCGTGCCGCCGGAACTGCGCGGCATCGGTATCCGCATCGAGGATGATCTCGCGGTCACGGCCGACGGTGTCGAGGTGCTGACCGCGGCGGTACCGAAGTCGATCGCCGAGGTCGAGGCGCTGGTCGGCACGGCAAGGGCCTTGTGAATCCGGCCACGCTTGCGGATCTGATCCTGCTGCTGCATCTGGCGATCGTGGCCTTCGCAGTGTTGTTGCCACCGCTGGTGCTGATTGGCGGTTGGCGGCGCTGGGGCTGGGTAAGGCGGCCCGGCTTGCGGCTGGCCCACCTCGGGCTGATCGTGTTCGTGGCCACGCAGGCGTTGATCGGCGAGCTGTGCCCGCTGACGATCTGGGAACACGAATTGCGGCTGGCGGCCGGTCAGACCGGTTACGGCGAACAGGGCCTGATCGCGGACCTGCTGCATCGCGTGCTGTTCAAGACCTGGCCGACGGCCGTCTTCACGGCCCTCTATGTGGGCTATGCCGCGCTGGTGCTGACCAGTTTCTGGTGGGTGCCGCCAGGGCCGGCTCGGCGCGATTGATCTGTCACTCGCGGGGCACGCGGGGCAGATCGATCATCGGAATCAGGTCTTCGGCACCAGGCGGCAGCGTCAGCGCCTTGGCCGATTCCACCCCCCAGACCAGCAACACCACTGCAAGGCCAACCAGCGGCACCGAGAGACCAAGCAGGGCGTAGCCGATGCGTCGGGCGGAGGCGCCCTCGCGCACGGTCATGTCGGCCAGCGAGCGCGCCCCGGCTGGCGGAAAACGCAGTTCGGCCAGTGTTTTCTGGCTGACTCGCAGCAGGTACAGCGCCAGCGCCGTGGCCGACAGCGCCGATGCGGCGGCCAAGCCGAACTTCAGCCATTTCAAGCGTTTGGCCGCCTCGAAGGGTTGTCCGGAGGCGATCAGCTGGTTGATCGTGCCGACCTCGCCATACAGCCAGCTGCCTGCGATCAGCGCCAGCGCGAACAGGCCGAACACGACATAGAGCGTTGCGCGGCGATCGGCGGCATCGGCTTTCAGAATCATCATCGGTGGCACGCCCAGAACCCGGGGCCCCGATCTTCCTTCAGATCGCGCGACGCGTCAGCCTTCCAGCGCACGAAACCGGCCGACCGGCCGATCAGCGGCCGCTGGGTTCGGTGTACGGGTCGGGCAGACCCAGGCTGGCCAGCACGGCGATCTCCAGCGCTTCCATCGCCTCGGCCTCGGCGTCGCTGCGCTCGTGGTCCAGTCCCAGCAGGTGCAGCAGGCCGTGGATCGTCAGATGGGCGTAATGGGCCTTCAGCGGCTTGCCCTGCTCGGCGGCCTCGATCGCCACCACCGGCGCGCAGATCACCAGATCGCCGATCCAGGTCGCGCCGTCGATGACCGGCATTCCGGCGGCCTCGAAGGACAGCACGTTGGTCGCGTAATCCTTGCCGCGCCATTGCCGGTTGAGGTCCTGACCTTCCTCGGCGCCGACCAGCCGCAGCGAGAGCGCGACCGCGCCGCGCGGAAGCTTCAGTCCGGAGGTGGCCTTCAGCCGCGCACGCGGCAGGGTCCAGAGCGCTCCGGCCCAATGCCGGAAGCTGCTGGCGGCCGGCAGCCCGCGGCGACCGACACCGTCACCGTAGCCGAACGCAAGCTGCAGCGGCGCTTCAGTCAACGCCGCTCTCGCGCACCGGCCGCTCGCCGGACTTTTCGGCCTCGCGTTCGGCCTCATGACGGTCATAGGCGCGGACGATCCGCTGCACCAGCGGATGGCGCACCACGTCGCGGGCTTCGAAGAAGGTGAAGCTGATGCCCTCGACCTCCTTCAGCACTTGCAGCGCATGGCGCAGGCCGGAAGCGGACTTCCGCGGCAGGTCGATCTGGGTGAGGTCACCGGTGATCACCGCCGTCGAGCCGAAGCCGAGCCGGGTCAGGAACATCTTCATCTGCTCGGTGGTGGTGTTCTGCGCTTCGTCCAGAATGATGAAGGCGTCATTGAGCGTGCGGCCGCGCATGAATGCCAATGGCGCGACCTCGATGACGTTGCGTTCGATCAGTTTGCCGACCCGTTCGACGCCGAGCATTTCGTAGAGCGCGTCGTACAGTGGCCGCAGGTACGGATCGATCTTCTGCACCAGATCGCCGGGCAGAAAGCCGAGCTTCTCGCCCGCCTCGACCGCGGGCCGCACCAGCAGCAGCCGCTGTACCCGGTGCGCCTCCAGCGCCTCGACCGCGCTGGCCACCGCCAGATAGGTCTTGCCGGTGCCGGCCGGGCCGATCCCGAAGTTGAGGTCGTGGGTGGTTATCGCATGCAGGTAGCGCTGCTGATTGATGCCGCGACCGCGGATCACGCCGCGCTTGACCTTGATCCGGACTTCCTGGGTCTCCCGGTCATCGGCAAGGCCGGCGTCGGCGTGCTCATGCAGCCACAGCTCGACGCCCTGCGGGTCCAGCACGGCAGACTCGGTCTCGGCCCAGAGGCCGCGAATCGCCGATTCGGCGCCGTCCAGCTGCTCGGTGCGCCCGCTGACCCGGAAGACCTGGCCGCGATTCGCAACGATCACGCCGAGGCGCAGCTCCAGCGCGCGCAGATGCGCATCCAGTGGACCGCACAGATTGGCGAGGCGCTCCTGATCATCCGGTTCGAGCGCGAAATCACGGTGCAGCAGGGCACCGACGCGAGCGGAGGTAGCAGTAGTCAATGCGGTGTTGTCCGAGACGGGGGGATCAGGCGGCGAGACTGTCGTCGGCACGCAGCTGAATCCGGCCGCGCAGCGAGTTGGGCATGGCTTCGGTGATCTCGACATTCACCATCTGGCCCAGCAGCCGTTCGGGGGCGTCGAAGTTGACGATGCGGTTGTTCTCGGTGCGACCGGACAGCTGGCGCGGGTCCTTCCGGCTCTTGCCGTCGACCAGCACGCGCTGCACGGTGCCGACCATCGCCAGCGAGTAACCGCGGGCGAACTCGTCGATGCGGGCCTGCAAGCGGTGCAGGCGCGCCTTCTTCTCGGCCTCGGGCAGTTCGTCGGCGAGATTGGCCGCAGGCGTGCCGGGGCGGCGGCTGTAGACGAAGGAATAGCTCTGATCGAAGCGGATGTCCTCGATCAGCTTCATCGTCTGCTCGAAATCGGCCTCGGTTTCACCCGGGAAGCCGACGATGAAGTCCGAGGCAATCGCGATATCCGGCCGCACGGCGCGCAGGCGGCGGATCTTCTGCTTGTATTCCAGTGCCGTATAACCGCGTTTCATCGCGGTCAGGATCCGATCGCTGCCGGCCTGCACCGGCAGGTGCAGGTAATTCACCAGCTTCTCGCACTCGGCATAAGCGCGAATCAGCGAGTCGTTGAATTCGGCCGGGTGCGAGGTGGTGAAGCGGATCCGCTCGATGCCCGGAATCTCGGCAACGTACTGGATCAATAGCCCCAGATCGCAGCTCTCGCCGCCGCTCATCGGGCCGCGATAGGCGTTGACGTTCTGGCCGAGCAGCGTCACCTCGCGGACGCCACGTTCGGCCAGCGCGGCGACTTCGGCGATCACGTCATCAAACGGCCGGCTGACTTCCTCGCCGCGGGTGTACGGCACCACGCAGTAGGAACAGTACTTCGAGCAACCCTCCATCACCGAGACGAAGGCGGTCGGGCCGTCGGCGCGAGGGGCGGGCAGGGCGTCGAACTTCTCGATTTCCGGGAAGGAGATGTCGACCTGCGGCTTGGCGGTCTGCCGTCGCGCCTCGATCAGCTGCGGCAGTCGGTGCAGCGTCTGCGGACCGAACACCACGTCGACGAAGGGGGCGCGGCGAATGATCGCCTCGCCCTCCTGGCTCGCCACGCAGCCGCCGACGCCGATCACCAGCTGCGGGTTCTTCGCCTTCAATTGCTTCCAGCGACCGAGCTGACTGAAGACCTTCTCCTGCGCCTTCTCGCGAATCGAGCAGGTGTTGACCAGAATCACGTCGGCCTCGGACTCGTCCTCGGTCAGCGTGAGCCCCTGCGCTGCCGCGAGCACGTCGGCCATCTTCTCCGAGTCGTACTCGTTCATCTGGCAGCCGTGGGTCTTGATGAACAGCTTTCCGGCCATCACCTGCTCCTTTCGTTGATTGCGCAGTTTACGCCGCGCCGCCCGGGTGTTCGGCGAGCAGCTTTTCGGCCAGCGCCGCCGGCGTCATGGTGCCGAGGTCCTCGCCGGCGCGGGTGCGCACGCTCACCAGTCCGGCCTCGCGCTCGCGATCGCCCGCGACCAGCAGGTACGGCACCTTCTGCATCGTGTGCTCGCGGATCTTGTAGCCGACCTTCTCGTTGCGCACATCCGCCTGCACCCGCAGGCCCGCGGCATGCAGCGCCGAGGTCACCGATTTGACGTAGTCCGCCTGCGCGTCGGTGATGTTCAACACCACGGCCTGCACCGGCGCGAGCCAGACCGGCAACGCACCGGCGTGGTTTTCGAGCAGGATGCCGATGAAGCGTTCGAAGGAGCCGAGGATGGCGCGGTGCAGCATGACCGGCGTATGCCGGGCCGAGTCCTCGCCCACGTACTCGGCGCCCAGTCGCGCCGGCATCGAGAAATCGACCTGGATGGTGCCGACCTGCCAGAGCCGACCGATCGCATCCTTCAGGGTGAACTCGATCTTCGGGCCGTAGAAGGCACCCTCACCGGGCTGCAGCTGGTAGTCGATGCCCTGAGCGTCCAGCGCGGTCTGCAGGGCGCGCTCCGCCTTGTCCCAGATTTCATCGGAACCGACGCGCTTTTCCGGCCGCGTGGAGAGCTTGTACAGCACTTCCTCGAAGCCGAAATCGCGGTAGACCTTGCGCAGCAGGACGATGAAATCGGCCACTTCCGACTGGATCTGGTCCTCGGTGCAGAAAATGTGGCCGTCGTCCTGAGTGAAGCCGCGGACGCGCATGATTCCGTGCAGTGAGCCGCTGGATTCGTTGCGGTGGCAGGAACCGAACTCGCCGTAACGCAGCGGCAGGTCGCGGTAGCTGTGCAGGCCATGGTTGTAGATCTGCACGTGGCCCGGGCAGTTCATCGGCTTCACCGCGTAATCTCGGTTTTCGGAAGCCGTGGTGAACATGTTGTCCTTGAAATTCTCCCAGTGCCCGGACTTCTCCCACAGCGATCGGTCGAGAATCTGCGGGCCGCGCACTTCCTGATAGCCGTTGTCGCGATAGACCCGGCGCATGTACTGCTCGATGGCCTGCCACATCGCCCAGCCCTTCGGGTGCCAGAACACCAGCCCCGGGGCTTCTTCCTGCATGTGGAACAGGTCCAGCTGCTTGCCGATTCGCCGGTGGTCGCGCTTCTCGGCCTCCTCGAGCATCTTCAGATACGCGTCGAGGTCCTTCTTGTTCAACCACGCCGTCCCGTAGATGCGCTGCAGCTGCTGGTTGCGCGCATCGCCGCGCCAGTAGGCGCCGGCGACCTTCATCAGCTTGAAGGCGCCGAGCTTCGCCGTGCTGGGCACGTGCGGCCCGCGGCAGAGGTCCAGCCAGTCGCCCTGGGCGTACAGCGAGATGTCCTCACCGGGCGGAATGATGTCGTCGATGATCTCCGCCTTGAAGTGCTCGCCCTTGCCGCGGAACAGAGCGATGGCAGCGTCCTTCTCCATCACCTCGCGACGGACCGGCAGCGCCTCGCGGACGATCTTCTCCATCTCGCGCTCGATCGCCGCGAGGTCGTCCGGCGTGAAGGCGCGTTCGTAGGCGAAGTCGTAATAGAAGCCGTTCTCGACCACCGGGCCTATGGTGACCTGCGCGGTGGGAAACAGTCGCTGCGTGGCCTGGGCGAGCAGGTGCGCAGTCGAGTGGCGGATGATTTCGAGCGCGTCGGGGTGCTTGTCGGTGACGATCTCGATGCGGATGTCACGGTCGATCAGGTGGCTGAGGTCGACCAGCCGGCCATCGACCTTGCCAGCCAATGCGGCCTTGGCGAGGCCCGGGCCGATACTGGCGGCGAATTCGACAACGCTGAGCGGAGCGGCGGCGCTGCGCACGCTGCCGTCGGGGAGGGTGATCTGGATCATGCGGGGCTAACTCCGGGCACAAAAAAGGGCGCATGGCGCGCCCTGGCTCTGCAAATGAGCACGACGCGCCGTCAGAAATCCACTGCGGAGGTCGTAGTGCTCATGTGCCACGCTTCCTTCGGAAAGTTGCCGCCGATGGCGGCCCGATCCGTGCTGGATTGGTGGGCGCAACAGGGATCGAACCTGTGACCCCTACCATGTCAAGGTAGTGCTCTACCGCTGAGCTATGCGCCCGAAGGAAGCCGAAACAATAGCAGGGGGATGATGACTTGCAAACTTCACGGCGATCGTCGTTCATCTTCGGACGGCGAGTAGCTGACGCCGATGCGCGACTGTCACCGCCGCTTCATGCTAGCCTGACCCCACTTTTGGGCTATTCCCGCGCACGGCCGCGTTGCCATCCACAGGAGATTGCAGAAGATGTCGAGACCGAACCCTCAGGCCGAGTCCGTAGCTCCCGGCATGAAGATTGCCATTGGTGCCTCGCTGGCTGCCGTTATTGCCCTGCTGGCGTGGCTGGGCTGGACCTTTCTCGGCGGGAGCGGCCCGGGCGAGGTCGCACAGGTCGCGCAGGAGGAAGTCCAGCCGGTCGAAACGATTACCGACACCCAGCGGCTGCTGCAGTCTGCCCGGCAGGCTGTCGGCGAACAGCGGATCGTGCAGCCGGCCGGCAACAACGCCATCGAGCTGTATCTGCGTCTGCTGGAACTCGACCCGAACAACACCTCGGCGCGGACCGCCTTGCTGGAGCTGATGCCCTACGCCACCGACGCGGCGGATCGCCTGATTGGCCGCGGTGAGTACGATAGTGCCGAGCGAGCCATCGAGCTGCTCAATGAAGCAGACCCCGGGTCGACGATCATCGCGACGCTGGCCAATCGGCTCCAGCGGACTCGCGCTCAGGCCGAGGCACAGCAATTGGCTCAGGAAGAGGCGCGTCAGCAGGCCGAGCAGGATCGGCTGGCCGCCCAGCAGGCTGCGGCTCAGGCCGCCCAGCAGCCGGCCGCCGCCGCACCGGCGCCTGCAGCGGTTGCAGCGACCGAGACGCCATCACCGGCGCCTGCGGTTTCCGCTGCTCCGGCGACTCCCGCGCCGGCGACGCCTGCTCCGGCTGTTGCCGCCACGCCGGACCCGGCGACACCACCGCCAGCTCCGGCCGCCGCTGCGGCCCCGACCCAGACCCGCGATTTCGAACTGGTTCGTCGGATCAATCCGCAGTATCCGCAGCGCGCGCTGCGCCAGGGTCTGCAGGGTTGGGTGGATTTGCGTTTCACGATCACCGAGGCAGGCGACGTCGAGGACATTCAGGTCGTGAATGCGCAGCCACGCCGCGAATTCGATCGCGAAGCCGTGCGCGCCCTGCAGCAGTGGAAGTTCCGGCCGCGCGTCGAAAACGGCCGTCCGGTCCGGACCACGGCCCAGCAGCGCCTCGAGTTCAAGCTGAGCGGTTGATGCCCGCACGCCCCGATGCCGTCCGGGTCGACGGCGTCCTGCTGCTGGACAAGCCGGCCGGTCTCAGTTCGAACGCAGCGCTCGGTGCGGTGAAGCGGCTGTTCCGCGCGTCCAGCGCCGGCCACACTGGCGCGCTCGACCCGCTCGCCACGGGTCTGCTGCCGATCTGTCTCGGCGAGGCGACCAAGGTCGCGGGTCTGTTTCTGGACGCCGACAAGTCCTACAGCGCCCGACTGCAGCTGGGCGCTGCGACGGTGACCGGTGACGCCGAAGGGGAGGTCAGCCAGACCGCTCCGGTTCCGGCGTTGACATCGACAGGGATCGAGTCGGTGCTCGCGCAGTTTCTGGGGCCCCAGCAGCAAGTGCCGCCGATGTACTCGGCGCTGAAGCAGGGCGGCCAGCCGCTGTATCGCCTCGCCCGCGCCGGCGTCGAGGTCGAGCGCGCACCGCGCCCCATCGTGATCCACGCGCTGTCACTGGAGTCGCTGGATCCGGCGGCCGGCGCATTGAGCTTTTCGGTGCGTTGCAGCAAGGGCACCTACGTGCGAGTGCTGGGCGAGGACATCGCTCGGGCGCTGGGGACAGTCGGGCATCTGACCGCCCTGCGTCGGTGTGTCGTGGCCGGGCTGCCGGCGCAGATGCATACCGCGGCGGAGATCGAGGCGCTATCGCCAGCCGCGCGCCACGAGTTGCTGCTACCGATCCACACGGCGCTCGCGCACCTGCCGCAGCACGTGCTGGGCGCGCCCGAAGTCGAACGGATCCGGCTCGGGCAGCGCCTGCGCATCGAGGCGCCGGATGCCGAGGCGGCACTGCTGCTGGACCCGGAGGGGCAGGCGGTGGGCGTGGGCAGCATAAGCGCGGGCCGACTGCAGCCGACCCGCGTGTTCCAGCCACCATCGATCAGAGCAGCGTCGACAGCTCGTTGAAGCGCCGCTGCAAGCCCTCGCGGCCGCCCCAGCGTTCCAGTTTCTCCAGCGCAGCCGGGATCAGGAACTCCCGATCGGTGCATTCGACGATTGCCGCGATTTCCTGCAACTCGCGTTCCAGGGTCTGCGTGCTCGGCATGAAGTCGGCAAGCGTCTGTTCCAGCAGCGGCCGGTCGATGGCGGTTTTTCCCGCCAGCAGCGCCATGCGCCAGGTGCGGCCCACGATGCTCTCAATGTCGGCGCCGGACAGATTGCCCAGATGCGGCACCTCCGGGACGTCGGATTCGGCCAGCGTCGCGCCGAGCTTCTTCGCCAGAATGACGAAGTACTGCCGCACTTCCTCCTGGGTCTGGGGATAGAACAGCGGGACGTGAATCTCGGCGCGGCCTTGCCGCTTGATGTCCACCGGCAGCAGGTCGGGTCGGGCGGTCAGCAGCATCCAGACGATCTTGCCGCGGTACTCGGTATCGCCCATCGCGTTGGCGATCATCCCGAACACCCGCGCGCCGACGCCGCTGTCGCCGCCCTGGTCGCGATCGCCGAGCATCGCGTCGGCCTCGTCGATGATCACCATCACCGGGCCCATCGAGCGCAGCACGCCGAGCACACGCTCCAGATTGCCCTCGGTTTCGCCGACATACTTGCTGCGGAAGTTCTTCAGCTTCACGCAGGGCATGCCGATCGAGCCGGCGAGGCAGGTGGCGAGGAAGGTCTTGCCGGTGCCGACCGGGCCGTTGAACAGATAGCCCATCGGCGCAACGTCCAGATGCCCCTGGCGGATCAGCGTGGCATCGGCGAGCAGTCGGCGTTTCGCGGCCTCGTGGCCGACCACCATCTCCAGCCCGAACTTCGGTTCGATGAACTCCAGCAGCCCCTGTGCCTGCCGCTCGATCAGCACCTTCTTGCGCGCCTTGAAGCGCTTCTCGTCCAGTGGCTGGCCGCTGTCGCGGGCGCCGCGGACCAGTACCTCCAGATCGGTCAGCGCGCAGCCGGCGGTGAGCTTCGCCAGCGTTGCTGCGTCATAGATCGACCAGCTGCTCAGATCGCCCAGCGATTCCAGATAGCGTTGCCGCTCGGCCGGCTCCGGCAGCGGCACGTCGATGCTGGCCACATGCGGCGAGCTGGCAAGACGCTCGTGGAAGTCGCTGGCGCGCTCGTCGATCAGCACGAAGCACAGCTCGCTGCGCTTGACATACGGGCTGGCCGCCCAGTTCAAGAGGGTGACCAGCTGCGGGGCCTGAGCGACCTGGCTGCGTTCGGCGTTCGGCACCAGAAAGGCGGCGTGCTCGAAGATCACCGCAATGCGCTTGCGGTCAGTCGGCTCGCGCAGCAGTTCGCGCAGCACCATCTCGTCGAGCAGCCGCAGCGCCGCCGCCGGATCCCGCGGCAGCCGCTCCGGGTCGCCGAGTCGGCGGGTCATCAACGCGATCATCTCCCGCTGGCGCTCGCTGCTGCCGCCCAGCGCATGCAGACCGCGAGCCAGGTCATACCCGATCACCAGTTCGTACTGACCGAAAAGCTGGAGCGAGAGGAAGTCCTCCAGGCTGCCGTAGCGACCGGGCTCCAGTTCCACCAGATCATGGACGTTGCCGTGCAGCAGGAAGGTCGCGGTAGTGCCAGCGAGGTACAGCTCCGACAGGCGCTGGGCGAAGGCCGGAAAATGGGCAGGAACGGGGCTGGCGCGACGCTGCATGGCGGGCTCCTCGGGCGGAAGCCGCAATCGGGCCTCAGTATGACGATTACGTCAAGCCGGGCAGCAAGTGGGCGGCTTTGGCACAATCGACGGCCGCTCCCGTCGGATGGGCAAGGTGAAGCGCGAGAACGTCAACTATTTCCTGGCCGGACTGGTCGTGCTGGCAGCGGTCGTGCTGCTGATGTACGCATTGTTCGCGATCACCGGGCGCAGCGGCCCCACCGACAGTTATCGGGTGCGTTACCAGAACGTCGCCGGACTGGGCTACGGAACCGCCGTGTTCTATCAGGGCTACCGGATCGGGCAGGTCGAACAGGTCAAGCCCAAGCAGGAGAACGGCGACACCGAGTTCGAGGTCGAATTCAGCGTCGCTCGCGGCTGGCAGATTCCGAAGGATTCGATCGCGCAGCAGCTGGCGAGTGGCCTGCTGTCCGATGTGTTCATCGGCATCCAGGAGGGCCAGGAGACGGCGCTGCTGGAGCCCGGCAGCGAGATCGCCGGGCGCGAGGGCGGGGATCTGTTCGCGGCGGTCGGCGCGCTGGCCGGCGAGGTGACCGAGCTGACCCGCGGCAAGGTCTCGCCGCTGGTCGACAAGCTGGGTCGCAGTCTGGACGGCATCTCGGCGCAGCTGGAATCGCAGGGGCCGCGATTGGTCGATCAGGCCGCGGCGCTGGTGGATCAGCTGCTGGAGGCCTCGAACCGTCTGAATCAGGTGCTCGACGCGCGCAACCGGCAGAACCTCGCGCAGACGCTGGAAGGCGCGAGCGGCACCGCCCAGAACCTGAAACAGTTGAGTGAGGAATTGCGCGGCACCCGCGAGCAGCTGGACCGGGTGCTGGGCGACGCCGGCGCAATGGTCAGTGATGCCCGGCCGGAAGTCGATCAGGCGCTGGGCGACCTGCGCATCACGCTCGGCGCGCTGGCCCAGCGCATCGATGCGATCACTCACAACCTCGATTCCGCCAGCCGCAACTTCGACGAGTTCGCCCGGCAGATCCGTCGCGAGCCGAACCGGCTGTTGTTCTCGCCGCCGCCCGATGAGTTGAAGGACCGCAAATGAGCGTCGTTTCCGGCCGTCGAGCCGTCCTGTTCTCGGCAGCGCTGATGCTGGCCGGCTGTGCCACCGAGCCGGTGCCGGACTTCCGCTACTTCCGTTTCGGCGAAGCGGCGGCAGTCAGTCGGCTGCCGACGCCGGCCCTGCAGTTGCCGCTGGTCATCGAGCCGTTTCGCGCCGATGGCGTGATGGGCGAGCGGCCGATTCTCTACGCTACCCGCAGTGAGACAGTGCGGCTGTCGCAATACCACTACCAGCTCTGGAACGACCCGCCGCCGGTGCTGGTGCGGCAGCGGCTGATGGACCAACTGGCTGCCGCCGCCGTGGCGCCGATCGTGACCGAGCGGCTGTCGCCGCGCGTTGAGGCGCTGCGGCTGCAAGGTCGGATCGAGGAGTTCCAGCGCGTCCGTGATGCCGGCGGCGATCAGGTCGTGGTGTCGGTGCTGCTGCGTCTGGAGCGCGATCGGGTGGGCCTGCCGCTGATCGAGCGGCGGTTCCGCCAGCAGTTGCCGGCGAGCGGAGACGATCTCGAGGCCTCGGTGCGGGTCTTCGGTCAGGCGGTCGACGCAATTGCGGCCGAACTGTTGACCGAGCTCGCCGAGCTGCCGCCCGAGACCCATGCCGCGGCAAAGGTCGCGCCGGGTGCTTGATCGGTTGTCCGCGCTGCAGCGCCATTGCCTCGCGGCCCTGGAGGTCGACTGCTTCGAAGCCCGTCCGCCGACGGGGCGGTCCGCCGTGACCTCGATGGCGTCGTCCCCCGCGCACAGTGGACGGTCAGTCTCGGCGCCCGGACCAGTGCTCCTGCTGGTCGAGGAGGCTGCCGATCGCAACGCCCCGCTCGTGCAGGCGCTGGCACGCGCGCTGGGTGCGCAGGTGCAACTCGCCGGGGATCCGCGTCCGGCGGGCGCGGCGCTGGTGGTGATCGGCAGGCCTGTGCCGGACGCTGCGCTGACACTGCCCACACTGGCCAGCCTGCGGGTAGATGCGCGGATCAAACAGCGCAGCTGGCAGGAAATCCGCGGCTTTCTCCGATTGCGACGGCAATCCCGCACATGACGGACGCTCGCATCGCCCCGATCAGGCTCGGGCGGGCCGGTCGACCGGCTCGTGCGCCGGATGTTTCGGGTCCGCCATGAGTGCCACGCCGGCGACGGCGCGCATCCAGACGCTGGCCGAAGCAGATTTGCCCGCCGTGCTGACGATCGAGCGCCGGGCCTATTCGAATCCGTGGACGGAAGAGGTGTTCCGGACCTGCTTCAAGGCGGGCTACAACGGACTGGCGCTGAAGCAGGGCGACCGCTTGCTCGGCTACGGGTGGTTATCGGCCGCGGCTGGCGAAGCGCACGTGCTGAACATCACGGTGGATCCGGACCTGCGCAACCAGGGCCACGGCTGGCGGATTCTGCGTCGCCTCATGGATCTGGCGCGCTGGCATCGTGTTGAAGCGGTGTTTCTGGAGGTGCGGATCAGCAACGCCCCGGCGTTGACGCTGTATCGCCGCTACGGTTTCGAGGAAGTCGGTCGGCGGCGCGGCTACTACCCGAGCGACGGCGGCGGCCGCGAGGATGCGCTGGTGATGCGCCATGTCCTGAAGGCGCCGGACCCGTCGAACTGACAGTCGCTCAGCGCGCCGGCTCGGGCGCGCTCACGCTCAGTTCGACCTTCGGCAGTTGCCGATTCAGGCGTTCGTAGACGGCATTCGTCACGTCGAAGGGCGCGCCGGCTCGATACCAGAGCACATCCTGCGCCCGCAGCACCGCGCGTGCGCCGTGTTCGGCCTTCAGCGCTTCCTCGATCTCGGCAATCGCTGCGTCGACGGCGGCGACCGCTCGCTCGTTGGCGGCACCGACCGCCTGCGCCTGTTGTTGCGTGGCCTCCTCGGCCTCGCTCAGCGCGAGCAGCAGGCTGGCCCGACGCTTGCGCTTTTCGTCCTCGTGCATCCGCGAGGTCTTCAGCGCCTCCAGTTCCTCGCGCAGCGGCGCAATGCGTGCTTCGTGAGCCTCCGCGACCCGAGTCAGTTCGCGGTCGACTTCGGTCAGCAACTGCTGCAACGCGCTGGCGCGCTCGTAGGCCTCGCGGAGGTCGACCAGGAGCAGGCGGTTGTCCTGAGCAGCCAGCGGCAGCGACAACAGACACAGCACACCGGCAAGCACCAGCTTCATGGCAGCTCCAGTCGAAGTTTGGCGGATTGCCGGTCCAGCGCAGTCACCAGGTCTGCGGTCAAGTCCGGACCCTGCGCGCCGACCCGGCTGGCCACCGCCGGTTCCAGGACCAGATCGACCCCGCGCGTGGTCGCCACGGTCTCGATCAACTCCGGCAGCGCTTCGAGCAGGTCACTCAGGGCCAGATCGAGGGCAGCGTCGATCTGCTCGCGGGCATCGGCGCCGACCGCGGACTCCCGCGCCTTCGCCGCTTCGGCACGCAGGCGTTTGGCGACCGTGCTGCGTTCCAGCACGACCTCCGCATCGACGATCAGCACCTTGGCCGGGGGCATTGCAGCCGTCGCACCCAACGAGAGCCCACAGCCCGTCAGCAGGGCGATCCAGCGATTCATCATGGATTTCTCAGCTTTGCCCGAAGCGGGTCTCGTAGAAGCGGTAGTCGTTCTCGCGCATGCCGAGCGAATGATAGGTGGCCTGCGCTCGAGCATTCTCGTGCTCGACATAGAGCCGCAGGCCTACCGCGCCAGCGCTGCGGGCGCCGGCCTCGACCGCGGCGTACAGCGCCCGGAACACCCCGACGCCGCGGGCGTCAGGTACCACGTAGACGCTCTGGATCCAGTGGAAGTCCCCATTGCGCCAGTCGCTCCACTCGTAGGTCACCAACAAGCCGCCCGCCGGCTGCCCGGAGCGTTCGGCGACCCAGTAGCGACCGCGCGCCGGCTGCTCGAAGACGCCGGCCACGCCCCGCCGAACCGTGTCCGGGTCCAGCCGCAGGTCCTCGGTTTCCAGCGCCATGGCCAGCTGCCAGTCGACCAGGTGCTCGGCATCTGCGGGCGTGGCGGGGCGAATCGTGATGGTCATGCGGCGTCGGAGGTGATTTCGGAAGGCGGCAGCATCGCCGATCCTGAATGAACCCGACAGACAGCAGGGCTGAAGAACCCCGCGGCAGGCGGGTGGTCGTTTCGATGGCTGTCGGCAGAGCCTGCGGCATTCCGCCTGGGCCGCCGCCACCAGTTCCCGAGGAGAGCGTCATGAGCATCGCCGCCACCCTGCGTCAACCGCGTCCGGTCCTGGCCCTGCTGGCCGTTGCGCTGGCCCTGTCCAGCAGCCCCGCTTTTGCCCGCATCGTCGACCTCCAAGTCATCGACCGTGCCAGCGGTCGCGCACTGCCGCAGATTGCCCACCGCGGCGAGCGCTGGGTTGCCGGTGAGCAGCGTCGAGAATTCACGGTGCGTCTCAGCAATCGCAGCGACGAACGCGTGTTGGCGGTGCTCAGCGTCGATGGCGTCAACGCCATCACCGGCGAGTCCGCTGACCCCTCGCAAAGCGGCTACGTACTGGAGCCCTGGCAGCAGATCGACGTGCGCGGCTGGCGCAAGAACGAACGGCAGACGGCGGCCTTCCACTTCACGCTGGGCGAGCGCAGCTATGCCGCGCGCACCGGCCGGCCGGAGAACGTCGGCGTGATCGGGGTCGCTGTCTACCGCGAAGCGCGGTTGGTGCACCAATACGAGCAGCCGTGGCTGGACGAACCGCACGACTACGCCAAGCGAGAGGCTGGTCCGCAGACCTTCGATGGTGCGCCGCCGAGCGCCGCCGCACCGGCGCCGTCGGCGAAGTCCTGGGAGTACGCGGAACGCGGTCAGGACCTCGGCACCGGCCACGGGCGCCGCGAGTGGTCGTCGGCACGGGAAACCGAGTTCGTCCGCGCCACCCGTGCGCCGGAGCAGATCACCCAGATCCGCTACGACAGCCGCGAATCGCTGATCGCCCAGGGCATCCTGCCGCGCCATCAGGGTCGGCTGGCGCAGGGGCCGCGGGCCTTCGGTCAGGGCTTCGTGCCGGATCCGCCGCGCTGGTAAGGGCGTCGACGGACGTGGCTCGGGGGCGCGTGACCCGAGCCGCGTTGTCATTCGCTCAGTGCTGCACGCCGCCCGGTCCGTGGACGTGGCCGTGAGCCAGTTCTTCGGTCGTGGCGGCGCGGACCTCCAGCACCTCGATATCGAAGCGCAGCACTTGTCCGGCCAGCGGGTGATTGAGGTCCAGATCGACCACGCTCATGCCGACCTTCCGCACTACCGCGGCGCGCTGGCCGCGCTGCGTCTCGACCATCACGATGGCGCCAGGCTTCAGCGGGCTGCCGCTGACCTCGATGCGCTTCTTCGGCACGCGGGCGAGGGCTTCCGGGTCGCGTTCGCCGTAGGCCAGCGACGGCGGCAGGAGCACATCGAACTGGTCACCGGTGTTCTTGCCGAGCAGGGCTTCTTCCAGCCCCTTGACCACGCCACCATGGCCGATCAGCGCACTGATCGGCTGACCGCGGCCGCGGCTGCTCTCGACCGCGGTGCCGTCGGCGAGGCTCAGGTCATAGTGGAAGGTGACGACGTGGTCGGCGGCGATCTGCATGGGGTGCTCCGGGTGGATGGTCCGGCGAGCATCGGACCTGAGAGGGGAAAGCCGACGACGCGGCCGATCGTTCGGACAAGAACCGCTCAGCCGATCCGGACCAGCCCGGCAACGGCGTACTTCAGATAGCGCTGGCCGTACTCCTCGAACTCGACCTCGACGACCGCGGTCGGACCCTGGCCGCGCACGCCGGTGACCACGCCCTCGCCGTACTTCAGGTGGCTGACGCGGGCGCCGAGCGGCAGGTCGATGCCGGTGGGTGGCGGCGTCCGGAAACTGCCGTAGCCGCCGGGTACGTCGCCATCGGTGCGAGCCAGCGCGGCGTTCCGATACAGCCGCGGCCGGGTTTCGCGGATCAGCTCTTTCGGCAAGTCATACAGAAAACGCGAGGGCATGCAGAGCATCGCCTCGCCGCGGCGCCGCCGGCTCTCGGCCCAGGTCATGACCAGCTGCCGCCGCGCGCGGGTGATGCCGACATAGGCCAGCCGACGCTCCTCTTCCAGACTGGCGATGCCGTCGTCGATCGCGCGCTGGCCGGGGAACAGGCCGTCTTCCATGCCGGCGAGGAACACCAGCGGAAACTCCAGCCCTTTCGCGGCGTGCAGGGTCATCAGCTGCACACCATCCTCCCATTCGCGGGCCTGCGCCTCGCCGGCCTCCAGCGCGGCAAAGCCGAGGAAGGCGGTCAACTCGGTCTGGCCCTGCGACTCCTCGTCGTCCGGGTCGAAGCTCCAGCGGCCGGCGACATTGACCAGTTCGTCGAGGTTGTCCGCGCGCGCATCGGTGCCGAAGCGGTCCTCGCTGGCGTAGAAGGTGCGCAGCCCGGTGCCGTCGATCGCCCGGCGCACGCGTTCGGCCAATGGCAGCTCCGGCGCGCCGATCTGCTCCAGCAGCGACTGAATCTCCGCCCAGCCGCGCCGCTGCTGGCCGCGCAGCTCGCCGGCGCCGACCTGGAAGGCACCATGCAGCGACAGGTTCTGCTCCAGCGCCAGCTCGCGCAATCGGGCGATGCTGCGCTCGCCGATGCCGCGCGGCGGCGTGGTCAGCACCCGCTCCAGCGCGGCGTCATCGTCCGGGTTTGCCGACAAACGCAGCCACGCCAGCGCGTCCTTGACCTCGGCGCGTTCGAAGAAGCGCTGGCCGCCCCAGATCCGGTAGGGCAGACCGGCGCGCAGCAGTTGCTCCTCGAACACCCGCGACTGCGCATTCGAGCGATACAGGATCGCCGACTCGCGCAGGCTGCCACCCTCGGCTACCCAGCGCTGGATCCGGCCGATCACGAAGCGGGCTTCCTCGGTCTCGTCGTGAGCGGCGTGCAGCTCGATCGCATCGCCCTGACCGGCCTCGGTCCACAGCTCCTTGCCCAGCCGCGTCTGATTGCGGGCAATCACTGCATTCGCGGCCTTCAGAATCGTGCCGGTCGACCGGTAATTCTGCTCCAGCTTGATCAGCCGGAGCTGCGGAAAATCCTTCTCCGCCTTCAGCATGTGCTCGACCCGGGCGCCGCGCCAGGAATAGATCGACTGGTCATCGTCGCCGACCGCAAACACCTGACCGGTATCGCCGACCAATTGCCGCACCCACAGATACTGGATCGTATTCGTGTCCTGGAACTCGTCGACCAGCACATGACCAAAACGCTGACGGTAATGTCCGAGCAGCGCCGGATGCTGCTGCAGCAGCTCATAGGGGCGCAGCAGCAGCTCGGCGAAATCCACCACGTTCTGGCGCCGGCAGGCCGCTTCATAAGCCTTGTAGACCGCAATCCAGTTCAGTTCCTCGGCGCTGCGGCCATCGACCCGTTCCGGCCGCAGACCCTCGTCCTTCCAGCGATTGATCAGGTGCACGCCCATCTTCGGGTCCATTTCCGCGCATGGCCCGCCCAGATCGGCCAGCACCCGCTTTACCAGCCGCAGCTGGTCGGCCGCGTCCAGAATCTGGAAATCCCGCTTCAGCCCGGCGTCCTCCGCATGCAGCCGCAGCAGGCGATGCGCCAATCCGTGAAACGTCCCGATCCATAGTCCCTTCAGCGGTCGCTGCAGTACCGCTTCGACACGGCCGCGCATCTCCGCGGCGGCCTTGTTGGTGAAGGTCACGGCATAGACCGCCTGCGGCCAGACGCCCTCGACCTCGACCAGCCAGGCAATCCGCTGGGTCAGCACCCGCGTCTTGCCCGATCCGGCCCCGGCCAACACGAGGTAATGTCCCGGATCGGCCGACACCGCATCCCGCTGCGCCGGATTCAGGCCATCCAGCAGGCGAGTCACGTCATCCATCGGGGCTCCGGTCGGGCAGGGGCGGCGGAGTGTGCGGCGCGACGGCCGGGGGTGCAAAGGCTGACGCGTGCTCCGCGGGGCGCGAGCCGTCTGATGTCTTGGCGGCTCGTGAGGCTTGTCGAGCGAATCGACGTGCAGTACGGTCCTCGCGGGCGGCATTCGGGCGACGAAGCCGGTATGGAACTCTCTGCAATCCGCTGGAGAAAACGATGATTGTGTTGCGTATGTATCTGGTGGTCGTTCTGGTCGGTCTGCTCGGATATACCCTCGTGGTCGGTTTGAATCACGGCTGGAACCTGTTTCCGGTCTTTTTCTCGAACATCGTCGAGATCGGCTGGTCGGGTCAGTTCCATCTGGACTTCGCGACCTATCTCGGCCTCTCCGGCCTCTGGGTGGCGTGGCGTCACCAGTTCACCGGCGCGGGCATTGCCCTGGGTCTGGTTGCCTTCGTGGGCGGCATGTTGTTCTTCGCGCCCTATCTGCTCTGGGCCATCGCCAATGCTGCCGGAGATGCCAAAGTGCTCTTGTTGGGACGGGAGCGTGCGCGCTCAGTGTGATGAGATTCCGGACCGGGTCCGGCGGCTGGATGGAAGCCCCTGCGTCGTTCTTCCGCCCATGCCTGTCTGGCTGGGTTGGTTGTCTGGTGCCGGGCACCTGCATGGGCGGCGCGACGCGGATAACGGCAGCAAACATCGGGCATTCGCGAGCGCTGTGGCCGGCAACGTCAGCCAGCACCTCTGACTGACGCCGAGTCCTGCCGGCTGTCCCGGAGGCTAGTTCGATACTTGAGCGTCGGCGGGCAGGTTGATCGGGGCGTGTGGCAGCGTCGGGTCGATGGCGGTCTGCAATTCGACGCCGATGGCGCCTTCCTCGCGCAGCTGACCCTCCCAGCGCGAAACCACGGCGGTGGCGACGGCGTTGCCGATCACGTTGGTGGCGGAGCGCGCCATGTCGAGAAAATGGTCGATGCCGAGCAGCAGCAGCAGACCGGCTTCCGGGATCCCGAACTGCGCGAGCGTGGCGGCAATCACCACCAACGAGGCGCGCGGGACGCCGGCCATGCCTTTCGAGGTCACCATCAGCACCAGCAGCATGGTGATTTCCTGCGCCAGCGTCAGGTCGATGCCGTAGGCCTGCGCGATGAAGATCACCGCGAAGGTGCAATACATCATCGAGCCGTCCAGATTGAACGAATAGCCCAGCGGCAGCACGAAGGAGGCGATCCGGTTGCTGCAACCGAAGCGCTCCAGCTGAGCCAGTGTCTTCGGATAGGCGGCCTCGCTGGAGGCGGTGGCGAAGGCCAGCAGCACCGGCTCGCGGACGCTTCGGAATAGCGCGACGGCCCGGCGGCCGATGACCGCGAAGGCAGCGACGAACAGCAATGCCCAGAGAATGCCGATACCCAGATAGAACTGGCCCATGAACTTGCCGTAGACCGCCAGCACGTCGAGCCCGCTCTTGGCGACGGTGGCCGTGACTGCGGCGAACACCGCGACCGGTGCGAAGCCCATCACCAGCATCGTCACCTTCAGCATCACGTAGCTCAGGCCTTCGAGTGCCTCGACCAGAACCGTCGCCTTGCCACCGACGCCGGCACAGGCGACCCCGAAGAACACCGAGAACACGACGATCTGCAGGATTTCATTGCGGGCCATTGCGTCGGCGATGCTGGTCGGCACCAGATGCGTGACGAAGTCCTGCAAGGTCAGGCTGGTGGCCGCGATCCCGGACTGCGCGCCTGCATCCGGCAGGCTGATCCCGATGCCGACGCCGGGCTGGAAAAAGTTGACGAGCACCAGCCCGAGCGTCAGCGACACCAGCGATGCGCCGAGGAACCAGACCATCGCCTTGACGCCGATACGACCGACGACGCCGACATCGCCCATGCGCGCGATGCCGACCACCAGCGTCGCGAACACCAGCGGCCCGATGATCATCTTGATCAGCCGCAGAAACACCGTGGTGACCAGCGTGAGTCCGTTGACCAGTGTGGTCGGGTCGGCGACGGTCGCGTTGACCACCGCACCGATCACGATGCCGGCCACCAGCGCGATCAGGATCCAGCGGGTCAGTCGGGATCCGGTGCCGGTGGATTCGGTGGTCGAAGTCGCGGCCATGCCTGCCCCGGAGAGTGAACGATCTGCGAAGCATGCATGATGCGTTCGTCGATGGGCAGGGTGGGTCGGGTCGAAGAACGCGGTGCCGGGTTGGGGTGCGCGTTGGGCGAATCGGGTTCGCCGCCGAGGTTCGGGGCCACATCGGGCCCCGCATTACGCGGAGTTGGCGACCGGCGCGCTGGACGGTGGGTTCGAGGGCGAAGACGCCTTGAGGCGGCTCGCCCCGGCCGCTCAGGCCGCATGACGCAAGCCGCCCGAGAGGCTGCCCCAGGCGCGATCCAGCCCGTCGCGCAGGTCGGCGACCAGGTCTTCGGCGTCTTCGATGCCGGCGGACAGGCGCAGCAGCTGGTCCGAAATGCCCGCCGTGGCGCGCGCTTCCGGTGTCATCGAGGCGTGGGTCATCGTCGCCGGGTGGGCGATCAGGCTTTCGACGCCGCCGAGCGACTCGGCCAGCGTGTAGCAGCTCAAGCCGTCGAGCAGGGCGCGGATCTGCGTCTCGCCACCGGCCAGTTCAAAGGACAGCATCGCGCCGTAGCCGGTCTGCTGGCGCCGGGCCAGCGCGTGGCCCGGATGGCTGGTCAGGCCGGGGAAGTGCACGGCGCTGACTGCCGGATGGCGAGCGAGCAGCTGTGCCAGTTGGCTGGCGTTGTCGGCGTGGACCTTCAGTCGGGCCGACAGCGTTCGCAGGCCGCGCAGCGTCAGGTAGCTGTCGAAGGGCGCGCCGGCCAGACCCATGCAGTTGTTCCACCAGGCCAGTTGCTCCAGCAGACCGGCATCGCGGGCGACGATCGCACCGCCGACCACGTCGCTGTGACCGTTGAGGTACTTGGTGGTCGAGTGCAGCACCAGATCGGCGCCGAGGGCGATCGGCTGCTGCCAGACCGGCGACAGGAAGGTGTTATCGGCGAGCGCGATGCCGCTGTGGCGGTGGGCAATCGCGGTCAGGGCGCGGATGTCGCTGATCCGGAGCAGCGGGTTGCTCGGGGTCTCGATCCAGAGCAGGTCGACGCCACCGGCACAGGCGGCCTCGACGGCGGCCAGATCCTGGGTGTCGACCAGCGTCAGTCGGAAGCGACCGCGGCGGGCGAGGGTGTCGAACAGCCGCCAGCTGCCGCCGTAGCAATCCGCCGGGGCGACCAGATGGCCGCCCTCGGGCACCAGCTGCAGGGCCAGCGTGATTGCCGCCATGCCGGTCGCCGTCACCACCGCACCTGCACCGCCTTCCAGATCGGCCAGCGCCTCCGCCAGCGCATCGCGGGTCGGGTTGCCGGAGCGCGTGTAGTCGTAGCGGCGCGGCTGGCCGAAGCCGGCGAAGCTGAAGTTGCTCGACAGCACCAGCGGCGGGACCACGGCGCCATGGGCGGCGTCACGGTCGATGCTGGCGCGGACGGTGCGGGTGACGGTGCTACAGCGGGACATGGCGGGCTCCGGGCGGCGAGGTGTCCGGAGTATGGTCGTACAGACGTCTGGACGTCTAGACGTTTTTACGATTTTTGTGCAGGTGCTGCCTCAGGCCAGCGGCTGGCCGTTCGCGCGCAACCAGGCGGCGAAGCTGTCGGCGTCGTGCTCGCCGGCGGCGAGTTGCAGGACGGCCATCACGGCGTCGCCGTCGCTGCCGGCGTAGTCGATGCCGTGCAGCGCCAGATACAGGCGGGCCAGCACCCACGCGGTGCGCTTGTTGCCATCGACGAAGGGATGGTTCTTGGCGACACCGTGTGCATAAGTCGCGGCAAGATCGTAGACATCCGGGGTTCCGCCATAGGCCGCGAGTTGTTGCGGGCGGGCCAGCGCACTCTCCAGCAGGGCGAGGTCACGCACCCCTTCGCCGCCGCCGTGCTCTTCGAGCTGCTCGGCGTGGATCGCCAGCGCAACATCCCCGCCGATCCAGGTCCAGAGTTCGCTCATTTGGCCAACTCGCGCAGGATCGCCCGATCCTTGCGCATGACTTTCCGCGCCACCTCCATCTGCCGCGCGAAGGCCTCGTCGTACGGTCGCAACACGATCCCGTCCGGGACATGGGTGACGTAGAGCTTGTCGCCGCGCTCGAGCTTCAGGCGGTCCAGCAGTTCTTTCGGCAGCACGACGCCACTGGAATTGCCGATCTGGCGGATGGTCAGGGCTTCGGACATGAGGTGCTCCTTGGTGGTTACGGATGTGGGTACATGTTTCCGCGGGATCGCCCGCGGGGCAAGTGCCTTCCGTCGCAGGAACACGTCCGCAGGCGCCTGTTACCCTCGGTCTCCCCATGGATTCCCCAGCGACCGATCCGGCATGAGCAGCAAGAAGCGGGTGTACGTGCTCGATACCAATGTGCTGATGCACGACCCGACCGCGCTGTTCCGCTTCGAGGAACACGATGTCTATCTGCCGATGACCGTGCTGGAGGAGCTGGATCGCAGCAAGAAGGGCATGACCGAGGCCGCGCGCAATTCGCGGCAGGTCACGCGCTTTCTGAGCGAGCTGGTCGAGGCGGTCGGCCTGAAGAAGCTGGAGCAGGGCGTGCCGCTGGTGCGCCCGGACGCGATCCAGCTCAACGTCGCCAAGCCCACGGGTCGCCTCTGGTTTCAGGCGAAGCCCAGTGACGGGACCCAGACGCAGTTCGGCTATGTCACGGCGGACAACCAGATTCTTGCGGCGACGCTGGACATCCGCGAGAAGCTCGGCGGGCTGGCGGTGGTGCTGGTCAGCAAGGACATCAACCTGCGGATCAAGGCGCAGATCCACGGGATTCCGGCCGAGGACTACGAGAACGATCGCGCGCTGGATGATCTGGCGCTGCTGTACACCGGCGCGCTGCCTTTGCCGGCGAACTTCTGGGAAAAGCGCGGCAAGTTCGAGAGCGGGCTGGAGCGCGGCCGCAGCTGGTACCGGGTCAAGCTGAAGTCCACCGATGCCTGGCACGTCAACCAGCTGCTGTATCTGGACGGCGAGGGCGGGATGGACCTGCGGGTCGTCGAGATTCGCGACGGCCATGCCAAGCTGGTCGTCGTCGACGACTACCTGCAGAAGCTGGCGGTCTGGGGCATCCACGCTCGCAATCGCGAGCAGAACTATGCGCTCAACCTGCTGATGGACCCGGAGGTCGATTTCGTCACGTTGCTCGGCACCGCCGGCACTGGAAAGACGCTGCTGGCGCTGGCCGCCGGCATGCAGCAGACGCTGGACGGCCAGCGGTACCGTGAAATCGTGGTGACCCGCGCGACCGTGCCGGTGGGCGAGGACATCGGCTTCCTGCCCGGCACCGAGGAAGAAAAGATGACGCCGTGGATGGGCGCGCTGGAGGACAACCTCGAAGTGCTGACCAAGCCGAAGGAGGGCGGCGCCTGGGGTCGCGCGGCGACGCAGGATCTGGTGATGAGCCGGATCAAGATCCGCTCGATGAACTTCATGCGCGGCCGCACCTTCCTCAACCGCTACCTGATCGTCGACGAGGCGCAGAACCTGACGCCGAAGCAGATGAAGACGCTGATCACCCGCGCCGGCCCGGACACCAAGGTGGTGTGCCTCGGCAACATCGAACAGATCGACACGCCGTATCTGACCGAGACCACGTCGGGCCTGACCTTCGTGGTCGATCGCTTCAAGCAGTGGCCGTATAGCGGCCACATCACGCTGCGCCGCGGCGAGCGCTCGCGGCTGGCCGATTTTGCCTCCGAGGTGCTGTGATGTTGCTCACGCTGCTGGCCGACTTGCCCGAGGGCGAACCGCGCGAAGTCCATGCCGGCGATGACAGCCTGGTGCTCGTGCGCTTCGGAGACCAGGTGCACGGCTATCACAATGTCTGCCCGCACGCCGGGCGCGCGCTCAACTGGGCGCCGGGCCGCTTTCTGATCAGTGCCGGGGAGTTGGTCTGCGCCGCGCACGGTGCCAGTTTCACGCTGGTCACTGGCGCCTGCACCGGCGGCCCTTGCCGCGGCGCCAGCCTCAAGGCGGTGACGCTCAGCGTTCGCGGCGGCGAGGTCCATCTCGCCTGAGCGCTGCAGCGCTACCGGCCCTCACCCAACGCCGGCTGGCTGGGTATTACCTGGCCTACTACGGTGCCTTGGGCGCGTTTTCGCCATATTTCGGGCCCTTTCTCGACAGTCGCGGCTTCAATGCCGCGCAGATCGCGATCCTGATGGGGCTGTGGTACGGCACGCGGATCTTCGCGCCGAACCTGTGGGCCGCCCTGATCGCCCGCCACGGCGCGCCGATCGCCTGGCTGCGCTGGGGCACGGTGGCAACGCTGATTGCCTGCGCCGGCTTTCTGCCGGATGCGGGTTTCTACGCGGCGCTCGCGGTGATGCTGGTGTTCGCGAGTCTCTACAACGCGCTGATGCCGCAGTTCGAGGCGATCACGCTGGCGCATCTGGGTGCGGCACGGCAGCAGTACGGCCGGATCCGTCTGTGGGGCTCGATCGGCTTCCTGCTCGTCGTGCTGGGCGGCGGCGCGCTGTTCCGCGAGGTCGGCTACGGCTGGCTGATCGCGCTGTTGCTGCCGCTGTTTGCGCTGACCGTGCTGGCCGCCTGGCAGGTCGAGGCGCCGCCCGAGGCCGTGTCGAGCCCCCCGACTGCCGCGCTGGCCGGCACGGCACAAGGTTCGGGCGCCTTCGCGATCCTGAAGCAGCCGGCGGTGGCCGCACTGCTCGGCGTGGCGTTCCTCAACCAGATCGCCCACGGGCCGATGTACGTCTACCTGTCGATCTACCTCGGCGATCACGGTCACGGACCGGCCACGGTCGGTACCTTGTGGGCGCTCGGCGTGCTCGCCGAGATCGCGCTGTTCTGGGCGATGCCGCGGCTGCTCGGGCGCTTCGAACCCGTGCATCTGCTGGCCTTCGCACTCAGCATCGGGGCGCTGCGCTGGACGCTGATGGCCGCCGCACCGACCTCGCTGCCGCTGATGGCGCTGGCCCAGCTCGGCCACGCCTGCACCTTCGCGGTCGCCCACGCCGCCACCATGCAGCTGCTCGCCCGTCACTTCGAGGGCCGCCACCTGGCCTTCGGTCAGGCAGCGATGTACGGCCTGTCCTCCGGCATCGGTGGCGTGCTCGGTGCGTTGCTCGCCGGGCTGGTCTGGACGCAAGTCTCGGGCGCTGCGAGCTTCGCGACGGCCGGTGCGATCAGCCTCGTGGCGCTGGGGTTGCTGCCGTGGCTACGGCCGCGAGCGGCGGGGTGAGACTCAACTTGCCGGCGGGTTCAGCTCGGGCAAGGCGCGCAGCACGGGATCGTTGTCCAGCGCGTTCTGGCATTGCGGCGACACTTCGGCGAGGAGGGTGCGCGCACCGTTCGCATAGGGTTCGACGAGTCGGTGGCTGGCGATGATTTCGGCCGACAGGTGCGTGAGCGACGCCAGGTATCGCTGGTGCAGGCGCTCGCCCTCGGATCGGAGGGCGGCCTGCTCGCGCACGGTGACGCCCAGTCGGGTCGCCAGCCCGGTCCAGTCGCTGCCCGCGTAGACCTGCTCCAGCACCGTGCCGGGCTGCGGAATCTGCTGTAGTGCCCACAGCATCGCCAGTCCGCCGCGCGGATCGGCGGGTAGTGCGCGTCGCAAGTCCGGGCTGGACAGACCGACCGTCAGCGCTTCGGCAGTGACCAGCCACGCCCGCGCGTGACCGCGCTCACGGGCGCGCGCCAGCCATTCGGGGGCCTCGGTCGGCCAGCGTGGGGCGATGTCCAGAATCGCCGGGTCATTGATCCAGGCCAGCAGCGGCTGGGCGGCATAAGCCACGGCGGCATCGTCGTTACCGTTGCGGGCAGCGAGCCGCAGTGCCGCAAGGACCTGCAGGTCGCCGGGTAGCGACGTGCAATGATGTTGCCGCAGGCATTGTTCGGCGGCGCTGCGCAGATCACGCACTGGCCGCTGACCGTGGCCGGGCCAGGCCAGCTGGCAGGCGCGCGCCTCCCGGTACCAGCGGGTCGCTGCGTGTACATCGCCGGCTTCGGCGCGGGCGATGAGCGCCGGCAGCGCCGCGGACAGCGGTGTTCCGACCGATGGCATCGGCGGTGGTGGCGGTCCGGGCGTGCGCATCGGCTCGGGTGCGGCGTTGGGGACCGTGGTGGTGCTGGCTGGCGTCGCTGCGCTCGCGGCAGTCGGTGCGGGCACTATCGGCAGGACCGCCGACCGATCAGGCGCTGCGGCGGTCGTGGTGTTCGGCGGCTCCGCCACTGGCCACCAGCGACCGATCGCCAGGCCCAGCGCGAAGGTCAGCAGGATCAGAAGCCCGTTGCGCATTGCGGCCAGTCCAGCAGTCGAGGGTCACGGGCGTCGTCGAGGAGCACGATGCCGAGATTGGCCGTGCTGCCGCGGCTCAGTTCGTCGCGGTCCCGCAGATGACTCAGGTGCTGCGCGTGCAGGCGCAAGCCGTGCGCCTCG